>Ga0105048_10000742_pt1 | contig 51349 bp, 43 predicted proteins | sample MAT05_FD_78382 | JGI IMG/M metagenome (GOLD analysis project Ga0105048, IMG submission 78382) | Freshwater microbial communities from Lake Fryxell liftoff mats and glacier meltwater in Antarctica - MAT-05 | ecosystem: Environmental > Aquatic > Freshwater > Ice > Liftoff microbial mat | place...
CCGGTACAGGTGACACGCGACCTCGCCGGGTTTTGGCGCAGCTCGTACTTCGAGGTGCGGAAGGAGCTACGCGGGCGCTATCCGCGGCATCCGTGGCCGGAGGATCCTCTGACCGCCGTGGCGACGCGGAGAGCGAAGCCGCGGGGGACGTGAGGGAGTGGGAGTACTGCGGTTTTGGGCTGTGGGCTTGGGGTTCTGGGTTGTGGGTTGTGGGTTGTGGGTAATGGGTGCCAGCGCATGTCTGATCGCTTGCGTCTGAGGTCTCTTGAACCCAAAACCCAAAACCCAAAACCCATCACCCCAAGCCAACAGCCCAACACGCGCCGCCGAGGCTACGCCAGCGCCCCCGGAATCAACTGTACAAACTGCTGCATTTCTTCCGGCGTGCCGATGCTGATGCGGCACCAGTCGCCGTACGGCTGAAAGGCGCGTCCTACCCGGAAGCCGCTGGCGAGGAAGTGTTTCTGCAGCTGCTCGACTGGGCGACCGGCGTGGAAGAAGACGAAGTTCGTTTGCGACGGCGCGACGCGACGGCCGGCTTTGGTGAGCGCGGCGGTGAGCAGGGCACGGCTTTCCCGGTTCCTGACCTTCACGAACTCCTGGTACTCCGTGTCCTGCACCGACGCCAGGGCGGCGCGCATGCCGAACGTGTTCGGGCTGCCCGTCGCGAATGCCGCCATCTTCTTGATGACGTCCGGATGCGCGATCGCGAAGCCGATGCGGAGACCGGCGAGGGCGTGAATCTTGGAGGCTGTGCGTGACACGATGATGTTGTGGCCGGCCGTCACCAGATCCGTCATCGACCGGTAGCTCGGATCGTCCACGAAGTCGTGATACGCCTCGTCGACCACCACGAGACATTTCTTCGCGGTGCTGATCACGAAGTCGCGCATCGTGGCCTGATGGTCGAGCACCGCCGTCGGATTGTTCGGGTTGCACACGAAGACGAGCTTCGTGTCGGCGCCGATCGTCGCGTTCATGGCGGCGAAGTCGTGATGCAGGTCGGCGTCGAGCGGCACCTTGTGCACGGTCACACCCATCGACGTGGCGTAGTCCGGCAGCTGCTCGAAGGTAGGCCACGGCAGCACCATCTCACCGCCTTGCATCTCCGTGGTCAGCGCGGCGAGTGACAGTACTTCGCTCGACCCTTGTGTGACCAGTACCTGCTCGGGCTTCACCCCCACGTGTTTCGCATACGTGTCCGTGAGCTCCTTCATGCACGGTGGATCGTAGTGCGGATGCTCGCCCCACGAATTCATGATCGCGTCCTTCGCCTTGGGCGACATGCCGAAGGGATTCTCGTTGTAGCAGAGGCGAATCGGGCCGGCGGCGCGACGCAGCGTGGTGATGTCGCGCTCGAGCTGCTTCAGCACCTCGCCGTATGACGCGCCGCCAAGGGCGCGGGAGGCTTCGAGCGCGGGCAGCAGTCCTGGGAGCGCCACGCTGGCCCCGACACCGATACCGGTCTTGATCAGCCATTGACGACGGGAAACGGTGTCGGACATGCAAACCTCGCGTGGTGCTGGTGGGCGGAGAACGTCGCGCGACGGGTGGTGGGTCGCGACGTGCGTCTACGATACGGTCTGAACTATCTTTCCGCGATGTCCGCTGTCCGATGGCTGCTCACGGCCTTGTCGTTCGCCGCCATGCTCGGGGTGTCGACATGGGTGGTCGCCTCGCATTGGCCGGCGGGCGGCATGCCGTGGCTGGCGTGGCCGGTACACGCGGCAGCGCTGGCCACCGTCACGGCGGAAATTGTCACGCGGGCACTCAAGATCCAGGTGTCGGCGCGGGCGTGTGGGATCCCGCTCCAATTCGGGACCGCCGTGCGGGTCTGTCTGGCCGGTGATTTCGCCGCCGCCATCACGCCGGCCCGTTCAGGTGCGGAGCCGGCACGCTTCTTGGTGCTGGCCGAAAGTGGAACCGGTGCTGCCGCGCGGGTGCTTATCCTTTTTCTCGAGCTCTTTCTCGAGATGTGGTCGCTGGTGCTGGTGTGCAGCGTGCTGGCCGTGCTCTTCGCCGGGCGCGGCGCCTCCGCGGCGGGGCTCCTCGGTCTGGTCGGCGGCTACGGCAGCTTCGTGCTCGGCGTCGGCGCGGCGGCACTGGTGCTCTCGAAACGGAACGCCAACGGGCCGCCGCCGGCATGGGCGCGTCGCGTGGGGCTGCACGCGGCGCGGTGGCGCGTGGTGCAGCGCACCTTGCGGGCGCTGCGGGGATCGGTGCAATCGCTGCGTCGCGCCGATCCGGGGCTGATGCTGCTGGCCTTCGCGGGCTCGGTACTGCACGTGCTGTTCAAGGTGGCCACCCTGCCGATCCTGGTGTTCGCGGGTGATCCGTCGTTTTTGCTCACGATGGACTCGCTGGCGCCGCTGGTGCTCTGGCCGTTGGCGCTCTTTTACGGTGGGGTGGTCGTGCCGGCACCGGGTGGCGGTGGCTTCATCGAGGGCGCTTTCGCCGCCACGCTCAGTTCGGCGATCCCGGCGGGTATCTTTGCCACATCGCTGCTCTGGTGGCGTTTCTACACGTTCTATCTCTATCTCCTCGTTGGCGGGGCGGCGGCGGGCGATGCGGCTCTGCGCGCCCTGCGCCGGCCGACCTGACGCGATGACCGCCACGAACCGCCTGACCGCCAGCACCGACGCCGACTCTACGGCGATCTCCAACGATCACGGAGCCACGGCCACGGCCACGACGTGGCAGCTGGTCGCTGGATTTCTGACCGTGTACATCGTGTGGGGATCCACCTACCTGGCAATCCACTGGGGCGTGGAAACGATCCCGCCGTTTGGCATGGGAGCGGTTCGATTTCTCACCGCTGGCTCTATACTGTACGGATGGTGCCGCTGCCGTGGCGCGAAAAAGCCGACGCTAGGTCAGTGGAAAGCCTCAGCCGTGATCGGGGCATTGTTACTCTTCGTGGGCAATGGCGCGGTCTCCTGGGCCAGCCAGCGCGTTTCGTCGGGGCTGACCTCCGTGCTCGTGGCCACGGTGCCACTCTGGCTCGTGCTCTGCGAACTCTGGCAAGGCAAGCGCCCCGACGTCCTCAAAGTCATCGGCGTCCTCATCGGCCTCGCTGGCGTCGCCCTGTTGGTTCTGCCCACCGGCGCCGCCACGGACACCGTCGACCCCATGGGCGCTGTCGTGCTCGCCCTCGCGGCGCTCTCCTGGACCATTGGCTCACTCTACTCGCGCACGGCCCGGCAGTCCGCCTCGCCTGGGCTCGCGATCGCAATGCAGATGCTCGTGGGAGGCGCGCTGCTGCTCACGCTGTCGCTCGCGCTCGGCGAGTGGACACCGGAGCTTCAGGTCAGCGCCCGGTCGGCGGCCTCGGTGCTCTATCTAATCGTGTTCGGATCGCTGATCGGTTTCAGCACCTACATGTGGCTGCTGAAAGTGGCGAGCCCGGCGGCGGTGGGGACTTACGCCTACGTGAATCCGGCGGTCGCCGTGTTGCTCGGCGTGCTGTTGGCCGGCGAGCGGATTCCCGCGCGCGCGGTCGTCGCGATGACGGTCATCCTGGGTGGTGTCGCCATGGTCAGTATCGCCGGCGGTGGCGCCAAGCGCATGGTCACGGCCGTGTGGCGCGCACGGTCCTGAATCCTGAGGTGGCTGAGCCTCGTACGGAACGGCGTACCCATTTCTCCGGAGCGGTTCTGTGCGCACCCATATCAAAGTCGTCGGCATCGTCAATCTGATCTACAGCGCGATCGGCATCCTGGCCGCGGCGGGCGTGTTGCTGGGCGGCATTTTCAGCTCGCTGGCCACACTCAATCCCATCGTCCTGATCGTCGGCACCATGACCAGTGCGTTGATCGCCATCGTGATCGGTGCCATGAGCGTGTTCGGATTGATCGCCGGTTTCGCACTGCTCAATCACCAGCAGTGGGCGCGCTACGTGATCTTGTTCGTGTCTGCGTTGCGCCTGTTCCGTTGGCCGTGGGGCACGTTGTTTGGTGGCTACTCGCTCTGGGTATTGACCCACGACGACACGCGGCAGTTGTTCGCGATGCGCTCGTAGTGGCAAATTGGTTCGAGGTCGCGGAACCGACAGTGTTCGACAGTACGCCGTGGTAAGCGCTCGAGACCATGTGATAAAGGTTTCTCTCTCTTCAGAGCGGGTTTGACACGATTGCGGTGGCCTCACGTGGGTAACCCCATATGCGGCAACCATTGCGTGTGCTTCGGAGGGCGTATTCGCTGCGCTCCGTTGCATGACTTTTGCGCAGACGGATTGATGGTTGATCATTGCGGGGTCGCTGCCTAACGGGTGTAAATTCGCCGCGCGTGAGCACCAAGCGTTTCGAAGGGCGCGGTACAGGAACCCGCATGGCGAGCTCTTTCGCCTGTTGTTGCCGCATGCGGTGAACGGGAGCGGGCTGCGCGAGACAGCGGCCCAAGCGAAGGCGGCCGAGATGGGATCGATGTCGGCCGTGGTGCTGTTCAAGGGCATGCAGATCTTGGGGTGGTGGCTGGAGTAGATCGTGGGCCGAGTGGCTGAGCAGGTCCGCGCCGTGCCCCCACCCTCGGGAGTAGAAGACTCGACGTGATCGACAGCACCACCATCCAACGATCGGCGAGCACGGGAACAGATTGGCGTCTGCACGACACAGTCGACCTGTGCACGCTCCGTTGTGACTGACGGCAGTGCACGGACGCGAGCGCCGCCGAGCTGCCCGAGCGAGCCCGCATTGAACACCGCGACGTCCTGCATAATCGCAGTCAGCGCGAGGCGAATCGCGATGCGCCGAGCAGCATCGCGATTCGCCTTCTACCCTCGGCGCGACGTCGCGCTGGTGTGCACCTGGTTGAGCCGAGGGTCGACGCACGTTGCGGAGTCATCGGCACGTAGCACGCCGCCGCCTAAGCCGCGTGTCTCTATCCAGTTGGAGCCTGCCCGCGAGAGACTCGCTGTATTGCTTTCGCAAGTTCCTCCTGGCTCGGCGGTCTGCTCAGCCGCCACCCATCAATGTAAATCGTCGGCGTTGCTCTGACTCTGAGTCGAAGACCAAGAAGCCTGTTGCGCTCGATTCGTGACGTTTCGATTTTTAGGGTATCGGTGCAGTGGGAGAACGCTGCAGTGTCACGGACGCCTGCAGATCGCGCTAACGAGGTAAATGACTCGAGCCCGTATCGCGCCTGTCTGGAGAAGAGCGTATCCAGCATTTGCCCGTATACCCCATGTGTACGCGTGCACTCGAGCGCGATCGCGGCAGGGATCGCAAATCGGTGTCCGGCGATCGGGAAGTGTACGTGTTCAACGGATAGTGTGATCGGGTTCCTTTGTACTTCTTCTCGAAGGTGTGCGTGCAGTATCGCACAGAAGGGACACTCTAAATCGTTAAACACTACGATACTGACCAGTCCACCTCGTCCGCCGACTGGCACGGCGGCACGCCTTAGATCTGCCCACGCCGTATCGCGTTCCGCTGTCAGTGCGGCGAGCGAGCCGCTTGGCGGGAGAGACGAGCGAGGCTGAAAGCGTAGCACAATGGCCGCGGCTACAACGAGAAGTACGCAGACATCAACCAGACGTTTCACGCGGAAGCCCTCGTGGATAGGCGGCTACGCACCACAGTTGGCGAGTAGCAGATTGAAAGGGCAATACCCAGCAGGTGCGGGCTCGCATGAGCGAACCTCGCAGCCCATGTCCTCGCATTCATTCTGTGCAATGACGCATGAGTCGACGCAGATTGGTCCACAAATCCGTTCCGGCACTGGAGCTGCTGCGGTTGCGCGGGAGGTGGCAATCAGGCCTGTGGCAGCTAGGAGGCGTATCCGTTGCGTGATGTTCATGTTGAAATATCCTCGTGTCGTGGGTTGCTACATGCTAGAGTTGTTTGCTCAATGCGAGTTCTGTTCGGCGCGAGTAATTGCTCTGGCGCAAACGTCGTTTCACCTCCGCTAGCGTCGATTTGACCGTTCCTCTGGTGATTCCCAACGACAACGCTATTTGGGCGTGCGGGGCGCGTTGGAGCCAAGCGGTTTCTGCGATCAGTCGTTGCCGCAGCGTTAGCGATTGGCACCGACGAATCTCCTCTGCGATCGATACTCCACGGCCGCAGTCGTCGACTCCGTCCGCATCCTCATCGAGTACCTCGGCAGCGATCGTCAGGGCGGCGATCGCCTGCTGCTCGCGCCGTACTCGCCTAAGCGCATCGAGTCCACATCGACGGCAAACCGTGAACAACCAGGCCTCAGGGCTGCCGGCGGCACGTTCGCCGTCGACCAGCGCGAGCGAGCGAAGCAGGCCTTCATGAAAGACGTCTTCAGCCGCATCTCGGTCGCCTAGCAGCCGGACCAGCATGGGAAGCACTTTTCGTTGAAGAGTGGCGTAGGTTGTCGGAAGCACGGCAATGGAGTCCTCGATGTCGCGAGTCCGGTTAAGTATCGAAACCGTTGACGCATCCCTTCTTCTTAACAAGCTTGCAGAAAGAGACGGCCCCAAAGCTCGGAGGTTCAGTGATCGTTATCACGGCAGTGCTCCGGCAACTGACAATGGTTGCGTTAACAACGGAGCTCTTGATCGTACCGCGAGCGGAAGCGGACTCGCCGCGCAATACTGCCAGTCGGCGTCAGGAGTCGGCATCGCTAGCCGTCAGGCTAACGTCCCAGTCGGCGGCGCTCGTAGCCACCGCGTCCGTTCGCGTGCGACACGCCGGTGGACTACGAGAGGCCCGCTTCGACTCCGCGGGTGTGGTGCTCCTCCTAGACCTGCGAGCGGGTGTCGTCGAGGTGGACGTGCGTGCTGTTGGCGCCCAGCCGCGGAGCGCGCGAATGGTATTGGAGCGCGGAGCGAATGTGGTGGACTTCGTGCTCAGGGATCAGCGGGTCGAACTCTCGACGGTGTCGGTGCTCGGCGATCGCCCGGTGCCGTCTCGACTGCAGGGATATGAGCGCCGCCGTATGCTCGGGGAACCGAATGGTGTCGTCGACCGTAGCGAGATCGAGCGCGTTCGACCGATTGGTGTCTCTGTGCTGCTCGCTCGCCTCCCGGGGGTGCGTGTCATGGACTCACTTGGAATTAAGAAGCCCGTGTCGCGACGCGGCTCGCTGATGCGAGGAGGGCAGATGATGCCGTGTCAGATGCGCGTGATGCTCGACGGTGTGCTCTTGCCCCTAGACTTCAATCTTGATCAGATACCGCCTATGGACGTGCACGGCATCGAGGTGTACGCAGGTGCGGCGCGCCTCCCGCCGCAGTTCGGTAGCTCGCGGGAGAACTCCCAATGTGGCGTTGTCCTGATCTGGACGCGAGGCGGCTGACTTGCGATCCCACCACAGCGCGTTCGGTTGGTGGGCAGACCGATGATGCACGGCGGTCGTCGCGCGATACCCTCGCGCTAGTGGCGTGATCCCGCGATAGTCGATACCGTTCGGGAGTGAACGAACCACCTGCCTTCATCGCATGACCGTCGCGACTCCTGTCAGCCCAGAACTCCGTACGCCGCCTCGCGTCGTGCTGCCACACTTGTCTCGCGCGCAGCGTACGTCGCTGGCGGCGCTCGGGACGTGCGTACTGCGCGGGGCGCCGCCCAGTACCGAGTCGGCGGACGAGTTCGTGGCGCGCTGTGATGCGCGATTGGAATTGCTCCCGGCGCACCGGCGCGCCCAGGTCGGGCTGGCGCTCGATATCCTGGCGGGGCGCACGTCCGTCTTCCTCTCGATCGGCAAGCCGACGCGCTTCGCTGCCCTGACCGCCGACGAGCAGACGCGCTGTTTCGATGGCTGGCTCAATTCGGCGCTTGCCCCGTTGCGTTCGGCATCGCATTCCGTGCGTCGACTGCTCTTGGCAGTGCACTACGCGCGTCCGGAGGTCACCCAGGCGATCGGCTATGCGGGGCCGATGCATCTGCGTTCGCCGCGGGTGTCATGGGAAGGTCCGATGTCCGGTGTCAGTCGTGCCGACGAGCCGGTGGCGCGCGGGCACGTGGAGCTGCCCATGCATATTGCGCCGGCCCCGCTGCCGCGCGGGGTGATTCCCGCCGTGGCCATGCGAGCCGACGCGCATCGCACGGCGGACGTGGTGGTGATCGGGACCGGCGCCGGCGGTGCCGTGACCGCCGCCAGACTGGCCGAGGCCGGCTTCGACGTAGTGGTGCTGGAATCAGGTGCCTATCGTACGCGCGCCGATTTCGACGAACGGGAGGCCGAGCTCACCGAGCAGCTGTATGCCGATGGCGCGCTGCGGACGACCGATGATGCGTCGGTGGCGCTGGTGCAGGGCAACACGGTGGGCGGATCGACCACGGTGAATTGGATGATCATGCTGCGCACGCCGGACTTCGTGCTCGATCAATGGGCGTCGGAGTCGGGTGTGTATGGCATGACGCCGCGGGAGATGGGCCCCGTGTTCGAGCGCGTGGAGCGTGAGGTACACGCCAGCGCTGTCCCGGAAGACGCGCACTCGGCCAACAATCGCCTTCTGCTGGACGGCGCGCGTTCCTTGGGATGGAAGGTCTCCACGGCGCAGATCAACGCCACCAACTGCGTGCGGTGCGGCTTTTGTGGCGTGGGCTGTCGGCATGATGCCAAACAATCCACGTTGGTGACGTTCGTGCCGCGCGCACTCGCTGCGGGTGCGACGCTGCACGCCGACACGCACGTCGATCGTATCGAGGTGCGAGAGCGGGACACGGGCGCTGGCACGCCGCCGCTCAAGCGTGTGCATGCCACGGTGCGCGATCCGTATTCCGGGCGTCCGGCTCGCTCTCTTACCATCGACGCCCCGATCGTGGTCGTGGCCGGTGGGGCCATCGGCACACCGGCGCTGCTGCTGCGCTCGGGACTGGGTGGCGGCGGGGTCGGTCAGTGGTTGCGCCTGCACCCCACGACGGCCGTCTGGGGGCGCTACGACCGCGAGATCGTGACCAGCACCGGCATTCCGCTCACCACCATGTGCGACGAGCATCTGCGTTGGCGCGGCACCGACTACGGCTTCTGGATCGAAACGCCGCCGATGCACCCGTCGTTCACCGCGGCGGCAATGCCGGGGTTCGGCCAATCGCACCACGCATTGATGTCGTCGTTCAATCAGCTCGGCGTCCTGATCGGCCTTACCCGCGACGGGGCCGAGCGTACGCGGTCGAGTGGACGCGTGCGGGTCAACCGTCGCGGTGAGACGTCGATTGCGTATGCGCTGACCGCCGAAGACCGGCGTCGAGTGCGCGCCTCACTTTCGGCCACGGCACAGGTGCATTTTGCGGCGGGCGCCCGTGAGGTCGGCACTATGCATTCCAGGCCGATCGTCGTGCGTTCGGCGGCCGATGTGGGCCGGTTGGAGGAGGGGTCGGTCGGTCCGAATCGTATCGGGCTCTTCTCAGCCCATGTGAACGGCACCTGTCGCATGGGGACCGATCCCGCGACGTCGGGGGCGACGCCGGAAGGCGAGCGGCACGGCGTGCGCGGGCTGTACATTTCCGATGGGTCTTTGCTTCCCACATCGCTCGGCGTGAACCCACAGGAGACGATCATGGCGATCGCGACTGTGCTGGCCGAGCGCATGGCGATGCGACACGCCGGTGTGGCCCGCAACTAGCGCGCGTTGTCCTTTTCCCGCTGTACCCGTCCTCCGACCACCAACGCCCGCATGAGTAAAGGAGATAGGAAGCGCCGCCGCGCCCTCGATGCCTACTCGACATTGCAGCGCGCCGCCTCGATGGCGTCCGCGCAGGTCGAGCAAGCAGTGCATCCGTTCGGGCTTTCCGCGTCGCAGTTCGGTGTGTTGGAAACGCTGCAGTCGCGCGGGCCGGTGCACCAGCAGGAGCTGGCCGAAGCGCTGGGACGCAGCAAAGCGCAGATGACGGCGATCATCGACGCGCTCGAAGCACGTGGTTGGGTGCGTCGTGAGCGGCACGCGACCGACCGGCGTTTCATCTCGGTGTATCTCACTGACAACGGGCGTGAGGTGCTGGTGAGCACCGCCCCGGCACGCAGTGATGCGATCGTGGCGATCATGCGGGAACTCAGCGGCGAGCAGCGGGCGCGATTGGCGCGGCTGTGTCGTCGGTTGCTGCGTGTGCTCGATCCGGATCAGTCGATTGAGCCGGACAGCGACGCCACCGCGAACGCGCCGGACGATGCCGAAGACGATGAACACGCGGACGCGCAGGGCGAAGACGATGATGATTCCGACGACGAGCCGGACGCCGCGGCCGTCGAGACCACCGTTCCCTCTCCCACGTAATCGATGGCTGGACGCCACTTTCTTCAAATCCCGGGACCGACACCGGTTCCCGACCGACTCCTCCGTGTGATGCACCGAGCGATGGAAGATCATCGCTCGTCGACCTTTCCGGCGCTGACGCGTTCGATCCTCACGCGACTGCCGCAGGTCGTGCATCAGACGAAGGGCGAGCCGTTCGTGTTCCCCGCCACCGGCACCGCGATGTGGGAAGCGGCGCTGGTGAACACGGTGAATCCGGGCGGGCGTCTGTTGGCGGTGCGTTTCGGACAGTTCTCGCACCTGTTCATCCAGACGGCGCGCGCGCTGGGGTATCAGGTAGACGTCATCGAAGAGCCGTGGGGTGACGTGGCCGATCCGGCGCGCATCGAAGCGGCGCTGGCTGCCGATACGGCGCACGAGATCCAGGGTGTGCTGCTGGTGCACAACGAAACGGCCACCGGTGTCACGAGCGATGTGGCGGCGGTGCGCGCGGCGATCGATCGCGCGAAGCATCCCGCGCTGCTGTTCGTTGACGGCGTGAGTTCAATTGCCAGTCTCGAGTTCCGGTTCGATGCGTGGGGCGTGGACTGTGCGATCACCGGTACGCAGAAGGGCTTCATGCTGCCGGCGGGACTCGGCATTCTCTACATGAGCGAGAAGGCGTTGGCGCGTGTCGATGCCTGCACGATGCCGCGCGCGTATTTCGATGTGCGCGCGATGCGTGCGAACAACGCACAGGGTTTCTTCCCGAGCACACCGGCGTTGTCATTGCTATTCGGTCTCGACGAAGCGCTCACCATGCTGCTTGAAGAAGGCATGGATGCCGTGGCCGCACGTCACCGGTTCCTGGCCAACGGCGTGCGGGCGGCGATCAACGCCTGGGGACTGCACCCGTGTGCGAAGCGTCCCGAGATTGCGTCGAATTCGGTGACGGCGGTGATGGTGCCCGACGGGCATGATGCGCGTCGCGTGATCGAGATCGCGTTCACACGCTATGATATCTCGCTGGGTTCGGGCTTGAGCGAACTGGCCGGCAAGGTGTTCCGTATCGGTCACCTCGGCGACACCAACAGCCTCACGCTGGCGGGCGCGTTGTCGGGTGTGGAGATGGCGCTGTGTGACGCGGGTATTCCGGTCACGCTCGGCAGCGGCGTTGGCGCCGCGCTTCACCTGTGGCGCGTGACGGCATGAGTGCGCTGTCGGCGGATACGAAGAACATCCGCGTGGTGGTCACGCGGAAAATGCCGGCCGCCGTGGAAGCCGAGATCGCGGCGCGCTACGACGCCTTGTTCAACAAGACGGACGTGGCGTTGGCGCCGGAACAGCTGAAGCAGGTGTTGCAGCAGGCGGACGTCGTGATGACCACGGTGACCGACCGCTGGAGCGAAGAGATTTTCAACACGCCGGGCATCCGCGCGCGTATGCTGTGCAACGTGGGTGTGGGCGTGAATCACATCAACGTCGCCGCCGCGAAGCGAGCTGGCATCACGATCAGTAACACCCCGGACGTCGTGACCGATGACACGGCGGACATTGCGATGGCGCTGATCCTGATGTCGATGCGCCGTTTGGGTGAGGGCGAGCGTCACGTGCGTAGCGGTGCGTGGGGTGGATTGCGTCCCACGTTCATGCTGGGGCGCACGTTGCGCGGCAAGACGCTGGGTGTCGTGGGCTACGGGCGCATCGGTCGCGCGGTGGCGCGTCGAGCGTCGGCCGCGTTCGACATGAAGATCATCTACCACGCGCCGCGTGATCCGCGCATCGACGATCCGGCCACGGCCGGACCGGCTGGTGCCGAGCGGATGGAGTCGCTGGACGCGCTGCTGGCGCGGGCCGATGTCGTCTCACTGCATTGCCCCGCGACACCGGAAACGCGTCATCTCATGAACGCGCGCACGCTCGCCCTGATGCCCCAGCACGCGTATCTCGTGAACACCGCACGCGGTGACGTGGTCGACGAAGCCGCACTCACCTTCGTGTTGCAAGAACGCAAGATCGCCGGCGCCGGCCTCGACGTGTACGAGTTCGAGCCCAGCGTGACCGCCGAACTCAAGGAACTCGAGAACGTCGTGCTGATCCCGCACCTCGGCAGCGCCACGATCGAGACACGCACCAACATGGGCATGCGTGCGCTGAGTAATCTCGACCAGTTCTTATCCACAGGAACTGTCACCGACCTCGTGTAATCCGCGCCGGTCGCACCCGTGCATTACACCACCCCCACAGCTTAGCTTGCCCCGCAGTGGTCCCCAGGCCCCGGTACTTCCGGTAGCCCTACCGCGTTCCTGTCCAAACGGCTTCCCCAGCCCCTCACACGTTCTTCACCGTGGTCCATGCGGGGCTCTCCGACGAGCTACACCCCACGCCGCCGGTTCCTCAGGTGGTGGGTTCTCTGTTGCACTTCACGGAGATCCGGTCGCGTTTTCTGCCGCATCCACACGACGTCACCGTCTGTCTGCCGCCCGACTACGACCTGAACAGCGACCGTCGCTACCCTGTGCTGTATCTGCACGACGGGCAGAATGTGTTCGACGATCTCGCGATGTCGCCGTTCGGTGTGCAGTGGGGCATCGACACTACCGCCCGCGCGCTCATGCATGCGCAGGTCATCGAGCCGATGATCATCGTGGCGATCGGGAATGCCGGGCGTGATCGGATCGACGAGTACACCCCTACGCGCGACAACGTACACGACGCCGGCGGCCTGGCGGATCGTTACGGGCAGATGCTGGTGTACGAGCTCAAGCCGTGGGTGGATCACAACTGGCGCACCCGGCGCGGCGCGCGCGACACGGGACTGGCCGGCAGCTCGTTGGGCGGTCTGCTCACGCTGCATCTCGGACTCACGCACGCGGCGGTGTTCGGCAAGATCGGATTGCTGTCGCCGAGTGTGTGGTGGGATGACCGCTGGATCGTGCGCCAGCTGGTGGCGAACAATGGTCTGCGTCCCCAGCTCAAAATCTGGCTCGACGTGGGGACGGGCGAGGCGCGCATGCTGAAGGGAACGCGGTTGCTGTATCGCATGTTGTTGCGGAAGGGGTGGCAATCCGGTCACGACCTGCTGTACATGGAGGCGGATGGCGCGCTGCATGACGAGCGGGCCTGGGGTGAGCGCTCCGGTCTCTTTCTGCGCTTTCTTTTTCCTGCTATGACGTCGTCGGTCGACGCGCTGGCGACGTCGATGTCCTCGGGGATGTCATGAGTGTACTGATCGGCGACGACTTCACGCAGTTCACACCGAAGGCGTTCACCTTCCTGCGCGGTATTGCCAGGAACAATCGCAAGGAATGGTTCGAGGAGCATCGTGCCGACTTCGAACGCGAGATCAAGCGGCCGCTAGCGCTGCTGGTGGAAGAGGTCGACGTGCATCTCGCCACGATCGCACCGGAGATCGTGGGGTCACCGAAGAAGTCGGTGTTCCGTATTCACCGTGACGTGCGTTTTTCGAAGAACAAGGCGCCGTACAAAACGCATGCGGCCTGCTGGTTCTTTCATCGTGATGCGGGGCGAGGCGTGGGCACCGAAGCGGTGCACGGTGGAGCAGGATTCTACTTTCACATGGAGCCCGGCAAATCGTTCTGCGGCGGCGGCATCTGGATGCCACCGCGGGCGGCCGTGAACAAGATCCGCCAGACGCTCACCGACGATCTCGAGGGATTCGAGGAGATCGTGAAGGGGCGCACCTTCCGGCGCCGCTTCGGCGATCTGGACACGGACGGCATGCTGACCCGCTTGCCACGAGGGTTCACCGCCGACCACCCGGCGGCCGCTTGGCTGCGGTATCAGTCGTACACGGCGTTCACGGATGTCACGCCTGAAGAGGTCACGAGCGTGAAGTTGCCGCAGATTCTGGCGAAGCATTTTGCGGCGATGACGCCGTTTGTGCGGTGGTTGAATGGGGCGTTGGGGTTGGGTCGGGCTTTGACTCGTTGATTGCGAGATCGTGAACAGCAAACTCCCTAAGGGGCAGGCTGGAGGGTTTCAGGAAGCAGGGAGCAGCAACAACGCGCCGTTCACCTGCTTCCTGCCCCCTGAAACCCTCCCCCCTCTCTCCCAGGGAGTTTGCAGTGTATCGCCCCCAAAGAGTTCGCAGTTCCCCCCCGCCGGTACCGCCAAGCTGTGGCAATCGTGAGATTCCCTGTTGATGCCCAAGACCCTCAAACTCGCCCTGGATATCCTGATCGGTGCCGTCGCACCGGTGGTCATCCTGAAATACGGCACCGCGCCGCTCGGGACGCTTAACGCGTACCTACTGGCGGCGTTCGTACCGGTGGTGTGGGTGATGCTCGACCTGTTCGTGATCACCCGCCGGTTCAACTTCATCACCACATTCGTCGGTTTGTCGGCGGTAATGCGTGGAGCCCTGGCGTTCTGGTACGTAGACGGCGCGCTGTTCGCGTTCAAGGACAGCACCAGCTATCTGCTGTCATTCTTCGTGTTCGGTGTGACGGCGCTGATCGGCATTCCTGTGACGCGCTCGATTGCGCTGCAGGGGCTCGGGCCCGATACGCCCGAGCGCGAGAGGCAGATGGACCGGCTGCTCGACGAGCCGACCGTGCAAACGGTGATGAAGCGTGCCGGGTTGCTGATCGGTGTGACGAATCTCGGCGCCGGCGTGGTGAACTATGTGATCAACCTCCGCATGGTCGTCGCCCCGTTCAATACGCCGGCGTTCAATGATCAGGTCGCGAACGTGAACGCAATCACGCGGCTTGTGCTGGTACTCCCCGACATGATTGCGATCTTCTTTGCCTTTTCCATGATGTACAAGGCGATGTACGCGCTGCTCCCAGCCGACGAAGGGACCGGTGCCGATGCGGGCGAATTGTGGACGCTGCTGGCGCGACGGGAGGCTGCCATGGCGCTGGTGAAAGCGGGTGACTCCAGTGGTACTGCGCTCGGTGTTGACGATGCGCAGCAGCGGGCGGCGCGTCAGGCGCGGGAAGAGTTTGGCCTGAGCTGAGTCGGGCGGTTCCGATCGACGGGCTGCTGCGCGGAAATGGTTCCAACGTTCGTTTTGTGGAATGGGCCGACAAAGATTGTACTCCCACGTCAGGACCGCAGCGCGATAGCTGTTCCGTGACAGCTCGGTGACCGTTCAGTGACGAAAGCGTAGACGAATTGTCGTGCAGCAGATCGATGCTACTGCGTTCGAAGCGATCAGCTCGTTGATCGTCTCATCCGCACAGTATCAACCCTCTGAGGACGCTTTCTTCATGCGCATTCCTTCCAACTTCGCTGCCCGGACGCTCGCTGCGTCGTGTGGTCTGTTCGTCGCTGCCTGCGGTGACGACTCTTCCACTGATGTACAGCCGCTGGCGCCCGTCGGGCTCAGGAACCAGTCGGTCACGCCAGCGCTTGTGCGGTCGCTCGTTCCGGGCGTCGAGATCTACAGCATGATCAGCAGCGATGATGTGCTCACCGGTTCCCCGTCGTACGTGTTCGGCGGTTCGGCTGACGGCGCTGGCTTCATCCGCAACACCGATGGTTCCTTCACGGCGCTGATCAATCACGAAGACAACTTCGCCGTGTCGCGCGTTCGCTTCGACAAGGATCTGAAGCCGATCTCGGCCGACTATGTGGTGAACTCCACGGCTGGCCGATACCGTTTATGTTCGGCCACGCTGGCCACTGTGGAAGAACATGGCTTCAGCGCGTTCATCACAGCAGGCGAGAGCAACGAAGAGTCGGAAATCCTGGCCGTTGATCCGTCGGGCCCGGCCAACACGCCGAAGTACCTCTCCGCGTTCGGGCGCTTCAACACCGAGAACGCTGTGCCGCTCCCGAAGGTCGCGTTCCCGAATCGCACAGTCGTGATCATCGGCGATGACGACTCGGGCGCGGAAGGCGGCCAAGTGGCGATGTACCTGTCGAATACGGTGGGCGATCTCGACAACGGCAACCTGTACGTCCTCGCGCGCACCGACAACAACAGCCGCGAGCGCGATATGGCGATCGGTCAGACGTATCCGGTGCAGTTCCGCCAGATCGCCAACCAGAAGACGCTCACGGGCCGCCAGATCAATCTGGCGGGTGCGACACTCAACGCCATGCGTTTCTCTCGCGTGGAAGATGTGGATTACCGCAAGGGTTCGGACGCCAACAACCGCGAGATCTACTTCGTGGCGACGGGTCAGAACAACACGGGCGTCAACGCCGACTACAATCGCACGAAGTACGGCCGCGCCTACCGCCTGCGTCTCGATGCCGGCAACCCGTTGCAGGGCACGCTGGAACTGCTCGCCGACGGCGATGACAAGTCTGCTACCAATCCGGCGCGGCTCTTCCAGAACCTCGACAACATTTACGTCGGCACGAACTTCGTGTACTGGCAGGAAGATGACAATGGCTACGGCGACGAAACGCATGACGGCTGGATCTACCAGTACAACATCGCAACGCGTGAAATCAAGCCGGTGATCGAGCTGGATCATCGCCGCACGATGCCCGACGCAGCGCTGTACAATGCGGTGGGTGGCCGTCCGGCGGGCCGGGCCGGTTGGGAGTACGGCGCCATGGTCGACGTGTCCTCACAGCTCGGTCAGCCCAACACCTTCATGATCGCGCTGCAGCCGCACTCGTGGCGCGGTACGAAGTACCAGGGCGTGGACGGTGGCACGCTCCGCCCGAACGAGAATCAGGCGAGCATGATGGTGCTGGTGAAGGGTCTGCCGCGCTGACTCGCGGTCCTGCTGTTGCTCTTGCCGGCCCGGGGCTTCGCGCTCCGGGCCGGTCACCTTTCAAGAAACTATGCACATCCGATCTTGTACGTTCCTCGCGCTCGCGGGTACGGTGGCGCTCGGCGCCTGTAGTCGATCCGGCACCGACTCACCGAAGGCGGGTACGTCATCGCCAGGCGATGACCCACGCGCCATGCAGAGCGTTGCCGTTTGGCGGTCGCACATCGACACGCTCGCGCTGCGCGTTACCGAACTGGATTCGGCGGCGATGGCCTTGACCACGGTGGCCGATGTGCCGCGCGCCCAGCGCGCATTCGTAAACGCACGTCGCGCGTTCAAACTGGCCGAGTTGGCGCTGGAGTACTACACCCCAAGCACTGCCAAGGAGATGAATGGCCCGGCATTGCCGGAAGTGGACGAAGAAGAAGGCCCCGAGGCCGTCTTTCCGCCGACGGGCTTCCAAGTCATCGAAGAAGGCCTGTACGGCGACGACCCGATCGGTGAGCGCGAAGCGATCGTGCGGGAAACGTCGACGTTGCGCCCGCTGGTGACGCGCGCCCAGACCATGATGGGCGCCCAACACGCCTCCGATGCGCATGTGTGGGATGCGGTGAAGCTGGAACTCGCGCGTATCGCCACGCTGGGTATCACCGGCTTCGATTCGCCGGTCGCGGGGCATTCGCTGGCGGAGGCGGACGCCGCACTCGAAGGCGTGATGCGTACGCTGGCTCCGTATCGTGACGCCGACAGCACGTGGCGGCGCGTCGATTCGCTCGTCGCCGATACGCGCGCGATGCTCATGGCCACGTCCAACCGTGATGCCTTCGATCACTTCACGTTCCTGGCGAAGCGGCTCATTCCCCTGAGCCATACGATGCAATCGGCCCGTCTCGCGATGGCGATCGGACTTCCGGCGGAAGCGCGTGCCTTCCGAATGGAGGCCGCTACGGTGTTCGATAGCGCAGCCTTCGACGTGATGGGGTTCGCGCCGCTGGACGCCAAGCCCGGCACGCCCGCGCAGGTCGCGCTTGGGGCGCGGCTCTTTCACGACACGAAGCTGTCCGGTGACAGCAAGCGCGCGTGCAGTTCATGTCACCTGCCCGAGAAAGCGTTCACGGACGGGCTGACCGCCAACACCGCGCGTGGCGGCGCGCCGCTGGCGCGCAATACGCCCACGGTGATCAACAGTGGACTGCAGGTGGGTTCCTTCGCCGACTTGCGAACCACGTATCTCGAAGACCAGGTCACCGACGTCGTCGAGAACGTCGATGAGATGCACGGCAATCTGGCCAGCATCGCGGCGCGGCTTGCCACAGATACGTCGTTGGTCGCGCAGTTCCGCACCGCCTTTGCCGGTACGCCAACGCGCGCGGATTCCGCCATCACCGCGGCACAGATCCGGACCGCGCTCGCCGTTTACCAGCGCAGCCTGACCCGACTGAACTCGCCGGTTGATCGGGCGTTGCGTGGCGACGTGGGCGCCCTCTCGGAGGAAGAGCGCAATGGCTTCAACGTGTTCGTGGGCAAAGGGAAGTGCGCCACCTGCCACTTCATTCCCCTCACCAATGGCACCGTGCCTCCCATGTATCGGAAAGCCGAGCTCGAGGTGCTGGGCACGCCATCGCGGGCCGTGACCGCCAACGCCACCGTCGACCCCGATGTCGGTCGCTACCGGCTGAGCCGTGCCGTCCCGCACCGCTACGCGTTCAGGACTCCATCGATTCGCAACGCGGCTCTGACGGCGCCGTACATGCACAACGGGGTGTACGGCACGCTCGAGGCCGTCGTGGACTTCTATAACCGGGGTGGCGGAGCAGGGATCGGCATTCAGCTCGACAACCAAACGCTGCCCCCGGACCCCCTGCGGCTCTCGAGGGGCGAGCAGCGGGCGCTCGTCTCGTTCATGAAGGCGCTGACCGACACCACGGGGACGCAGAAGCGATAGCAGCGACCCTAGCGCCGGTCCCGCCGAGAACCCAGAATGGATCAGCCGACTTTCTTTATCGGGTTCTCTTTTTCTCCTCTCCTCCTTTCCTCAGTGTGATCAGTTCGTCAGCGCATGCCGTCGGGCCGCAGAACCGATCACACAGAGGAGAAGAGAAAAAGAGACGAAGAGCACGTCGCGGATCCACTCTGACCATAGGGAATCGTGTGACTCTCTGCTCTCGCTCGACGTATCGCGTCACGACGTTCGCGACATTCGTGGTGCTCGCTCCTGCCTTCGTGCCGAACGTGGCACAGGCGCAGTACCGGCAGCCACCACAGCCGATCGCGCAGATTCTCGACCAGCCTGCGACACCGCTGGTGCAGATGAGTCCCGATCGTCGGCAGCTGCTGTTGCTGGAACGTCCAGCACTACCACCGATCAGTGAAGTCGCCGCGTTCGAGTATCGACTCGCGGGATTGCGCTTCGATCCGAAGACCGGCGGCCCCACGCGTGGCCAGAGCTATACGGGACTTTCGCTGCAGTCGGTCACGGGTGGCGCCGCGCGCAAGATTGCCGCCGCGATTCCCGCCGGGAGCAGCATCGAGAACGTGTCGTGGTCGGCGAACGGACAGAAGATCGCGTTCACCGTTACCAGCGACGAGGCGATCACCCTGTGGATCGCCGACGTCGCGACGGCGCAGGCCAAGCCGCTCACGTCGCAGCGGCTCACATCCATTCTGGGCACTCCGTGCGCATGGGTGTCGACGGCGTCACTCGCATGCACGTTCATGCCGGCGACGCGTGGTGCGGCCCCGGCGATGACGACCGCGCCGGAGGGTCCGATCGTTCAGGAAGCGCTGACCGGTCGCAGCGACCGGGCCGCCACGTATCAGGATCTGCTCAAGAGTCCATTCGACGAAGCGATCTTCGCGCATTATGGCACGAGTCAGCTCGCACTCGTGTCGCTCGATGGCTCGGTGCAGACACTCGGTGCGCCCGGCCTGCGTACGGATGTCAGCGCGTCTCCCGATGGCCGATTCTTGTTGGTGAGCACGCTGTCGCGTCCGTTCTCGTACACGGTGCCACTGAACTTCTTCCCGACGCGCACCGAAGTATGGTCGATGGACGGCGCCGTTGTGAAGTCGATCGTGAGCCGTCCGCTCATCGAGCGTGTGCCATGGGGTGGTAACGGCGCACTGGCCGGCATCCGTAATGTGCAGTGGCGTCGAGACGTTGCGGCAACGGTGGCGTGGGTCGAAGCCCTTGATGGTGGCGACAGCGATTCAAAGGCAGACAAGCGCGATCGCATCGCATTGCTCGAGGCGCCGTTCACGGACACACCGAAGACGCTGCTTGAAACGAGCTGGCGTGCCGGTGCGATCACGTGGAGTACGGCCGGACTTGCCATCGCGCGCGAGAACGAAGGCAAGACGCGCAAGACGCGTGCGTGGATCATCGATCCGTCGGGCGCCAAGGCGCCACGGTTGCTCTGGGAGCGCTCCAGCGAGGATCGCTACGCTGATCCCGGTGACTTCCTGACCACGCGCGACGCGCGGGGACAGACGGTGTTGCTGACGACGCCCGATGCGAAGGTCGCGTTCCTCAGCGGACCAGGCGCCGGACCGGAAGGGGATCGTCCGTTCGTGGACCGCTTCGACTTGGCCACCGCGCGCAAGACGCGGCTGTTCCAGAGCGTGGCGCCGTACTTCGAGCAGCCGATCGGTATGCTCGATGTGAACGGCACCGTCGCGCTCACTCGCCGTGAGTCGAAGGCCGACGCGCCCAACTACTTCGTGCGCGATCTCGTCCGTAAGACCGCGCCGCGTCCGCTCACGCAGTTTACCGATCCGGCACCGGTGTTCGCCGGTGTCACGAGCCAGCTGATCACCTACACGCGTCCAGATGGCGTGAAGCTGTCGGCCACGATCTATCTGCCGGCCGGCTACGACAAGGCGAAGGACGGTCCACTGCCGTTTTTCCTGTGGGCGTATCCGCTGGAGTTCCGCTCGCGCGAGGCCGCGTCGCAAGTGGCTGGCTCGCCGTATCGGTTTGTGCGGCCGAGTGGGCCGTCGCATCTGTTCATGCTGACGCAGGGATTTGGCGTGATGGACAACCCGACCATGCCGATCGTCGGCGTAGATGGTAAGGAACCGAACGACAGCTACGTGGAGCAGCTCACGGCGAGCGCGAAGGCGGCCGTTGATACGATCGTGGCGATGGGTGTCGCGGACCGCGATCGCATCGGTGTTGGTGGACACTCGTATGGGGCGTTCATGACGGCCAACTTGCTGGCGCATACGCGACTGTTCCGCGCCGGCGTCGCCCAGAGCGGCGCCTACAATCGCACCCTCACCCCGTTCGGGTTCCAAGGCGAGGAGCGCACCTACTGGGATGCGCCCGAGCTGTACGGGTCGATGTCCCCGTTTACAAACGCGAACAAGATCAAGGATCCGATCCTGCTCGTGCACGGCATGGCCGACAACAACACCGGCACGTATCCGATCCAGAGTGAACGGATGTACCAGGCACTCAAAGGCAACGGTGCCACCACGCGCTATGTGCAGCTGCCCGGTGAAGCGCACGGCTACCGCGCACGCGAGAGTGTCGGTCAGGCACTCGCCGAAATGGCGGCATGGCTCGACCAGTACGTGAAGCCGAAGAAGCGCGCCACCATGTGATGGACGGCGCGACTACGGGAGCTCAGCAAATTCGCGCGCTACGAGAGCAATCGAACCAGGCGATCGCAGCGCATGATGCCGACCGCACGGTGTCCTTCATGGCACCGGACATCGTGGTCGGCGTGGCCGGTGGGCCTACACTCACCGGGCGCGCCGCCTCGCGTACGGCGTTCATCGAACAATTCGCCGATCGGGCGTTCGTGACGTACGTGCGCACGATCGAGCAGGTCACGCTGCCCGACCCGATGCACGCCACCGAACGCGGTCGTTGGGTCGGTCGGTGGCGCCTCACATCAGGGATGCACGAACAAGGTGGCAGTTACACCGCAGAGTGGCGCTTCAGCGAAATGGGATGGCTCATTCACGCGGAGACATTCGTCGAAGCGTAGTCAGGATTCAGTGACGATCGCATCGGCTTCGATTTCCACCAGATACTCGGCGCCCACCAGCCGCGCCTCGACGAGTGTATTCGCTGGTAAGATGTGTCCGAAGCGCTCGCCGTGGGCGCGTGCGACCGGCTCCCAATGCTCTACGTTCGACACGAACACACGCGTGCGGACCACGTCTTCGAGCGTACCGCCAAGCGACTGGATCGCACCGGTGATCTTGTCGATCGCGAAGTGCGTTTGTGCGGCGGCATCGGTGCCGCCGATGAGGCGATCGCCGTGCGTCGATGTCGTACCCGACACGGTGATCTGCGACCCTTTGCGCACCGCCCGACTATAGCCCGCCATCGGCTCCCACACCGTGCCACTCAGTGCGAGCGTGCGTCCATGCACGCCGGGGCGTGTGGTGAACGGTGCCGGAAACTGTGACACGTGATGGCTGAGGTCACCGCTCGCGGTGAGATACGGCGGGTAGCGGTACTCGTCGCCGCAATCGCCGGGGATCGCAGTGAGTGCCGACTGCGCCTCGGCGATCGCGCGATGATCGTCGTCATCCATGGAGAAACTGAAGATGCGCGTCGTGTCAGCCACGTGCGCCGTTTGCCCGAGACGCGCGCCGATGATCGCTCCGGCTACACCGGGTTGATCCAGAACCCAGCGACTGGCTACGGCGGCAATCGATACCCCGTGCCTGGTCGCGATCGTCTGCGCCGCGCGCAGCAATCCCTGAAACGGCGCCCAGCCGCCGGCCGCGCGAATGAACCGGCCGTACTTGAGCTGCGACCACGTGCTCAGCGATTCCCAGTCGGGTTCTGCCGCGCCGAGCCAGCGCTCGCTGAGAAAGCCACCAAGCAGGGTGCCATAACAGAGCAGCCCCACGCCGTTCGCCAGTGCATACGGCGCGAGCTTAAGGGTGAAGCGCGCGTCGAGCAGCGATCCACTCACTTGATTGCTTGCAATGCGAATGCCGCTGGCCACGGCCACGCGCAGGTGCGCGGTGTCGACGTTGGTGAGACCGATCGCGCCGATGCGTCCCGCGTCGCGTTCGGCTTCCAGATGCCACAGGGCATCGAGCCATCGCGGATCGGCGAAGGTCCACGCGTGAAACTGCAGGACATCGATGCGATCGGTGCGTAAGCGCGCGCAGGCGCGATCGATGGCCGCACGGACATCGTGTTCGCTCACGGGACCTGGCTCGGGCACCCACTTGGTGAGGCACTGTACTGCTGCATCGGGCCGAACCTGCTGCCGGAAGATGCCCGCCACTTCTTCGGCCGATCCATAGTGATCTGCCATGTCGAACGTGGTGAAGCCGTGCTCGACGTACTCGGTCATGGCGTGAGCGGCGGCATCGCGATCGAACACGCGACCGTCGCGTTCCATGTCGGCCAGTTGCCACAGGCCGGTCAGGACGCGGGATATCTCGAGACCGGGTGCCAGCGTGTAGCGGGGAATCGTCGTCATCAGCGTGTTCGATCGCCTGTTGAGAGAGTCGTTTATTCGGGCGGAAGCACCGAGGTGATCGCGCGCAGGTCGCCGCCGCGGCGGGCCAACGCACGCGTTTCGCGCCAGTAGATCGCGCTACCGATCACCATCACGATGATCCATACCGGCGTAGAGCGGGCATACCACACGGACACATCGGCATGCAAATCGCGCCACGTGTGGACAGCCAGTAGCACGGAAAGCAGGACCACGGCACCACTTGCCACGGTAATCTGCAGCGGGCGCGACGCCAGTACGCGCATGGCCAGCGCGAGCGATGGATTACGCGACGGCAGTCTCAGCACCGAGAGCGCCATGATGATGAAGTTCACCAGCATGGCGGTCACCAGGATATCCACGCCGAGAAAGAAATCACCGGCGAAGTGACCACCGAAAATGCCGATCGTGGCGAGTATGGCCGAAACGAACAGCGCGACGTGCGGTGTGCCGTAGCGCGTGTGTACCGCAGCCAGTCCTTTGGGAAATACACCGTCTTCGGCCCAGGCGAAGCACAAGCGCGACACGCCCAGCAACATGCCCGGCAAGTCGTTGATCAGCGACACGGCCGCGCCCGACACCATGATGATGGCCACGATCGGCGACGTGAGCGCCGACAGCAGTCCGGGCGCTGTGACATCGCGCACGCGACTTTCGGCCGCGACATGCCACCATGGGACCGTGTGATACACGGCGGCGGTGAAAAGGAAGTAGAATGCGCCCACGATGGCGATGGTCAGGCCGATGGCGATCGGAATGGAGCGTGTCGGGTTCTTCGCTTCACCGCCGGCCTGCGCGATGGCGTCGAAGCCGATGAAGCTCGAAAAGAGAACGGCAGCGGCCGGTGGGACGACGACCCAGAACGACGCGCGCGCGGGCTCGGGCGGCAGTGCCCGCTGCTGCGCCTCGAGCAGCGCCACGTAATCGCTGGCGGAATGCGAGAAGCCCGTGACAATGACCAGCCCACCGCATACGAACATGACGAGCATGAGCGGTATCAGTGTGTTCGCTACGGCCCGTACGCCGCGCAAATTCACGAACACGAAGGCCCACAGAAACAGCAGGGCAAGCGCGAGTCGCAGCGGGCGCTGGTCGAGCGCCGCGGCCAAGGTGGTCCACTGTGCGGCAGCCGCGATATCACGCAGAAACGGCGGGATCACATACGACACGACGCCGATGGCGATGCACAGCCCGAACCACTGCGAGAAGCTGGCGAGGAAGCCGGCATATGGACCGATCGCGCGACTGGCGTACACATACGAGCCACCGGCGCGTGGCATGGCGCTGCCGAGCACGGCATAGCAGAGTGCGGCCAGTACGGCGGGAATAGCGGCGAGTGCATACGCGACCAGCACCCAGTCACCCACGCCGGGTACCGTGCGTTGCAGCGCGAAGGGGACGATGTTGATGCCGGCGCCGACCATCGAGCAGATGCCCGTGGAGGCGAGCGCCAGCACGCCGAGCTCGCGACGAAGCCCAGTCGGACGAGAAGAGGCGAGCGCGGTCACCGCGTGATCGTCAGTTCGCGACCGCCACGGAACGCGCGGACGCCCATCGCGGTGTCGTTGAGCAGGAGCAAGGCGTTGGGGCGTCCGTACTGTCGCATGAGATCATGCATGAGAGGGGCGTCGTCATCCCATGGGTAGCCGAACACGACATCGAAATCGTCGAGGGCGCGTCCGAGTTGGAGGTACCCCGAGGGTCCGTCGCCAATGGTGTCCGATGCGTCGGCACCGCCGAGCCGCTTGTAGCCCGTGGGCAGAAAGCTACCGGTCACGAACTGCGCACGTGAGTCGAAGCGCGCCGCAAGCGCGCGTGCCGTGGTGACCAGTGAGGCGTCGAGTTCGATGCCGTACGCGTCGAAGCCCATCATGTCGGCCATGATCGTAATGACGCCGGTGGCCGAGCCCCATTCGAGGAAGCGGGTGCCAGGGGCACGGTGGGCCAGGATCGCGCTCCGAACCGCGTCGTAGTCGGCGGCTATGAACGAATGGAAGTCGCGGTCGCGTACGTTACGCTCGAATCGCTCCCAGAGGTTCCACCCTTCGGTGCAGATGGCATCGAGACGAGCGTGCAGCGCCTTGTCGTCAGCAGCGTGCAGTGTGTTACCCGCTAGTCCCGTTGCGCCGGCGTCTCGCCGCTCACGGCGTGGCTCCGCACGGTTTTCATGATGCGGACCATGTCGGCCTCGCAGCGGTCGCGCTCTTCGGGCGTCCACAGTTCGACATTGGCCGCGGCGCGAATGGAGGCGAGCATCTCCTCCACTAACTCACGTAACCGCGGATTGTGGCGACGCTCGGGTCCATCCCGATGGGAACTCGTCTGGGCATTACTCATGACCAATAATCTCGCGCTGTCACCGGTGAAACCGTAAGCGGGGCCACGGGGGAAACCGCGGGATTTCCGACCGGAAGCTGTTTGGAGCGAACTTGTGTTGGTCAGTTGGAAGCGGTGCGGCGATGCCGGTAGTGAGAATGGCCGAGCTCGCTACACCATCCGGAGCACCGCTTCCAGCAGCCCCCCACGCGTTCGCTCAACGTGACTTCCATGTAGCCCCCCACGTTCCCAACGGCGGACGGTCAGTCGTGCAGCACCCGCACCGCGGGCGTCTCCAGATCGTCGTACTGCCCGTTTCTGGCGCTCCAGACGAACGCCAGCACTGCGCCGCCGACAATGACGAGGGCCAGTGGTAGGACGATGAAAATGACACTCATAAGACCGACTCCGTGGTCGTGGGTCGTGCGAAGGTGGTGCTGTACCACGAGCCCAACACGACGGTGATCGAACTCGTCGGCATCAGGATCGCGGCGATAAGCGGGGTCAGCAGGCCGAACATGGCGAGGCTGGCTCCAATGAGATTGTAACCGATCGAAAGGGCAATGTTGCGACGAATCACGCGCAACGTGCGCCTCGAGCCTTCGGTCAGTTCGACCAGCGCGCCGAGTCCAGGGCGCGTGAGGTAAATGTCGGCGGTGGCGAGGCAGGCTTCGGCGCCACCGTGCACGCCGATGCCAACGTGGGACGCAGCGATGGCCGCGGCGTCGTTCACGCCGTCGCCCACCATCACGACCGTGCGTCCTGAGGTGGCTTTCAGTCGTTCGACAAACGCCAGCTTGCCTTCGGGCGACACTGCGCCGATGGAGTCTTGCGCTTCAAACGCAAGCGCCCGGCCCACCGACGCAACTACGTCCTGGGCATCACCACTCAGCATTACGGTCCGCCATCCGCGTCCACGCAACTGCTGAAGCGAGTCGAACGCATCATCGCGTATTCGGTCGCCGAGACCAGCTAATGCAACGACCACGCCATCGATTGCGATATGGACTGGCGTGAGCGTGCGATCGAGGTCATCGATCACATGTTGGAGCGATTCATCGACGTCGAAGGTGGATTCCCGCACGAAGCCGGGCGATCCGATACGCACCAGATGGCCACTCACGGTGCCTTCGAGGCCACCGCCGACGATGTGGCGCGACGCCGACACGGTGCCCATGGGCAATCCTGGCCAAGCGCGACGAAAGCCATCGGCCAGCGGATGGGATGATCCTTCCTCCAGGGCGAGCACCAACGGCTTCACCCAGTCTGGACCATGCCACACGGTGAGTGCAGTGCGTCCTTCGGTGATCGTGCCCGTCTTGTCGAGGACCACGATACCCGGTGTCGCCAGCAGCTCGAGCGCGTCGCCGCCTTTGATGAGCATACCGCGGCGTGCCGCCCGTCCGACGGCCACCGTGATCGCCAGCGGCGTGGCCAACGCGAGCGCACAGGGGCAGGTCACGATCAGGAGCGCAATGGCGTCATCGAGTGCATGGGCCGACGAGAGCTGCCACTTGATCACGAACGTCGTGGCCGCCATCACGAGCACGACGGCGGTGAAAACGCCCGCCATGCGATTCGCCATCTGCACGATCGGCGCGCGTCGCTTGGCGCTCTCTTCCACCTGTTGCATGAGCTTCGCGATGCGGCTCGTTTCCCCTGCCTGCTGCACCAGCACGCGCAGCGGCGATTCCACGTTCAACGTGCCAGCGTATACCATCTCGCCCACCGTGACCGATGCCGGACGCGATTCACCGGTGAGCAGCGCTGCATTCACACTCGAATGCCCGCGCATCACCACCCCGTCGGCGGCGAAGGACTCGCCCGCGCGGACATCCAGCAGCATGCCCGGCAGCAGCGCTTCGCTCGGGATATCGCGCGCCACGTCGTGCTCGATGATGCGCGCGGTGATCGGCGCGATGGCATGCAGCTCTTCGGCGGCGTCGACGGCCAACCGCTGGCCGCGCTGTTGTAGGAACCGCCCCACGAGCAACGCGAAGATCAGCAGCGCCAACCCGTCGAAGTAAATCGGTCCGGCATCGGTGATCGTATTCGTCGCGCCGCGCACGAACCCGGCGGTCAGGGCGATGGCGATCGGCAGGTCCATGTGCAGCGCGCGCGTACGTAACGATGCCCAGGCGCCAGTGAAGAACACGCGACCCGGCCAGATGAACGCCGGTACCGTGATCGCGAAACTCACCCACCGGAAGAAGCGTGTGAACCCGGCGTCCATCGTGTCGAGTTCGCCCGCATACAGCGCGATCGCAGCCAGCATGACGTTGATCGCGATCGCGCCGGCAATGCCGATGCGCACGAGCATCGCGCGATCCTCGCGCCTTCGCATGTCGGCGCGCGCCACACCGCGGAACGGGTGCGGCGGATAGCCCAGCGTGTCGAGCGACTGCGCGATGCGGGACAGCGGCACGGTGGCGATGTCCCATTCGATCACTGCCAACGACCTCCTCACATCCAGCTCGGCCCGCAGCACACCCGCCACCAACAACGGCACGCGCTCCACCAGCCACACACACGAGGCGCAGTGCACACCTTCGAGATAGAGCTCGGTACGAGAGAGTCCGCCGGGAAGCGCCGTCACATACAAATTCGCGAACGCCGGATGGTCGAACTCGTCGTAGCTGCGCCCCGACGCCCGCACCGGCGTTTCGCGACGCTCGGCGAAGCTGTAATATGAATCGAGACCATGCGCGTGAAGAATGCCGAACGCGGTGTGACAGCCGCTGCAGCAGAACTGCTGCTCCGCGTTGTCGTCCAGCAATCCCTCGGGCACCGGCAGACCACAGTGTGCGCACAGGATGTCTGCGCTTGTCGTAACCGGAATCGCAGCGGTGCTCACGGCATCGCTCCCTGGTGCATCGAGAAGCGTCCGGAGATCGACAGCAGTCCCATCACGAGCACCAGCGCGGCGCTGAGCATCGGCAGCCGCCGGCGCAGCGGTCCGAACAACCGCTGGGCACCCAGTCCGACGGCCAATAAGGCCGGAACGGTGCCAAGCCAGAAGACCGCCATGGTGAGTATGCCGGCGCGGATACTCCCTGAACCACCGGCAGTCGCGACAAACACATACAGCCATCCGCAGGGCAGCATTGTGGTCAACAGACCGGTCAGCCACGCGCGTGTGGCGATCGGTTGCTCACATACCGCGTGCAGCACACGACCCATGGCACGCTGCCATGCCTCCGGCGCACGCAGGGTGCCCAGTCGCACGCCCCGCTGCGCCGCCATCGTGCTGATTGCCCATCCGATCATCAGGGCACCGGCCACGACCGCTGCCGTGTGCTGGAAGCCGGCCATGGCGCCCAATGAGGACACACCGGCGCCGATCGCACCGGCGATCGCGCCGAGCGTGAGATACGACGTGAGACGTCCGACGTTGTACATCGCGTGCGCACGGAGCGCTGCGGCGTCGGTGCCGCTGCTGGAGCCGGTGTAGAAGCACACGAATCCGCCACACATGCCGGCGCAGTGCACGCTCCCTACGAGGCTCGCCAGTAGAATGCCCGACGCCGTTCCGATCATGTCTAGCGCACGCTCCCGACGGCTCGCACGGCCGTCACGCGGGTGCTCGAGGTGAAGTGTGACGTGTCGCGCTTCGCGTTCACGCGCACTTCCCATTCACCGGGCGTCTCGATCGGAAAGGAGGCCGTGTAGACGCCGGCGCCTTCATCGGTGAGCGTGGCCGTGGTCAGGTCATTGGCCCGCGCGTTGAACAGCACGGTTGCTTCGACGGCCGCGCCGAGCAACGGCCTCGCTTGCTCGTCACGGAGTACCACGCGTAGCCGTGTGGGCTTCCCTTGTACGATCGAATCCACGAATGCGTGCACTCCCCAGCCGAGATCGAGATTGCGGTGCGTCTGTGCCATCGTGGAGTCGTAGAACACCGCTTTCTTGTAGTAGTCCGGCTCGACCGAAAAGGCGGGATCGTTGTTCGCGATCCGCATCATCACGAGGTTGCCGACAACGGTGACCCCGAGAATGACCGCCATACCGATGGGCCAACCCATGCCCGCTTTCATGGAAATTTGCCGGTTGGCGCGTTCCCGACCGGGCCGAGCAGCCGGTAGCTGACCGACTCCTGATAGCGACGGCCGTCGGTGACGCTGATCGTGATCATGCGCTCGCCGTTCGCGAACGCCGTACGGGGGAGGAGCACGAAGAGACTCGTGCTCCGCGTGGCGCCGGCATCGACCGGCAGCGGATTCTCCGGCGCCACGACGGTGATCTCGTCGGGACGAATGCCCGCCTGGATCATCCCGTCGAGCGTGACTGTGTACTGCATGGCTTCACTGCGACGATTGGTGATCTTGATGCGAATCTGGTTGGAGACCCGCCCATCGGCTTCTTCCGTGAATGGGCCGTCGAGTCCGCCGCGTAGCACCGTGAGGTCGGCCGATTCTTTCAGGAACAGGGCGGCGACGAGCCCACCGACCAGGACGGTGAGCACCGCCGGATAGAGCATGGTGCGCATGCGCAGCAACTGCCGCGGCTTGCCGGCGATCGCATCCTGAGACGAGTAGCGAATCAGCCCGGTGGGCTTCCCGACCTTGATCATGATATCGTCGCAGGCGTCGATGCACTGCGTGCAGTGCACGCACTCCATCTGCAGGCCATGGCGAATGTCGATGCCCGTGGGGCACGTCTGCACGCACGCCCCGCAGTCGATGCAATCGCCCGCCTTCGGATCACGGGCCTTTCCGGCGTGCTCGCGTGGTTCGCCACGGACGTAGTCGTATGCCACGATCACCGACTGGCGATCGATCAGCGCCGCCTGCCAGCGGCCGTAGGGACACACGATGAGACAGGTCTGTTCACGGAAGTAGGTGAAGTTGAACCACACCAGTCCGGTGAAGAGCACGACGAAGAAGAATGCCGTGGGATGTTCCTCCGGAGGGTTGGACATCCAGTTGTACAGCTGATCGGTGCCGACGAAGAAGGCGAGCAGTGTGTGCGACACGAACAGCGCCATCGCGAAGAACGTGAGGTACTTCGCGATGCGCCGCGGCGTGAACCACGAACCCCGTTTGTCGAGATTCCGCGCACCCGTGTAGCCACCGTCGAACCAGCGTCCGATCGGACGGAACAGGAATTCGAGATACACGGTCTGCGGACAGGCCCAGCCACACCACGCGCGCCCGAAGAGCGCGGTGATGAGGAAGATGCCGATCACCCCGCTGCCCATCACGAACATGAACAGCAGCGTATCGGTGGGTAGGAAGGTGTAGCCCATCAACGTGAACTGACGGCGCGGCAGGTCCATGAGAAACACGGGCTTGCCGAACACGCGCAGGTGCGGTGCCGCGAAGAACACGGCCATGAGGAGATAGGCGACGACCTGTCGCTTCTTCCACCACGCACCATGCGAGGGCTTGGGGCGGATCCAGCGGCGGGTTCCGTCCTCGTTGAGCGTGGGGAGCACGCGCCCCGAGGGAGGTCTCTGCATACCCGATGGTGCGACAGTGCTCACGGAGTAACCGGTGTTCCTTGTGGTGCCTTCGGGTTCCCAGGATTCGATCCCTGCAGCGACACCACATACGCCACGACCTGATTGAGCTGCTCCGGCTTGAGCAGCTTACTCCACGACGGCATGCCCTTTTCGAGAACGCCATTCACGAGCGTCTGGTGGATGTCGGTGATCTGTCCGCCGTGAATCCAGGCGTTGTCGGTGAGATTCGGCCCGATCAGACCACCGCCATCCATACGATGACAGGAGGCGCAGTAGGTCTTGTACGTCTCACCGCCTTCATGCACCTCCTCTTTGTCCTTCACCATTGCCAGTAGCAGGTCAGCGGAGACGGCGCCGGTCGGCGCGGGATGCGCCGCCGCGAAGGCCTTCATGTCATCCTCGTAGTCTGCCACGCGACCCTTGCCGTTGCCGACGGGACCGACGTTGAAGAGATAGATCACGGAGAAGATGATCGTGCCGGCAAACGACAGCAGCCACCAGCGTGGCATCGGGTTGTCGTACTCCTGAATACCATCGTACGAATGCTCGATCAGCCGGTCGTTCGTCGACGCGAAGTTCTTGTTCTCCCTGCTGTCCTTGTCGTTCTCGGTCGACATGCGTCAGCCCTCCTTGGTGCGGGGCGTGATCACGTGATCATCCTCCAGTGGCAACAGCGAGGCTTCATACAACTCGCGGCTCCGTGACGGAAGAAACGTGCGGATGGTGATGGCGATGAACACGCCGAGGAACAGCACCAGCGCGATCTCGGCGTAGTTCGAGAGATCCGCGTAGCTCATGATGTCGGAGAGTTTCATTGGGCCCCTTTCACTGCGGTGTTCTGCACCTTGATGTCACGACCGAGGCGCTGCATGTACGCAACCATCGCCACGATCTGCTTGTCCCCGAGTCCCTGCGGTCCCCCCTGCTCTACGATCGCTGCCGCAATCGTCCTGGCCTGTTCACGGGCCATGGCAGGCGCCTTGTTCAGCGCGTCGCCGTACGGCACGCCGACCATCGCCATCGCATCGACGCGCGATTGAATCTGCTCGAAGTCGATAGTCTTGGTCAGGAAGTGCGGATAGGCCGGCATGATCGACTTCGCGGTGACCGCGCGCGGATTCTCGAAGTGGCGCACATGCCAGAGGTCGGGGTATTTGCCGCCTTCACGTGCCAGATCGGGACCGATGCGACGTGAGCCCCAGAGGAACGGATGCTCGTACACCGACTCGCCCGGCTTCGAGTATTCGCCGAATCGCTCGGTCTCGTAACGGAACGGACGTATCATCTGCGAGTGGCAGTTGAAGCAGCCCTCGGCGATGTACATGTCGCGACCGGCCAGTTCGAGTGGCGTATACGGCTTCACCGAAGCAATCGTGGGCACGTTCGACTTGATCAGGAACGTGGGCAGGATCTCGAACAATGAGGCCACCACGACGGCCAGAATCGTGAGCGCGGTGAACAGCATCGGCGCACGTTCCCACGCGCGGTGCCACTGCACCTGGTTGAAGCGCGCCCAGAGGCCGTTGGCCGGCACGGCCGGGTTTTCATCTACGTATTTCGGCGAGAGCGGTGCCGCTTCGATGATGGGCACCTCGTAGCGCACTGGACGGCGCATCCACGTCATGATGATGTTCCAACCGAAAATCAACGTGCCGATGAGGAAGAACGTCCCGCCGATCACCCGCATCCAGTACATCGGGAGGAGCTTGACCACGGTCTCCACGAAGTCGGGATAGGCGAGCCGTCCCGTTTCGTCGAACGCGCGCCACATGAGACCTTGCGTCACGCCGGCGCTGTAGATCGCGACGACGTACAACACGATCCCCACGGAGCCGATCCAGAAATGCAGCTCCATCGCCTTCTTGCTGTAGATCTCCGTCTGGAACAGACGCGGCAGCAGCCAGTACACCATGCCGAACGTCATGAAGCCGTTCCAGCCCAGGGCGCCCGTGTGCACGTGGGCGATGATCCAGTCGGTATAGTGCGCCAGCGCGTTGACGCTCTTGATCGAGAGCATCGGGCCTTCGAACGTGGACATCCCGTACGCCGTGATACCGACCACGAAGAACTTGAGGATCGGATCCGATGCGACCTTGTGCCAGGCGCCGCGCAACGTGAGCAGGCCGTTGATCATGCCGCCCCACGACGGAGCCCAGAGCATGACGGAGAAGAGCATGCCGACGGTGCTCGCCCACTCGGGGAGCGCCGTGTAATGCAAGTGGTGCGGACCGGCCCAGATGTACATGAACACCAGCGACCAGAAGTGCAGGATGGACAGCTTGTAGCTGAACACCGGCCCTTCGGCGGCCTTGGGCATGAAGTAGTACATCAGGCCGAGGAACGGCGTGGTCAGGAAGAAGGCCACGGCATTGTGCCCGTACCACCACTGCATGAACGCGTCCTGCACACCGGCGTAGATGCTGTAGCTCTTGAACAGCCCGGCCGGCATGGACAGGTTGTTGAAGATGTGCAGAATAGCAACCGTCACGATCGACGCGATGTAGAACCACAGTGCGACGTAAAGGTGCCGTTCACGACGCTTGATCAGCGTGCCGAAGAAGTTCACCGCGAACGCGACCCAGACCACCGCAATCGCGATGTCGATGGGCCATTCGAGTTCGGCGTATTCCTTGGCCTGCGTGAAGCCCAGCGGTAGCGTGATGGCGGCGGCCACGATGATCGCCTGCCACCCCCAGAAGTGGAACTGGCTGAGCCCATCGGAGAACATGCGGGCCTTCAGTAGCCGCTGCGTGGAGTAGTAGCAGCCCGTGAAGAACGCATTGCCGGCAAAGGCGAAAACGACGGCGTTGGTATGCAACGGACGCAATCGCCCGAAGGACAGCCACTCGACGTTGAGATTGAAAATGGGATCGGCGAGCTGAAGCGCGATCAGGAGACCGACCAGCATGCCCACCACGCCCCAGATCAGCGTGGCGAACAAGAACTTGCGTACGATGGCGTCATCGTACGAGAACCGGTCGAGCGTCGCGGCCGACGCGCGCGGCACGGCCACGGAGGCCGCGCTGAGTGCGGGGGTCATCGAGTTCCTCTGGCGAGACGTGGAAGGGGGGTCATGAGAGGAGAGTCTAGGCTGGTGCACAGAGTGGGCACGTCAGGCAGGTCACCGGAACACGTCGGGGATTCCCTGATATTCAGGATCTTGCACACGAGAAAAGCGCGGGCGAGACCAGATGGCCTCGCCCGCGCTTCGCGAACTTCTCGAGAACCGGACCGCTTACGCCACTCGGCGAATCGCCGCGCGACCCGACCGGCGCTGGGGTGTGCCATCGACCACGAACCGTTCGCTCTGCGCCCGCTGCGCTCGCGCCTGCGCGCTCAGTTCCTGCGCCGCGCTGGCCGACTCCTCGGCGTTGGCCGCCGCATTCTGCACCGTGCCATTGAGTGCCGTCACGGCATCGCGGATCTGGTTGATGCCGTCCTGCTGCGATCGCGTGGCCTGTCCGATCGATTCCATGATCGCGTTCACGCTGCTGATGCGCGTCGACACCTCGCGCAGCTGCGCGTCCACCTGGTTCGAAATCGACACACCGCCTTCCACCCGCTGCACCGCCTGATCGATCAGCTCGGCCGTGGTCCGGGCGGCGTCGGCGCAACGCAGGGCGAGTGCACGGACCTCGTCGGCCACCACCGCGAAGCCACGACCGGCGTCACCGGCGCGAGCCGCTTCCACCGAGGCGTTCAACGCCAGGAGGTTCGTCTGGAAGGCTATTTCGTCGATCGTCTTCACGATCCTGGCCGTTTCGCGCGCTGCGGACCGGGTTTCGTCCATCGCTGTCATTAAACGCAGCACGTCAGTCACACCAGTACCGGCCGCCGCGCTGGCGTCCGCTGTGGCCGAGCGGGCCTGGCCGACATCTGCTGCGTTCGACTGGCTGAGCGACGCCAGTTCGGTCAGACTGGCGCTGACCTCTTCCAGCGACGCGGCCTGCTCCGACGTGAGCTGCGCCAGGTTGTCGGCACCGTTGGCGATCTCGCCCGACGCGCCGTCGATCTGCTCCGACGACGACCGCAGTTCCCCGATCGCGTCTCGCAACTGCTGCAGCGCGCCGTCCATCGCGGCGGCCGTCACATCGTACGTCTTGCCGAATCCGATCCCGATCACGCTCGTCAGGTCGCCATCACGCATGGCGACGATGGCCGGCGTGAGCGTATCGAGGAAGCGCTGCGTATTGGCCTGATCCTGCTCGCTGGACACGCGGAGTGCTTCCACCGTTCGTGAGGCATCGACCATGCGGGTGGCCATCGACTGGAACGCCCCGTGAAGCCCGGCCTGCTCGTTGAAACGCATCGCCCGACGCTCCTGGACCGCCAGCCCAAGTTCGGCGGCCCCGTGATCGAGCGACCGCACCGCCGCGATCACCGTGCGCACCGCCGCGGCCACCCCATCACCGACCGGCTCGCTGTCCACGCGCCCCTCGCCCAACGCCTCGAGCGACTCGTATACATCCTGCGTGGTGGACGCTTCGCGATGCAACTGCACCGACATCCACACCAGTATCGCACTCTCGAACACGACGAACAGCGCGTGTACCACCACGATACCATGACCGCCGACCGTGTGATTGAGCAGGAAGACGCCCACGCCCACCGTCTGCAGCACGTGAAAGCCGACATGGTGTATCGCGATCGTGACGGCCGCCGCCACGACGACGCGCCAGTCTCGGTACACCAAGAGGAAGGCGAGCGACGCGAACACGTGAAAGTGCGCCTCGATCATCCCGTGGGCCTGTTGAATAAATACGGCTGAGTACGCCATGAAGGCGACGCCGATGGCCAGTCGCGTCAACCCGGAGCCGGCGGCCGACCGCGAGAGCCAGAAGGCTCCGAGCGAGATCGGCAGGGCAAAGGCAAACGCAGTGGTCCAAGCGCCATGAAGCGACGCCAGTAACAGCGAAATCGGAAAATGGGCCAGGAGGACCAAACCCAGCAGGCGATCGGCGGAAGCACGACTACGGCCGAGCACGGTATCAGCAAGAGGAGACGACATTGACACTCGGCGATGGAGCGGAGGCTCCGATCAGGGGTACCGGCAAGGCGGTGACATCGTCGTCGAACCGCTTCATCGCTTGGATATCCCACAGGCACGCCAGCTCACGCCGGCACCACCCTACTCTGTTCAGTATCGACAGGGGCGAGCAACTCTTTATACTTCCCCCCATATGAGCCAACACGCGGACTTCCCTCAGCCGCCAAACCGGCGTGCCTTTCTCCTCACCGCCGCCCAGCTCGGCGTCGCCTCGCTCGCCACAATGGTCGGGGCTCGGGTGCTCGATGCCCAGCCGGCGCCCAAGCGCGCGGTTGCCAGCGCAGCACTGCCCCCCATGACGGTCTACAAGGACCCGAACTGCGGCTGTTGCACGGAATGGGTAGGCCACGTACGGAAGGCCGGGTTCGTGGTCACCGTGCGCGACACCGCCGACATGGCCAGCGTGAAGGCGTCCTTTGGTGTGCCTTCGGCGCTCGAATCCTGCCATACGGCACGAGTCGGAGCCTACGCGATCGAAGGACATGTGCCGGCCGATCTCATCCAGAAGCTGCTTCGCGAGCAGCCGGTGGCGCGCGGACTGGCCGTGCCGGGTATGCCGATGGGTTCTCCCGGTATGGAACAAGGCTCGCAGAAGGATGCCTACGACGTGGTCCTGTTCGACAAGGCCGGCAAGACCCGGGTATACGCGTCGCGTTGATGGAAGCCGCCGCCGTGGACAGCTCGGCCTGGCCCCTGCGGGTGCAGCACGCGCACGACGACGACGTGGCCGAGATTGTGGCGCTCAACAACATGTTTGCCCCCGACGGACTGACGCTCCATCGGAGCGAGTCCTTCGTGATGAGTCACCTGCAGGACTATCAGGTAGTCCGCGGCGCGGACGGCAAACTGTTGGGACAGGTCGCGCTCGACGAGTATTCGCCGTCGCTCGTCGAATTGGTATCGCTCGCGGTGGCCCCGGAAGCGCAGGGCAAAGGTCTCGGTCAGCGTCTGATCACGGCGGCGGAAAAGCTGGCGCGGGAACGTGGCTACCCTGAGTTGTTCGCCATTTCGCTGGCCGAGCCGCTCTTTCTGCGCATGGGATTTCACGAATCCACCATTCTGCGCTACCCCGAAAAAATCTCACGGTACCGGTCGATTTCGCGGTCCGAGCTCTCGATCGGTCGGAAGTTCTGCTTTGCGACCTTGCTAACCCCGTATGCCACGGCCGGTTGAAGCAGGTGGAGGCGACGGGCGAACACGATGACCGCTCGCGCGCCTGCGCTTTGCACTTTGCGGGTCGGACCCGCCGCCAACGGCGTCAGGACACGTATCTCGAACGTGGCCTGCCGCAATGCAAACACGCGAGGCAGGTGCGCCAACAGCGTCTCGTCGCCAAACCAGCAGAGCGTTTCGCCTTGACCGTCGGCCGCATGCGCTGACAGCGCCACGGGCACCACCGGCACGTGGGCGATAACGGCCGCTTCCAGCAACGATGAACGGAACGGCAGGACCTGGCGGCCGTTGGTCGTGGTGCCTTCCGGAAAGAGCACTACACGCGTGCCCTGCTGCAACGACGCACTGAGCACGGCAATGGCGCGTCGCAAATCGCGTTTGCGACGTCGGTCGATCCAGATCACGCCAAGGGCCTCACCGAGCACACCCACCACCGGCCAGTCACGCACATCGTCCTTCGCCACGAAGGTGCAGTCGTAATGCGCCACCATGGCCACGATGTCGATCCAGGAGAGATGATTCGCGACCAGCAGCGCGGGTCCTACCGGTAGCGCGCCGACCGTACGCACCTCGATGCGCAGCAGTCGAAGGATGCAGCGGCACAGCCAACGGACGCCGAAACGTACGACGTCCTGAACGATGCGGGGCACGACGCGCGTGGTCCGCGGCGGCATCACCCGAACAGCGACGCGTAGCTCCGCGCGTCCATATCCTGGATGTCCAACAACACAAGAAAGTCGGTGGTCCCGAAGGCATGATCCAGCGCGGGCGCGCCACACACTTTGGCGCCGAGCGACAGGTAGCCTTCGAACAACGGAGGTAGGCCCGCCGTGAGTGCCGTGGTGTCGATCAGGGGTCGAGCGCGACCGTCATCCGACAACGCCCGGGCGGCGGGACGCGGACGCACGAGAATCTGATTATGCAGTGCGGACCGCGCGTGCAGCGCGCGCCACGCCTCGAGGGCCGGTTCCGGAGAGACGCCAGACAGCGAGCAGCAGCCGAACAGGTACCGCTTGTCGTTCCATTGCAGATAGCGCGCGATGCCCTTCCACAGGAGTCGGAGCACGCGGCCCGAGCGATGCGCCGGATCGACGCAGGCCCGACCGATTTCGACGGCGCCCGCCAGCACGGTTCCCGGCACGGCGCCCAGTTCGAAGAGGGTGGCGCTATAGAAGCCATGCCGCGTGGCGGCCATGACGGCCGTTTGCAGGCGATAGGTGCCGACGACGACACCCGTTCCTCGCTCGCAAATCATGAGGTGGTGAAACCAGGGATCCCGTTCGTCGGCTTCACGCGCGTGGGTGGTTTGCGTGGCGTCCGCCTGACCACACCCTTCCCTCAGCTCGTCACAGAACACGCGGTATCGCAGCGACTGCACGGCATGCAGATCCTGGCGGGACCACGCAAAGCGGAGCACGTACTTGCCGGTCTCCACGACTCCCGGCGGAATACCATCGACGTGGTGGGGGAAGACGTCAGCCTCGAGCGGGGCGATGGCCGTTGGTTGGTCGCCTACCGGCAACAGGTAGGGGGAGTTCGACGCGTCAAAAGCGCGAGCGAGCATGAAGGCCTCCAATGGTCGGTAAACGTCCGCCGCCGTGTGCCCGGACGGATAAACTTGAGGCGCCGTGGTACCGAACTGGCGGGCGAATGACCACGGAACGGTCACTGGCCGGCAACGGTCCGTACGCGGTGCACTGGCCCCGATGCGGCGACGGGGTGAGCTTTCCCCCATGTCACCTCAGTTCGTCGACCCCTCGCTGCCCAAGCGGATCGATCGTTGGCGCAGCCCCGCGCTCGGTCTGGAAATGCCGATCGTTTCTTACGGTTGGCGTGGCCAGCCCATCTTGCTCTTCCCGACAGCTGCCGCCGACTTCCTGGAGAATGAACGCTTCTGGTTGATCAAGGCGATCGAGCCTTTGCTCATACAGGGACGCATCCGCGTCTTTTCGATCGACAGCATCAACAAGCTGGCATGGATGGACCGCAGCTTACCGGTGTCGGAAGCCGGTCGGCGTCAGGCGCTGTATTCGCGCTACATCGAAGACGAAGTCGTGCCGTTCATCCGTCACGTATGCGGCGACGGACAGGCGCGCGCGATCACCACCGGTGCGAGCTTCGGCTGCTTTCATGCCGCGAACGCGTTCTTCCGACGCCCTGATCTCTTTGGCGGTGTGGTGGCCATGAGCGGCTTCTTCGACCTGGCACCGAGCTACCTCAAGGGATACAGCGACGACCATTGCTACTTCAACAATCCGATGTGGTACGTGGGGAACATCGAGGGCGGAGCGCTCGACCTGCTGCGTCATCACTCGAAAATTGCGCTCGTAACCGGACAAGGTGCGTACGAGAAGCCGGAGATGACGCGCAACTTTCATGATCTCCTCGATCGGAAGCAGGTCGGGCATATCTTCGACCTGTGGGGGTATGACGTGAATCACGACTGGCCGTGGTGGCGCAAGATGTTGCCACACTATCTGGAGCGACTGGGATGCTGAACTGCAGCGGTGGGTTCTGGGTGTTGAGTCTTGGGTTGGCGGTGACGGCGCCAACGTTTGCCATGGCGCAGGCTGCTGCAAAAGCGCCGGCTGCGGCCGTGTCGATGAAGGATGCGTCGCTCGCGGCGCGCCTGGTGTACGTGCGCAAGCTGCTGCGCAACACGCCGCTGGTGGACGGTCACAACGATCTCCCGTGGGCGATGCGCGAAGCGGCGAAGGATCCGCTCGATGTCGTGGCGTACGATCTCCGACGCAGAACCGCGGGCATGACGGACATTTCGCGTCTGCGCAAAGGCATGGTGGGCGGACAGTTCTGGTCGGTGTACATCCCCGGCGAGGTACGCGACTCCGGCTACGCGCGCATACAGCTCGAGCAGATCGACATCGCCAAGCGCGTGATCGCGCGGTATCCCGATGTGTTCGTGCCGGCGTTCACCGCGGCCGACGTACGCGCGGCGTATGCACAGGGCAAGATCGGCTCACTGCTGGGCATGGAAGGCGGACACGCGATCGAGAATTCGCTGGGTGCGCTCCGCTCCTACTACGAGCTCGGCGCGCGCTACATGACGCTCACGCACAACGTGACACTCGACTGGGCAGACGCCGCCAACGACATACCGCGCAACAGGGGACTCACCGCGTTCGGTAAGGAAGTCGTGCGCGAGATGAACCGGCTGGGCATGCTGGTCGATCTGGCGCATACTTCGCCGGCGGTGATGAGCCAGGCGCTCTCGGTGACCGAGGCCCCGGTGATCTGGTCGCATGCAGCGGCCCGTGGTATCACCGATGTGCCGCGCAACGTGCCCGATTCCATTCTCGCACGCCTGCCGAAGAACGGCGGGGTGGTGATGATGACGTTCGTGCCGGGGTTCGTGTCGCAGACCGTCGCCAACTACAGCGCGCAGGTCACGACGGTGCGAGACTCCATCGCCAAGCGCTTCCCGAACGACAACGATGCGCAGTTCAAGGCGGTGGCCGCGTGGCGTGAAACGCACCCCACGCCGATCGCGACGATTGCTGATGTGGCCGACCATCTCGATCACATCAAGCAGATCGCGGGCGCCGCACATGTCGGGATCGGCGGAGATTTCGACGGCATCACGGAAACCGTGCAGGGGCTCGAAGATGTCTCGACGTATCCCACGCTGTTTGCAGAACTGCTGAAGCGTGGCTGGACCGACACGGAACTCAAGGGTCTCGCCGGCGAGAATGTACTGCGTGCGCTGAAGGGTGCCGAGACCATTTCGACGCTGCTACGCAAGTCGCGTCCCGCCTCCACGAAGACCATTCAGCAGCTGGACGGTCGCCGCCAATGAGCCACGATCGCCGCACTTTTCTGAAGCACTCCGCGCTGCTGGGTGGCGCGGTTGGGATTGGACTGCCAGCCGCTGCCGGTGCGCTCATCGCCGATCGCGTGCGCCCGCTGGCGTATCGCCCCGAAGCGGGAGACACGCAGCCGAAACCGCTGCGCATTCTCATTCTCGGCGGCACCGGCTTCATCGGGCCGAACCAAGTGGAGTACGCCCTCGCCCGGAAGCACGCCGTCACGCTGTTCAATCGTGGCAAGACGAACGCGATGCTTTTCCCGAACGTCCCGCGCATCATCGGTGATCGCAACGTGGCTGGCGGCCACGATGGCTTGAAGAGTGGCACGTGGGATGTGGTGATCGATAATCCCACGCGCAATCCGCAGTGGGTGCGCGATGCTGGCAGCGCACTGAAGGGACGCGTGGGTCAGTACATCTTCGTGTCCACGATTTCGACGTACCGTGACAATTCGATTGTCGGTATGGACGAAAGCGGCCCGCTGCACGCGCCGGGTGTGCCGGCAGTGTGGGCGGATAACGATGGCGGGAACTACGGCCCCAACAAGGTGCAGTGCGAAATCGATGCGAAGGCACAGTTCGGCGAGGACAAGGTCACGATCGTACGTCCGGGATTGATCGTGGGCCCCGGTGACCTGAGTGATCGATTCTCGTATTGGCCGGTGCGCATAAACAAGGGCGGCGAGATTCTCGCACCGGGCACACCAATCGATGCGGTGCAGTACATCGATGCCGAAGACCTTGGCCAGTGGATGGTGCGCCTCGCCGAGAACCACACCATCGGCACCTTCAACGCGACCGGACCCGAGTCACCCACGAACATCGCCGAGATGCTGTACGGCATCAAAGCCGTGACCAGCAGTGATGCCCGTTTCACCTGGGTGGCCGCGGATTTTCTGGCGGCGAATCAGGTGCGGGCGTGGAGCGACATGCCGGTGTGGATGCCGCCGACCGGGCGCACGGCCGGCTTCATGTCGGTGAACTGTCAGAAGGCGTTTGCGGCCGGACTGACCGTGCGACCGCTGGCGGACACGGCGAAGCACACGCTCGACTGGTACAAGTCGCGCCCGGCGGCCGAGCAGGAGAAAGCGCGGGCCGGACTTGCGCCAGAGAAGGAGAAGATGGTGCTGGCGGCGTGGCACGCGAAGCAATCCGGAGCGCAGTGATTCGTCGTGTGATGGCGAAGCTGGTGACGGTCGAGGAAGGCGAGTGGCGGGCCACGCTGTTCGCTTTCACGTTTTTCTTCTTCCTGCTGGCCAGCTATTTCATTCTACGTAGCATCCGTGATGCGATCGGTGTCGCGGCGGGCACGGCAAAGCTACCTTGGCTGTTCACGGGCACGCTGCTCGCTACGCTGCTCGCGAATCCACTGTATGCCACCGTCGTTTCGCGACTCCCGGTCCGTCGGTTCATACCGATCGTGTACCGCGTATTCGCCGTGCTGCTAGTGGGTTTTTCCATCGCCGTATATACGACCGGACCCGCTGAAGAGCAGTATCTCGGGCCGGCGTTCTGGATCTTCATCAGCGTGTTCAGTCTGTTCGTGCCGTCGGTGTTCTGGGGCTTCATGGCCGACACCTTCTACAGCGAACAAGGCAAGCGGCTCTACGGCTTCATCGGCGTCGGTGGGACGCTTGGTGGCCTGTTCGGATCGAAGTTCACGTCGCTGTTGGCGACGAGCGTCGGCACGCCGGTGTTGATGTTGATGTCGGTGGTGATGCTCGAGTGCGGCGTGCAGGTGATCCGCCGGTTTCCACCGAGCTTCCGTGCGGAAACGCGTAGTCGCGAGGCGGCAGATCGGTCGGTCGGTGGCACGTCGCTGGCGGGCATCACCCATGTCTTTCGGTCGCCGTATCTGCTCGGCATCTGCCTGTTCATGCTGCTCTTCACGATCGGCACCACGGTGCTGTATTTCCAGCAGGCCGAGATCGTGGGCGCCAGGTTCGCGGACCGCGAATCGCGCACGGCATTCCTGGCCAATCTCGACTTCTACGTACAGCTGCTCACGGTGCTCGCGCAATTGTTCATCTCGGGGCGCGTGATCAGATGGATCGGCGTCGGCATGACGTTGGCGATTTTGCCGCTGGTGAGCGTGATCGGCTTCGGCGCGCTCGGGGTGTGGCCATCGCTGTCGCTGTTCGTGGCGTTCACGGTGGTGCGCCGCGCGGGCAACTACGCCTTCGCGAATCCCGGACGCGAAGTGCTGTTCTCGGTGATTCCACCGGAAGACAAGTACAAGGCGAAGAACTTCATCGACACGTTCGCCTATCGTAGTGGCGATCAGATCGGGGCCTGGAGCTATGCCGCGATGTCGGCCGCTGGCCTCGCAGTCAGTTCGATCGCGCTGATCGCGGCGCCGATGAGCGCGGTGTGGCTGGTGGTGGCGCTTTGGCTGGGGCGGCGTCACACGGTGTTGTCGAAAGCGGAGTCGGCGTAGGGGGCGACCGTCGCTGAGGTTGCGCCGAACGAACAGCCTTGCCACGGATTATGGTGATGGACACGGATTGAACGAACAACGTGCCTGATGGTGGGTGCATGCCGGAGGCCGTCGTTCACACGCACGTAATCCGCGTACGGCCGCCGTTGATCTGCGGTACAGCAGCCGCAGCCCGACTGCCCGCGTATTTGAACCGACCATCGGCGTGGGCTGAAGGATCGGTAACGGCTGGAACACGGAACCGGCGGATTCTGAGGAACCGCACAGATAAGTACACAGCGATGTTCGAAATCGTAGCGTCGCGGCTGTTGCTTATCCGTGCCATTCTGTGCGATCCGCTATCTCCGTGTTCCAGCTGTTGCGGTTGCCGGGACTATTTACGGATGAGGTGCGTGGTCCCGTCGCGCCCACAGGACTACTACGGCACCATCTTTACGAAGCCGTCGTACTTCCACGCACTGCCCGCGCGGAGCCAGCGTTCGCAGAATGTGTAGCGCTGCGTTTGCGGGGCCTGTCCTTCGAGGGCCGGCGCAGCGGTGAACTGGGTGGTATACGAGAGATTGATCTCGTGCGGCAGTTCACCACGCTCGATGCGGGTGATGGCAACCCACACGCCCGTCGGGGTCGCGCATCCCACGCCGCCGACGGCGGTGCAGGGCTCGACATCGAGGGCGCCGGTTTCCGTCCATTCGGCGATCGGCGCGAACGCGATCGCCGTGAGCGACTGTCCGTTGTAGCGACGCACTGCTTCACTACTGGCTGTGCGACCGAATCGCTTGGCGCTGTACTCGGCGATCGGGATGCCGGCTGGGCGATCCTGCGTGATGATCCGGACAATTGCCCGGGAGATGAGCGATTCAGGATCGGGCAGTGACCAAGCGCCTGACGCGGCCTGCGACCGGGGGGGCGCGACGCGCGCTTGGGCTTCCGCTGAGCGCCACGGACCATAGAGACCGAGCACGATCAGCGCGGCGGCCACGGTGCAGCGGTCGCGGAACGCGCGCGAGGGGGCTAGCGTGAACAGAGAGGTCGTCATGGTAGTCGAGTGAATGCTACACCGATTCTGACGGCGCGTTGCCGGGCTCGCTGAGATTCTTCCCGTTTGGTGTTTCGTGCGGTGACACGAGACACGTCCCTCTCACTTGACAGTGTTAAGTGAACCCCCCATATTTCCGTCCATGACCACGTCCGCCATCCGTACCGCATCGCTGGCCCGCCGGGAACGGCAGAAGGCCGAGACGCGCCAGGCTATCCTGCATGCGGCGCGGGAACTATTCGTGTCGGATGGCGTGGAGGCGACAACGATGCGGGCCATCGCGGCCAAGATCGGGTATACGCCAACGGCAATCTATCACCACTTCCGCGACAAGGATGCCCTGATCGTGGAGCTGTGCATGGCCGACTTCAGGTCGCTGGGCCAGGCGATGTACAAGATTGGTCGGATCGAGGATCCGGTGGAGCGGCTACGGCGCATGGGGGCGGCATATACCGACTTCGCGCTCGATAATCCAAGCCAGTATCGGTTCATGTTCATGACAGTATTGAAGCAGCCAATGCTCGATGCCTTCGGAAACGTCATGAAGTCTCCAGATGAAGACGCTTACGGTTTTCTGCTGAAGACGGTCACCGAAGGGATCGAGCAGGGCCTCTATCGCCCGGAACTGAGCGACGCCCCCGAGCTCGCCCAGATGGTGTGGGGCGGTATTCACGGTATTATTTCGCTCTGGTTCACCCATTGCGATGACCCGCATATCGTCCTCCGCGACCCCCGCGAAACTGTCCGCACGATGTGCGACGCCATGATTCGCGGGAGTCTTCGACACTCTGCCTAGCGGCAGTCCGTTTGGTGTTCAGCTCCACGGGACGCTTCGGCGTCCTTCTTTTGGCTCCCTTGCTTAACAACGTTCTATAAACGAGCAATGTTCTACACACTACCTACGTTCAAAGCGGTGCAGTCGATGCGCACGGTGGCCGCCATCGCGCTTTTGGTGGCCGTCACCGCGGTTGCCAGAGCACAAGCGCCGCCGAACGCCCGCCAGCTCCTCGACGGCTACGTCGCCGAAGCGCTTACCGCCAATCTGTCCATCGCGCAGCAGTCGGCGGCGCTCACACGCGCCAGCGCCGGCGTGCGTGAGGCCAATGGCCGATTTCTCCCCAGCGTAGGGTTGAACGCGCGCTACTCGGAGTTCAATGGCGTTGTGAACATCGGGGACTTCATCAACCCCGCCTACGCGGCGTTGAACGAGCTCATCGGGCAACCCCGCTTCCCAACGGACGTCAACGCAACGCTCCCGTTCCGCCAAGAAACAAAGCTCGAGCTCGTCCAGCCGCTGTTCAACGACGCACTGTTCGGTGCACGCGCCGCGGCCCGCGCCCAGCGCGATCTGGTCGGCGCCACCCGGCACACGGCCATGCGCCAGCTCGCCGCAGACATCCAGCAGGCGTGGCTCGGCTACGCCAGTACGGTGCGCGCCGTCGAAACGCTCGAACGCACGCTCCCGCTGCTCGACGAGAACGTGCGCGTGAGTGAACGGCTCATCGGCGCAGGACTGGCGACGCCCGATGTCCTGCTGCGTGCGCGGGCCGAGCGCAGCGAACTGCTCCAGCAGATTCAGGAAGCCACGCGCCAGCGCGCGGCGGCTGGTCGAGGATTCAACCTGCTCCGCAATCGCGATGACGAGAGCGCGATCATGCTGGCTGACGACAGCACGTTGCTGACCGTGGACTCGCTGTCGCGCGCTGCCCTACTCGCGCATGCACTGACGCATCGGGAGGAGTTGGCCCAGGCGGGCGGTGGCGTCGCACTGGCCCGCGCGCAGCAGCGTATCGCCACCTCGGCCTTCCTGCCCAATCTCGCGCTGGCGGCGAGTTACGGCGTGCAGGGAGACCGCTATCGCTTCGACCAGCGCAGCGACGTCGGTCTCGCGTCGGTCGTACTGTCGTGGAACGCCTTCAATGGCGGACAGGACGCGGCGCGCCGCGAACAGGCGAATGCCACTCGCGCGGAAGCTGATTATCGTCGCCGCGAGGCCGAGCGTGCGATCACGTTACAGGTCGGCAATGCCTTCGATGCCGTCCAATCGGCGCGCAGCACCCTTACGACGGCCAGCGATCGCCTCGCCAGCGCGGAGCGCGCCTTCTCGCTGGTGCAGCGCCGATTCGCCGAGGGACTGGCCACGCCTGTGGAGTTCCTGAGTGCGCGCACGGCCTTCACGTCGGCCGCCATCAACCAGGTCATCACCCGCTTCACTTTTGCCACTCGCGTAGTCGAACTCGAACGTGCCGCCGCACTTCGCACGCTGCCGAACTAGCGCATGTCGCTCACTTCCGATCCCACGACCATGAACATGCTGCGCACCATGACCTCGCTCCGTCCCACCACGCTGTTCCGGGTGGTCATGCTTCCTCTGCTCGCGGCCTGCGACCGTGCGTCGGCCACCGACGAGCCGAACGCGCCGAGTACACCAGTGGTCCCGGTGAGTCTCGCCACCGTCAGCGACAGCAGCCCCCTCGAACCGGTCACCGCCACCGGTACGTTCGGCTCGCGAGACGAGATTCCGCTGGCCTTCAAGATCGGCGGCATCGTGTCCCGTGTACTGGTCGACGAAGGCGCATCGGTGCAACGTGGACAGCTGCTCGCGTCGCTCGACCTGCGTGAGATCAACGCCGCCGTGGACAAGGCGCAGGCGGGCTTCGACAAGGCACAGCGAGATCAGGCCCGTGTGCAGCGCCTCGCCGCCGACAGCGTGGCGACCCTCGCTCAGCTCCAGGACGCCACGTCGGCCCTCGAGGCGGCCCGCTCGGATGTGATTACCGCCAAGGTCAATTGGGAGTACGCCACCATCGTCGCGCCGGAAAGCGGCATGGTCCTGCAACGACTGGTCACGGCCGGTTCCAACGTGTCGCCGGGCACGCCGATCCTGCGGCTGGGGGGAACGCGGCGCGGGCGTGTGCTACGCGCCGGGCTTCCCGACCGCGATGCGCTGCGCGTGCGGCTTGGCGACCCGGCCACTGTCCGGTTCGATGCCTTACCGTCGCGCACCTTTGCCGGTCGCGTGCTGATGGTCGGACGCTCCGCCGACCCGCGTACCGGGACGTACGCGGTCGAGGTCACCGTGAATGACGCCGATGCGTTACCCAGCGGACTGGTGGGCACCGTGGCGATCGCGGCACAAGGTGTCGGCCCCGCGAGCAGAAGAGGCGCCGTAGGCGGAGCCTCGATCTCGGTGGACGCATTGCTGGAGGCCGATGTCGATTCGGCCACCGTGTACACCGTGGTGGAAGCCGCTGACAGGCGCGACGAGTTGATCGCGCAGCCCCAGCGTGTGCGGGTAACGGGGCTGAGCGGTGATCGCGCGTTGATCGAAGGGCTCGCGCCGGATTCGCGCATCGTGACGCGCGGTGCCGCCTACGTGATCCCGGGGGCGCGGGTACGCATCGTGACGTCCGATACCCTCAACGCAGCGATCAAGGCCAAGACGGTGCTCCCGTGAGCATCATCGGGAAGCTCGTGGAGTTCTCGGTGAGGCGATGGCAGTTCACCGTCCTGCTCTTCCTCATGTTCGGCGCACTCGGCGTTACGAGTTGGCTCGCCATTCCGCGCGCAGAGGATCCTGATTTTCCGATACCGACCTTCATCACGATCGCCGTGTATCCGGGCGCTTCACCGGAGGACATGGAGCAGTTGGTGACCGAGCCGATCGAGAAGAAGCTCAAGTCGTTGACGGAGGTCAAGAAGCTCAAGTCCACCAGCAGTGATGGGCTGTCGGTCATCAGAGTCGAGTTCGAGTCGACATCCGACGCCGAACGGAAGTACGATCAGGTGATCCGTGAGGTGAATGCCCTACGCGCCGACCTGCCGTCGTCGCTGCAACGCCTGGAGGTGCTGCGCACCGAAAACTCCGATCTCACGGTGTTTCAGGTGGCGTTGGTCGCTCCGCGGGCGCCGTATGCACAGGTGGACGACATCGCCAAGCGATTCGAAGACGCGCTCGAGCGGGTGCCGGGCGTGAAGACGGCGGAACGATGGGCTGCCCCACCTCGCGAAATGCAGGTCACGCTCGATCTCGGTCGTATGGCACGACTCGGTCTCACGCCGGCGCAGGTGCTGAACGCCTTGGGGAGCGATAACGCGCAGATCCCCGGCGGGTCGGTGGACGTGGGCACGCGTCGCTACAATATCGCTACCACCGGTCGTTACAAGAGCGCCGCCGATGTGGAGCGCACGGTCATCGCCGGTACCAACGGTGCCGTGGTGCGCGTGCAGGACATCGCGATGGTGCAGTGGGCCGATGGCGACCCCGTGCACATGGGACGCTGGAACGGCGACCGCGCGATGTGGGTCACGGTCGCCGTGCAGACCGGCCAGAACGTGTCTGCGGTGAAGGCCGAGGTATGGGCTGCGTTGGACGATCTCGAGAAGGGATTGCCCGAGGGAATCACGTTGGCTCGCGGTTTCGATCAATCGCAGAACGTCGATCGGCGGCTCGCGCAACTGGGCAAGGATTTCGCGATTGCGTTGGCGCTGGTGTTGATCACCTTGTTGCCGCTTGGCACGCGCGCGTCGGTAATCGTGATGATCTCGATTCCGCTCTCGCTGGCCATGGACGTGATGCTGCTGTATGTCACGGGATACAGCATCAATCAGTTGTCCATCGTGGGCTTCGTCATCGCTCTTGGCCTGTTGGTCGACGACTCGGTCGTGGTGGTCGAGAACATTTCGCGATTCCTGCGCAACGGATACTCCCGCACCGATGCCGCAATAGAGGGTACGAAACAGATTGGCGTGGCGGTGTTGGGCGCCACCGGAACGCTCATCTTCGCGTTTCTGCCGCTGCTGTTTCTGCCGGGACTGGCGGGCAAGTACATCCGTTCGTTGCCGATTGCGGTGGTATATGCGGTGGTGTCGTCGCTGTTCGTATCACTCACGATCATTCCGTGGCTGGCCAGTCGGCTCATGCCACGTTCGGAACACGCCGAGGGCAATCGGGTGTTGCAATGGCTCGATCGTGGTATTCATCGCACCTATGCGCCGTTGTTGCATCGCGCCTTGGCCGCGCCGCGCGCTACTCTCGTGCTCGCGCTGTCATTGGTCGTCGGCTCGTTCGCCTTGGTGCCGGCGGTGGGCTTCTCGTTGTTTCCCAAGGCCGGCACACCGCAGTACCACGTGGACATCGAGACGCCCGAGGGCACGTCGTTGGCGGAGACCGACCAGGCGGCGCGGTACGCCGAAGCCGTGATCCGACAGCACCCCGCGACGCGGGGCGTGTTTACCAACGTGGGCAAGGACAACCCGGCGGTGTACTACAACGTCACGCAGCGGCCAGAGGCGCCCAACCGCGGTCAGCTGATCGTGCTGTTGAGCGCGTACGACAACGTACGAACGCCGCTCGCGCTCGATTCACTGCGTCGGCGACTCGCGCTGTATCCTGGCGCGCGCATCGAGCTCAAGGAGTTCGAGAACGGACCGCCCATTGATGCGCCGATCGCGATGCGCATCGAGGGCACCAGTCTGGATACGCTGCAACGGTTGGCGGCGCAGTACGATGCGGCCTTCAAGCGCACCGCGGGCACGCAATACGTGAACAACCCGGTGCGGTTGCGTCGTTCAGATCTCACCTTGGTGGTGGACAAACAAAAGGCGGGCTTGTTGGGTATCCCGAGCGTCGAGGTGGAGCGCACGTTGCGACTGGGCATTGCCGGGCTCGAGGCCGGTACGATCCGCGCGGAGAACGGTGACGAGTATCCGCTCATGGTACGTATTGCGCACAACGGCCGACCGGCGCCGGAGGCGCTCGATCGTATCCAGGTCAGTGGCGTGACGGGTGCGATGATCCCACTCTCGCAGATCGCTATGCTGCGCTTCAGCGCATCACCGACCACGATTGATCACATGAACCGTCAGCGATCGGTGACGATCACGAGCTACGTACGTTCGGGATACAACACCGATGCCGTCACGAAACAGGTAATGACCGCACTCGATTCCATCGCGCTGCCTGCAGGCTATGTGATGTATCCCGCCGGCGAGATCGAGAGCCGGAAGGAAAGCTTTGGCGGCATCGGCGGCGCGATCATCGTAGCAGTGTTCGCGATTCTGGCGATCCTCGTGCTCGAGTTCCGGGATTTCCGCACCACCTTGGTCGTGGCATCGGTCATTCCACTTGGCCTCGTGGGCGGCATCGTAGCGCTGCTACTCAGCGGCTACACGCTGTCGTTCACGGCCATGATCGGCTTCGTGGCGCTGGTGGGGATCGAGATCAAGACCAGCATTCTGCTGGTGGACTTCACCGACCAGCTTCGTCGCAAGGGCGTGAGTCTCGACGACGCGATTCAGCAGGCCGGCGAGATTCGCTTCTTGCCGATCGTACTGACCACGATGACGGCCATCGGTGGGTTGCTACCGCTCGCCGTTCAGGGCTCGGGTCTCTACTCGCCGTTGGCTTGGGTAATTATTGGAGGACTGGTATCGAGCACGCTGATCGCGCGACTGGTGACGCCGGTGCTGTACAAGCTGCTGGCACCGGCGCTGGAGGCCAGTGAGCAGGAGGTGATCCGGCAGAGAATACCGCACCTCGTTCCTTCTGCAGTTCCGGGGATATAGCCACCGTCGTCGCGCACGCGGAGCCGATCCGTGTCGTTACCGTGTCGTCCGCTAATCCGTGTTCCAGCTGTTCTCGATCCGTCGGCCACACGACCGCTCGTGACTCGGCACGTTCGCAACGGCCGGAACACGGATGAAAAGGGATTGCACGGTAACGACACGGATAAGCGCATC
>Ga0105048_10000743_pt1 | contig 51342 bp, 50 predicted proteins | sample MAT05_FD_78382 | JGI IMG/M metagenome (GOLD analysis project Ga0105048, IMG submission 78382) | Freshwater microbial communities from Lake Fryxell liftoff mats and glacier meltwater in Antarctica - MAT-05 | ecosystem: Environmental > Aquatic > Freshwater > Ice > Liftoff microbial mat | place...
ACCGAGAGGCCATTGACCAGTTGCTGGACGAAGAAAATATCGAACATAGTGTCAGTGCCGGCTGACCTCGCGGTCAGCCGGTGGCTCCAGAAGTTGGGGGCGGGTGCGCAGTGTTACGGTTACTTCAGCAGCACGTACTTGCCATTCTGGATTTGCAGCTTGGTCAGCGTCTTCGCGGGCTCACGAGTCTCCGGGTCAAACGTCGTGACCCCGGTCACTCCCGGGAAATTCTTGGTCTTGGCCAGCGCATCGCGCACCTTGGCGCGCGTCGCATTGGCGCCGCCGGCGGCAACGATGGCGTTCAGGACGATGTTCGTTGCGTCGTACGCCTGCGCTGCGAACATCTGAGGCTGGACGTTGTAACGCGCCTCGTAGGCCTTGACGTAAGCCTGCACATGGGCTTCCGGGCTGTCGGGCAGGAAAGTCGTCGTCGCGTACATGTCGTTCGCGGCCGGTCCGGCAAGCTCGAGCAGTTTTGGCTCGGAAAGCGACGAGGTGCCGTAGATGGCCTGCTTGACCCCCATCTGGGTCTTTTGCTGCAGGAAGGCGGCGCCGTCTTCATAGAAGGCGGCGAGGAAGATGGCGTCGGGCTGCCCACGCATAATCTTGGTGATGATCGAACGAAAATCGCGCGTGCCGGGGTTGAAGAACTCGACGTCGGTAATCTGGCCGCCGTTGGCCTTCGTCGCGCCGACGAAGTTCGCCGTTCCCGTCTGTCCCCAGTCGTTCTGGATGGCGACTACGGCGATTTTCTTGGCGCCGTTACTGAGTGCCCATTTGGCGACCAGCGGGCTTTCATAGGACATGGTCGTGATGTTGCGGAACTGGTACGGACTGATCTTGACGAAATCGGGGTGCGACGCCGTCTGCGACAGTTGCGCGAGATGGGTCTGCGCATAGACCTGGCCGGCGGCCATTGACACCGTCGAGTTGAAATCGCCGATCACGGCAAGGATGCTTTTGTCGTCGGAGAATTTGCGCGCGATGTTCACGCCTTCTTTGGCGTCGCCCTTGCTGTCCTCGAATTTAAGTTGCACCGTCACGCCGGGAAGACGGCCGGACTTGTTGAACTCGTCGACCGCCAGCGTCGCCGAGTTGCGGAAGAGAATGCCGTATTGGGCGTTCTCGCCAGTGACCGGCGCGTGGTAGCCGAGAGCTATGGTCTTGCTCTGCGCGAATGCAGCGCTCGCCAGAGCGAGTGAAATTGCGGCAAACAAAAGTCGTTTTGTCATGATCGTCATTCCCAGCAAGTTGAAGTATCAAAGTGTCGCTCACACCGGCTCGTTGCGGCGTTTTCGTCAGGGTTCTTCTCTCAGGGCTTGTGCACCTTCAGATGGCAGCAGCCGGTATCGCCAGGTGTCCACGTCGTGCCGCTAAAGCCAAAGCCGGCACCCTCGAAGGTGCCGTTATCGACGACGCCGGCGATACGACATAATGTGGTAACCATTTCATCGTCATAACCGGCCTCGACCCAGGCGTTCTTGAGAGGGCAGTCGTGGAACTTGATGTCGAGCCCGTCGTGATCGCAGCTGCGAACCTCAGGCTGAAACGGGCGTCCATGGTCGGGGATGAAGTCGAGGAAATCGCCGCGCAGGCCTTCAAAGTCGGACGGTGCATGGCGCGCGAACTTCGGCGAAATTGCCACGCCGCGCTTGTAGATCGCGCGCTTGAGGATTGCTTCGGCGCGCTCGGCACCGACCTCGGGGATCAGTTCCTCGTAGACCGCGGCATAGACCATTGCGCGGCTCTTGAACGCCATGATCAGTTGCTGGCGCAGTTCGTCGGCTTCGTTAACGGTTGTATCCATAGTGCCTCCTCGTTTCTGTTCACGGAAAAAATTTCGGATCATGCACAAGCAGTATTACACCAACCGGCAAATAACTGTATCCGAAAAACGTATAAGGATATTCCCCTTTTTGGCTGATCGCTGCGACCTGCGCTGTTGCCGCGCATCGCACCGCCATGCTGGGTCACCGGCGCTTTGATGAGGATATAAGCCATTTTCGTGCCACATGCTAAAGCCAGCCAACAGGCGGTTGCAGCGGCAGGCCGGGCATTATTCGCAACGTGGCTGCGAAAGCATTGAGAAGCGGGCGCGAAATCGAGGCACGGCGCGGCGCGCGCCGATCCTCATCGGCGCCCCCGTGGCCCCGTACGCGGCGCGAAACGAAGCGGGCAGTGCGCGCCGGATCAGTATCGGGGAGCACGGACTACGCGACGACGCGTTCGCCGTGGCCGGCGCGTGCCCTATTTCAGGGCGTGCTTGGTGATCTTGCGGTACAGCGTGGCCAGGCTGATGCCGAGGCTTGCGGCGGCCAGCGCTTTACCATCGACGCTGTTGGCGTAGGTGGCGAGTGCCTTCTCGACAAGCGCCTTCTCGGGATCGGCGTGAACTTTTTTTATCGTCGGCTTCGCTGTACTGACGATCTTGGCCGGCAAATGGCGCGTCTCGAGGATGTTTCCGCTCAGTTTGACGACTCCGCACTCGATGACGTTTTCGAGTTCGCGGATATTCCCTGGCCAGGTATAGGCTTCAAAGAAGGACACGACGTCGGTGGCGATGGTCGGTACTGTTTTGTCGTTAGCTAACGCGTGCTTGGCCAGAAAATGCCTGGCCAGGATCATGATGTCGTCGCGCCGCTCGCGCAACGCCGGCAAGTGGATCGGGAAGACGTGCAGCCGGTAGTAGAGGTCTTCTCGGAAGAGGCCTTCGCTGACCATCTCCTCGAGATTACGGTTGGTCGCCGTGATGATGCGCAGATTGACGAGCAGCGCGCGCGCCCCACCGACGCGCTCGACGACTCGCTCCTGCAGCACGCGCAGCATTTTCGCCTGCAGCGCGGCGGGCATGTCGCCGATCTCGTCGAGGAACAGCGTGCCGCCGTCGGCGAGCAGAAATTTACCTTGCTTGCCGCCTTTTTTGGCGCCGGTAAAAGAACCCTCTTCGTAGCCGAAGAGTTCGCTCTCGAGCAGATTTTCGGGAATCGCCGCGCAGTTGATGGCGATGAACGGCCCGTCGCTACGCTCGCTGTCGGCGTGGATCGCCCGGGCAAACACCTCTTTGCCGGTCCCGCTCTCACCGGTCAGCAGAATAGTCGTCCGGCCGCGTGCTGCCTTGCGTGCTTCGTCCTTGACGTTTTCCAGCGCCGCGCTGACGCCGACGATATCGTCGAACGTCGTCTTGCAGCTGTTGCCGATCTGGGCCGGCCGCGAGAGCGCCGAACGGAAGCTCGCGACGACGCCCTGCACCGAGCCTTCGATGAGAACCGGCATGGCGTTGATCATGTAGTGTTGCTGCCGGCTGCCGCGCCATACCTTGACTTCGCGGTCGACGAATGCCGAACCAGTGTGCAATACCTCGGCGATCGGCGTGCCAGGAAAAATCTCGTTAATATGAAAGCCGACGACCTCGCGGGCCTTGACGTCGAGCATCTTCGCCGCAGCGCGATTGATGTTGGTGATCTGCGCACGATCGTCGACGGCGACGATTCCCTCGGCGACGAAGTCGAGGACGGTCTCCAGCTGGTTGTTGAGCAGGAAGAGCCGGTATATGGTGTTTTTCTCGACGACCTTGGCGGCGATCAGGTCGGCCATTTTGCGGATGAAGTCGAGCAGCTTGTCTTTGTTCTCGATCAGCCGCTCCTGTTGCGCGCGCGACGAAGCAATCATGCTGATGACGCCCAGGGTCTCCCTGCCGAGCAGGATCGGGCAGCATACCTGGGCCAGTTCCAGACAGGTCGACAGCTTTTCGCAAACCTCGCAGGCGCGGTCGCTGCGTACGTCGGTAATGATGTATTCCTTGCCGTAGAGGATCACCTGCCGGCCTATGGTATAGCCCGCTACGTTCTGGCCGATGGTGTCGCGGTGATGGCCGGTGCCGGCGACGCGCACCATCTGCTCGTCAAAAATCGTGACGTCGATGCCGAGCACGCCGGAGATTACCTCGGCAATCTGCTGCGTCGTCGCCTGGATTTTTTGCAGCTGTGACATTGGCATGCCCTTGTCGCCCATCGCAACGCGCTTTACTTCGTTCGGTCGAGGTAATCGAGCGGCAAGGCGGTGGTGTGCTTTATTTCCTCCATGGCAAAGCTTGAATTGACCTCAAAAATCTTGATGTCCTGGGTCAGCTTCTTATAGACCTGGTCATAGGCGGCGATATCCGGGACGACGACGCGCAAGAGGTAATCGATGCTTCCGCTCATGCGGTAAAAATCGACCACCTCGGGTATCCGGTTGATCGTCTCGCTCAGTTTGGCAAACCATTCCTTGTTGTGCTGGTCGGTCTTGAGCAGCACGAAGACGGTTACGCCGACATTGAGTTTCACCGGATCGAGCAATGCCACCCGGCGCCTGATGTAGCCTTGCTCTTCGAGACGCTGGATACGCCGCCAGCACGGCGTCGTCGAGAGCTTGACGCGTTGAGCGACTTCGGCCAGCGGTACGTCGCCGTTCTCCTGCAAGAGTGCCAGAATTTCCTTGTCAACACGATCCATGACTGCGCCGGCCGGTGAGAGGTTCACATCTGCAAACGCAGAAGCGGCGCAGAGCTTAGCATTTCTTGCTGATCATGATTTGGAGGATTTGCTGGTCGGTATGCACCATGCTGCCGCAGGCCAGCGCGCACAGATTGGCGATCGACGCGTCGACGCTGTGCTCGACGATGCCTTCGTTGCCGGAGACGCGCGAGTTGTCGAGCGCCATCAGCACGGCCTTGTAAGCGGCTGCGGCCGAGGTCGATACCTTCATCGCGCAACTGTTCGAAGCGCCGTCGCAGATCATCCCGGCGACGTCGCCGATCATGCTGCAGATGGCCATGCTCGCCGCGCTGTAGCCGCCGCGCAGCAGCCAGGCCATGCCGGCGGCAGCGCCCATGCCCGCGGTCGTTACGGCGCATAGGGCCGAGAGCTTGGGCAACTTGCTGTGGATGAAAACTGCCATCAGATGCGAAAGCATCAGTGCGCGCGCCAGCGTTTCCTTGTCGGCATTGACGTGCTCGGCGACGACAACGATCGGCAGCGTGGCGATGATGCCCTGGTTGCCTGACCCCGAGTTGCTCATCGCCGGCAGCGAAACGCCGCCCATGCGCGCATCCGAGGCCGCTGTCGTGCGAATCAGGATGCGCGTCTGCAGGTCGTCGGAGAGCAGGCCGTGGGCGATCTGACGCTGCAGCGTGGCGCCGATGTGCAGGCCGAAATTGCCCCTGAGACCCTCGGCTGAAACCAGATTGTTGAGCCGGGCTGCTTCGAGAATGAAAGCGATGTCGGCAAACGGCGCCGTCGTCGCGAAATCGTAGACGGCGCGTGCCGATGCGCCGTCCAGCGCGTACGCCGCCGCGGTCTCGCCGTCCGAAGCGTCGGCCTGGAAGAGCGTCGCGCCGTTCTTCTCGATGAGAACGACGTCGGTGTGTCCGCCGGCGATGCACACGCGCACTGAATCCTTGCCGTTCGATACGCGGGCTTCGGCATAGAGGACATCGGTAACGTCGGCGAGCCCGACGCAGACCTTGTTGGCGAGCAGCAGCTTTTTGCCCGCTTCGACGACTTCGTCAGTGAGGCCGCGCAGGACTTCGAGTCCGCCATCGGGATCGCCGCCGAGCGCGCCGACGGCAGCGGCAATCGGCAGCCCGACCATGCCCGTCCCGGGAACGGTGACACCCATCCCGTTCTTCATCAGATTGGCCGACACTTTCGCGTCGATGCGCTCGGGAACGCTGCCCAGATAGCGCGCCGCTATCGCCGAAGCCAGGGCCAGCGAAACGGGTTCGGTGCAGCCGAGCGCCGGTACGACCTCGTGCCTGACGGCACGGATAAACTCCGGCCAAAGCGTGCGTTGCATGACCACTCGAAGACTCCTTAAGCGTTTAGTTTTGCTGATCGTTGCGCGGTAAGCTCACACCGTCTCGCGCTGCAAGAGCGCGTCGGTGTTGATCAGCGCGGTTTTCTTCGGGCAACAATGATTGCTTGCCAATTCTTCGCACCCTTCGGGGTCGCAGCAAACGATGCACGCCCGCTTGATCGCGCGGATGCTGGTGAGCTCGATATCGGTCGAATAGTAGCCGGGCTTGACCGGTTCTTGCCGCATCAGGTCGGTGCTCAGGTATTTTCGGCTGTCGTCGGAAAAAATCGTTGCCACGACGGCGTCGCGGCCGAGCTTTTCCTGAGCGATCAACGCGCCGATAAAATTGGCGCCCGACGATATGCCGACGCCGATGCCCATGCGGGCAAGCTTTTGCGCCATCAGGATCGAATCACCGTCGTCGGCGCAAATCACTTCGTCCATGTCCGCGAGCTTGACGATCGGCGGAATGAACTCGTCGGAAATTCCCTCGATGCGGTGCTTACCAATCTTGTGCCCGGTCGTCAGCGTCGGCGAATTGGCCGGCTCGAGCGGATGGATCCTGATGTTCGGATTTTGCTCCCTGAGGAATTTTCCGGTGCCCATCACCGTCCCGCCGGTACCGACGCCGGCGACAAAGGCGTCCGCGGTGAGACCACGCAATTTCAACTGCCACCAAATTTCCGGACCGGTCGATCGGTAATGCGCTTCGTTGTTATCCTCGTTCGAAAACTGGCACGGGAGGAATACCGTGCTGTCGTTCGCCGCCAGGTCTTCGGTCATTTTTATGCTGCCGCGAAATCCGCCTTCCTCCTTGCTCACCAGCCGGATCGTCGCGCCGTAGCTCTTGATCAGGCTTTTGCGCTCTTCACTCATCCATTCGGGCATGAAGATCGTCACCGGATGGCCCATGGCGCCGCCGATAGCCGAGAAAGAGATCCCGGTATTGCCGCTCGTCGCTTCGGCAATGGTGTAGCCGGGCTTGAGCTTGCCCGTCTCGTATGCCTTCTTGATGATATGCAGTGCGATCCGGTCCTTGATGCTGCCCGACATATTGAAGTACTCGGCCTTGGCGTAGAGGACGCGCGCTTCGCCCTTGTAGGTGAAGCGGATTTCCAGAAGGGGAGTATTGCCAACCAGGCTCGATAAATTTCTTAACCGCTTTTTCATCGCATCCATTTTCGCCTCTTCGCGAGAGTTTTCTGCCGTATTCGATAAGAAAACAATACCACTTATTCGCTATAGTTAAGCAACTGGTAAATGTTAAATGTATTTAAATAACAAAATAGTGTCGTAATAACTGAATTATGTAGAATTATATTTTTGTCGATCGGATCCCGGGCGGCGCCGCTGGCAAACGATTTCGTCGTTGGCGCGATCGGCAGAAAATGATTCTCGAAAGCCAGTCTTGAGCGCTGCCTCGTTGCCCACGGCCGCGCGTCGCGGCCGACGCAGCCCACCGGCTCGCGTCGCAGCCTATCGACCGGTCGGGGAACGAGCGGATCAGGCGCCACTGCCCCTGTGTCTATTGCGCCAGTGGCCCTGGCGGCGGCGCGTTGGCGTAGTCGGCGAGGACCGCAAAGAGCAGGGCAATCGCCGTCGCTCCGGCGTCCTGGTGGCCGCGGCCGCGTTCGCCGACGTAGAACGCCCGCCCACGGCTGGCGACCATGTCCTTGGTGTCTTCAACACCCTGCGCCGCAGCGACCGACGCTTGGCTCAATGCGCTGCCCAAGGGCAAGCCTTGATCGGCCGCGGCGACGACGGCCCGGGTCGCCGGTTCGAGTGCGTCGATCAGCGTTTTGTCGCCGGCGTTGGACTTTCCCAAGGCCTTCACCCCGGCCAGCGCTGCACTCAACATGGCGGCGAGTTCGGGCGTACCGATTTCCGCCTTGTCGCCGAGCGTTTTCCCGGCCTTCATGAAGATCGTGCCGAACAAGGGACCGGATGCCCCGCCCATCGACTTGAGCAGCGTCGCGCCGGTCTTGCCGATGATGGTGCCGGGCACCAGCGTCGCGAGGTCCGGGATCGTCTTTTCGACGGCCGTGAAACCGCCGCAGATGCTCGTCCCGAAATCGGCGTCGCCGAGCTTGCCGTCGAGTTCGTTGAGAGTGTCGCGGTTGGCAATGATGACCTTCGCCATCTCGCCGAGCAGCTTCACGACGTCGGTGCTGTTGAACGTTTCCATTGTTTTGCCTTCAACTGGTTTCAGAACTGCTTGAAAGCGATACTGTCGGCGGGAGCGTCGAGCAGCGCTTTGAGTTCGTCATCGAGGCGCAAGAGGCTGATCGAAGCGCCGGCCATTTCGAGTGCCGTCATGAATTCCCCGACGTAGGTCCGGTAAATCAAAATGCCTTTTTGCGCGCAGATCGCGCTGATCGTCTTGTTCATGATGTAGAGCTCCATCAGCGGTGTCGCGCCAAGGCCGTTGACCATCACCGCGACTTCGTCGCCGGCGGCATACGGCAGGTCGTCGATGATCGCGCCGAGCAGCGTCCGGGTAATCGCCTCGGCGCTCGCTACCTTGGTCCGTTCGATACCGGGCTCGCCGTGGATTCCCATGCCGATTTCCATCTCGTCGTCGGCGAGCGAGAAATTGGCCTTGCCGGCGATCGGCACGATACACGGCGTCAGCGCCATGCCCATCGAGCGCACATTGGCAACGACTTTTTCGGCGACCGCGTGGACTTCGGCGAGCGTGGCGCCCTGTGCGGCCTTGGCGCCGGCGATCTTGTGCACGAACACCGTTCCGGCGATGCCGCGCCGGCCGGTCGTATAGGTGCTGTTCTTGACCGCAACGTCGTCGTCTACGATGACGCGGACGATCTTGAGGTCTTCGAACTCAGCCATTTCTTCGGCCATCTGCGAGTTCATCAGGTCACCGGAATAATTCTTGATGACCATCAGGACGCCGGCCCCGCTATCGACGGCTTTAGCCGCCGCGTAGAAATGGTCGGGGGTCGGCGACGAAAAGACGTTGCCGATACACGCGGCGTCGAGCAGTCCCTTGCCGATATAGCCGGCGTGCGCCGGTTCGTGCCCGCTACCGCCGCCGGAAATGACGCCGACCTTGCCGCTGACCGGGGCGGATGTTGAGACGAGACAATTGTAATCAGCCAGCTTCCTGACATAGTCGGGATGCGCAGCGACCATCCCGGTCAGCATGTCGCCAACGACCGATTCGGGCTCATTGATTATCTTTTTCATCGCGGGCTTTCTCTATCAGATTTTGCTGACGACCATCTCGCAGTACTTGGCGCCTTCGCCGATCGTGCCGTTGAATTTGAGTTCGAGCGGGAAGCTGCTCACCATGCCGAAGTCGCCTTCCATCGCCAGCTTGCACAGATGGCCGATCTCTTCCGCGTTGCAACCGAGCTCTTTCCAGGCCTCGCACAGCGCACAGGCGTGGAAGCGATAAACGCCCTGATCTTCTTTGACCGAGACTTCTTCCATGGCGAAAGCCAGGCTCGAATTCTTGGTCACGATGCCGTTGAAAAAGTCGCGCGGCGTTTGGCAGTCGCCGATCCGCTGGCCCTTGATCTGACCATACTTGAAAATTGCCCGCTTGGCGATTTCGTCCGCATTGCCGCCTTGCTCCTTCGCTTCCTGCAGCAGCAGATAGAACCACATTGCACGGTCCTTGATAGAGGCGCGGATGGCGTCGGTCAATTCGTGGTTAACACAGCTCATTCTAGTTGCTCCAAATGGTTTGAAAATAAAGTAGGCAGCAAGCGCTACCCGGTCGTCAAAAGCATCGGCTGGCGCCCGGCCCCACACCGAGAATCGAGTGCGCTGCGCCAGAGGAGCCATTGTTTTCGGGTGCTCACAACGCAAGTCGCGTGCCAAGCGCCCGGCCCGGCGGTTACGGCCGGTCGGCATGAAATTTCGCACGATCCTCAGATTCTCGTTGCGAAAACCTTGCGAAATCGGCGAGAAACGACCGTGCTAGCGAAGCAAATTGCCGACCGCGCCAGGCTCGTGCCCCGGTTGCGCGGGGCAGTTCAGTCGGAGGCGCGATCGGCGACCGAGTCGCGCACGATAAGGCGTGGCACGAAGCTGAACTCTTCGGTTTTCGCCTGCGGATTCTCCAGGCGAAAAACGATTCGGCTGACCATCGTCCTCGCCATTTCCTTGAGCGGAAGCCGTACCGACGTGATGCCCGGTGTAGCGACTGCCGAAAGGAACATGTCGTCAATGCCGACCACCGAGATGTCGTCTGGGACACGCAGGCCCAACTTCTGGAAACCAAGAATCAGGCCGATCGCCATCATGTCGTTCATCGCGACAATTCCGGTTGGTCGGTTCTGGCGCGCGGCGATCCGCTTGGCGAGTGTACGTCCGAGTTCGGCCATCTCGCCGTCGCCGTAACCGAGCGAAGAGTTGCCCTCGATGATCTCCGACTTCTTGCCAAGATGCGCCGTTGCCGCACGGAATCCATCGATCTTGTCCATCCGGCTGACGGTTTTCCCCGCTGCGGTAATGAAAGCCAGGTGCCGATGACCGCGCTCGATGAGATGATTGACGGCAATGCGCGCGGCCTCGGCGTTGTCCATCGACACGTAGTCGACTTCGAGACGCGTGCCGGGAAGCGATCGCCGGTCGTAACTCACGGCGACGAGGCCGCGCCGTATCGCTTCTTTGAAGTGCCCCTGTTCGAGCAGCGGCGAGACGATGATGACGCCGCGAATACCGTGCGATATGAGGTCGTCGATAAAGCTCATTTCCTTTTGCGGATCGCGGTAAGTGTTTCCAACGAGGACGCGGTAGGCGTATTCCTCCTGCGCGATGATTTCGACTTCGCGCGCCAGCGAACCGTAGATCGGATTGGAGATCGACGGGACGAGCAGTCCGAGCAGGGGCGTCTGGCCGGTTTTGAGAAAGCGCGCGGCACGGTTCGGCTGGTAACCGAGGACGGCAATCGCCTCCTGGACGCGGCGCAGGTTTTCGGCGCCCATGCGCTCGGTGCGGCCGTTGATAACGCTCGATACCGTGCTGACCGAGACGCCGGCTCGGCGCGCGACGTCCTGAAGGCGGATCATCGCCGACGCTCCAAGGTGCCCGGCGAGCGATCGGCGCTAGAGCGTGCGATCGTTGGCCGCGCTTTCGTAGTAGTCAAAATGATTTCCCATCTGCTGTTTGAGGCGGTCGGTCGCCTCGTTCAGGCGATCGACAAGCGATCGGTCGAGCGGTTCACGCACGGCATCCACGTTGGAAATTAACTGTCCGCGGTTGCGCGCGCCGATCAAGGCGCAGCTAATCGCCGGATTGGCGACCGCCCAGCGCGTCGACAATTCAGCCATCGCCACGCCGGCATCGGCCGCGATGGCCCGGATCGCGTCGATCGCCACCTGGGTATCGGGCTCGAAACCGGATTCGCCATGCCGGCACTGGGGGTTGCCGCTCGCCGCGAAATGGCGCGTGCGCCGCCTGACCTCGGGAATGTCGGCGAGCGAGCGATAGCCGCCGGCGAGGATGCCCTGCAGCAGGGTCATGTAACCGATGATGCCGACGCCGCTTTCCGCGCAGAAGGGCAGCGTGTCGAACTCGATTGCTCGGCACAGGAGGTTGTAGGGCAGTTGGTTGATCGCCACGTGCAATGACGAAGGAATATCAGCCCGCATCCGGTTACGGGAAAAATTGCTGATGCCGACGTGGCGGACCTTGCCGCTCTGCTGAAGCTTCGCGAGGATGGCGAAGGTCTCTGCCGTGCTCGGCGGATGCGCGGTGACCGTCGCATCGCTGGTGTAATGGAGCAGCGCCTGCGGGTGGATCGGCCAGTGCAGCATGTAAACGTCGAGGTAATCGGTCTGCAGGCGGCGCAGCGAATCCTCGCAGTGCTTTTCGATCTGCCCGGGATAGCAGTTGGCCGGCGTGATCTTCGAGCCGATGACCAGTTTGTCACGGCGCAGCCCCTTGATGGCAAGGCCCAGCGCGGTCTCGCTGCGCCCGTCGTTATAGGCTTCGGCAGTGTCGAAGTAATTGATCCCGCAGTCGACGGCGGCGTGAACCACCTCGTCGACGTCCTTCTGGTCCTGCTCGCCCCAGTACGTGCCGCCGCCGAACGACCAGCAGCCGAGCCCGATCACCGACAGCTCCAGGCCTGATGAGGCGCATCTGCGATATGTCTTGACGGTATTCATCGAACGACTCCAATGGTCAGCAGAATGTTCGAAAACCGCCGGCTCTCGCCAGTGGCGATGACGAGGCAGGTGTCGGACGATTTCGCCCGATCGTAAAACGGATAGCGCTTTAGCGGTTCGAGCGGGACGTCGGCGCCGAGCAGCGCAGCGAATTCGCCGAAAATCGCGGGCACGTGGTCGTCGGCCGGCGCCATGACCGCAGCTTTTTCGATGGCGAGCGAATGAATTAGGATGCGCAGGACGTCCATGACCCTCAGCAAGTCCTTGGCAAGATTCAGATAAACCTTACGCGCCGTCGGCGGCGCGGCGGTCGAGAACGGATAGTTTCCGTCGGCGATCAGCACCTGCGCGCCGTGGCCGCTGCTGCCGAGCGCGGCAAGAATTTCCGGATGTAGCAACGGGGTTTTTAGCATCGAGCAATTCCTCTCGTCGCTTGAACTCAAAAGCCGAAATAACGCGGTATCCAGGACGCCAGGCCAGGGATATAGATGACCATGAGCATGACCAGTGTCTCGGCCAGCATGAACCACCAGACGTGGCGATTGACTTCGGAATACGTCGTCTGCGCGATGCTGGTGGTGATGAACAGCAGCGGCGCGGTCGGCGGCGACACCGAACCAATCTGGTTGCACATCACCATTACCAGCCCCATCTGGAAGGGATCGATGCCATAGGTCCGGCTAAGCTGGATGGCGGCCGGCGCAAAGACCAGCAGCACGGCGAGCGAATCGACAAAAGTGCCGAGCACGACCATCACGACGGCCAAGATCAGCAGGATCGTCGTCTTGTCCTGCGACAGCGAAAGCGTGAATTTGACGACGCCTTCGTTGAACTCGAGGTAACCGAGCAGCCAGCCCGACGCTCCGGCGACGGCGATGACGCCCGAAACCATCGTCGTCATGACCGCCGCCTCGAGCAGAATCTCGGGCAATTGACGCCATTTAAGCTTGCCGCTGACTAGCAGTCCGATGAGCAAAGCGTAGAGACAGGCGACCGCTCCGGCTTCGGTCGCCGTGAAGATTCCGCTCAGGATTCCGCCGATGATGATGAACGGTCCGAGCAGCGCCATCCAAACGTTGCCCAGGGAACGAACGACCGCCCGCCAGTCGAACTCGCCGTGCACGACGCGTAACTCGGGGTAAGCGGGCAGGTAGCTGTAGATCGTGACCGTTGCCATCAGGAATAGCCCGACCAGGACACCAGGAATGATTCCCGCGAGAAACAGGCCGCCGACCGAGACCTGGGCGATCGAGCCATAAACGACCATGATCATGCTCGGCGGGATGATCGCGCCTATGGTTCCCGAGGTCGCGATCAGCGCGGCGGCGAATCCGGCCTTGTAGCCCTCTTTCTTCATCGTTGGAATGACGATCGAGGCGATAGCCGACGCGTCTGCGGTGCTTGAGCCCGAAACGCCGGCGAAAATCATGCTCGCAACCACCGACGCGTGGGCGAGTCCGGCGCGGAAGTGGCCGACCAGGACGCGCGAAAAATCGACCAACTGCTGGCTCATGCCGCTCGCCGACATGAGCGCGCCGGCAAGGATGAAATACGGCAGGGCGAGCAGCGTGAACGAGTCGAGCTGAACGAACATTTTCTGCGCGAAAATCGGCAACACGAGATCGGGAACGACGGCGATACCCACGTAGCCGACAAGCGCGATGGCGAGCAAAATCGGAACGCCGATGATCATCGAGCCGAACATCAGAGCAAACAGGAGCCAGATCATGCGCCGACGCTCCACGCGCGGCCGCCGATGCGGCGCAGCGCGACGAAGAGCAGATAGGCGCCGCCGACGACCATTCCGGCGTAGGGAAAACTCATCGGCAATTCGAGTCCCGGCGACTCCTGCAAATGGGCGATCTGCGCGACCATTGTGCCGAGTACGAGCATCGACACGGCGAACGCCGCCCACAGCAGTTCGACGAGCAAGTTAAATACCGACCGCGCTTTCGTTGGCAGCTTGTCGCAATAGGTTTCGATATACAGGTGAGCGCCGCGCCGATAGGCCACCGGGATCCCGAGGAAAACGATCCAGATATGGCCGAAGATCTGCGCCTCCTCGCTCCAACTGAGCGAGGAGTTGAGAACGAAGCGGTAAAAAACCTGCAGCAGCGCGACGACCAGGATGGAGGCAAAGATCACGGCGACTAGGCGATCAATGCTGCGGTCGACGAGGCAGAAGTAGTCGCGCTTCATCGCTCACTTCCGGATGATGGCCAGCAGCGACTCGGCGCCGATGTCCTTGGCCAGTTCGTCCTGTGCCTTGAGCGCCGCAGCCTGCAGCGGTGCGACGTCGATTTCGTTGACTTTCATCCCGAGTTTTTTCAGCGCGGCGAGCGATTCGGCTTCACGCACCGGCGCCTGCGAACGCACATAGTCGCCGGCGCTCTTGGCGGCCTTCATCATGACGTCCTGCTCGGCGGGGCTGAACTTTTTCCACTCGGCGAGCGAGAAGACGAGCATCGTCGGGTCCATTAAATGGCGGGTCAACGCCATGCAGCAGGCGACTTCGGGGAACTTGAAGGCGAGCGTCGTCGCTGCCGTATGCTCGTAGCCGTCGAGCACGCCCGCCTGCATCGAGGTGTAGACTTCGCCAAAATTCATCGGCGTGGCATTGGCGCCCATCGCGTTGACCGCGGCGACAAAGACCTTATTCGGGATGGTGCGGATTTTCAGCCCCTTGAGGTCCTCGGCCTTGGTCACGTCCTTCTTGGCCGTCACGACATTGCGGTAGCCCCAGGCAACCGACCACGAGAGCACCTTGAAGCCGGCCTTTTCCATGTCAGCATTGAGTTCGACGCCGACCGGACCGTCGAGGACTGCCGCCGCGTGGTCGTAACTCTTCCACAGGAATGGCAATCCGAGGACGCCGAGCCGCTTGACAAACTGAGAGTACTCGCCGGGTCCGCCGGTCGTCGCCGAAGCGCCGGAACCCAGGCGCATCGCCTCGATGACTTCACGCGACTGGCCGAGTTGGCTGTTCGGAAAAACCTTGACGTCGATCGTGCTCGAAGCGGCGTTGACCTGTTCCATGAATCGGGTGGCCAACATCGTCGTGTCGACGCCCAGGTCGGCGGGACCTGCGGTGTGTATGCGAACCACTTTCTTGGCCGGTGTTTGCGCGGCGACCGGCGCGGCAAGCGATAGAGCGACGAGTGCGGAAACGACAAGGCGAACAGCAGTTTTCATGACGGTCTCCTGGTTGAAGGCAAAACAAGTGAGCAAGTAGTTCCAGCGACAGAATACGGAGAGAAAAACCGTTGTAACGTTACAAACGCATTGAAACGTTACAACCGCCGAAGTTGCGAAGTCAAGCACTATCGGACTGGCCACGGCTAATCGGCTTCGAGACGCTCGTATTCGGATATGACCTGCGCGCCGAAAAGCAGCAGCGTGGCGGCAATTTCAAGGCTGAACAGGGCGACCACCGCCGTCGTCAGCGAACCGTAGACGACGCTGGCTCTGGACAGGTGAGTGAAGAACCAGACGAGGACGTGGCGGATGATCTCCCAGAGTATGGTCGCGGTGCAGCCGCCGATCAGTGCATGGCTCAGCCGTATGCGCCGGATCGGCATGACCAGATAGAGCGCCGAAACGATGAAAACCTCGCCAATCAGTCCGAGGACATAGAGAAGGCCGCCGGAGACGCCGCTGAGCGACCAGTCGCGGCCGAACAGTTCAACGCTCTCCTTGGCCATGCTGGCGAGCGTGATCGAGACGAGCGTCATGCCGAGCAGGCTGATCCCGAGCAGAAGCACAAAGCTGTACGGCAGGAGGGCTGAGACGACGAAATGGCGTTTACTGACGGTCAAATGGTGGGAGAAGATAATGGACATTGCTTTCGCGAGAACCGAGAAGGCGACCGAGCTGAAGAAGATCATCGTGACGAGCAGGACCGTACCGTAAGCAACACGGTTCTCGAGGAAGCCCGCTATGTCGGCGAGGACAGCCTCTGACTGGCTGGGCACCAGCCACTCGAGCGATCGGCCGAGCGTCCTCAGCAGATCGCTCTGGTCTACGAGGTGCGAGAGCGCGACAACCGAAAGGATCAGCATCGGCACGATCGACAGCAGCGCGTAATAGGCCACTGCGCCGGCGAGCAACAGTCCCTGATTCTTGCTGAAACCGCGGAGTGTGCACAGTGCGAACGCCGCCGGGTGTCGGAGTATGCGCAGCGCGCGCGGGCTAAGGACGGCCATATTCACTCCTTATCGTTTGCCTGCGCTGCGCCGGGCGGCACCTGGCGTGTCGGAGGATAGCGGTGTCATCGCAGCATCATAATCGGAATCGGCCTGCCGTCCTGTGCGCTAGCGCGCGCTGGCCGGGAGCCGGCGAGAACGGCGTTCACGCGCCCCCTCGGCTCGGGCGAAGCGGTTTGCAGCGCCCCGAACTTCCTGCGATGATCCGCCCTCAATGCGTTTTTCAGGCTTTTTTCCATGCGTTACCTCATCGCCGTTACCGTTGTCTGGGCCTTCTCTTTCAGCCTGATCGGTCAATACCTCGCCGGCCAGGTCGATAGCGACTTCGCTGTGCTCATGCGCGTTCTCGTCGCCATCGCCGTCTTCGCCCCGTTTACCATCTGGCGCGGTCTGCCGCTGCCGCTGCTCGGCGGCTTCTGGCTGGCCGGCGCGCTGCAGTTCGGCGTCACCTATCTGTGCCTGTACCGCAGCTTCGAACTGCTCACCGTGCCCGAGGTGCTGCTATTTACAGTGCTGACGCCGATCTACGTGACGCTGTTCGACGACGCGCTGGCGCGCCGCTTCAATCCCTGGGCGCTGCTCGCCGCGGCGGTCGCCGTCGCCGGCGGCGTCATCATCCGCTTCAAGCGGCTCGAGGGTGACTACATTATTGGCTTTCTGCTGCTGCAACTGGCCAACGCGACCTTCGCCGCCGGCCAGGTGCTCTGCCGCAACCTGTTGCTGCGTTATCCAAGCGAGCAGCGCTTGTCGCGCTTCTTCGGTCACTTCTTTTTCGGTGCGCTACTGCTCGCACTGCCGTCGTACCTGCTCTTCGGCGACGCCAGTCGCATGCCGCATACGATCGTGCAATGGGGCGTTCTGCTGTGGATGGGGCTTTTTGCCACGGCGCTCGGCATGTTCTGGTGGGTCAAGGGCAGCACGCAGGTCGACGCCGGCGCGCTGGCCGTGATGAACGAATTGCACGTCCCCGCCGGGCTCCTGGTCAATGTCCTCATCTGGAATCGCAACGCCGACCTGCCAAGCCTCGCGCTCGGCGGATCGGTGATCCTCGCCTCCTTGTGGGTCAATCGGCTCGGGCGGCGTTTGGCGCCGGCCAGCGGCGGCCAATAAGCGACGAGACGGCGAAGTTGACCGTTTTCGCGTTGCGCGGCACCGATTTTTTATGAGAAAGGTAGCGATGTCTAAAGAAATACGGGCGGTCATCTTCGACAGCGACGGGACTCTGGTCGATAGCGAAATTCCAGCTATGGACGTTCTGCACGCGATGGCCGGGGCCGTCGGCGTGCGGCTGACCAGGGAAGAAGCGCACAGCCGCTTTCGCGGCGTGCGGATGGCCGATATCACGGCCTGGCTGGGATCCCAGTTGTCCGACAAACCGGCGAACTTCGAAGCGGACTTCACCAAACGCTATCGCGCGATGTCGACCGAGGTTTTCAAGGAAAATCTCAATGCCATGCCCGGTGCCTACGATCTGCTGAGCCGGCTCGAAATCCCCTTTGCCGTGGCGACCAACGGCCCGCGCGAAAAGGTCGAACTGACACTCGACCTCACCGGACTACTGCCCTTTGTCGGCGAGCGCATTTTCAGCGCTTACGAGAGCGGCTATTTCAAGCCCGATCCACGTCTGTTTCTCGAAGCGGCTGAGGCCCTGGGTCACCCGCCAAAGTACTGCGCCGTCGTCGAAGACAGCATCCCGGGACTCGTCGCCGGGGTCGCTGCCGGCATGCACGTTTTTTCGCTGCACGATCGGGTCGGCGTTCCCGAGGACATTGCCGAGCGGGTGACCTTCATCGCCGGGCTGTCCGACCTCGTTGCCTACGTCTGAGGCAGCGCCGCGGATACAATTTGTCGCGAAAATCCGAGGAGAGCGCTATGCACGTCACGCTGGTGCACGTTCACGTCAAGGGCGATTGCGTCGATGCCTTCATCGCCGCGACGCGGTCCAATCACCAGGGCGCGCTCGGCGAGCCGGGCAACCGCCGTTTCGACGTGCTGCAGGCGCCTGACGACCCGACGCGCTTCATTCTCTACGAGGCCTACGCGTCGGCCGCCGACGCCGCCGCGCACAAGGGCCTGCCGCATTACCTCGCCTGGCGCGATGGCGTCGCCGGCATGATGGCCGAGCCGCGCCGCGGCGAGCCGATGAACGGAGTGTTTCCCGAATGAGCGATCCTGGCGCGCCGATTTTGCCGCTTTCCAGTTTTTCAATCGTCCGCCTGCCGCGCATCGAGTTCGGCAGCGGTGCCGTGCACAAGCTGCCCGGTATCGCCGCCGCATACGGCACGCAGGTGCTGCTCGTCACTGGCGCGCGCTCGTTTGCCGAATCGGCGTCCGGCGTGGCGCTGCTAAACAGCCTGCGCGAGCGCGGCCTGTCGTGGGAGCAGGTCAAGGTCGCCGGCGAGCCGTCGCCCGCTTTCGTCGATGAAACGGTCGCCGCGCTGCGCGCGACGCATTTTGACGCCGTCGTCGGCATCGGCGGCGGCAGCGCGCTCGACGCCGGAAAAGCGATTGCCGGTCTGCTGCGGCCGGGCAACTCGGTGCTCGAGCATCTCGAAGGCGTCGGCCCTGAGTTGCCCTACCGCGGACCGGCGACGCCGTTCATCGCCGTGCCGACGACGGCCGGAACCGGATCGGAGGCGACCAGGAACGCCGTGCTGTCGACGCCAGGCGGCTTCAAGAAATCGTTTCGTGACGAAAAGCTCGTCGCCGAGTGGGCGATCGTCGATCCGGATCTGCTCGCCAGTTGTCCTCCGGCGCTGATCGCCGCCGACGGCATGGACGCCTTCACCCAGCTGCTCGAGTCCTTTGTGTCCACACGCGCCAACGCGATGACCGACGCGCTCGCACGCTCGGGCCTCATGGCCGTGCGCGACGCGCTACCTGCGCTCTATCGCCAGCAGTCGGCCGCGGCGCGCGAGCAGATGGCCTATGCCTCGCTGTGTTCGGGGATCTGCCTTGCGCAGGCCGGACTCGGCGCGGTACATGGCTTGGCTTCGCCGCTCGGCGCCCTTTTTCCGATTGCGCACGGCGTCGTTTGTGGCACCCTCGTCGCCAGCGCTACGGCGTCCATCATCGCGGCGCTCGAAGCTCGCGATTCGGACCACCCGGCGCTGCCCAAATACGCCGAGATCGGCCGCCGATTCGCGAGGCAAAAAGGGCTTAACGGCCGCGACGCGCGGCGCTATCTCGTCGAGTTCCTGCGCAGCTGGGAGCGCGAATTGGCGCTGCCGCGCCTGTCGCAATACGGCATTGGCGAAGGCGATCTGCCGCGCATCGTCGCCGCCAGCCGCGGTTCGAGCATGAAAACCAACCCGATCGAATTGTCGGACGCCGAGCTGACGCAGATCCTCGCCGCGCGTCTGTAATCGTCGCGGGCGCGAACGCGGCCGGCGCGACTGGCAAAAAACAGACGCTGGCGGTCTAAAATGCCTTTGGAATGTTTCGGCCGGGATGGCCTCCTCGACGGGAATCGAACCCATATCTCACGCTTAGGAGGCGCGTGCACTATCCATTATGCTACGAGGAGGTCGGGGCGTATTCTAGCGCGACGCGGCGCCCAGCCGCCAGTTTTGTGGACAACGACGACGATCAAACGGCTGTGGCTCGTGCTGCTCGTGTTGTTCGGAATGAAGGTCGCGCTGGCCGACCAGGTGCCGGCGGTCGGCAGCGTCGCGCCGCCTTTTGCACTCGCCGATCAGGACGGGAAAACCGTCGCTCTCGACGGCCTGCGTAACCAATGGCCGGTACTCTATTTTTATCCGAAGAACGATACGCCGGGGCGCACCGAAGAGGCGTGCAGTTTTCGTGACGACCGCGCCGAGATCAACCGGCTCGGCGCGCAGGTCGTCGCGGTCAGCATCGATTCCAGTGCTACCAACGCCAGCTTCGGCAGAAAGTATCATTTGCCTTTTTCGCTCCTCGCCGACAGTGACGGCGCGGTGGCCAGGCGCTACGGCGCTTCTTCCGACTGAAGGTCGCGCGCTTTGCCCGCCGTTACACCTTCCTCATCGACGCGCAGGGTAAAATTGCGAAAATCTACTTGAAGGTCGACACCGCGAAGCATTCTGCCGAGATCATCGCCGACCTCAAGGCCCTGTCCCAAGCCCCCGGAAAGTAAACTCACTTCATGCCGCAACTGATTTTGTCCGATGCATCGCTCGCCTATGGCCACGTACCGCTTCTCGACCACGCCGATTTTCAGCTCGACCCCGGCGAGCGCGTCGCACTGATCGGCCGCAACGGCACCGGCAAATCGTCGATGCTGCGCGCACTGGCCGGGCAGCGCTCGCTCGACGACGGGACGGTGTGGCGACAACCCGGAATGCGCATGGGATATGTGCCGCAGGAGCCCCCTTTCGCCCCCGAACTGTCGGTCTTTGAGGCGGTGGTCGCCGGCATGGGCGAGGTCTCGGCGCTGCTCGCCGAGTACCACGCGGTGGCGCACGCCATGGGCGAGCCGGGCAGTGACCACGAGGCGCTGCTCGAGCGCATGCAGGCCTTGCAAAGCAAGCTCGAGGCATGCAACGCGTGGTCCTTCGAGGCGCAGGCCGAACGCGTCATCCAGCGCTTTTCGCTCGACGCCGAGGCGCGCGTCGGAACGCTCTCGGGTGGCCAGAAGAAACGCCTGGCGCTGGCGCAGGCGCTGGCCATTTCACCCGATCTGCTGCTCCTTGACGAGCCGACCAATCACCTTGACGTCGGCGCCATTGAATGGCTCGAGGACTTCCTGATCACCTCGAACATCGCCATCCTGTTCATCACCCACGACCGACGTTTTCTCGATCGCGTTGCCACGCGCATCGTCGAACTCGATCGCGGGCGGCTGCTCTCGTTCCCCGGCAACTTCAGCGCCTATCAAGCGCGCAAGGAAGCGATGCTGCACGACGAGGCGGTCAATAACGCCAAGTTCGACAAATTCCTCGCCCAGGAGGAGGTGTGGATCCGCAAGGGCGTCGAAGCGCGGCGAACGCGCAACGAAGGGCGGGTGCTGCGCCTCGAACAGTTGCGTCGCGACCGGGCGGCGCGGCGCGAGCGCCAAGGCAAGGTCGGTCTTGCGCTCGATCGCGGCGACAAGAGCGGCAAGCTCGTTGCCGAACTCGACGGCGTCAGCAAGAGCTTTAGCCGTAACGGCGTTGAACTCAAGGTCGTCCGCGATTTTTCCTGCCGCTTGCAGCGCGGCGACAAGATTGGTCTGATCGGGCCGAACGGCGCCGGCAAGACGACGCTGCTCCGCCTGATCCTGGGCGAACTCGAGGCCGACGCCGGCCGCGTGCGCCTCGGCACCAAGATTCAGGTCGCCTATTTCGACCAGTTTCGCACCCAGCTCGACGAGGAAGCGGCGCTCGTCGACGTCATCTCGCCGGGCTCCGATTTCGTTGAGATCGGCAACGAAAAGAAGCACGTCATCGGCTATCTCGGCGATTTTCTGTTCGCCCCGCAACGCGCGCGCTCGCCGGTCAAATCACTCTCGGGCGGCGAGCGCAATCGCTTGCTGCTCGCCCGGCTTTTCGCGCGGCCGGCCAACGTCCTGGTTCTCGACGAACCGACCAACGACCTTGACATCGAAACGCTCGAGCTCCTCGAGCAATTGCTGCAGGACTACAGCGGTACGCTGTTCCTCGTCAGCCACGACCGCGCTTTCCTCGACAACGTCGTGACCCAGACGATCGCCGCCGAAGGCGACGGTTTCTGGCACGAGTACGCCGGCGGTTATCAGGACTGGGCCGATTACCAGGCGCGGCGGCGCAGCGAGGAGCGCACGCCAGCGGCAGCGCCGGCCGCCCGGCGGGCGATTGCCGAGGTGCCGGCCGCCACCGCCAAAGTCGGCCAGAAGCTGAGCTACAAGGACGCGCGCGAACTTGCCGAATTGCCCGAGCGCATTGCCGCGCTTGAAGGCGAGCAGAAGGCGATCAATGCGCGCCTCGAGGACGCGACGCTCTATCAGAGCGACCCCCAGGAAGCTGCGCGTATCTCGGCCCGCCTGCCGGCAATCGACGACGAGTTGATGGTTCTGCTCGAGCGCTGGGAGTCGCTCGAAGGTTGATGTCTTTGCTGTCCGGGCCGAGATGGTTCAGCTTCGCGAAGCTTTCCTGATCGCCTCGCGAATTTGCGGCAGCGCTGCCTGCGCGGCTCTTTCGCCCTCGAGAATTGAATCGTGGCGGGCGAGGAAATCGGTGGCGCCGACGCCGTCGACCTGCGGGCGAATCACCACGTCGGCGTCCTTGAGTTCGTAGTGGGCGAGGTTCTGGCCCATGATGGTGAACGTCTGCAGCAGGATGTCGAGCGTTCCGCGCACCGGTTGCTTGCCCGGGCGCGCGGAAATATCGACAGCAATGACGACGTCGGCGCCCATGAGGCGAACGCTGCGTACCGGCACCAAACTCGATAGGCCGCCGTCGACGTATTCGTGACCGTTGATGGCGACTGGCCGGAAAATTCCGGGAACGGTCGCCGAAGCGCGCACGGCCATGCCGGTGTTGCCCGTGCGAAAAACGATGCTCTCGCCGCTTTGCAGGTCGGTCGCGACGACGGCCAGCGGTTTATTGAGCGCTTCGAGCGGACGCTGGCCGACGGCGTCGTTGACGAACTGCTGCAGCGATTCACCCTTGAGCACGCCGCGGTCGGGCAGCGACCAATCGCTGAATTTCGCTTCGTCGAGTTTGTGCGCGAGTTTCTGCAGTTCGAAACCGTTGCTGCCAGCGGCATACAGCGCACCGACCACGGCGCCGGCGCTTGTTCCGGCGACAAAATCGGGCGTTAGCCCGTGTGCCTCGAGCACCTTGATGACGCCGACGTGAGCAAATCCGCGTGCCGCTCCACCGCCCAGCGCAAGACCGATTTTCACCGGCCTTGGCGCCTGCACAATGGCTGCCGGCGCACTCGGCGCGGGTGTCGGCGGCTTGCTTGCGCACGCCGCGACGGCAAGCAGCAGGACGCCGGTCGAAACGATTGGTAAAGAGCGAAAGTGCATGGCAGCCTCGGCGAGTAAGCGGCGATTGTAACGCGCGACAGCGCGTTGCCTGGAGCGCTTAGAAGTGCTGCAGAACGATCCACGGCAGCGTACCGAGCGCGGCGAAGAACACCGTGATATGGAAAAGCGACCACCACAGGTAACGACGGGCGAGCTTGTCCGGATTGAAATTGCTCAGGAGATAGAGCTCGCCGTTGGCCGGGCAGCGCAAGGTGTGCACGTCGGTTTCATCGCGCGCTTCGCGATGCGCTTTGCCGACGTCGCGGCGCGCCGCCTGGCGCGCTAGCGTCCATTCCTTCATGTCGAGCGTGCCGTCAGCGTTCAAGTCAAAGCGCTTGAGCAGTTGCTGCGGGTTTTTCTTCCACTCGCCGAGCAGGTCGCCGATGTCGGCCTTGGCGTCAAGTTCGAGCGTGTTGCCGCCGAGCGTGCGAAAATCGCCGAGTGCGTAGACGGCGTCGTCGATCAGCAACTTCCACTCGGTGTTGCGAGTACCGTCCCGGGTCCACGTTTCCTTGTGCCGGGTGAGGATTTCGGCGTGCTCGACGTCAACGACGCAGCGCCCGCTGCCGTCGTCGATGATGAAGGAAACCTCGCTCTCGCCGTGACTGACGACCTGCCATTTGCCTGCGGATTTTTGCTCTTCGACCTGATAGCGGTACCACAGGCAGGGGAGGGCGGTCAGATGCGAGAGCAACGGCGGAAAGTCGAGCGGTTTCCCGCGCCCGCACAGTTCGACATAGCCCTGTGCCGCCGACGCGATGCGCGAGGTTGGTGTGTTGGCAATCGCGCGTCGGCGATTGAGCGCCGCGACCCAGGCAACAACACTCAGCGCGGCGATCAGCGCCATGCAGACGATCCAGCCGAGGCGCGATTCGAGCTTGGCGCCGATAAAGAGCAGCAGGAGTTGCCCCCCGGACGTGACGAGCTGTCCGTACTGCCGTCGGAAACTGACGTTCATCGGGTCGCCAGCCAGGCGAGCGCGGAGCCGCCGGGGCTATCCGAACAGCAGTTTGAGATCGACGTCGCTCTTTTCGGCGCTCGAGAATTCGAGCAGCGGCTTAATGCCGAAATTAAAGAGTCGGGCGATCAGCGCGTCGGGGAATTGTTCGACATGGACGTTGTTGATGTTGACCGCGTCGTTGTAGAGCTCGCGCCGGTCGGCAATGCCGTTCTCGAGACCGGTGATGCGTTGTTGCAGCTGCATGAAATTTTCATTGGCCTTGAGTTCAGGATAGTCCTCGGCCAGCGCGAAAATCTTGCCGACGCTCTGGCGCAGCGCGTTTTCGGCCTCGCCGAGTGCGCCAACGTCCTGCGCCGTGCGCGCCGCCTGCACGCCCGAGCGTGCCTCGATCACGCGTTGCAGCGTTTCCTGTTCAAACTGCTTGTACTGCTTGCACACTTCGACCAGCTTCGGTAGTTCGTCGTGTCGCTGCTTGAGCAGCACGTCGATATTGGCCCAGGCCTTGGCGACCGCGTGCTTGATCGCCACAAGACCGTTGTAAAGCGTGATGGCGTAGATTGCGACAACGGCAAATGCGCCGAGCAAAAGCGTGCTAGTGGTGCTCATTTGAATCCCCCTGAATGAAAACATTTGTCGCGGCGTACACGTGGAACACGGCGAAGTGCTCGGCGCCGCCGGCATCGCGGCGCCTACACCAACTCGCTCTCCGTGTTCTCCATGTCCGCCGCAGTTTTTTTGATCTAAGATCTAAGCCGTGCGTCTGCTCATTGCGCTGGCGTCCGCTTTGGCCCGCCGTCCGGCTCACCGGCCGGGTCGCGCGCGAGGTACTGCGCGGCCAACTCGGGCGGTATGTCGAGGCGATTAAACAGCGTTTCGCGACTGACGTGCAACAGCTTTTCAATCGCCACGAAGTCGTCCGGCAGTGCTGCATCGTCCCAGCCGCCGGTCGAATGGCGGGCCAGCTTGACGGCCAGCGCGACGTTCTGTACGCGCGGCAAATGCGCGTTCGCGTCGTCCATCAGCATTTTAAGCAGGCCAGGCAGACTCCAGGCGTCGCAGAGCGCAAGTTGCAGATCGAACAGGCGGATGCCGAGAACCTGCTCCTGCACGCGCGCGCTGCGCAAGGTCTTGTCGGCTTGCTGGCGATCGCGGATCTCGAGCGCCAGCCTGGGCGCGAAACACCACAGCAAAATCTCCGCGATATCGTGTAGCAGGGCAGCGAGAGCGACTTCCTCGATGTTCGCGTCGTGCCGCTCGAACGCCCAGTCGTGGGCATACTGCGAGGCGCGCTGGACGCGGCGAACGACTTGCAGCAGGCCGAGCAAAGCTTGCGCTTCGCTCTTCAGCACGTTCTCGATGGTGAGCGAGGTCTCGAGGCGGTTGAAGAAGGGTTCGACACCCAGCATCATGATGGCGTTGGCGATCGTGGTGATGTCCGAGCGCAGATGCTTGCCGTGAAAGGGCTGGATGTCGGCGAGAACGCGAATCGCCATCAGCGGGTCCTGAAGGACGATGCGAGCGATGTCGCGGCCGCTAATTTTGTCGACGTTCTGACGCGCCTCCTCGAGCCGTCGTGCCGTCTGCCGCAGAACGGGCATTTCCGCGTGGCTGAAGAAATCGACCCACGCTTGCAGGTCCGGAAGTGGCTGATTGAGCATAGTCCTCGACTTCAATGAGGCGCAAACGTCGCGAGCTTTTGCCCGCGAAGTGCGCCGAGTGCGAAGGCATGTTACCCGGAGCCTCGGGGGCCAGCAAGCGAGGCGGCCGGCAAGTTCACCGCACAGCGTTTTATGCCACCCCGCAGCGTCGAGTTTCGCCTAGGCGAGGCGCGCAATTGCGGCATTCCTCACGCAGTGTTGGTACAATGCACGGCTATTCCCTATTGACCTGATTTTTGACGGTTTCCTTTTACTTTTTAGCTGTGGAGAATTGATTTATGGCTATCGAACGCACGCTCTCGATCATCAAGCCCGACGCTGTGGCGAAAAACGTCATCGGCAAGATCACGTCCCGTTTCGAGTCCAACGGACTGAAGGTCGTTGCCGCCCGGATGGCGTGGCTATCAAGACAGGAAGCTGGCGAGTTTTACGGCGTGCACAAACAGCGTCCGTTTTTTGGCGAACTTGTGGACTTCATGACGTCTGGGCCGGTGATGATCCAGGTTCTTGAAGGCGAGAACGCGGTGGCCACGAATCGCGACTTGATGGGCGCGACCGATCCGAAGAAAGCTGCGCCGGGGACGATACGCGCCGATTTCGCCCAGTCGATCGACGCCAACGCCGTGCACGGTTCCGACGCGGTCGATACCGCGGCGTTCGAGATCGGCTTTTTCTTCCCGGCGATGAACGTTTACTCGGGTCGTTAAGCCCGCTCATGATCTACTGATCACATGCCAATTAACCTGCTCGATTTCGACGCGGCCGGCCTCAGCGAATTTTTCGCCGAACAGGGTGAGAAGCCGTTTCGCGCGCGGCAGGTGCTGCGCTGGATGCATCGCTTCGGACAGGACGACTGCGCGGCGATGACCGACATCGCCAAGAGCTTGCGTGAGAAGCTCATTGCCGGCGCGGAGATCCGCCCGCCAGCGATCGTTTCCGACCGGCTGGCCGACGACGGGACGCGCAAGTTCCTGTTCGACGTCGGCGGCGGCAACGCGATCGAGACGGTCTTCATCCCCGAAGACGACCGCGGGACGCTATGCGTTTCAACGCAGGCCGGTTGCGCGCTCGATTGCTCGTTCTGTTCGACGGGTAAGCAGGGCTTTAACCGCAACCTCACGGTTGCCGAAATCATCGGCCAGTTGTGGCAGGCGCGGCGTGCGCTTGAAGCCGATCGACGCGGCGCGGGGGCCGTTGCCACCGATGCGGCCGAGAGCGAGCGCATCATCAGCAACGTCGTGCTCATGGGCATGGGCGAGCCGCTCGCCAACTTCGACAACACCGTCAAGGCGCTGCGCCTGATGCTCGACGACAACGCCTACGGCCTGTCGCGCCGCCGCGTCACCGTGTCGACCTCGGGCCTCGTGCCGAACATCGACCGCCTGCGCGACGAGTGCCCGGTGGCGCTCGCCGTCTCGCTGCACGCCCCGAACGACACCTTGCGCGACGAGCTCGTGCCGATCAACCGAAAATATCCGCTGCAAGCGCTGATGGCGGCGTGCAATCGCTATCTCGAAAAAGCGCCGCGCGACTTCATCACCTTCGAGTACGTCATGCTCGACGGCGTCAACGACTCGGACGCGCACGCGCACGAGCTCCTGGCGGCGACATGCGACGTTTCGTGCAAATTCAACCTGATACCGTTCAACCCGTTTCCCGGTTCTCCGTATCGCCGCTCGCCGACGCAGCGCATCCGGCGTTTCGCCGAGATCCTGATGGAAGCGGGCGTCGTCACGACGACGCGCAAGACGCGCGGTGACGACATCGACGCGGCCTGCGGCCAGTTGGCCGGCCAGATTCACGATAAAACGCGGCGAACAACGCCTCGTATCATTGAACTTCACGAGGTGAGGGCACGATGAAAGCGCTTCGCTGTCTGCTTGTTGTTCTGGCGCTGGGCGCCGTTCTTCCGATCGCCGTTCCGTCGGCTCTGGCGCAAAAGTCGGTTCCGCCGCCCGCCGATACGACGTTCACGCCGGCGCAACCGAAGGACATCCATACGCGCGCTCAGTTGCATACAGAGCTCGGCTCGCTCTATTTCCAGGCGGGCAACCTGATCGTCGCCCTCGAGGAGCTGACGATCGCCATCGCGATCAATCCCAACTACGCTCCGGCGTACAGTACCCGTGGGCTCGTGTTGTACCACGTCAGGGAACTCGCGTCGGCCGAAAAAGACTTTCGCCGTGCAATCGAACTCGACAATCGCGACCCGGAGATCAGCAACAACTTCGGCTGGTTCCTCTGTCAGATCGGCAAAGAGAAGGAATCGATCGCGCATTTCGAACGGGCGCTGAAAAACCCCATGTATCAGACGCCGGAGACGGCGAATCTGAATGCCGGAACCTGTTACCTGAAAGCCGGTGACGTTGCCGCGGCCGAGGACTCGATCCGCCGCAGCCTGCGTTTCTCGCCGGAAAATCCACAGGCTTTGTACCAGCTCGCCCTGATCAACTATCGCCGCGCCAACTACGACGCCGCTGCGGAACATCTGAACAAGGTCGTGCGCTTGAGCGACCCGAGTGCCGAGACGTTGTGGCTCTCCTTGCGCGTGCAGCGGCGGCTCGGCGACACGCAGGCCGAAAGCAGTTCTGCCGCCCAGCTGCGGCGCAAGTTTCCCGACTCGCCCGAGTATCAGGAGTTGATTAAAGGGAACTTCCAGTGAGCGGGTCGACGATTTCGCCGTTCGCGGCGGACGACGCTGAGTCGCCCGCCGTCAGTACGATAGCGTCTGCCGCTCTTGCCGCTCCTGCCGCTCCTGCCGCCCCAGTGCCAGTGCCAGCGCCGCTCAGCGTCGGTCAGCAGCTGTGCGCGGCTCGCCTCGCCAAAGGACTCGCCATAAACGCGGTCGCGCCGGCGCTTAAACTCAGCCCGCATCAGGTCGAAGCGCTCGAGGCGGACGACTGGGCGCGTTTGCCGTGCAAGACGATTATTCGCGGTTTCGTGCGCAATTATGCCCGCCTGCTCGGGCTAGATGCCAACGAGCTGATGGCCGCGCTAGAGGCGGGGAAGATGCCGGCCGGGCCGGAACTGACGATGTCACCGGGCACCAATGTGCAGGTCCCGCATGACGGCGGCGTCGAACGGCGCGACTATGTCCGGATATTTTCGGGCCTCAGCGTGCTTGCCGTGGCGGTCGCCGCCTACTTCTTTTTTTCGCAGGACCTCTGGCAGCAGGCGCTGTCGGCGATCAAGACACTGGCGCAGCCGAACGCAGCGGTGGTGAGCGGGGGCGCTCCGCTGCCCGCCGGCGTCCAGGCGCTTGAAGCTGCACCGGCGCCTGCCGAGCCGCCGCCAGTGCTCAGCGAGGCCGCCGTCCCGCTTGCAGCACCGGCGATCGACGGGGCGCAGGCGAACGCGTCGGCTGCGGCCGCCAATCGCCTGAGCTTCAGTTTTTCCCGTCCGTCCTGGGTCGAAGTCCGCGATCGCAGCGGGAACATCGTTTTTGCCCAGATCGGCCCGGCCGCAAGTCAACGTGTAGTCGAAGGCCAGCCGCCTTTTTCTGTTGTCGTCGGCAACGCGGCGCACGTGACGCTGCACTACCTGGGCAAGCCGGTTGACTTGTCCAGGCGCAGCAAGGACGACGTCGCGCGTGTTACCGTTGAGTGAGAAAAATCGTTTGTCAGCAGAGCCCATAGCCGATCAGTATCCTGCGCGTCGCCGGCCGACGCGCGCCGTGCGCATCGGCAAGGTGATTGTCGGCGGCGAGTCGCCGGTCGTCGTCCAGTCGATGACCAATACCGATACCGTCGATGTGCTGCGCACCGCGATCCAGTGCGCCGAACTCGCGCGCGCCGGATCCGAACTCGTGCGTATCACGGTCAATACGCCAGAGGCCGCGGCTGCCGTTCCGAAGATACGCGCGCACCTCGACCAGATGGGCATCGACGTGCCCTTGATCGGTGACTTTCATTACAACGGCCACCGTCTGCTCACCGAGTATCCCGAATGCGCGCAGGCGCTCGCCAAGTACCGCATCAACCCGGGCAACGTCGGCCACGGCAGGAAGCGCGACGAACAGTTCGCGCAGATGATCGAGATCGCCTGTGCCTACGACAAGCCCGTGCGCATCGGAGTGAACTGGGGTAGCCTCGACCAGGAATTGCTGGCCCGCATCATGGACGAAAACGCCCGGCGCGCGAGCCCGATGGACGCCGTTGAGGTCATGCGCGAAGCGATGGTCGCCTCGGCGCTCGAGTCGGCGGCAAAGGCCGAGGAACTTGGCCTGGCCGGCGATCACATCATCCTGTCGTGCAAGGTCTCGGGCGTCCAGGACCTGATCGCGATCTACCGCGAACTCTCCCGGCGGGCCGATTACGCGCTCCATCTTGGCCTGACCGAGGCCGGAATGGGGTCGAAAGGCATCGTCGCGTCGACGGCGGCGATGGCTGTTCTTCTGCAAGAAGGCATTGGCGATACGATCCGCGTTTCACTGACGCCCGAACCTGGCGGCGAACGCACGCAGGAAGTGATCGTCGCCCAGGAAATGCTGCAGACCATGGGGCTGCGCGCCTTCACGCCGATGGTTGCCGCCTGTCCCGGTTGTGGGCGAACGACGAGCAGTTTTTTTCAGGAGCTCGCGCAGTCGATCCAGCAGCACGTGCGCAGCCACATGCCGCAGTGGCGCGCCGAGTACGACGGCGTCGAGAACATGACGCTGGCGGTCATGGGTTGCGTGGTCAACGGTCCGGGGGAAAGCAAGCACGCCAACGTCGGCATCAGCCTGCCGGGAACCGGCGAAGCGCCGGCAGCGCCGGTTTTCGAGGACGGCGTCAAGACGGTCACCTTGCGCGGCGAGCGCATCGCCGAAGAGTTTACGGCCATCGTCGATCGCTACGTCGAACGCACTTACCAACGAAAGATCGCGGCAAAGTCATGAGCCAAACCATTCAGTCCGTGCGCGGGATGAACGACATCCTGCCCGGCGAGGCCGAGTTGTGGGAGTTTTTTGAGGAAACCGTCCGTTCCTGGCTCCAAAGCTACGGCTACAAGCCGATCCGCCTGCCCATCGTCGAACCGACGCCGCTCTTCAAGCGCGCCATCGGCGAAGTGACCGACATCGTCGAAAAGGAGATGTACTCCTTCACCGACAGCTTGAACGGCGAGTTGCTGACGCTGCGTCCCGAGGGCACTGCCGGCTGCGTGCGCGCGCTGATCCAGCACAAGCTCGCGGCGCAGCATCCGCAGCGGCTCTATTACATGGGCCAGATGTTCCGCCATGAGCGGCCGCAGAAAGGTCGTTACCGTCAGTTCAATCAGGTCGGCGTCGAATCCTTCGGCTTTGCCGGTCCCGACATCGACGCCGAGCAGATCCTGATGGGCGCCCGTCTCTGGGACGATCTCGCCCTTTCCGACATCAAGCTGCAAATCAACACCCTCGGTCAGGCCGATGAGCGTTCGCGTCACCGCGTCGAGCTGATCGCCTATTTCGAAAAGCATCTTGAACTGCTCGACGACGACGCCCGCCGCCGCTTGTACAGCAACCCGTTGCGCCTGCTCGACAGCAAGAATCCGGCGATGCAGGAGATCCTCGGCGCAGCGCCCAGACTGATCGACCATCTCGGACCCGAATCGCTGGCGCACTTCGATGGCGTGCAGCAGGTGTTGCGCGACTACGGCCTGCCTTATACCGTCAATCCGCAGCTCGTGCGTGGCCTCGATTACTACAACCTCACGGTGTTCGAATGGGTCACCGACCGCCTCGGCGCGCAAGGCACCGTCTGTGCCGGCGGGCGCTACGACGGCCTCGTCGAGCAGCTCGGCGGCAAGCCGACGGCGGCCTGCGGTTTCGCCATGGGCGTCGAGCGCCTGCTGGCACCGGTTCGCGAAGCAGGCGAACCAGTGCCGGGCGGCATCGACGTCTATCTCGTGCATCAGGGCGAGTCGGCTTCGCGCCTCGCGCCGCGTGTTGCCGAGGGCCTGCGCGATCATGGCCTCGACGTGCTCTTTCACTGTGGCGGCGGCAGTTTCAAGGCGCAGATGAAGAAAGCCGATACCTCGGGCGCTGCCTTTGCCGTTATCATCGGCGACGACGAAGCGAAAGCCGGTGAAGTCACATTAAAGCCCTTGCGCGCCAACGGCGAAACAGCGTACGAAACAGCGAACGCGCAGAAACGCGTCGGCGTCGACCAGGTCGCCGAAGAAATCATGAATTCATTTTTAGATCAGGAAGGCGCTTAATGGCTACCTACGACCTCGAAGAACAGGAACAACTTGCCGAAATCAAGACCTGGTGGAAGCAATACGGCAATCTGCTGCTCAACGTCCTCACCGCCGTCGCGCTGACGGTGATCGCTTGGCAGGGCTGGAACTGGTATCAGCGCAACCAGACGACGCAGGCGGCGATGGTCTTCAGCGTCCTGCAGAACGCCGTCCAGGAGAAGGACTCGCAGCGCATCAAGGCGGCGAGCGGCGAACTGCTCGAGAAATTTGGCGGTACGAGCTACGCCGCGCTCGGCGCGCTGAGCACCGCCAAGGCGCTGATCGACGCCGGCGACGCCAAGACGGCAAAGGTCCAGCTGCTCTGGGTCGTCGCCAACGGCAAGGACGAAGTGCGCGATCTGGCGCGCTTGCGGCTGGCCGCCGTGCTGCTCGACGAGAAGGCTTACGACGAGGCGCTCAAGCAAACTGTCGGCAGCGTCAGTTCCACGCTTGAGGCGCGTTTTGCCGACACGCGCGGCGACATCCTCAGTGCGCAAGGAAAGAAGGCCGAGGCGCGCGCCGCTTACCAGATCGCAATAGGCAAACTCGCGCCGAACGCTGGTGGCGATGCAAGCGACGGCTGGCAGGGCCAGTCGCGCGCCGTTTATCGCGAACTTGTTCAGCAGAAACTCGATTCGCTCGGCGGAGCCAAGTAATGAAGAGGGCTTTAGCCAGTGCACTGCTGGCGTCGCTGCTCGCGCTGGCCGGCTGTTCGACGCTCGACGCGATCAATCCCTGGGCCAGTAAAGGCCCGAAAATGGCTGAGCTGTCGCCGCTAAAAACGACCATCGACGCGCGCGTGCTCTGGCGCGAAAACGTCGGCAAGAGCGATCTCTATTCATTCACGCCGGCGATTGTCGGTGCGTCGGTCTATGCGGCGGGCGCCGACGGGACTGTCGCGCGCATCGACGACGGCAAGCTGGTCTGGAAAATAAAGGCCGGACAAGCCTTGTCAGGCGGTGTCGGGGCCGACGCCGGCATGGTCGTCGTCGGTTCGCCGAAAGGCGATCTTCTCGCCTTCTCCAGCGCCGACGGCAAACCCTTATGGCGCGCCAAGGCGACGAGCGAAATTCTGGCGCCGCCCGCGCTCGGCGAGGGACTCGTCGTCGTACGCAGCGGCGATAACCGGATTGCCGCCTACGACGCTGCCGACGGCAAGCGCAAATGGATCTATCAACGGCCGGCGCCGGCGCTGGCCCTGCGCGTCACTGCCGGGCCGTTGATCGACGGCAAAACGATTTTCGCCGGCTTTCCCGGCGGCAAACTGATCGCGGTCAGTGCCGCCAACGGCGCCGCACTGTGGGACGGTACGGTGGCCTTGCCCAAGGGCGCGACCGAGCTCGACCGCGTCGCCGATATCACGAGCGTCCCGGTCATTTCCGGGCGGACGATCTGCGCCGTCGCTTTCCAGGGGCGCGTGGCCTGTTTCGACTTGGGCAACGGCACGCTGGTCTGGGCGCGCGACATGTCAAGCTCAGTCGGATTGGCGGTCGACGGCCGCACTCTTTTCGTCACCGACGACAAGGGTTCGGTGCATGCGCTCGATGTGGCGAGCGGCGCCAGCGTGTGGAAGCAGGAAGCGCTGTTTCAGCGCCGGGTTAGCGCTCCACTGGTGCGGCGCGGCCTGCTTGCTGTCGCGGACGTCCAGGGCGTTGTGCATTTTCTGAGCCGTGAGGATGGGTCTTTTGTCGGTCGCCTGACGACCGACGGCAGCCCGGTGGTCGCCCCCTTGCAGACGCTAGGCAGCAATTTACTGCTCCAGACGAGTCGCGGCGGTCTCTTTGCCATTGAGGCGCAATGAAACCCACCATCGTTCTCGTCGGTCGTCCGAACGTCGGGAAATCGACGCTTTTCAACCGCCTGACCAAGACCCGGGACGCGCTCGTCGCCGATATTCCGGGGCTTACACGCGACCGTCATTACGGCCATGGCAAGCTGGGCAGCAAGCCCTATCTCGCGGTTGACACCGGCGGCTTTGAGCCGCTTGCCAAAGACGGCATCATGCACGAAATGGCACGCCAGACCGAGCAGGCGATCGCCGAGGCCGATGCGGTCATTTTTGTTGTCGACGCGCGCACCGGAATCACCGCCCTCGACAAGGAGATCGCCAACAAGTTGCGCAAAGCGGCGCGCCCGGTGTTCGTCGCGGTCAATAAGGCCGAAGGGATGAACGAGGGCATCGTCATCGCCGATTTTCACGAGCTTGGCCTCGGCGAGCCGCTGGCCGTCTCGGCGACGCACGGCGAGGGCGTTCGCCACCTGATCGAAATGGCGCTCGAAGCCTTCCCGGAGCCGACGCCGGAGGAGCAGGAGGCCGACGTGCTGAAGGTGGCGATCGTCGGGCGCCCGAACGTCGGCAAGAGCACGATGATCAACTCGCTGCTCGGCGAGGAGCGCGTCATTGCCTTCGATCAGCCGGGAACGACGCGTGATTCGATTTATGTCGATTTCGAGCGCGGCGGAAAGCATTACACCTTGATCGACACCGCCGGTTTGCGCCGCAAGGGCAGGGTTTTTGAGACGCTCGAGAAGTTCTCGGTGATCAAGACGCTGCAATCGATCGAGGACGCGCACGTGGTCATTCTCGTGCTCGACGCGCAGCAGGAGATCTCCGACCAGGACGCCCACATTGCCGGCTTCGTCGTCGAATCGGGTCGCGCGCTCGTCGTCGCCGTCAATAAGTGGGACGGTCTTGATTCCTACGTGCGCGAACAACTCAAGGGCGCGCTCGAAGCCAAGTTCAAGTTCCTCGACTTCGCCAACTTCCATTACGTCTCGGCGCTCAAGGGTCAGGGGCTCGCGCATGTTTTCCGTTCGGTCGATGCGGCGTACAAGGCGGCGATCGCCGACCTGACGACGCCGCAACTGACGCGCACGCTGCTCGACGCGGTGGCCAGGCAGGCGCCGCCGCGCAGCGGGATTTTCCGTCCCAAGCTGCGCTACGCGCACCAGGGCGGACGCAATCCACCGGTCATCGTTATTCACGGCAACGCGCTCGACAAGGTTTCCGATTCCTATCGCCGCTATCTCGAGCATGTGTTCCGTGAAGTATTCAAGCTGCAGGGAACGCCTTTGCGCATCCAGTTCAACGTTTCCGACAATCCGTTTGCCGATCGCAAAAAACCGGAACAGAACCGACGCGCACCAAAAGCTGTCGAAAAGCCGAAACCGCAAAACAAGGCTCGCCCGCCCGGTGTAAAACCGGCGGCGAAACCAGCGCCAAAGCGGGCTGTTACCGATAGACTGCGGAGCCCCCGGAGCAAGGGCGAACGCCAGACGAAGGCCTGAGCTGGCGCGGGTTTGTACCGCTCGGTATGGCAAACGGAAGAAAAATCAACTAAGCTATTCGGCCCGACACCGAATACGAAACATGGAGTTTGACCATGAGTAATAAAGGGCAACTGTTACAAGACCCGTTCCTGAACGTGCTGCGCCGTGAGCATGTTCCCGTCTCGATCTACCTGGTCAATGGCATAAAATTGCAAGGCCAGGTCGAATCCTTCGACCAATACGTCGTTCTGCTCAAGAATACCGTTACTCAGATGGTCTACAAGCACGCGATCTCGACCGTTGTGCCGTCCCGTCCGGTCAGCATCCAGCAGGAAGAAAGCGACGAAGTCTGAACCTGCTGTCTGCGCGGTTTTGCAGTCTGGCGCTGGTGCGGCAGACTGCCGCGGGCTTCAGGCCCGTGGCGCGTTCGCGCTGCCGACCGGCGTCACGAGAGTAGCCGGCTCTCATGCCTGAACTTCCCGCCGCAGGCGAACGGGCGATCGTTGTCCAGCTTGATTTTGACGTGGACGACGTTGCCGAACAACTCGCTGAAGTCCGTCTGCTGGTCGAGTCGGCCGGAGCCACGGTATGCGCCGAAATTTACGGCAAGCGCCACAGCCCCGATGCGGCGACCTACGCGGGCAAGGGTAAGGTGCAGGAGATTGCCGCCGAAGTTGCCGCCCAGCAAGCCGATCTTGTCATCTTCAACCACGAGTTGTCGCCCGGGCAGGAGCGCAATCTGGAGCGCGCCTTGCATTGCCGGGTTGTCGATCGAACCAGTCTCATCCTCGATATTTTTGCGCAACGCGCGCAAAGCGCCGAGGGCAAGCTGCAAGTCGAACTGGCGCAACTCGAGCACCTGGCGACGCGGCTGGTGCGCGGCTGGACGCACCTCGAACGACAAAAAGGCGGTATCGGACTGCGCGGGCCGGGTGAAACGCAGCTCGAAACCGACCGCCGGCTGCTTGGCAAGCGGGTCAAGCTGCTCAAGGAGCGGCTGGTCCGGCTCGCCCGCCAGCGCGGCGTCCAGCGCAAAGCGCGCGCTCGTGGCGAGGTGCTCAACGTTTCGCTCGTCGGCTACACCAATGCCGGCAAATCGACGCTGTTCAACGCGCTGACGCACGCCGGGGCGTACACCGCAGACCAGCTCTTTGCCACTCTCGACACGACCTCGCGCAAGCTCTGGCTTGGGGCGGCCGGCAATATCGTTATTTCCGACACCGTCGGTTTTATCCGTGACCTGCCGCATGCGCTGGTTGCCGCTTTCCACGCCACGCTCGAGGCGACCTCGCGTGCCGATCTGCTGCTTCATGTCGTCGATGCCGCGAGTTCGGCGCGCGACGAGCAGACGGCTGAAGTCAACAAGGTTCTCGAGGAGATCGGTGCCAGCACGGTGCCGCAATTGACCGTTCTCAACAAGCTCGATCTGACCGGCCTGCCGCCCGCGGTTGAACGCGACGAGTATGCTAGAATCACTCGTGTTCGAGTCAGTGCGAAATGCGGAGACGGCTTGCCGTTGCTACGTGAGGCGCTGACCGAGATTGCGCTGGGCAAGCTCAAGGCACAGCGCGATCGTCCGACGGACGGCGAGCGTCGCTGAACCCGTGTAGCGTTTTGGAGCCAGATTCTTCCCTATGATTTCAAGCATTGGAGTACTTATGTCGCTCAACGATCCGCAGTGGGGCAATCGCGGCAATGACAGCGGCGGAGGCAAGCGGCCCAATCAGGGTCCTCCCGACCTCGAAGAATTGTGGCGTGACCTTAATCGTCGCCTGGCTGGAATGTTCGGCAAAAAAACGGGTGGCGGCAGCGGCGGCGGCGGCGGCGGCGATCGCCCGCCGGTCGAATTCAATCCGCGCTTTCTTGGCGGAGGCATCACCCTGCTCGTCGCGCTGGTCGTGCTCGCCTGGCTAGCCAGTGGTTTCTATATCGTCGACGCTTCGCAGCGCGGCCTGGTGCTCCAGTTCGGGCGCTTCAAGGAGAGCACCGAGTCGGGTTTGCGCTGGCGTCTGCCGTATCCGATCCAGACGCACGAGCTGGTCAATATCTCGGGCGTGCGTACGCTTGAAGTCGGCTATCGCGGCAGCGAAAAGAACAAGGTGCTCAGGGAATCGCTGATGCTCACCGATGATGAAAACATCATCAACATCCAGTTTGCCGTGCAGTACATCCTCAAGGACCCGGTCGATTACCTGTTCAACAATCGCAATCCTGAAGAGGCCGTCATGCAGGTCGCCGAGACGGCGATCCGCCAGATCGTCGGCCGCAACCGGATGGACTTCGTGCTCTACGAGGGACGCGAGCAGATCGCGGTGAACGCCTCGACGTTGATGCAGGAAATACTCGATCGCTACAAGACCGGCATCATGATCTCCAAGGTGACCATGCAGAATGCGCAGCCGCCGGAGCAAGTGCAATCCGCCTTCGACGACGCCGTGAAAGCCGGTCAGGATCGCGAGCGCCAGATCAATGAAGGCCAGGCTTACGCCAACGACGTGATCCCCAAAGCGCAGGGTACGGCGGCGCGCCTGCGGCAGGAAGCCGACGGCTACCGTCAGCGTCTGATCGCCACGGCCGAGGGCGACGCCAGTCGTTTCCGCCAGATCAATACCGAATACGCCAAGGCGCCGGAAGTGACGCGCAGTCGCATGTATCTTGAAACAATGCAGCAGGTTTATTCGAGTGCCAGCAAGGTGATGGTCGATGCCAAGGGGCAGGGCAATCTACTCTATCTGCCGCTCGACAAGCTGATGCAGGCGGCGGGTGCATTGGTCGCGTCGCCGGACAGCGTCGGCAGCAGCGCCGAAATGCCGGCGCAGGTCCGCTCGGGACCGGCGGTTTCGCATGACACACCGCCGCAAGTGGTGGACAAGCCGGACATACGGTCACGCGATGCTCTGCGCTCGCGCGATCGGGAGGTACGATAATGACAAACAAACTCAATTTCGCGATGGGGGTCGTCGTCGCGATACTGATCGCGCTCAGCGCGTCGATCTTTACCGTCGACCAGCGTCAGCACGCCATCGTTTTCCAGCTCGGTGAAGTGCGCGACGTCATCGCCGAGCCGGGGCTCTACTTCAAGTGGCCGCTGATCCAGAACGTGCGCTACTTCGACAAACGGATCCTGACGCTCGATGCGACCGAGCCCGAGCGCTTCATCACCTCGGAGAAGAAGAACGTTCTGGTCGATTCTTTCGTCAAATGGCGCATCGTCGACCCGCGTCTTTACTACGTCTCGGTCGCCGGCGACGAAGTGCGCGCCAAGACGCGTCTGGCGCAGACGGTCAATGCCGGCTTGCGCGAGGAGTTCGGCAAGCGCACCGTGCGCGAGGTGGTTTCGGGCGAACGCGACCAGGTCATGGAACAGATGCGCGAGAAGGCCGACTTCGATGCGCGCAAGATTGGCGTGCAGATCGTCGACGTGCGCGTCAAGCGCGTCGATCTGCCGAGCGAAGTTTCCGAATCGGTCTACCGGCGCATGGAAGCCGAGCGGAAACGGGTCGCCAACCAGCTGCGTTCCGAAGGTTTTGCCGAATCCGAAAAGATTCGCGCCGACGCTGATCGGCAACGCGAAGTGATCGTCGCCGAAGCCTATCGTGAAGCACAGAAAGTCAAGGGCGATGGCGATGCCAAGGCGACCGCCACCTACGCCCAGGCCTTCGGTCAGAACCCCGAGTTCTATTCCTTCTATCGCAGCCTCGAAGCGTATCGCAACACCTTCAGGAATAAGTCCGACGTCATTGTCGTCGAGCCGAATTCCGAATTCTTCAAGTACATGAGGAGCGGCGGACGAAACGGCGACAAAGCCGGTAAATGACCACCAGCCTGCTCATCGCTTTTGCGCTGATGCTGGTGCTCGAGGGCCTCGTCCCTTTTCTTTCACCCGCTTCGTGGCGCGAGACCTTTCGTCGCCTGATCCAACTGAGCGACGGTCAGATCCGCTTTATCGGTCTGACTTCGATGCTCGCCGGAATAATCCTGTTGATGGTTTTTAGATGAACTGGCTGTTACCCGAATACCTGGCCGACGCCCTCCCGCATGAGGCGGCCCGGATAGAGCGGCTGCGCCGCGCGCTGCTCGACCTGTTCCGTGTCCATGGCTATGAGCTCGTCATGCCACCGCTGCTCGAACATCTCGATTCGCTGCTCACCGGATCGGGTTCGGACCTCACGTTGCGCACCTTCAAGCTCGTCGACCAGCTTTCGGGTCGCACGCTCGGCTTACGCGCCGACATGACGCCCCAGGTCGCACGCATCGACGCGCATCTGCTCAATCGTCAGGGCGTCACCCGGCTGTGCTATTGCGATAGCGTCCTGCATACGCTGCCGGCTTCACAAGCGGCGAGCCGCGAACCGATTCAGCTCGGTGCGGAGTTGTACGGCTACGCCGGTATAGAAGCCGATATCGAAGTCATTCGCCTGCTCGCGGCAGCGCTGACAGCGGCGGGAACACCGGCTTCGCGTATCGATATCGGCCATGTCGGTGTCTTCCGTGCACTGGCTACTGCGGCCGGTCTCGCGCGGGGTCAAGAGGCAACCATTCTGCAATTGCTGCAAGTCAAGGACGTCCCCAGCCTGCGCGACTGTTGCGCCACGCTCGGCGAGCCTTACCGCTCGGCTCTCTTGCGCCTGCCCGAGCTCTATGGCGACGGCGATCTGCTGGCGCGCGCCGCGCGCGAGCTGCCGGCGCTGCCCGAAATCGCCTCGGCGCTCGAAACGATGCGCCAGCTGCAGGCGGCGCTGCCCGACTTGCCGCTCTCTTTCGATCTGGCCGATCTGCGCGGCTATCACTATCACAATGGCATCGTCTTTGCCGCCTATTATCCGGGCTATCCGAGTGCCGTAGCGCTCGGCGGACGTTATGACGGTGTCGGCAAGGACTTTGGCCGCTCACGTCCGGCGACCGGTTTTTCGATGGATCTGCGCGAAGTCGCTCGACTGACGAGTTCCAGCGAGGAGGCTGGCGCGATTCTCGCCCCGTCTGCGCCAGAGCTCGCGACGGCGGCGCGGGCGGCGCTCGTGGCGCGCGTCGAAGCGCTGCGCGCACAGGGCGAAGTGGTCGTCCAGCTGTTGCCCGGCGAATCGCTGTGCGAAGGGCCGCGCTGCGACCGCTGTCTGGTAGAAATCGCAGGACAATGGATTATTCAGGATTTGAACGGGAACTGAAATGGCAAAAAACGTCGTTGTGGTGGGCACTCAGTGGGGCGATGAGGGCAAGGGAAAGATTGTCGATTGGCTGACCGATCACGCTCAGGGCGTGGTGCGCTTTCAGGGCGGCCACAATGCCGGCCATACGCTGGTCGTCGGCGAAAAAGTCTATAAACTCAATCTCGTTCCGTCGGGCATCGTTCGCCCCGGCGTCAAGTGCTATATCGGCAACGGTGTCGTCCTCGACACCCGCCACCTGCTTTCGGAAATTGACGAGCTCGAGGCCGGCGGCATTGAAGTGCGCTCGCGCCTGAAGATCAGCCCGGGCTGCCCGCTGATTCTCGCCTACCACTCGGCAGTGGACAAGGCGCGCGAAGCGGCCAAGAACACGGCGACGCGGATCGGAACGACCGGCAAGGGGATCGGTCCGTGTTATGAGGACAAGGTCGCGCGCCGCGCCTTGCGCGTCTACGACCTTTTCTATCCCGAGCGCTTTGCCGAAAAGCTCAAGGAAAATCTCGATTACCACAACTTCGTTTTGACCCAGTATCTCGGCGCTCCGGCGGTCGATTTTGAACCCGTTTTGGCACAGGCGATGGCCGATGCCGAGCGCATCAAGCCGATGGTCGCCGACGTCTCGGCCGAACTGCATGCCGCCAACAAGGCTGGCAGCAATCTGCTCTTCGAGGGCGCTCAGGGCGCGTTGCTTGACGTCGATCATGGCACCTACCCCTTCGTCACCTCGTCCAATTGCGTCGCCGGGCAGGCCTCGGCAGGTGCCGGGGTTGGGCCGGGCATGCTGCACTACGTGCTCGGCATCACTAAGGCCTACTGCACGCGCGTCGGCGGTGGGCCTTTCCCCTGCGAGCTCGACATCGAGACCGCCGGTACGCCGGGCCAGCAGATGTCCGAAAAAGGTCGCGAGTTCGGTACGGTGACCGGGCGCAAGCGGCGTTGCGGCTGGTTCGACGTTCCTGCGCTCAGGCGTTCGATCCAGATCAACGGCGTTACCGGTCTGTGCATCACCAAGCTCGACGTCCTCGATGGACTCCGCGAGCTGAAGATTTGCACCGGCTATCAGCTCAAGGACGACGTCATCGGGCTGTTGCCGATGGGTGCGGACGAGGTGAGCGATTGCCAGCCGATTCTCGAAACGATGCCCGGCTGGAGCGAATCAACGGTCGGCGCAACGACGCTCGCCGAACTGCCGGCGGCTGCGCGCGCCTACCTCGAACGTATCGAAGCCCTGTGTGAAATCCCGATCGACATCGTGTCGACCGGGCCGGAGCGCGATGAAACGATTCTCCGTCGTCATCCCTTCGCCTGAGCGCGCGCATCCCAGGCCCCGAATGCCGTCCGGGCTGGCGTGGTCACGCGGTTTGCTGCGCCGGATGACGCGGGACAATCGCTTCGGCGATGGAACTTCCTGACCATGGGAATCCTCGACTGGTTCAAGAATCGGCCGTCGCCAGTCAATGGCGACTGCCTGTCCGACGACATCACGCTGCGCGCGATCGACAAGGCGGTGACACTCGCCAATCCGCGTCTCAAACTCGTGCCTGCCTACCAGGAAAGCTTGGCGCCGGCAGTCGCCGCGAGCCTCGGCTATCTGCGCGATACGGTCCGCGCGCTGCCAGCGGCAATCGACGCCTCGCCGGCGCGCTGGTCGGCCGATCCGCTGCTGCGCGCTTTTTTCGTGGCCGCTGCCGACATACCGGGCGTCCTTGCGCGCTCGCCCAACGTGCGTACGCTGTTCGAAAAATACCGCGAACTCGATCACGCCTCTTTCGTCCTGGCCATGACGCTCAACGAGCAGCGCGTACCGGGCATGTCGCTGCGCGGGGATGGCGTCCAACGCGATGCAGTACAAACGGTGATCAGCTTTTCCGACCATCAGGTCCGCATCTGCGGTCAGGACGACGGCGAAGTGCGTCGCCTGATCGCGGCGCAAGCCTACGAATATCTCATCGCGCAGGCGCTGTCGCAGCTTGGCGAGGAACGCTCTGAGCGCCGCGAGCTTGAAGATAACCGGGCGCTGATCCGCGCGCGACTGCGCCTGCTGCAACAGCAGGGGCCCGGCCTCGGCTCGGTTTTCGCCGCGGCGCCGGCAAGTCGCGGCGAGCAAATAGTGCTCGAAGCGCAGCTGCTCGAGAACGAGCGGCGGCTCGAGGCGATGGGCAGCGCACAGAGCGCGCTTGAAGCCGAGTTGGAGGTCCTGCGCACGGTGCTCGCCAATCCGGGGCGCTATATTGGCGTCGAGCGGAAGACGTTGCGCCTGAACACGATGAATGTCGTTGTCGGTACCGCGAGCGGCGATGTTGCTGCCGACGTTGATTTTTCGCTGGCGCATCTGACCGGTGTTCCGCCGCAGCAAAAGGCCTTTGTGCTGGCGCGCTTTGCACGTTCGCAACTGCCTGCGGTCAAAATTGATTTCGCCGAGGCGGCGCGCAGTCTGTGACTCGCTCCATCAGCCGCGGTGTCCGCCAATGGCCCCGGCTGGCGCGCCTGCCGATAGCTAAAGGCACGCGAGGTCAAAGCGTGCGACAAAGAAAACCCCGCGGATCGTCGATGCGCGGGGTTCTGAATGATACTGAACTACTTTTTTACACGCCTATTGCTAACTATAACGATGGTGCCCAGGAAGGGACTCGAACCCCCACAGTGTTGCCACCACTAGGACCTGAACCTAGCGCGTCTACCAATTTCGCCACCTGGGCATTTCAGAGAAGGCCGAATTCTAAAGGAACATAAGAAAATGTCAATAAAAAAACTATCCAAAACAAGACGCAGCGACCCCTATCTCGAACGCGAAATGGCGCAGTACGATGAGCCCTTGCCGTCGCGCGAATATATCCTGCAGGTCGTTGAGGAGCAGGGTACGCCGGTCAGCTTCGAGCAGTTGGGCTCCCTGCTCGACATCGGTTCGGGCGAAGCGGACACGTTCCATCGCCGTCTCGCGGCGATGGAACGTGAAGGGCAGTTGATGCGCAACCGCAAGGGCGCCTACATCGTTCCCGAGCGCGCCAGCCTGCTTGCCGGGCGCGTCGATGGTCACGCCGACGGTTACGGTTTTTTGATTCCCGACGACGGCAGCGACGACCTCTTCCTCGATGCCAAGCAGATGTCGAAGGTGTTGCACCGTGACCGCGCGCTGGCGCGCGTCGTTGGGCTCGACCGCAAGGGACGGCGCGAAGGCGCGATCGTCGAAGTGCTGGAACGCGCCAACAGCCGGGTCGTCGGCCGCGTATTTATCGAGCATGGGATCACCGTTGTCATTCCTGAAAATCGTCGCATCAGCCAGGACATTCTCGTTCCGCCCGAGAAGAAAACCAAGGTCAGCGCCGGTCAGGTCGTCATCGTCGAAATCATCGAGCAGCCGAGCCGCCATGCGCAGCCGATCGGACGCATCGTTGAAGTCCTCGGCAATTACGCCGATCCGGGAATGGAAATCGAAATCGCGCTGCGCAAGCACGATCTGCCCTTCGAGTTTTCGGCAAGAGCCCTGGAAGAAACCAAGGCCTTGCCTGACAAGGTGAAAAAAACGGAATGGTCCGAGCGCAAGGATATTCGCGATTTGCCGCTCGTCACCATCGACGGGGAGACGGCGCGCGACTTTGATGACGCCGTCTTTGCCGAGAAAAAGGGGCGCGGCTGGCGCCTCGTCGTCGCCATCGCCGACGTCAGCCATTACGTCAAACCGGGCATGGCGCTTGATCGCGATGCGCAGGAGCGGGGCAACTCGGTCTACTTTCCGCGCCGCGTCATCCCCATGCTGCCCGAGAAACTTTCGAACGGCTTATGTTCGCTCAATCCCGACGTCGAGCGCCTGGCGATGGCCTGCGACATGGACGTCAGCAGCAGCGGCGAGATCAAGGCCTACAGCTTCTTCCCGGCGGTGTTCAAGTCGCGCGCGCGACTAACTTATAATCAGGTGTGGAGTTGGTTGTCCGGCGCCGCCCAGCCGGATAGCCAGGTGCATCGCGATCTGCAGCCGCAACTGCAGGCGCTCTACGCACTTTTTCAAGTGCTGCTCAAGGCACGGCACAAGCGCGGCGCGATCGATTTTGAAACGATCGAAACGATGATGCTCTTTAATGACGACGGCAAAATCGACAATATCGTTCCGGTCGTGCGCAATGACGCACACCGCTTGATCGAGGAATGCATGCTGGCGGCCAACGTCTGCGCCTCGGCCTTCCTGCAGGCGCACAAACAGCCGTGTCTGTACCGCATCCACGAAGGGCCGACACCGGAAAAACTCGAGGGCCTGCGTAATTTTCTCAAGGAATTCGGACTCGGGCTACCCGGTGGCGATGATCCGACGGCCAAGGACTACGCTGCGCTGCTGGAGAAAATCATGTTGCGCCCGGATGCACAATTGCTGCAGACGGTGATGCTGCGCTCGCTGCGCCAGGCGATGTACAGCCCGGACAACGTCGGGCACTTCGGACTTTCGTACGAGCATTACACCCATTTCACCTCGCCGATCCGCCGTTATCCGGACCTCCTCGTGCATCGCTCGATCAAGGCGGTGCTTGCCGGCGAGCGCTATTCGCCGGGCAAGTGGGACGAGATCGGCATGCATTGCTCGATGACCGAGCGGCGTGCCGACGAAGCGACGCGCGACGTCAATAACTGGCTCAAGTGTTACTACATGCGCGACCGCATCGGCGAGGCGTTCGCCGGGACGATCGCCGCGGTTGTGCCTTTTGGCGTTTTTGTCGCGCTCGATTCAGTTTATGTCGAAGGCCTGGTGCACGTATCCGAACTGGGCGCCGATTATTTCCAGTACGACAACGTCAAGCACCAGATGCTTGGCGAGCGCAGCGGCCAGCGTTACCGCCTCGGTGACCGCCTGAACGTCAAACTGGTACGCGCCGATCTCGAAACCGGGCGCATTGATTTCGTCCTCGCCGACCCGGAGCTCGCGCAGCAGACGCCGCCGCCGCGGCTGGTGGCAACGCCGCCCGCCAAAAAGCCGTCGCTGGCCGGCAAGCTGTGGGCAACCCTGGGGTTGGGAAAACCCCCGGCGGCCAGAGCCGACGAAAAAACGCCGCGCAGGTCACCGCAGAAGGCCGCAGAAAAGCCGGCGCGGGCGGCCCAGTCGACGGCGCGCAAGCCGCGTGAGGCGGCGAAGAAACGTCGTTAGACCTTCGCTTCCCGGCGCCGGGGTACGCGCCTTGGCGAACTGGACACGTGCCGGGCGCGTGCCGGGGTAAAATACGCGCCGAGTTTCGCTTGCGAGAGTAATCATGCCACCGACCAGCTTCATTCACGGCTTTCATTCGATCGTCGCCAAACTGCGGCATCAGCCCGACGCCATCCTCGAAATCTTTATCGACGCCGAGCGCCACGATGCGCGCGTTCGTGACCTCATGCGCCATGCCGATCTGCACTCGGTGCGCGTTGTTCCGGTTGACGCCAAGCGACTCGAGGGCATGGCCGGCGGCGGCACGCGTCACCAGGGCGTCGTCGCCAGGGTTTCTGGCGAATCGCGCCATGTGACGCTCGACGACGTGCTCGATACGCTCGAAGAACCGGCGTTTCTGCTCGTTCTCGACGGCCTCCAGGATCCGCACAACCTCGGCGCCTGCCTGCGCGTTGCCGACGCGGTCGGCGCGCATGCGGTGATTGCGCCGAAAGACCGCGCCGTCGGGCTGACGCAAACGGCGATCAAGGTGGCGAGCGGGGCGGCAGAGAGCGTTCCCTACATCACCGTAACCAACCTCGCGCGTACGTTGCGCGAGTTGAAAGAGCGCAATATCTGGGTGATCGGTACCGACGCCGACGCCAAGGATGACCTCTACACTGCACAGTGGCCGAACGCCTGTGCCTGGGTGCTTGGCGCCGAAGGCGACGGAATGCGCCGGCTGACGCGCGAAACCTGCGACCAACTGGTGACCATTCCGATGCTCGGGTCGGTGCAAAGCCTCAACGTCTCGGTCGCCACCGGCGTCTGTCTCTACGAGGCGAGGCGCCGGCGCGGCAACTGATTTCCCTGCGCCTGGTTCTGCGCCGTCGGCGCCCAGCGCTCCGCCGTTCGCTTTAACTGACTCACAGCGAGGATGAGTATGCTCGTGCTAGACCGGTCGCAGCGCCGCCGGAGGACGATGGCGATGGCCGTGATTCTGGCCGCCTACGTCGTTTCCTTCTTCCAACGTTTTGCGCCGGCCGGCGTGGCGCCGGATCTGGCGTCGGCGTTTGCCACGACGGCTTCCTCGCTCGGCGGGCTCGCGGCCACCTACTTTTACGTCTATACGCTGATGCAGGTGCCGACCGGCATTCTCGTCGACACGCTCGGGCCGCGCCGGATTCTGCTGATCGGCGGACTCGTCGCCAGCTTCGGTAGTCTCCTGTTCGGGCTGGCGACGACGCTCGAAATGGCGTTCGTCGGGCGCACGCTCGTGGGCCTCGGCGTCTCGGTGACCTTTATTTCGATGCTCAAGATCATCGCCGTCTGGTTCGACGAAAGCCATTTCGCGAGTGTCGTCGGTCTCGGTCTGCTGATTGGCAATCTGGGCTCGGTGCTCGCCGGAGCGCCGCTTTCGGCTTTGGCGCAAACACTCGGCTGGCGCAGCGTATTCGTCGGTATTGCCGTCGTTTCCCTGCTCGCCGCCGTCGGCTCCTGGCTACTGGTTCGCGATCACCCCGAAGACGCTGGCGCGGTCGCCGGCGAGCGACCGCGTTTCGATCGCACGGTGATCCTTTCGGCTTTGCTTACGGTCGTTCGCAACCGCGCGACCTGGCCGGCGATGGCCATCAATTTCGGCGTCAGCGGCAGTTTTTTCGCCTTCGGCGGTCTTTGGGCAATGCCTTTTCTGACGCAGGGGCTGGGTATGACACGCTCGCTCGCGGCCACTCACGTCAGCCTCTATTTCGCGAGCTTCGCCCTCGGGTGCGTGATCATCGGCGCGCTCTCCGACCGTCTCGGAAAGCGCAAACCGGTTCTCGTCGTGACGACCAATCTCTACGCGCTGAGCTGGTTGCCCTGGCTCGCCGGGATCGCGCTGCCGCTTGCCGCAAGCTACGCGCTGTTTGCCCTGATGGGGCTCCTCACCGCGAGTTATGCGCTGACCTGGGCATGCGCCAAGGAGGTCAACCCACCGCTTCTTTCGGGCATGTCGACGAGTGTCACCAACATTGGCGGCTTCCTCGCCGGTGCGCTGTTGCAGCCGCTTTTTGGCTGGGCGATGGACACGCACTGGGCCGGCGGCCTGAGCGAGGCCGGCGTGCGCGTTTATACGCTGGCCGACTATCAGGTCGGCGTGCTGCTCCTCGCGGCGACTGCAAGCATCGGCGCCTTCGCCGCCTGGCATATACGCGAAACGAAATGCCGGAATATCTGGCAAGCGGCGCCGCTGGCAGGCTAGGGATGGCGGCGGCTGCCGAGCGCCATCCGCGTGACCGAACGCTGGATGGCGCGTGTTGTGCAAAAGGTCATCAAAGTCGGCCAAACATCTCTTAACTGGTCGCCGACTATTGACCGCGGTCGGGCTTAATCTTTAAAATCGCAGAGTCCACGAGGGGTTCGTTTTTCGCAGGTCGTCGGTGCGCAGTACGACAAGCAGAACTTCCTGCTCATGCACGCCATCGGACCGAATGTCGCCGGCGTCATCGGCACGGCGGTCTGCGCGGGTCATCTCATCTCGCGTCTGGACGTCGGCTGCTGATCACTCAACAGTCGTTCCAATGAAACCGGGCTCCCGATGGGAGCCGCAGTTTTTTCCCGTTTCGACTGTCGGATCGTGAAGGCGATTAAGCGTTTACCGCCGCCACTCGGTACAATGACGACCCTCCATAGCCTATTGATCGGGAGACCGAGCGTGCGTTTTAAAATGTCGCAAAATTCGCTGTTTGCCTACCTGCTGCGCTCGCCTGCGTGGATCAGCTTCGCCGTTGCCGTGGTGCTCGCGCTCCTAGGGCGCTTCGTCCTTCCCGACTACATGACGTTCTATGCTATCTCCTTCGCCATTCCCTTTGTCATTATCGGTACATTGGTGCTCTGGAAACAAAGAGGCACGCCGAGCGCTGCGCGTGTGTCGTCGACTGTCGATGCCGTTGCCGCGATGTCCTGGCGCGATTTTTCGCAACTGATGCGACAGGCCTTCGAGCGCGATGGCTACGCCGTGTCGCCGTGTACCGGCGCGGCCGATTTCAGGCTGATCAAGGGCGGGCGCAGCGCGCTCGTCAGCTGCAAGCGCTGGAAAGCGGCAAGTCACGGCGTCGAACCGCTGCGCGATCTTGACGCTGCGCGCGACGCGCAGGAGGCCAACGACGCGCTCTACGTCGCCGCCGGCGACGTCACCGAAAACGCCCAACGCTTTGCCGAGAAGCACCGCATCAAGCTCATTCAGGGTCCCGAACTGACCCGTATGCTGCGCTTGCGCAAAGGCAGTGTCAAAGTTCCGCGCTGATCGAGCGCTCACGCGAAGCGGGCGCCGTTGTCATGCAGCAGGGCGCGCAGCATGGAGCGATGGCAGCGCCCTTCGTCCTCACAGTAGCAGCCGACCGAAAGGGCGCTGTGCCGCCTGCTTAGCCGTTCGTTGCGCGCCGTGACCAGGCCCGGCTAACGGCGAGGAGCGCGCGCCTCGTCGCCGTCGTCGGCAACGGTTCCTTCGCCATGCGCATCACGCTGGCGTTCCCACGATTCGACGGGCCCGGCGCAGACGCGAAACAGGCCATGACACAGAGGCGTCGTCTCACTCAGCAAGCGCGTGTGGTCGTCCGGGCTGCGCGCCGCGAGCTTGCCCAGCAGATGCAGCCACTCGTAGGCGAGCTGGCCGGCGGTGACATCGATCGTCAGCTCTGTGGGTGCTGGGCCCAGCTTGCTGCGGTCGAACGAATAGCCGCGTGCCAGCGCTTCGTCGTAAATGCCCAGTAAATACGCGTCGATCAGCGCGAGCGGAGTCTTATGGGCGCGAAAGCGCTCGAGTTGCGGATGGTTGCGATAGCCGCGCGTCCGACCGTCGATGACGGCACGGGCCAGCAAGCCCTCGCGCCATACGGCAACGAGCCCTTGGGCGTCGAGATAGCGCGGGTGCAATGACCAGAGTCGCACGGTATTTTCACTGCCGGCAACGACGCCGGCCCGGCAGGCTTTTCATTCAAGCTCTTGAGGTGGTGGTCCGCGGTCTGAGGCAGCATCCAGTTGGCGAATCACCCGGCAGGGGTTTCCTGCCGCCAGGGTATTGGCCGGTATGCTGCGCGTGACGACGCTGCCGGCGCCGATGACCACGCCGGCGCCGATCGTCACGCCGGGACAGATGACGGCGCCGCCGCCGATCCAGACGTCTTCGCCGATCGTCACTTCGCGTGCGTTCTCAAGGCCCGCACGTCGCTCGAGCGCGCTCAGCGGATGCAGTGCGGTGTAGATCTGCACGGCCGGGCCGATCAAGGTGTTGCTACCAATCGACACGCGGGCGACGTCAAGCACGACGCAGTTAAAGTTGAAGTACACCTTGGCGCCGAGCGCGATGTTGGTGCCATAGTCGCAGAAGAAGGGTGGCGTGACATAGACGTCGGTATCGACACCGAACAGACTGGCAAAGAGCGCCTGCTTCTCGTCGGGCGACGCGTCGGGCGTCAGCGTGTTGAGTCGCTGGCACAGTGTTCGCGCCCGTTTACGCTCGCCGACGAGTTGTGCGTCGGACGCGTCGTACAACTCCCCGCGGAGCATTTTTTCCTTTTCGCTAGGCATCATCAGTACGGCTCCAGAAAATCCTATTGTAGACGTGTGCGCCCGGATGGCCTTGGCATCTTCCGAATGAATTTGCGCCGGCACGCGGCAGTGACGCCGTCGATGATCGTGGTTCCCTGGGGCGTCAGCGCAACTTTTGCACGAAGGCCGCGCACGCCGATCCCTTTCGCTGCCATCTGAGAATCAACCTGGCGCCGGCGGGTAGGCGTGCGCCGTCTTGAAAGAAAAAGAATATTGCGTTAAATTGCTATAACCATCCGTTATTAGCCCTGCCGTGAAGCTACAACAACTGCGTTATCTTGTCGAAGTCGCGCGCCGCGGCTTGAACGTTTCGGAAGCCGCTGAAGCGTTGTTTACCTCCCAACCGGGTGTATCGAAGCAGATCAAGCTGCTCGAGGACGAACTCGGGGTTATCGTTTTTGAGCGCAGCGGCAAGCGTCTGACGGCGATCAGCGAACCGGGCAAACGCGTTCTCGAGATCGCCGAACGCATCCTGCGCGAAGCCGACAATATCAAGCGCGTTGGCGAGGAGTATGCTGGCGGCGACTCGGGCAGCCTGATCATCGCGACGACGCATACGCAGGCGCGTTATGCCTTGCCTCACGTCGTCAAGAGCTTCATCGATCGCTATCCCAAGGTTCGCCTGTCGATGCACCAGGGTAGTCCGACACAAATCGCCGAATGGACGATCAAGGGCGAGGCCGGTATTGCGATTGCCACTGAGGCGCTTGACCAGTACCCGCAACTCGTTATGCTGCCATGCTACCAGTGGGAGCACTGCGTGATCGCGCCCGACGGCCACCCGATCCTCGCCGAAAAGACGCTTTCGCTGGCCACGCTCGCCAACTGGCCTCTGATCACCTACGATTTCGCGTTTGCCGGCCGTTCGCGGATCAACAAGGCCTTCGATCGGGCACAACTGACGCCCAACGTCGTCCTCGCGGCGATCGACGCCGACGTCATCAAGACTTACGTCAGCCTTGGCCTTGGACTGGGTATCATCGCGCGCATGGCTTTCGACCCGGCGCGCGACAGCGGCTTGCAGGCGATGAACGCCGGACATCTGTTCGGTTCGAACACCACCCGTATCGGTTTGCGCCGGGGGACGTATATCCGCCAGTACGAATACGACTTCATTGAGCTCTTTGCTTCACAACTTTCGAAAAGAGTGGTCGACATGGCAATGGCCGGACCCGGAAACGACGATGAATATCAACTTTGACCCTGCCGGCCGGCAACCACAAAGCCTCGTCGGGCGCATCGTCAC
>Ga0105048_10000745_pt1 | contig 51252 bp, 47 predicted proteins | sample MAT05_FD_78382 | JGI IMG/M metagenome (GOLD analysis project Ga0105048, IMG submission 78382) | Freshwater microbial communities from Lake Fryxell liftoff mats and glacier meltwater in Antarctica - MAT-05 | ecosystem: Environmental > Aquatic > Freshwater > Ice > Liftoff microbial mat | place...
ACTCCGCCTCCGTCGGCAGCCGATACCCGTTCGCACTCCACTTCACCTGCGCGTTCGTCACATTCACGCTCCCCGTCTTGTAGATCACCGTCTGTCCATCATTCGTGTAGTACACCGGCACCAGCCCGTCCCGCTGCGAACGCGCATTGCACCACTTCACCATCGCATACCAATTGATGGTATGCACCGGATGCGTCGGGCCTTTCCCGCTCCCGGCAGGAAGGTCGGTGTATTCATTGCTCAATCCCCACGCCCGCACATCGTCCCACAACTCCTTGGTCACCTCATACCGGTCCATGTAAAACGCGCTCACATACACCGTATGCACCGGCAATTCGTCGGTCCAACCCTCCGCCGCGTTCGTCGAATTCCCCATCTGGAAACTCCCCGCTGGGATGAGCGCCATGCCGCCGGGAACGGGTGGGGCGTTCGGGTCCGTGCCTGCGTTGATTTCCGCCTTGTCGCCCACGCCATCATTGTCCGTGTCGAACTTCAGCGGGTCGGTTCCGGTGTTGGTGAGCGACACGAAGACGCCGGTGCGCGTCTCGACGCCGTCTCTCAATCCGTCGCCGTCGGTGTCCCAGAGGAAGGCGTTGGTGCCGGTGTTCGTGGGACTCACCCACACGCCGGTGTTTGTCTCGACGATGTCGGGCAGCCCATCGCCATCCGCGTCGATGTTGGCGGGCGTCGGGATCTGGACGGTGAGCGTGGCGGTATTGGAATTCGCTGTTGCCGAGCCCGCGGTGGCGCGGACGAAATAGGAACCCGCGTGGCCGCTATTGACCTTCGGCAGGAAAAGACTCGGAGCCGTCTGGCCGGGGATGGGCCGGCCATTCTGGTACCATTGGAAGGACGGTGACTGGGAAGCCTCCACGCTACAGGTGAACGCGACCGCCCCGCCGGGAGCAACCACCGTACTGTGCGGATGGTTCCGGAAGATGACCGAATTAGGACTCGGTCCGAGGAGCGGCCATTCGTCCTGCCAGATCGGAATCGCCAGCGTGGGCGTGTAGCTGAGCGATTCAAAGGCCGGTCCGTCGAGCGAGATTTCCAAATCAACGCTGGCTTCCAACCGCAGCGTGGGCGGCAGGGTGAGCGGAGTGTTTGTCTTGACCTTCGCCTCCGGCGCGATGGTAGCCGCGAAGCCAGCGAGACCATAGAAGAGGAAGTTGATCTCGGGCTCGACCGACACCCCGACCGAGATCTCGCCCTGTGTACCGATCGAGAACGGATCGAGTTCCGTGGGTGAAAGCTGGAATTCGTTCTTCCATGTCACGCCGTTCGCCGCAGTCCAAGAGGCTCCGAAAGAAGCGTCACCAGCCTTGCGAAAGCCAAAATGGAAGATGACATCCGCCTTGCTCTCGAAGGTGGCCTTTGCCTTCAAATCGTAATTGAGTGTGGCCCACACCGGAACTCCAAGCAACGTTCCGAGGAAAATGACCTTCGGTGGTGCATCAGGGAGATCAAAAAATGTGATTTCACCTTTGCCGCCGACAAGGAGCACGTCCACATCAGCAATCAGGGCTGTGGAAACCTTGCCCGAAACGACCGCGTTGAAAGATTTCAGACCTCCAAAGCCAATCTCGATGCCGGCCTGAACCTGCGGAGTCATCCGCCAGAAGCATTCCGCAAGGGTGAGCTTCAGGAGATCGATTTGCGGAGCGGGCGGCGGTGTCTTCAGCGTGAATTCCATTCCGCTGAGGTCGAAGTTTACGGTTGGCACCGTCTCGGCGGCGGCGAAGGAATTGAAGGGGATGAGCGTGCCGTCCGGCCCAGTATCGTAAACGACCGAGGCGCTCGTGATCGATGCGGCACCCTGCTGGACGAGATTGGTGAGCGGCACGTCCTCCGTAAAGAGGGTGAGTCGCAAAGCATTGGGATCATTCAATATAGACACCACCCTGCGGTAGAATATGTCCTGCACTTTGACCAGATTGAGATTGGCGAGGAATTGCCCTGCGGAGAACGTGGGTGCTCCGCCCGCCGGATACACAATGACGATCCGGTCCGCAGTGACCGATGCGATGCTCCACGCGGTGGCGGCTGGTGGGGCCTTAACCGGCCCGGCGCCGAAGTGCGAAGCAAGCTGGGCGGTCGGTCCCGTTACGCGCTGTCCGGCGAGTTGGGCGGCGGGCGAACCGAAGACGAAGATGTTCGCTGCGATCTGCGGGGAAGGTTCGATCTTGAAGCTCCACGTGTGGGTGAGCGTGTTGCCCAGCGTGTCGGCGGCGACGAGCGTCGCGCTGATCGTGGCCCCGTAGTCGCCGAGCGCGACCGCACCGGAGTCGTAGGTGAGCGTGCCGTTGGCAAAGGCGAGTCCCGGCGCCCCGAGCGCAAGCGGGCCGATGGTGCCGACGGTCAGCCGGATGCTGGCGGGATTGATGCCGGAAGGGTCTTCGAGGCGGATCGCAAGATCGGCCAATCGTCCGACGGCAAAAGCATCGTCCGCTGGGAACTGCCCGGCAATCGTGGGAGGCTGCTCGTCAATCGGCACGATGCGGAAAAACCCCCGCTGTCCGGCAGTAAAGGAGTATTCCTGCGCGAGCCCGCTCGCTGCGGCAGGGAAACCGGGGACATGCGTCCACAAAGAAAGATCCTGCGATTGCCACAAGTCGTATCGCACGCCCGGCGTGGCCTGCCACAATAGGCGCATCGCCGGTATGGGTACGGGCCGATCGAAAAGGAATGGGACGGATTGTGCCGTTGCGCTGGCGACGAGGCTGAGCAAGACCGCGAGGCTGCGAAGCCAATGAAGTCGAAAGGGGAGTTTGGGAACAAGGGTAGCCATAAGAATTCAGCGGGCCGAACGAACGGCGAGGATGATTGGGAGGGCTTTGGAATGGTGTCACGCGCCTTTTTTCTGAACACGCTGCCTATTTCCGTCCGAAGTCATCGAGGATTCGCTGGACGATCTTCTTCAGCGGCGGGGGGAGACTGAGGGCGACGGCGCGAGCGTCGTCCTCGGCGACGCCGGGCCCGTCGCGCAAGTCGTCACGAACCTCCTTGGCAACGCCATCGGCTACAACCACGACGGCGGCGAAGTCCGCGTCGTGAAAAAGCGCAACAACGGCACCGCCACACTCACCGTCAGCAATACCGGTCCCGGCATTCCCGCTGAGGACCTGCCGGACATCTTCGGGCGTTTCCACCGCGCCGACAAGGCCCGCCCCGCCGGCCACAGCGGCCTCGGCCTCGCGATCAGCAAAGCCCTCGTGCACGCCGACGGCGGGAGCGTCGAGGCCGCGAGCGAGCCGGGAAATGGCGCGACGTTTACCGTGAAGCTGAGCGCGTAGCACCCCGCTAGCTCCGGGCGCGGGAATTGCCCGCTTACTTTGCCGTTCCGGCTGCGGGAGCTACGGAGCGATTCGGATCTGTAGGTCTCGGGCGCGGAGGGCGGCCACTGCCCCGGTGCTCTTGCCGCACCTCGCCCCGTGCGAGGCCTGCGAACGTCCGTTCGCCGATTCCCGCGCGGATGTGATCCTTCAATTCCTTCTGCAACTGCGCCGCGACCTCGGGCTTGTCCTTGCGGTGTTGTGTTCCTCGCCGAGGTCCTTCGTGAGGTCGAAGAGCATCGTTTCGCGCGTGAAGCCGCTGATCGCCGGGGGCAATGCCGACCCCGAAGGGGATGGCATTGCCAACTGGCTGGAGTAGGCGCTGGGTCTGAATCTGAATCAGCGGGATGTCTCGAAGCTCCCGACCGCGGCGCTGCAAACGACGGGCGGCAACACCTACCTGACGATGAAGTATCGCCAATTGATCGGGCAGCCGGTGCTGGACTACAACGTGGGCGTGTCGGGCGACTTGCAGGCGTGGGATGGGACTGAGAGCCAGATCGCGCAACCCGGCCCGCCCGTGACGACAGGAGAAGGCTTGACCGAGGAGGTGACGGTGCGCGTGGCGTCGCCAATCAATGGGACAGCGCAGAAGTTTCTGACACTGCGAGTGAATCAATTGCCGTAGAATTGCTCCGGCATTCATCTCCTTCATCTTGTTTCGAAGGTTGATATACAACCCTTGGGAGCGAGGAAGGCATTCAAACTTCTGACAGTGGCTCGGCCCGAAGCTGAACAGGTATAACTTCTCCAACGAGTTCTCCAGTGCGGATCATGCGGATGGGCTGGCGAAGGCCATGGCGACCGACTACGACGCCATCGTGCTCGATGTGATGCTCCCGCGGCTCGACGGCTGGGCGGTCCTCGCAAAGCTCCGTGAGAGAAAAGCCACGGCTGTCCTCATGCTCACAGCGCGCGACTGCAGCGCCGACCGCGTGCGTGGACTCGACAACGGGGCTGATGATTGCCTCGTGAAGCCGTTCGATGTTCCGGAATTGCTCGCCCGGCGCGCGCCATCATCCGCCGCGGCGCCCGCCAGGCGCGCTCCACGCTCGACATTGGCAAAGTGTGCATCGACACCGCGGCCAAGGGCGTCACCCGTGCTGGCAAGCCGGTCACGCTCACGGCCCGCGAATACGTCCTGCTCGAATGCCTCGCCCTGCATCGCGGCGAAGTCGTGACGCGCACCGAGCTCTGCGAACAACTTTTCGACGAGAACGAATCGACGCTCTCGAACATCCTGGACGTTCACGTCTTCAACCTGCGCCAGAAGCTCGGCCACGACTTCATCGTCACGAGGCGCGGCCACGGCTACTGCATCGAGGACTGATACATTTCCCGAGATCCATCCGCTGGCGACTGCAGCTCTGGTACGGGGCGATGCTCGGCGCAGTGCTCGGCGGCTTCGGTTTCACGGCGTATCGCCTGGAAAGTGCGCGCCGCTTCCGCCAGATCGGTGAGGGGTTGCAGGAGCGCATCTCCATGCTCGTGGTCGCGGTGCGGACTTCCACGCGCCGCGAGGCGGAACCCGAAAAACAGGACGCTGCCGCGCAGCCGGACGAAGAACGACCGACGGGTCCGCCGCAATTGACCGAACTGAAGCTTACGCCGCAGCAGTCCGCGCGGTTCGGCGAGAGCACGGGATATCACTACGTGATCTGGATGCGCGGGAAGGAACCGCTGTTTCATTCCACAAATGCGCCGGCCAATCCGCCGGTGCCGCAAAGCCGCGACGCCACCGTGCGGATGCGTGGCGAGTTCCGCGAGTCGTTCCTCTTCGCCGCGCCCGTCGATTGTGTGGTCGTGGGGCGCTCGATCGCCGCCGGGCAGGACGATCTGCACAGACTCGCCGCAGTGTTCGCCGCGGTCGGAGGTGTGGTGCTCGCCGCGGGACTCGTCGGCGGGTGGTGGCTGGCCACGCGCGCGATTCGGCCGGTGGAAGACATCAGCGCCACCGCCGCGAAAATCGCCGCCGGCGACCTCTCACAGCGCATCAGCACCGCCGAGACGGACAGCGGACTCGGGCGGCTCGCCAACGTCCTGAACTCCACCTTTGCCCGCCTCGACTCCGCCTTCACCCAGCAGGCGCGTTTCACCGCCGAAGCCCCGCACGAACTCCGCACGCCCGTCACGGTGAATGCACCATTCGCGCCGCCTTCTCCTGGGCCAGCGGACGAAGCGGCCGAGGCGGCGCTGGAGCATTGCTTGGGCGAAATGAGATTGATGCTGTTTTGCAATCTTCCGATCTCGGTGTCCATGGCCTCGATGGCGGCGTTGAAATGCACCAGCGAATTGCCGGTGATAGGGAGCATGGCCCAGTTTGCCACCGGGTGTCGTAGGTGTGGAGGTTGTCCGGCGGTTTGTGATACGGCGGGTGCGGCGCATTGAATGCGACCCACGCGACCCACGGTTTGCGGCGGCGTTCTGCGTGCCGATGAATGGGAGTGCGTCATTCACGTTCTCCGTCGTCGCGCAAAAGAGCACATTCGGCGGCGGCACCGTGAGGGTGAAGGGGCAGCGGTCGGGGATGCGCCGTGCAAACTTCCTCTTGGAATCCGGCGGGCGTGATCGCAGCATCCCGGACCATGATTCTCACCTCCCTCCCTCTCGCCCTCTCCATCGTCGCCGCCATCGGACTGTCTGCCGCCTCGGCCCAGACGGCGGACTTTTACATCGGCACCTATACGAAGCCCGGTGGCAGCCTCGGGATCTACCGCGGGTCGATCGATACGAAGACCGGCGCCATCAAGGTGGAAGGTCTCGCCGGTGAGGCGAAGAATCCGAGCTTCCTCGCCACGCATCCGAACGGGAAATTTCTCTACGCCGCCATCGAGCAGGGCGGGGGAGCGGTCGGCGCATTCGCGATCGAAAAGGACGGCTCGCTGCGGCATCTGAACGACGATTCCAGCAAGGGCGCGGGGAACTGCTTCGTCACCGTGGACGCGAGCGGGAGGAACGTCCTCGCGGCGAACTATGGCGGCGGCAGCATCGCCAGCCTGCCGATTCGCGAGGATGGCTCCGTCGGACCCGCGAGCGCATTCGTGCAGCACACGGGGCAGGGGGGTGATCCGAAGCGCCAGTCCGCGCCGCATGCGCACGCGATTTATGCGAATGGCGACTTCGTCTATGCCTGCGATCTCGGGACGGATGATGTCTTCGTGTATCGCTTCGACGCGGCGAAGGGCACGCTCGTCCCGAACGATCCGCCGAGCGGAAAGGTGCCGCCGGCGAGCGGTCCGCGGCATCTGGCATTCCACCCGAAGGGCGGCTTTGCCTACGTGAACAACGAGATGACCTGCACCGCTTCCGTCTTCGCGCACGATGCGAAAAAAGGAACGCTGACGCTGCTCCAGACCCTGAGCACCCTGCCGGAAGGCGTCGCCGCTGGCGGGGGCAACAGCACGGCGGAGATTTTCTGCCGCCCGGATGGCCGCTTCGTCTATGTCTCGAACCGCGGGCACGACAGCATCGCGGTGTTTGCGATCGGCGCGGATGGGAAATTGACCAGCGTCGAGGTCGCGCCCGCCGGTGTGAAGATCCCGCGCGGCTTCGGGCTGTCGCCGGATGGGAACTGGCTGGTCGCAGCCGGGCAGAGCAGCAACAGCCTCGCCTCGCACCGGATCGATCCCGCGACCGGCAAGCTCACGCGCGTCGGGGAAGTGACCGGGATTGGCTCGCCGGTGTGTGTGGTGTTTGCGAATCCGAAGTAGCGCCGACGATTCGTCTGCCCGGCGGGATGGCCCGGCGCTGCTCACACGCTGTTGCCTCCCCGCAGCGCCCTCTCGCCACGCGAGCCGAGGAGTCGTCGGCTCCGAATTTCCCGCCTGCCGTGCAGGTGGGGCGTGATTTGATCCGAGTCCAAGACGACGTCGAGCAGTCGTGGAAAGCGCAGGGAGGGGCGGTATGATACCGCCCTCTGGCAGCGGACGCTCCGCGCCGCTGCCAGCCCTGACCGTGGCAATGCGAAAGGATCCTCGAACTTCACAGATTTCCAGTGCTGCCCACGCCTCTGGCTCGATGCGGCGCGGAGCGACCGCATCGAGAGGGCGCTATCAAAGCGCCCCTCCTTGGTCTCGCCGCAGCGCTCGCCTGAATGCGAAATGAATCACGCCCAAGCAGGTGAGCAATCTCCGAAAGGAATTGATGCAGGGCCCGTGATTCATTCGCCGGGCTGGCACAGCGTCTGCCTCGGATGGATGGATGCGCTTCCTTTTCATCCTCATCTTCCTCGCAGCCACGGTCCGCGCCGAGGAGGCGCCGGCGCTCGGCGCGCTGCCGGAGGTCGCATTCGAGCGGCTCTCGGATCGGACGCTCACGACACTCGGGATGCGAGCGCTGGTCGTCCGCCAGGGGGAATGGAAACACGCCGAGACCGCGCATTTCGTGTATCACTTTTTCGACCGCCCGATGGCGTCGGCGGTGTCGGTGGAGGCCGAGTTTTACTACCGCGTGATCGCCGCGGAACTCGGCAAGGACACGACGGCTTGGGAACGGAAGTGCCACCTTTTCCTCTTCGATGATGAAGGGGACTGGAAACAATTCCAGCGCTTCGGCGGGCTCGATCCGTGGACCGGCGGCATTCACGGCGAAGGCGCGCTTTTCGTCCGCCGGAAGCCCGGGCCGATCGCGGACAACAACACGCTGCCGCATGAAATCACACACCTCGTGCTCTATCGCTTTTTCGGGCCGGGCATCCCGCTGTGGCTGAACGAGGGCTTCGCCGAATACGCCGCGACGCGGTGCCGTGCGGCCTTCTACCGCGCGCGCGGCTACAGTGCGCGCCCGCGCGCGGTCCCGGTGAGCGCTGCGCACTACATCCCGCTCCCGGAGCTGACCGGCGCTGCGGGCTACCCCGCGGATGAGTTGCGCGTCGTCACCTTCTACGAGGAGTCGCACAAGCTCGTGCGGTTCCTCTGCGCGGCGGACCGCAAGGGCTTCCTGCAATTCCTCGACTCCATGGGCAAGGGAGCGCGGTTCGAGACGGCGGCGGCCGCCAGTTTCGGAAATCGCTTTCTAAACTTGGACACGGTCGAGCGGGAGTTTAAGAGCTACGCGACAACGCCGCTCATTCCCGCCACTCCTTGAAAAAGTCCGACGCCGCTCCCATCCACGCAATCCTCGGCACCGACGAGTTTGAGGTGAAGCGCGTGGCCAGGGAGCTGGCGGTGAAGCTCGCGCCACCGGGCGACTTCGGACTGGAGATCATCAATGGCCAGGCCGGCAATGCGGATGACGCGGCGCAGCGCGTTTACAAGACCATCGAGGCGATCGAGACGTTCGGATTCTTCGGCGGCGAAAAACTCGTCTGGCTCCAGGACGCAAACTTCCTCGCCGACGATCGCACCGGCGGCGCGCAGGCGACGCTCGATGCGATCGAAAAGCTCACCGCCGTCCTGCAGAAGGGTCTGCCGCAGGGCACGCGGTTCCTGCTCAGCGGCGGCGCGGCGGACAAACGGCGCAGCTTTTTCAAGACCCTCGGCAAGGTCGGCGAGGTGATGATCTGCGACCGGATCGATTCCACCAAGCAGGGCTGGGAACAAACCGCCGCGCCGCTCTGCCGCGAACTCGCCTCGAAGAAGGGCCTCGCCTTCGACCAGGAGTCGCTCGACATCTTCACGCTCTACACCGGCGGCGACCGCCATGCCATCGCGAGCGAACTGGAGAAGCTCGACCTCTATCTCGGCGCAGGAAACCGCCGCGTCTCAGCCGATGATGTGCGCATGCTCACCCCGATGTCTCGGGCCGGCGTGATCTTCGAACTGGGCAACGCCATCGCCGCGCGCCAGCTCCAGCGCGCGCTGGAACTCCTCACGCAGCTCCTCTTCCAGGGCGAAAAAGCCGTGGGCATTCTCCTCGCCACCATCATCCCCACGGTCCGCAATCTTCTCCTCGCAAAAGATCTCCTCGTCCGCAACCGGCTGAGCCCACCGTCGAATCCATTCAACTTCGGTTCGCAACTCGACCGTCTGCCCGCGGCATCCGTCGCGCATCTCCCGCGGACGAAGGAAGGCAAGATCAACGCCTTCGCCCTCGGCTTCGCGGCGGCAGGCGCGCGCAATTTTTCCCTCCCGGAATTGCAGGCCGGCCTGAAGTCCTGCCTGGAGGCAAATGTCGCGCTCGTCTCCAGCCAGACGGAGACCGAGGTGGTGCTCAGCCAGTTGCTCGTGAAGCTGCTCGGCGGGAGCAGGCAGCCCGCAGGTGCTGGCATGCGCTGACCGCTCAGCCTGAAAGCGGCGATCGGATGAACCGCGGATCGCGCGGGTTGACGCGGATGGAAGAATTAGCGCGCAGGATCGGGTTCTCATGTGAGGCTCTTGCAAAACCTCCACGGTCACCGACGCACGGCGTCATCGCTCAGAGGAGTGAAGGCATCTCGCCCGCTTACGGCTGAGGTTTTGCAAGAGCCTCATGTGGCCCATCCATTGCGTGATACGATTCCTCCAGACTGATTGCCTGAAAGCAGGGGGAGGCGGTGGGGTTGCGTAGCGTAGCTCTCCAGAGCTGCGCGGGTGGTCCCGTGTGTGGAGCCTCGTGTCGCGCAGCTCTGGAGAGCTACGCTACTTTCCTGTCACGCGCCGCCATCCAGCAACAGGACTGCACAGATCGTATGGGAACAAGGATTTCGCCAAGTGCCTGAGTATCCGCGTCAATCCGCGCGATCCGCGGTTTCCATTCACGTCTTCAGGCTCAACGTCTTTTCATTTGGCGGATCCTGCGGCTCACATCCCGGTCCGCTTCGCCGAGGAGACTCCGCAGCGCATCCACCGAGATCGCCAGCCCGCCAAATGTGATCACCGTCTGCTGCACCAGATTGTCGTTCGTCGCCGCGGTGATCTCGTGCTCACCCGCATACTTCGCCGCGAGCCGTTCGATGATGCAGTCCGCCGTTTTCCCTCCGCCCGAATAGAACACCTGAATCCCGCCGGGCATCTTTTCCGAATTCGACCGCGCGCCCTTTCCATCGAACACCACCACCACGCTCACACCGGTCGCATCCTGATACGCCGTCAGCCTGCGCGTGAGTTCCTCGCGCGCGACGAGGCCGTTGCGGCGGTGCAATTCGTCGAGTTCTGGCCACGAAAAAATCGCGCTGTGCGCATCGACGAGGAGATAGCGCATGCCATTTTCCCCGGCTGCAAACCGATGCCGCACCCCGCGTCCGCGGGAACGCCCTAGGCCGCGGGCTCAGCGGCCTTCTTCTTCGCGGGGCGCTTGGCCTTTGGCTTCGAAACGCCCTTGCCAGCGGTCTTCGCCTTCTGCTTGCGACGCTCAAGGTAGGTCTGACGGCGGCGGCGTTTCTCGGTCTTGTTGTATTGCTTGCCCATAGGTGGTGAAAAAGTGAGGGGCGTGTAGTTAGGGACTGCGCACCGGGGGGTCAACCGCTTAATCACACCGCTTAATCGAGTCCCCATGGATCGAGCGAAAACCGATTCCAGCGAGCCGTCCTGATCGTTGGGCGCTGGGCATTGCCCCTGCGGTTTGCCCCAGTGTTCTTGATGCGGCTGCCCGGCTTCCAAACGGGTGCCAGGATGTCCACCCGCTTTCGGCAACGAGTTGCAGAGCATCGGTTCGATCTGCCCGCAGGCTTCGCCGGTCTCCGGCTACTTGGCTACCGCGTGCGCCTGGAGATCTTCGAGTGACACCCATTCCAGCGCGGAGAGGTGCGTGGCTTCCAGGATCACCTGGGGCGCGCAGCCGGCTTCGAGCGCTTCGCTCCAGCGCGTGACGCACAGGCACCAGCGGTCGCCCGGTTGCAGGCCGGGGAAATCGAATTCCGGGCGCGGTGTGCTCAGGTCATTCCCGCGCGTGCGGCTGAAATCGAGGAACTCGCCGGTGGCCACCATGCAGACGGTGTGCATGCCGCGATCTGCCGGCCCGGTCCGGCAGTAGCCGTCGCGGAAAAAGCCGGTCATCGGGTCGGTACAACAACATGCCAGCGGTCCGCCGAGAACGTTCGTTGGGGAATGGGAATGCGGTTTCATGCGTTCGAGAATGCCAGGCTGCGCGGGTGTGGTGTCCGTGTCAGGCGCAGAAATCCCCCATCTCGTAAAGCTTCGGGTCACGCGTCACGCGTTTTTTCCGACGCGCCTTGGTCCGAGTCGCTTCGTCGCCTCCGGCCTCGTTCGCGCCGCCAGCTTCGTCCATGGCGTTGAAGACGTCGCCATACTCCGCCTCGAGTTTGTCCGGGTCCTCGCCCTTTTCCAGGCGGCCGATCACTTCATCCATCTCCGCGGGCATTTTCTGCCCGGAGATTTCGCCCATGCGGCGCATCATCTTCGCGAGCGCGCGGGGATCGGGATTGTCGCTCTCGGCTATGTGGCCGAATTCCTTCTCCATCTGGCCCATCGCGGCTTCCATTTTGGCGTCGTCGATATCATCGCCGCCCGGCGCGCCGGGCGTCTTCTCCCTGGCGCGGCCGGTGATGGCAAATCCGCTGATCATTTTCTCCATCTTCCATCGTGGATTCTCGGGGCAGCGGGGAACCTTGTCCGAGTAGCCCAGGCTGCGGGCGAAGAAAGAATAGATGCGGCGGTTGGTCGGGCAGAAGAATTCGTAGATGGGCATTTTCGCGGATTGGCGGGACGATATGTGAACCCGCCGCAGGATTTTGGCAAAGCCCTTGTGGCTTTTTCCGCATGACTGGCGCGTCCGGGCGCGGGACAGCCAACCGGCGGCGGATTCGGACAAGATCGGCGAACATTTTGACAATTAAGTGTTTTGCATGGGAGCGCCCGGGAGCTAATCATCCCCTTGTCTCGCACTGTTCCCCAAAACGAGCGGCGCGAGCATCAACAACCAACATCAACCCGAAAGAACAATGAAACGCATCATCACCACAGTTGCGGCGCTGGCCTTCAGCGTCGCGTTCGTCACCGCAGCCGACAAAGCCGACAAGAAGCCGGCCGATCCGGATGCCGCATGGGCCAAGGCCTCCGGCGGCAAGGAGTCCATCACCAAGGAAGAGTTCTCGGCCAAGGCCAAGGACAAGGCCAAGTCCGATGCAGCCTTCGACAAGAAGGACGCGAACAAGGACGGCAAGCTGACGAAGGAAGAGTTCTCGGCCAAGAAGGCCAAGTAAGCAGTCTTCGAGACTCATTGAGCGCCGCATCTGCGAAAGCAGTTGCGGCGCTTTTCTTTTGCCCGTGTGCAGCGCTCAGTCCGGCAACTGGAGTTCCGCGCGGTTGTAGAGCACCGCGCGTCCGCCGATGCCCACGCGCTCGCCGCGCGTCTCGCAGTGGATGGTGCCACCCCGGCGTGAGAGCTGACGCGCGATCATCCGCGATTTCCCCAGCTTCTCCGCCCAGTACGGGATGAGCGTGCAATGGGCGGACCCTGTGACGGGATCCTCCGGGATCCCCGCGCGCGGGGCAAAGAATCGCGAGACGAAATCCACATCGGTCCCACGGGACGTCGCGATGATGCCGAGGCAATCCAGCGTCGCCAGTTCCGTGAGATCCGGTGCGAGCGAGCGGACCTCCTCTTCGCTGCCGAGGACGGCGAGGAAATCCCGGCTCTTGCGCGCTTCCCGCGGGATGTGGCCGAGCCCGCTGATGAGCCCCGGGGGCGCGGCGCACGGCTGGCCGGGCCGGGATGGGAAGTCCATCATCACCACGCCATTTGCAAAGCTCGCGCCGAGCATCCCGCTGCTCGTCCGGAAGCGGACGGATGTGCCGCGATGGCCGAGTTCCGTGAAGATCACGAAAGCCGCCGCCAGCGTGGCGTGGCCGCAGAGGTCCACCTCCACCGTCGGCGTGAACCAGCGCAGATCCCACTCCTCGCCGGAGCCGACCAGAAACGCCGTCTCGGAGAGGTTGTTCTCCTCGGCGATTTGCTGAAGCACGGTATCGCGGACCGCGCGGTCGAGGATGCAGACCCCTGCTGGATTTCCGCTGAAGGGGCGCTCGGTGAACGCGTCGATCTGGTAGTAGGGCACTTTCATCGGGGAGGACGCTGGCAGACTTCCGCGCCCCGGTGCAATCGCTGTGTTTTGCGGGGTGGACGCGCGATCGGGGATGGGGCACGCTATCCCCGCATGGAATGGACCCACGAAGAATTCGTGCTCACCGATAACGTGGCAGGGATCGACTTTGCCGAACTCTGCACGCTGCTCTGGGGCACCTATTGGGCGGAGCGGCGCGGACGCGAAGTGATCGAGCGCAGCGTGCGTCGATCATTGTCGTTCTCTCTGCTACGCGATGGAAAGCTCGCGGGCTTTGCGCGGGTGATCACCGACACCGCGACGGTCGGCTATCTGTGCGATCTGGTGATCGCGAAGGAATTCCGGGGGCGCGGCGTGGGCCGGTGGATGCTGGGCCGGATCCTGGACCACCCGGATCTCCGCGGCTGCCGCATCGACCTGTTCACGCGCGATGCACACGAATTTTACAAGGCCTTCGGCTTCCGTCCGCATCGGTTCACCTCGCTGGTGCGCTACTCGCCGCCGGAGGACGGGGAGGGCGGTTCCGAATGAGCGGTTCGTTCGGCGCGCGGGCGTGATTGAATGCCGGTCCCCGCAGGACGCTGAGCGAGGGTCCGGTGGGCAGGCGTCCGCCCTACGCCTTCAATCCAAGCCCCACCACCTCGCGCAGGTATTTCAGCGAACGCTCCAGTTCACCCTTCTGGAATTCCTGCTCCAGCTTCTTCTTGTCCGGCCCTTCGGCCTTGAAAAGTGCCAGCGCTTTTCCGCGTTTCGCGAGTGCCTCGAAGTGCGCCAGCGCAGCGGGCCGCCTGTCGTAGTTCGCCCAGAACTCCTCCTTCTTGTACGGAAAATTCCGCGCAAAGCCCGAGATCGTCTCGATCATGATCGGCACCTTCGGACAAAGCTCCGCCCACCGCGCGGCGAATTTTTTCCAGTCGATCAATCCCTCACCCACCGCCGTCCATTGCACGCTCGCGCCGTCGGGCGTCTCCCAGATCATGTCATCACGCAGGCTGGAGCAGATCGTGTATTTGCCGAGCGTCTCGAGCACGTCGAACGGATCCTCCAGCGTCCACGCCGCGTTGCCGGAGTCGATGTTCACCCCGACGAAATCCGTGCCCGCTTCCTCCACGAGATCGCGCAATTCCCACGAATGCATGTCTCCCGCGTGATTCTCGATCGCCACCTTCACTCCCGCATCCGTCGCCGCCGTGCGGCAGGCCTTGAGCACCTTCACGGTGTCCGCCATCCGGGCGCGGATTCCGCCCGGCGTCTTCCGGTCGTCGCCGCCGCCGAGCACCACCCGGTACACCGGCGAGCCGAGCGTCTTCGCGATGCGGATGCCCGTGCGCAAATGTTCCTCCGCCGTGCCCCACTTGTCTTTGAAGCGCGGGCTCGTCGGGCAGATGCTCCAGCCGCCCGCGTAGAGATCGATGCCGAGACCGTCCGCCTTTTTCCGCACCTCGCGCAGCGCGGCATCCTCCAGCGAGTCGTACGATTCGATGTCGCTGATGAATAGCGTGTCGCACTTGAGCTGCGCCGCGTAGTCGATGAGCTGCTCCGCCTTCCAACCCATCGCGCGCACCGCAAAATTGTCGTAGCCCAGTTTGATCTTCGGCTTCTTCTCCTGCGCAAAAATGGGCGCACCCAGCGTGGCGGCGGTGGTGGCAGTGGCGGTCGTACGGAGGAAATCGCGGCGGGAGATCATACGGGTGGAAATACCGCGCCTACGGCGGGGAAGTCCACCGGCGAATTTGTGAATCACCCGCGGTGGGCGCAGCTCAATTTCTTGCACGTTTGCGTCGGCCAATTCCGAGTCCCCGGAGGGGACGATTGAGAATAGCCCAGCGATTCATCGCTGGGGACCTCAGCAGAGCGAGCCGAGTCCCGGAGGGACGGCAGAAGTCCTGCTCGCGTTTCTGCCGTCCCTGCGGGACTTGTCCCGCGGGATCGCCTCACCCAGCGACGAATCGCTGGGCTATTCTCGATCGTCCCTGCGGGACTGCGTGCTTGCCCGGCTGGCACTGCGGGGACCTTGCAAAATGTTGAGACGCGATCAGCCGCTGGGACGCGGTCAGGTGAGGCACGCCATCGGCGTACCGGCGGGATGCTCGCCGGTGAACGGCGCCTGCGGCTTCAGGTCGAGTTCTTCGAGCAGCGTGCGGTCGTCGTCCACGCCGGGATTTGCGGCGGTGAGGAGTTTGTCGCCGTAGAAGATTGAATTCGCCCCGGCGAAGAAGCACAGCGCCTGGCCCTCGCGGGTGAGGCGCGTGCGGCCTGCGCTGAGGCGCACCTTTGCACGCGGCAGCGCGATGCGTGTGGTGGCGATGAGGCGAACGAGCTGGAAGATGTCCACCGGTGGCTGCTGGTCGAGCGGCGTGCCGGGCATGGGCATGAGGCAGTTGATGGGCACGCTCTCCGGCGGCGGCGCGAAATTCGTGAGCACTTCGAGCATCTTCAGCCGGTCGAGTTCCGTCTCGCCCATGCCGATGATACCGCCACAGCACACGCTCATACCGGAGTGCTGGACGTGGCGGATCGTATCCAGGCGATCCTGGAAGGTGTGCGTGCTGACGATCTCCGGGTAGTGCTCCGGCGAGGTGTCAATGTTGTGGTTGTAAGCGGTGACGCCTGCGTCCTTGAGCTGCACGGCTTCCTTTTCGCCGAGCTGGCCGAGCGTGACGCACACTTCCATGCCGAGCTTCGCGACGCGGCGGACGCTCTCCAGCACGCTCTCGAAACGCGGGTCGCCGCTGCGCACGCCCTTCCACGCGGCACCCATGCAGAAGCGCGTGGAGCCATTTTCCCTCGCGCGGATCGCGACGGCCTCGATGTCCGCCGGCGCCATGAGCGACTCGCGCTCCACGCCCGTGTTGTAGCGCGACGACTGCGCGCAATAGCCGCAGTCCTCCGAGCAGCCGCCGGTCTTGATCGAGAGCAGCGTGCAGAGCTGCACCTCGTTCATTTTCCAGTTCGCGAGATACGTCTGCCGCGCGCGGCCGATGAGATCGAAGAATGGCGTTTCGTAGATGGCCTGAAGTTCGCGGAGTGTCATCGGGTGAGAGTAAGGGGGGGGAATGGGGAAACATCCAACATCCAACATTGAACATCCAACACGTCCGCGCGGATCGCTTGCACACGCCGCTCGTCATTCGTCATTCGTCATTCGTCATTGGTTGAATGTTCAATGTTGGACGTTGGATGTTCATCACCGCACCCAGCGACCCGCGATGGTGGCGGGGACCGGGAGTTCCTCGGTGAGATACTGGCTTTTGCCGGTGAGGCCCCACATGGGCACTCCGGTCGCGGACTTCCAGCGCTGCGACATGCTCTCGCCGGTGTGGCAGCCCCAACTCCGGACCAGCGCGTCCTGCGTGAAAATGCCGCGCTTGATGCGCCCGAGGTCATTCTCGTGGAGCCAGACTTTCGATCCGCTGTCGATGACGTTGGAGTAGTCGAACATGAAGCACGCCTTGTTGCTGTGGCCGAAGTACTCGAGCCGGTTGATCTTCACACGGTCGCGTGGCTGGCCGTAGTTCACGTAATTGATCATCTGCGAGGCGGACTCGAACCACATCAGCCGGACGTGAAATGTGTCGCGGATGCTCGTGATGAGGCCCGTGTAATCACGGCTGTCCTGCCGTGAACGCGACACATAGGCAGGGCGATAGACCAGAAGGGTGATCTGCTGATCGGGATTCGTCCGCAGAATGTCCTCGGTGCGAATGCGGGCTGCGCGGATGAAATTCGCCCACCAGTTGTCATGCGGCTGCGCCTTCCATTTCTCCCACTGCCAAAGCGAAACGCCACCGACGAGGATGATGCTCTCGCCCGGCTGCTGCGGTTCCTGCGGTCCAGCGGCACCGGCAGGAGCCGGGCCGGGCACCACGACGGTAAGAATGATTGCGAGAAGCACTTTGAGCATGGCGCGGGAGTGAAAGACTGACAGCCCTCGGTGACGAGCCGAAAATCGCGGCTGGCGAGACTGTCAGCCGTAACGGCCCTCGATGTATTCCGAGGTGCGGCTGTCGCGCGGCGTGAGGAAAAGATCTTCGGTGCGCGCGTGCTCGATGAGTTCGCCGAGCAGCATGAAGATGGTCTCATGGCTGGCGCGGCGGGCCTGCGCCATGTTGTGCGTGACGATGACGATGGTGTAGCGGCCCGCGAGGGACCACATCAGCTCCTCGATGGCGCGCGTGCCGTCCACATCGAGCGCGGAGCACGGCTCGTCCATGAGGATGATCTCGGGCTTCAGGGGAAGCAGGCGGGCGATGCAGAGCTTTTGCTGCTGCTCAAGCTGGAGGCCGATGGCGCGGTCGTCGAGGCGATCCTTGAGGTCATTCCACAGGCCAGTTTCCGTGAGCGCCTTTTCCACGGCGTCATCGAGTTCGCTGCGCGAGGGCTTTTTCTCCGCATGGATGCGCAGACCGAAGACGACATTTTCATACACCGAGAGCGGCAGCGGATTCGGCCGCTGGAAGACCATGCCAATGGCCTTGCGCAGCTCAATGAGCGACACGTCCGCGTCGTAGATGTTCTTCCCGAGCAGCTTGATTTCGCCGGTCGTGGTGACGTTGCCGTAGCGCTCGTTCACGCGGTTGAAGCAGCGCAGCAGCGTCGTCTTGCCGCAGCCGCTCGGGCCGATGAGCGAGGTGATCAGGCCGTGCTTGATGTCCGCGTCGATGCCCTTGAGCGCCTGGAACTTTCCATACCAGAGCTTCAGGTCGCGGGTCGTGATGCTGAGGCGTGGCTCGCTCATGCTGGGAAAAATTGCGGCTGGAAGGTGCTGCTCACCGCGGTATCTTCGGGCCATGCTCGCACAGAAAATGGAGGAAATGCTCGAACGCCGCCGCGCGCGCTACACGGCGTGGGCGAAGGAGTTTGGCTTTGACCCGCCGCCGGAGAAGGGCGGGTGGAAGATGATGAAGGCTTATGCCGAGGAGCACAAAGAGCAGCTCTACGAGGCGGATATTTTGAGCGGGATAAAGCGCATCCACGCTGAACATGGCCGCTAGGCGCGTCTGCGTCCTCGACGCAGGACCGCTCATCCACTTGGACGAACTGGAGCGGCTCGATCTGCTTTTCAGAATGGGTGACTTGTTTATCCCTGAATCGGTCGCTTACGAGGCTGAGAAGCACCGCATCGGCATTACCGGGAAGATTCAGCGATATATCGTCGAAGAGGTCGCCACCTTGAGCCGGAATCTCGCGGAGTTGATTCGGGAGAGCGGACTGGGAGCCGGCGAGAGCGCCGCTCTTGCCTGGGTGGAGAAACTCGGGGCTGACTTGTTCATCAGCGATGATCAGGCTGCTCGCGATGCGGCTGACGACTTTGGGTATCAATCCACCGGCACGCTCGGCGTGATTTGTGATGCAGCCGATTCGGGCATCATCACCACGGAGGAGGCCGTTGCGCTGGTGCAATCCGTGCCGCTCCGCACAACGCTTTTCACGACGCCGTCGCTGCTCCAAAAGGTGCTGGCTTTGCTCCGCTGATTTCATCCGAAAATCCCGTTCACGTAGTCATACGTGCGTTTGTCCTTCGGCTTGTCGCCGAAGAGCTGCTCGGTCGGGCCGAGTTCGATGATCTCGCCGTTCCAGAGGAACATCGTGCGCGCGGCGAGGCGGCGGGCCTGCTGCACCAGGTTCGTCACGAGGATGATGGTCATCTCCTTTTTCAAAACCTTCAGCACATCCTCGATGCGCATCGTCGTGACCGGATCGATCGCGATGCTGAATTCATCGAGGCACAGAATCTCGGGACTGTGCGAAAGCGCCCGCGCGATGGTGAGGCGCTGCTGCTGGCCGCCGGAGAGCTTCGTGCCGAGTGAGTCGAGGCGGTCTTTCACCTCGTCCCAGAGCGCGGACTGCGTGAGGCATTTTTCCACGAGCGTATCGAGTTCGTCCTTGCGCTTCATGCCGGCGGCGCGCGGGGCGAAGGCGACGTTGTCGTAGATGCTCAGCGGCAGGCCGACCGGCAGCGGCGCGACCATGCCGACGCGGCGGCGCAGCTCGTACACATTCTGCATTTTCGAAACGTCCTCGCCGTCCACGCGGATGGTGCCGCTCGGCTTCGCCCCTGCGGTGAATTCGATCGTGCGGTTGATGCAGCGCAGCAGCGACGTCTTGCCGCTCTGCGCGGGGCCGATGATGCCGAGGATTTCGTTCGGCTCGATGTCGAACGAGATGCCGTGGATGACTTGCTTCGGCCCGTAGCTGAGCCGGAGGTTTTCGACCTGGACCTTGGGCTTCACCATTTTCTGCGGGAGCGGAGCCACGAGCGGAACAGGATGGCGGTGAGATTCACGAAGAGCACAAGCGCGATCAGCACCGTCGCGATGGCGAAGGGGAGCGACTGCGGGGCGTTGTGCGCCTGCGTGGCGATGTAGTAGAGGTGCATCGAGAGCGCGACGCACTGCTCGCGGAACGGATCGTAGAGGAAGAGACCGGTGCTCTCGACGGCCTTGAAAGTGGCGACGCCGGTGAGCATCACGGGAGCGGTTTCGCCGGCGGCGCGGCTCACTTGCAAAATCACGCCGGTGAGGATGCCGCTGATCGAGTTTGGCAGCACGATGCGGAGGATCGTCTGCCAGCGCGTCGCGCCGACGTTCCAGCACGCCTCGCGAAATTGCATCGGCACGCTCGCGAGCGCTTCTTTGGTCGAGGCGATGATGACGGGCAGCGTCATGATCGCGAGAGTGAGCGACGCGGCCATGATGCTTTTCCCCATGCCCGCGGCATACACGAACGCGCCGACGCCGAAGAGCCCGTGGACGATGCTCGGCACGCCGGCGAGATTCACGACGGCGAGATTCACCGTGCGCGTGAACCACGTTTCCCTCGCGTATTCGTTGAGATACACCGCGGCCAGCACGCCGATGGGCGCGCTCACGCAGAGCGAAATCGTGACGATGTACAGCGTGCCGACAATGGCCGACCAGATGCCGCCATCCACGCCACCGTGGAGCGGATTCGTCGTGAGAAATTTCCAGCTCAGCGAAGGCCAGCCCTGCGCGACGACGTGGCCGACGATGAGGATGAGCGGGATGACCATGAGCGCGGCCATCCCGCCGAAGAAGCATTTTGCGGTGAGTTCCTGCTTCTGCTTTTTGCGCGTGAACCGCGTCTCGGCGAAAGTCGGCGCGATAGGTGTGTCGGCGGGCATGTTCATTTTTTCCGCACTCCCTTCACGATGAGATCGGCGGCGAGATTCACGATGAAGGTCATGGTGAAGAGCAAAATGCCGATGAGAAAGAGCACCTGGTAATGGTCGCCGCCCTTGTTCGATTCGCCGAGTTCCGCGGCGATGGTCGCGGTGAGCGTGGCGACGGGATCGGTCAGCGAATGCGGGATGCGGATGCTTTGCCCGGTGGCCATCAGCACGGCCATCGTCTCGCCGACGGCGCGGCCCACGCCGAGGAGCACGGCGGCGAGCAGGCCGTTTTTCGCCGCGGGAATGAGGACACGCCAGACCATCTGCCACTTCGTCGCGCCGAGTGCGATCGCGGCTTCGCGAAAGCTGTCGGGCACGGCTTTGAGCGCGTCTTCGCCGATGCTGACCATGATGGGCACACTCATGAGCGCGAGGAGGATTGCGCCGTTGAGGAGGTTCAGGCCGAAGTCGGCGTGAAACCATTTGATGATGAGCGGCTGCAGCACTCCGAGCCCGATGAAGCCCCACACGACGGACGGGATCGCGGCGAGCAGCTCGATGGTCACCTTCAGCAATTCCTTCGCGCGCCCCGTGCAAAACTCCGAGACAAAGACCGCCGCGCCGATGCCGAACGGCACCGCGATGAGCATGGCGAGGCCGGTGACGCTGAGCGTGCCGACGATGAGCGCGAGCGCGCCATATTGCGGCTTCACGGTGGAATTCGGAATCCACCGGATCGAGCCGAAGAATTCGCCGAGGTCCAGCTTCGCCAGGAACGGCGCGCCTTCGCGGAAGACGAAGAAGAAGATGCCGAAGACAAAAATGATCGCGCTGATGCCGCAAAGCCGGATGAGCAGCTCGATGCCGCGCTCAACGACGATTCCGGTATTGCTGCGATGTGCCTGCATTTTGTGAAAGTGGGAGACGGGTTGCTATTTCGGCAGCGGAACGTAACCGCTCTCCTTTTCGATCTGCTGGCCTGCGTCGGAGAGAATCCAGGCGAGGTATTCCTTCACCGCGCCCTCGGGTTCCCCGGCGGTGTACATGAAAAGCGGACGGCTGATCGGGTAGCTTCCGTCGAGTGTGGAGGCGATGCTCGGCGCGACCGCGGGCCCGCCGGTTTTCTTGGATACTTTTAGCACCTTCACCTCGGGCGTGACGTAGGCCATGCCGCTGAAGCCAATCGAATTCACCGTGTAGCCGATGATTTTCGAAACGTCGTTCGAGCCATTCGCCACGACCGCGCCGAGGCGGAACTCGGTCTTCTTTCCGACGACGACTTCCTTGAAATAATGCACGGTGCCCGAGTTGCTCTGGCGAGTGACGACACCGATGTTGTCCTTGCCGCGCGGCATCGTGACGCCGAGCTGGCTCCACTTCGTGATTTTGCCGCCCTCCTTGTAAATCTCGCCGAGCTGCTCGATGGAGATTTCGTTCAGCGGATTGTCCCTGTGGACGAGGATGCTCATCGCGTCGAAGCCGACCTTGAGTTCCCTCGGCTCCCGGCCGGGATGCTTCGCCTTGAAGTCGGCGATCTCCTTTGCCTCGAAAGTGCGCGAGCAGTTCGCGATTTGAGCCGTGCCTTCGATGAGCGCCGTCACGCCCGTGCCGCTGCCGCCGCCGCCGACCTCCACGGAGACGCTTTTGTTCGTCCGCCGGTAGCCCTCGGCCCACGAGGACGCGAGATTCACCATCGTGTCCGAGCCGATGTTCGCGATGGTGTTGCTCTTTCCGCCGCCATTGCCTTCGGAGCGCTTGCACCCGGTGCTCACGATCACAGCCACCAAGAGTGCGGCGAGTATGAGTGCGGTGGTGCGTGTCATGGGCTGCGTGGGTTTCCAAAATCAGCTTCAGCCGATGCTGTCGCTGAGGACGGCGTCGCAGAGTTCGGTGATGTGCTCGCGGAGGAACTGGTAGGCGGACTCGTAGGCGGCGCGCTTTTCCTCGTCGGTGCCGGTGACAGTCGAGGGATCGGGCAGGCTCCAGTCGAGGCACACGGCCTTGGTCGGCTTTGGGAATGCCTTCTTCGCCGCGGGCGCGAGTGCGACGATGATCTGCGCGGCGTCGAGATTCGGGAGCTGCTCGACGTTGTGCGTCTTGGCGTTCGAGAGATCCACGCCTTTGCTCCGCATGAACTCGATGGTGCCCGGATCGATCTCCGTCGGCGTGAGCCCCGCGCTGGCGAAGACAAACTGCGGGCGTCGCAACTCGGTCGCGATGGCCTCGGCCATCTGGCTGCGGCAACTGTTGCGCTCGTCGATGAAAACCATGCGCCACGTGTCGCCGCCGAGTTTGCGCGGGTATTCGCCCGTGACCATGTAGATCACGTCCTCGCAGATGTTCGTGGCCTGATCGGACACGCGTTCGAAGCGGCGCGCGATGGTCATCAGCGGCGTGAGCGCCTCGAGCGGAATCAGATTCTCCGCGCGCAGCTTGAAGAGATCGTTGTTGATGACGCTGCGCAGCGCATCCACCTCGTATTCGCGGCCGAGGACGTCGCGTGCGAGCGCCTCGTCGCCGGCGATGAACGCCTTCACCGCGTCATGCAGCATCGGGATGCTGAGGCTGGCGATTTGCTGAAAGCGTTCCAGCGGGACTTGAGCGTTGAGTTTCGCGAGCTTCAGCGTCTGGCGCGCGATGCTCTCCGCGTAGTCGCCGATGCGCTCCAGTTCCAGCGTCACGCGGATGGTGATGTAGGCAAAGCGCAGGCTGCGTGCGACGGGCTGCTGGCGGATGAGGAATTCGAGGCACAGCCGGTCGAGTTCCTTCTCCAATTCATCAATGCGCCGGTCGCGCAAAATCACCGCATAGGCGAGCTGCCGGTCGCGGGTCGTGAGGGCCTTGATGCATGCCTCTAGCGCACCTTCGGCAAGGCGCGACATGTCCGCGACTTTGTGCTTGATGCGATCAGCATCGTGCCGGAGCGAGTCTTCGTAGTGGGAGGGCATTGGGATGGTCAGGGTTGGATTTTGTCCGGCGAGTGTTACAAACGCGGGGCGATTGGGAAACAATTGGGTGACTGCTTTCGGACTCAGCGTGCCTTGAGCGTCATCGCCATCGGGAATGCGCCGCCCGAATGCGGGCCCCAGAAGACGCGCACGGCGGTGCTTGCGGTCCAGACGTTCTGTCCGCCCAGCGTGGAGTATTCGACGCCTGTCATCAGTTTGATGCGGTGCTTGGCGATGTGGTAGTTCAGGCCGAGGTAACCGGCTTGATAGAGATCGCCGGTCTTCAATCCACCGGGGCGCTCATACCGGGCCTGGGCGCGAAGGCCGTTGTCGCCATTGGACCCGGCGATCTGGTAGCGGCCGACGATTTGCAGCTTATCTGTGAGGAAGTAGCCGGGCTGGATGTTGAGGCCATAGACGTCGCCGTTGTCATTCCCCAGCCCGAGCACACCCTCGGCCATCAAGGAGGCGGGGCCTTTGGTCAGGATCAGGGCGGCGGACGCTCCGTCCTTGAATCGATTGAGGTTGGTGGCCTTGGTGCTGGCGTCGCTATGCACGTAGCTCGTGTGCAGGTATGCGGTGTCGGTCCCCAGTTTTTTCCCGAGGTCGTAATAGACTGCGGCGAGGAAAGAATAGCCGGAATTGAGTTCGGTGAACGCCTTTCCCATGTCGGTGCCCGTCGCATTCGAGAAGACGCCGGTGTAGTACTCAAAATGCCCGCTTCTCCCAGAGAGTGTGATGGCCGGTGTGTAGTCCGCCGCGAACATATTGATCAGCAGACTGCGCTCGAGAGTCTGGAGGTAACGGCTGGACACGTTCCGGTCATGCGAGAAGCGGTGCTTCTGCTGGCCGATGGTCAGTTGCAGCGCATCGTTGAACGCCCACCTGGCCCAGAGCTCGGTGAAGCCGTTGTACGCCGGTTCAAAATCCGCGCCGCTGATCGCCTGTGCGTGCAGGGTCAGGTGATGGAACATGTGGATCTGTGTGCCGAGGCGGATACGGCGCGATTCGTAGCCCTCATCCTCGCCCGCGCTGCCGCTGGACCAGTGGTATTGCCCGTGATAGCGGCCCAGCAGCCAGATCGTTTGAAATACGGGATTGTCAGTGTCGTTGTAGATCCGGCCCAGGTTTTCGAGCTGGTCGCCGAGGGACAGGGATTCGGCGGCATTGGGGGCGGCGGAGATGGTGATCACCTTCGGCGCGAGTTCGTCGGCTTTGGCCGCAGGCACGGTCGCGGTGACCGCGAGCGTGCCGACGAGGCATGCCATGGCGACCCGGCTGAAGCGTTGTCCGGGCAGGGAATTGGCTTTCGGCGGTCGTGGGTCCGGGCGGTCAGTGTGCGGAACGACGGGGCAGAATGAGGTGGGATCGGTCATCTTGGTGGCTTGCATCGAGTCGAGCGTTTCAGTGTCGGTCCCGACTTTTTCAGGCCAATGTTACGATTGCGTGACGAAACGGTGACGTTTGTGAAAAAGGCGCGTCATTTGTGACGGTCCTGCGACAAGCGCGACGTCCGGTCCTGCGCAGCGCCCGCCTCCGTGAAATCCCGGTGTGGGCATTTTGTCCACCGTCTGCCACTGGCGGCCCGTTCACTTCTTGAGCAGAGCGGCCGGCGCATCGGCCGCGATCGCGGCGCGGTAATTGGCCTGGGCGCGGAAGTATTCGGCGTGGGCTTCCACGTCCAGCACCTTGGCGTCGAAGGTGGCCTGCTCGCGGATCTGCAGGGCGAGCAAGTCGGTCGCCCCCTGTTTGAGGCGCTCGTTCTCGGCGTCCTGGACCTGCTGGGCGAGGTCCACGTTGAGGCCGGTCTGCTTGAGCGCATCGTAAGCGGCAACGAGGGCGCTATGGCTGTCGCGCACATCGGCAGTGATCCGGTCGCGCGCGAATTTCCTCTCGATCTCGAGGCGCGCGACCTGGGCATCGATGGCCTCCAGCGATCCCTTCGCCTCGCGGCGTTGCAGGGGGAGTTTGAATTCGAATTTCGCCTCGACCTCCGTCTTCTCGATGTCCTTCGGGGTGTTGTTGCCGATGGCCTGGTTGGCCTGGAGCCCGAAGTCGAGACTTGGCAGCATGTTGTTCTTCGCGAGGCGGCGATCGATCTGAGCCTTGTCGATGGTGAGCGCTATGCGGCGGATCTCAGGGCGAAAATTTGCGGCCTTGGCGATGTCGGCGGCAAGTTGGTTGGAGTGCGGCTCTGCACGCGCCGGAAATGCCTTGGGCAGGCGGCTGCGTGCGGCCACGATGGGCTGGTCGTCGGCAAGCACCCGGTAGAAGAGTGAGAGTTCGATGGCGGTCGCCTGGAAGCGTCGCAGCGCCTGCACGACGCCGATTTCACGGGTGACCACGAGGCGCCGGTTGTCCACCCGGACGATGGGAGCGGTGGCCCCTTTCTGCACCTGCTCGGCGATTGCGCTGTCCCGGTTTCTCGCGATGCGGAGGAGTTCCTCCGCGAGGTCGAGGCGATGCCCGGCGGCGAGCCAGTTGTAGTACGCGATGGTCGCGGCGCGGATGAAATCGAGGTGCTGCCGGAGGATGATCGGGTTGGCGAGTTCCTGGTCGATTCTGGCTTGGAAGAGCGTGGCGCGCCGCCGGTCGATGGTGCCATCGCGCAGCAGCGGGATGCGGAAGCCGAGCGACAGCTCGCCGTCCACTCCCGTGCGGTCCTTGTTGTAGTTCGGCAGGAAGCCGGAGCTGAGCCGGTAGCCGCCGTACACATTGCCGCCCCAGAATGGCAGCGGCTGGTCGAGCGTCGCGTAGCCGGTCTGGCCATCGTAGAAGCCGGAGGGCATGAAGCCGGCCCCGGCATTGAGATTCAGGTCGAACGCTCCCAGCGCCTGCCGCGCGCGGCCATTGGCGATGTCCTGCTCGATGAGGGCGGCAAGGTAGGGCGGATACTTCGTGGTGACGCTGGTGAGAACTTCGGAAATGAGGAGCGCCTTCTCGGCGGCGGAGGAAATGCGAACGCTGCATGCCAGCAGCGCCGCGAGCAGCATGAACGCGGCGCGAAGGCGCGATGGGAACCGTGGGCGGGGCGCTGGCTGGGCTGCACTCATGCGGTCATCACTTGGTGGGATCAAATTTTCCGCCGTCGCTGGAGACGACCGGTGGGAATCCATTGATCTGCCGCCACACTTCAAACCAGAGGGGAACCTGTTTCAGCATCACCCAGCCGTTCACGCGCACGCCCTGTCGCAGCCAGCGATCCTTGTCCGGCCACGGGACCTCCACGGTGCCCTGGCCGCGATCGACCTTGTCATCCACCTGCGTGACGACCACGCGGAACTTGCCTTTGCCGTCGTCGGTCGCGTCCACAAAGATCACTTCGCCGCCAAAAGTGCCAATCGCGAGATTCGGCCAGCCAATGGCCTGCACGGCGGGCCAGCCTTCGAATGCGATCCGCACGGGGCTGCCGGGGGTGATTTTTCCATCCACCTCCCGGCGCGCGTGGACCAGCGGCACGTCGTTGCCATCCAGCCACAGCTCTACAAACCGGCTGTCGGTCTCCGGGATGATGACGCAGATCAGCGAACCGGGCCGCAGATAGGTGCCGTCGGTCGCGGCGACTTGCAGGACGATGCCTTCCCGCGGCGCCTCGACGATCTGGCGGAGGTTCTGGTTGATCTGCACGTCGGTGACCGAGACATCGCGTTCGGCCGAGGCGACATCGCCGAGGGCGGAGCCTTTCTGCGCGTGGATGGATGCGATGGTCGCGTCGAAGTCGTTGCTGGTCCGCTTCAGCGCGGCATCCGCGGACTTCAATTCGGCAGTGGTGGAATCGCGCTGGAGGATGGCCAGTTCGCGTTCGCGCGTGGAGGAGAGGCCCTTGGCGGCGAGGGAGTCGGTGCGGGTGTAGTTCAGCAGCGCGGTCTCGGCGGCGATCTTCGCGGCGGCGACGCGCTGCTCGGCTCCGTCGATGGCCTGCCCCTTCGCGAGTTCCTGCTGGGTGATCTGCGCGATGAGTGACTCGACGCGGCCTTTTGCAAAGTCCCGCCGGCTTTCGATCGCCTCGCGCTGCGCCTTGAGGTTTGCGATGAGATTCGGGTCGTTGTCCTGGATCTCGATGATGAGGTCGCCCTTTTGCACCCGCTGTCCTTCCACCACGTGGAGATGCTTCACCCGGCCGGCGACCTGGGCCTCCACATTGATCCGGCGGTCGAGCGGATTGAATGCAATGACCCGGCCGGTGCCGCCGATGAACTGCCGCCACGGCAGAAAGAGCAGGGCCAGCACGAGCAGGATGAAGCCGATGGTGAGCAGGCGGCTGATGACGCGGGTGAAGCGTGTGGAGCCTGCGAGGGAAAGGGCGGGAAGCGGCGGCGGCGGCTCGAGTGTCGGTGTCGGTTGCATGGTGGTGGGCTCAGTGTCTGCCGCTCCGCGCATGGCCTGGCGTGTTTGCGCGGGCGAAGCGGACCGGGCGCGTGGAGCGCGCGGTCATGGTTTCGATTGGATGGGTTCCGTGCCGTCCGTGAGATGGCACGGGGCGAGTTCGATGATCTGATCGCACAGATTCGCCACGTCGTGATCGCGGGTCGTGAGGACGACGGTCCAAGGGATCGATTTGTCGAAGATGGCGGGCGCGAGCTGGCGGAAGGACTCGGGGTCGAGCCCGTCAAAGAGTTCGTCGATCTGCAGAAGTCGCGGACGCTGGACGAGGGCGCGGGCGAGGAGCAGCCGCGTCCTTTGATTCCCTGAAAGCGGAGGGCCACCGAATTTGAGCCGGAGATTCAGCCCGTCGGGGCGATGCAGCAGATCATCGAGCAGCCCCACGCGGGCGAGTGCGTCGCGGATCTCATCCATGCCGATGTCGGTGCGGCCGAGCCGGAGATTCTCGACGATGGTTGCGTCGATGATTTCGTCGCGGCGGATGAGCTGCACCTCCTGCCGCAGGGCTTCGAGATACCACGAGCGCAGGTCGAGCCCGTTGATGGACACGAACCCGCCGGTCGGCGTGCGAAGGCCGAAGAGGATGTCGAGCAGCGAACTCGCGCCGGAGCCGTGCGGGCCGATGATGCAGGCGCGCGCGCCGGCTTTGATCGTGAAGTTGCGATCCGCGAAGAGCGGAGAGCCTTCGTCATAGCCGAAGCAAAGACCGCTGGCGACGACCTCGGCGCCGGTCTCGCGGCGTTCGGGCTGCTCGCCATCTTCGCGCTCGATTTCGAGGTCGAAGATGTGGCCCAGCTTGTCCATCGCGGCCATCGCGTCGTACCAGGCCTCCAGTTTCTTGCCGAGCTTTGAGAGGGAGGCGACGATTCCGCTGATGATCAGTTCGCTGGCGACGAGCTGGCCGAGGGTGATCTGCTGGCTGATGACCAGCCATCCCCCGACGCCCAGCAGCGAGGCCGCGGCGATGACCTGCAGGGTGAGCAGTCCGATGATCTGCCGCATGAGGATGCGGAAGTGCTTTGCCCGGGCCATGACGTAGTCCGTGGCGAGCTCGTTCGCCCGTTCATACGCCATGCCGTGTCCGCCGGGTCCCTTGAAAAGGAAGGGGAAGTGGGCGATCTCCTCGAACCAGTTCACGAGGTCATACTTTATCCGCGATTCCTTGATGCTCGTGTCCACCGCGCCGCGGCCAAACACCCACACGACCGTGACGATGAGGAGCAGCAGCACGACCACGAAGATCAGCAGGATCGGATGATACAGCGCCAGCAGCAGCATGCCGATCAGGCCGCCGAAGACGAGATTGATGCCATCGAGCAAAAGAAGCGCGGTGGTTTTCTGAACGATGACGACATCGAGGAAGCGGTTCACCAGCTCGGGGGCATGCACTCCGTCGAGAGCCTCCGCCTTCACGCGCGGCAGGCGGTAGGCGAGGTCGGACGCCGTGCGCACAAAGATCCGACGCTGGATGATGTCCGAGATATAGTATTGGAAGGCGTTCACCACCGCCTGGAGCGCCAGGCAGCCGAAGAGCGCGATGGAAAGTACCACCAGCGCCTGGACATAGGGCGCCTGCTGGCCGCCGAACGCGAGATTGCTCACCACCGCATCGATCGCCAGCGGTGCGGCGAGATAGAGGATCCCGGCGAAGACTGAAAAAATGAGCAGCGTCCGGATGTCCTGCTTTTCCGCGCGCATGAGCCCGAAGAAACGCTCCGTCGGGCTGAGGGATTCGTGGTCATGTCCATCTCCATCTCCATGCCCGTCCTGGCTCTGCGAACTCATCCCGTGCGCCGGCCGCTCAGGATGCACGACGCCGATTTCGATCACCTCGTGGATGCCGGCCAGGCCGAGTTTTTCCGCGAGTTCCGCACGCGTGAGGGTGACGCGGTGCGTGGGATGGTCGCCATCCGCGATCCGGAGATCGAACCATCCCGCATGGGTGACGATGAGCCAGCGCGACTCCTTCGCATACCAGATGACCACCGGCGTATTCTGGTGGGCCTGCCAGATCGCCTCCGAGAGCGGCATCCGGGTGGCGGCCACGTGCATGTACACCTCTGCCGCCGCTGAGACGAGCTGGTGCAGGGGATCGGCACCGGCCCGGGTGGCATTCTGAACGGCAATCCTGGCGCGTTCGTGGTCAAACTCGCTTCCCGTAATCGCGGCGAGCTGGGCCAGCAGGCTCGGGCGGATCGCGGGTGACTCGGATGAAGTTGGCGGAATCGGAGAATTGTTTGCAGGCATCGTGACCGGGACGGCAGCGCGGAGCAGACGGTAATGTTGAGCGCGCTGGACTCTAGGTGCGCTGCGAGATTTGCAAGAACCTTTTGAGTGCGGCAGAACCTTTTGAGCGCGTTCTGATGACTCGACGGCTGAAACGAGCGGGCCAATGAGTCGGACGCCTTTTGCTGAAAGTCTCTGCGCGGCTTCCTGCTTCGAGCGGGACGCCCGTTTAAATTTTTGGTAGGGATTCCTTGGCCGCCGGTATAGATCGCGAGTTGCCTGTGTGCCTGTGCCACTGGTCGGTACGAGAATGCGTGGAACTCACGCCTCAGAGAATTATCAACATCCGCCCAATCCGTTTGTATTTTCCGATGACCATCAACCTGCGCCGTGATCTCCCGGCTTCCCTCGTGGTGTTTCTCGTGGCCCTGCCGCTCTCGCTGGGCATCGCGCTGGCGTCCGGTGCGCCGATCATCGCCGGTCTGATCGGCGCGGTCGCGGGCGGGATTGTGACCGGGCTGCTGGCCGGTGCGCCGTTGCAGGTCTCGGGGCCGGCGGCGGGACTCACGGTGGTGGTGGCGGGATTGGTGGGGCAGTTCGGATGGCAGACGATGTGCCTGATCACCGCGTGCGCGGGAGCGGTGCAACTGGTGATGGGCTGGTTTAAAGTGGCGCGCGGCGCGCTGGTGATTGCGCCGGCGGTCGTGCATGGAATGCTGGCGGGAATCGGAATCTCGATCGCGCTGGCCCAGATGCACGTGGTGCTGGGTGGGAAGCCGGAGAGTTCGCCGCTGGTGAATCTCATGCATCTGCCGGCCGGCTTCGGTCGCATGAACGTGAGCGCGGCGATTCTCGGGGTGCTGACGTTCGCCATTCTGGTCGTGTGGAAAAAACTCCCGTTCAAGGCGCTGAAGGGAATACCGGGTCCGCTCGTGGCGGTGTTGGCGGGAACGCTGGTCTCGATGCTGGCAAAGATGGATGTGGTGCGGGTGGACCTTCCCGAGAAATTCGAACTCACCAAGCTGCTCCCGCCGGCGAACTGGGGCGGCTTCGTCATCGCGGTGCTGACGGTGGCGGCGATTGCCAGCATCGAGTCGCTGCTCTGCGCGGTGGCTACGGACAAGCTGCACTCGGGCCCGCGGGCGAACCTCGACAAGGAACTCGCGGCGCAGGGCGTGGGCAATCTCCTCTCGGGCCTGCTCGGCGGCCTGCCGGTCACGGGTGTGATTGTGAGATCCTCGGCGAACGTCTCGGCCCATGCCGTGAGCCGCTGGTCGGCGGTGTTTCATGGCGTCTGGATTCTGCTTTTCGCGCTGTTCCTCGGGAGTGTGATCGAAACGATCCCGCTCGCGGTGCTGGCGGCGCTGCTGGTGCATGTCGGCGTGAATCTGGTGAACCTGCACCACATCCGCGACCTCACGAAGCATAACGAGGCGCCGATTTACTACGCCACGGTGCTCGGCGTGACGTGCATCAACCTCCTCGCCGGGGTCGGGATTGGCGTGGCGCTGTCTGTGTTCTTCGCGCTGCGGCGCCTTTCCACGACGGAGGTGACGATGGAGGAGCGGGAGGGAAAATGGCACGTGATGATCGGCGGCACGCTGACATTTGCCTCCGTGCCGAAGCTGAACATGGAACTCTCGCGCATCCCGGCGGGACGTGCGGTGGACATCGACCTCGCCGTGGACTTCATCGATCACGCCGCGTTCGAGGCGCTGCATGGCTGGCGGCACAACCATGAGAAGACGGGGGCGAAGGTGGACATCGATGAGACGCACGAGGAGTGGTACCAGGCCGCGGTGAATGGCACCCCGCGCGGCGCGAAGTCTTCGCCGCGGAAGGAAAAGGTCTGAAGCCATCGCACTGAACCCGACGCCGACGTGAGCGCCGAACATTCCGCATCCCATCATCCGCCGGGCGCCGCCGCGCTGTCTCCGGACCAGGCACGGCTGCGCGACCGCATCCATCACGCGGCGCATCTGCTGCCCGCGCAGGGACCGATCGGTGTCTTCATCCATCACAACACGCTGCACGCATTCGAGGATCATCCGTTCGACGAGGCGCTCCTGCGCGGTTCCTCGGTCTTTGGCTGCGAGCCTTATCTCTCCGAGGATCGTTACCGGGAGGAGCTGACGCGCGGGCGGATCCTTTTTTCTGAACTGCGCACGGTGCTGGAGCGGGATCTCGGCGCGGCGGCGGGCGGCAGCGTGTGCGGGCTGGCGACAAAACTCGAACTGCGGCTCGCGATGTTGCAGCATCCGCTGCGGACGGGCGCAGGCCGGGAGCTGGACTGGTTCATGGCGGAGACGGATGCGCTGCAGACGGCGCGGCGGGACGTGGGCGAGGTGCAGCGGCGGCGATTGATCACCGAGACCCGGCACTGGGTCATGCGCAGGCTCCGCGGTTCGCTGCCGGGTGTGCGGCGGCCGGAATGGATCGACGCCCTCTTCACGCGGTTCAAGGAAACGCGCATCGAGGCATGGGAGGACGCCGGATGGGAGGCGTTCACGCTCTCCGCGCTGTGGGAGGTCTGCTCGGACGGGGTGAAGGCCGCCGCCGTCCCCGAGACCGCCGCGGTGCGTCCGCTCATCCGCCATCGTGACATCCTGCATGCGCTCGGCGCGATGGACAGCGACCTGCTGGTGAATGACGTGCTCATCCGGCTGTGCGCCGCGTTTCTCGATCAAGGCATCGGCCACTGGCAGCTCCCGGATCGCGACGCGGGATTGTTCGCGGCGTTCCGCGCGCATTTTGCCCAGGCCCACTGCCCGGTGCCCTGGTGGTTGAAAGGGATGCGCGCCGAGGTGCAGGCGCTGGCCCGCGCAGGCACGACGGCGCTGGACTGCATCCGGCAATCGCTCGACGCCCTCGGGGTCGCCGAGCAGGAGACGGATGAATTCCTCTCCGCGACGCTCCTCGCGCTGCGCGGCTGGGGCGGGATGATCTGGCATGTGGAAGAGCGGGCCGACCGGGTGCATCACGCGGTGCCGGATGGCAGCCTGGTGGACTTTGTCGCGGTGCGTCTGCTGCTGGAAAAATTCGCCCTGCGCGCCGCGGCGCGCGCCTCGCTGGGCTGGGCGGGATCGCTGGCGGCGATGCGGGCGGAGTTGAAGGTGCGAATCCCGTCGTCCCGCCCGACGGGCGAGAAGCAGCGCGCGTTTCTGATTTTCCAACTCGCGCAGGTGCTCGGGTGGACGCCGGAGCAGCTCTTCAGCCTGACTGCCGCGCAGTGGACCGCGCTGATGCATGAGGTGGAGAGCTTCACGGAGATCGACCGGCGGCGCGTGTTCCATCTCGCGTATGAACATCGTTTCCGCGTGCAGACGCTCGACGCGCTGACGGCGCATCCCGCGCGGCCTCCGGGGTCCGGGGCGCGTCCGTCCTTTCAGGCGGTCTTCTGCATCGACGAGCGGGAGGAATCGATCCGGCGTCACGTGGAGGAAACCGCGCCGACGGCGGAGACCTTCGGCGCCGCGGGATTCTTCGGCGTGGCCATGTATTACCGCGGGGCGGCGGCGGCGGATTTCGTGCCGCTGTGCCCGGTCGTGGTGAAGCCGCAGCACTGGGTGTCCGAGACGGTGGATGCGCAATTGCAGGCCGAGCATCGCCGCCGGCGCGGCGCGCGGCGGACGATCGGCATGGCGTTGCAGGGATTTCACGGCGGCAGCCGGCGCGTGGTCAGCGGTGCATTTCTCTCCGCGACGCTGGGCCTGCTCGCCACCATCCCGCTGGTGGCGCGCGTGGTCTTCCCGCGGCTCACGGCGCAATTCCGCGGCTTCTTCGGCGGCTTCATCGCTCCGCCGCCCGTCACGCGGCTGGTGCTCGAACGCAAGGAGCCGAAGTCCGGCATCGCGGAACATCTGCATGGATTCCTGCCGGATGAAATGATCGCGATCGCCGAGCGGCTGCTGCGCGACATCGGCCTGACTGCGGGATTCGCCCGGCTGGTGATCGTGATCGGCCACGGTTCGACCAGCATGAACAACCCGCATGAGTCCGCCCACGATTGCGGTGCGTGCGGCGGCGGAGTCGGCGGGCCGAATGCGCGCGCGGTGGCGCAGATGCTGAACGACCCGCGCATCCGCCGGGCGCTGCGCGATCGCGGCATCGAGATTCCGGAGGATACGGTCTTCGTCGGCGGCCTGCACAATACCAGCAGCGAGATGCTGACGTTCTTCGACAACGACCGGCTGCCGGAGTCGCACCGGTTTGAATTCGATGTCGCGTGCAAGGCGCTGAACGAGGCGACCGTGCGCAACGCCCACGAGCGGGCACGCCGCTTTGGCTCCGCGTCGCTGGGACTCAGCCCCGCGGCGGCGAAACGCCACGTCGAGGGGCGCGCGGAGGATCTCTCGCAGGTGCGCCCGGAATGGGGCCACGCCACGAATGCGATCTGCATCGTCGGGCGGCGCTGGAAGACGCGCGGGCTGTTCCTGGATCGCCGGGCATTTCTGGTCTCGTACGATCCGGCGCAGGACGATGCCGGGGCCGCCATCCTCAGCCGCATCCTCGGCGCGGTCGTGCCGGTGTGCTCGGGCATCAATCTCGAGTATTACTTTTCCTACGTGGACTCCCCCGGCTGGGGCTCCGGCTCGAAGCTGCCGCACAACATCACCGGCCTGCTCGGCGTGATGGATGGCGCGATGAGCGACCTGCGCACCGGACTGCCGTGGCAGATGGTGGAGATTCATGAGCCGGTCCGCCTGCTCTTCGTCATCGAAGCCACGCCCGCCACGCTGCTGGCCATCATGGAAAAAAATGCCGCGATGAAAGTCATGGTGGGCAACCGCTGGGTGCAGCTCGCCGCGATGGATCCGGCGAGCGGGCAATTGAGCGTGTATCACCACGGAGTGTTCGAGCCGCATCGCGCCTCGGGAGGCGAGCTGCCGGTCGCCGCCACTTCCGAGGAATGGTACACCGGGTGGCGCGACCATCTGGAATTCGCGACGATCCTCGCGGGCACGCCCGAGGCGGCGCGGCCAGTCGCAGTCCCCGCCTGAGCCAGCCACGAATCATGCCATCCCAGGAATCCCTGCTCTCCGCGCTCGCCCTCATTATCGTCGGCGGACCGCTCGTGCTCGTCGGCGTTTTCTTCATCGCATTCCTCCTCGGGCGGAAGCTCGGTGAGACGGTCATCAGCCGGCTGATCCAGGGTACCGTCGCGGTGAGCCTGCTGGCCGCGATCGCGGCGGCGGTGACGATGGTGGTGACGCGCCGCGCGCAGCACGCGGTGGAATTGGGCGACTGGGTCATCACGAGCAGCTATCACCTGAAGTTCGAGTTCGTCCTCGACGTGCTCTCGATCTCCTACGTGCTGCTGACGCTCGTGCTGTGCGCGACCATCGCCGCATTCTCCACGCGCTACCTGCACCGCGAGCGCGGCTACCACCGCTTCTTCGTCCTCTTCGCCGTGTTCCTGCTCGGCATGCTCACCGCCGCGCTCTCGGACACCGTCGAGACCCTCTTCGCCGGATGGGAAATGGTGGGGCTTTCCTCCGTGCTGCTGATCGCCTTTTTCCACGAGCGCCCGGCGCCGCCGCGCAACGGCCTGCGCGTGTGGATCGTCTATCGCGTCTGCGATGCGGCGCTGATGTTCGCGGCCATCCTCATGCACGAGATCAACGGCGCGGGTGACTTCGATCATCTCGTCGGGACCCAGGCCTGGCCGCGGCACGATCCGCTGCTCATCGGTCCGCATTTCACCCTGCTCGCGCTGCTCTTCATCATCGCCGCCGCGGGGAAATCCGCGCTCATTCCTTTCTCCGGCTGGCTGCCGCGCGCGATGGAGGGGCCGACACCTTCGAGCGCGATTTTTTACGGGGCGCTCTCCGTGCATCTGGGCGTCTTCCTGTTGCTGCGGGTGAGTCCCGTGCTGGACAGCGCGCCGTGGCTCTCCGTGCTCGTGGTCACCCTCGGTCTGGGCTCCGCGGCGTTTGCCTATCTCGCCGGACGCGTGCAGGCGGACATCAAGTCGGCGCTCGCGTTTGCCTCGCTGACGCAGGTGGGGATCATCATCGCGGAGATCGGCCTCGGCTTCCGCTATCTCGCGCTCATCCATCTGCTCGGGCACGCCTGCCTGCGGACGCTCCAGTTCCTCCGCGCACCCAGCCTGCTCCATGACCATCACCAGTTGGAAAATGCGATCGGCGCGCGGCCGCGGGAGGAGGGCATCATGTGGGAGCAAAGGCTCCCGCCCGCCGTGCAGCGATGGCTGTTCCGCTTCTCGCTCGAGCGTGGATTCCTCGATGCGCTGCTGGACCGCTTCATCGCGCGCCCATTCGTCGGCTTCTTCCGCCGGCTCGATGCGATGGACGGCGCACTGTCGCGCCTCATCGAGGGCGAGGCGGTATCCCCGGAAAAATCCGCACCACCGCGCCAGCCGTCCGCATGAATTTCTTCCTATCGCCCCTGTGGATTCAACTGACCGCCGCGCTGCCGGTCGCCGCCGCGGCCGTCCTGCTGTTTGTCCGCACGCCATCGATCGCCGCGCGCTGGAGCGTGACGGTCCTGGCCGTGACGCTGCTTTCCGCCGCGCTCATCTTTGCGGCGCACACCGTGGTCGCGGCGCCGGTGGAGTCGGGCCGTTTCGCGGTGGATGATGTCGCCAGCCCGATGCTGCCGGTGGTGGTGATGCTCCACCTGCTCGCGATGCTCGGCACGGCGAAGTCGCGGGTGTCCTCCCATTTTTGCGCGCGGCTGCTCCTCTCGGCGGGTCTCGCGATGTTCGCGCTGCTGGTGCAGTCCGGCGCGCTCCTGGTCGGCGTCCTGTCCGTGTCCGTCCTGCTGCCGTGGTGGGATCTGAAGAGCCGCGGGCAGCGCACTCGCGGTTACGTGATCTATCTGGGGCTCTTCCTCGTGCTGCTGCTCGCGGGCTGGTTCAATCTGTCCGCATCGCCGCGGAGCCCATGGCCCGTGGTGTCGCTCACGCTGGCGTTCCTGTTGCGCGGGGGCATCGTGCCGCTCCACGGCTGGATGCCCTCGCTGTTCAAGAATGCGGCATTTGGCTCGGCCCTCGTCTTTGTGCTGCCTCTCGTCGAGGTGCTGGGCGTCGTCCGGCTGCTGCTGCCACAGGCGCCCGGGCCGATGCAGGAAGCCGCCGGCATCGCGTGCCTCGTCACCGCCGTGTACGGCGGCGGGCTGGCCATCGTGCAAAATGATTCGCGGCGGTTCTTCGCACACATCGGGCTGAGCCAGACATCCATGGTCCTCTACGCCGTGCTCATGCGCACTCCCAACGGGCTGACAGCGGCGCTGTGCCTGTGGATTTCGGCATCGCTCGCATTGGCGGGCCTCGCCTTTTCGCTGCGGGCGCTGGAGGCCCGGTTCGGCAGTCTCTCGCTCCGCGAACACCACGGCTTTTACGAACAGGTGCCGGGGCTGGCCATCTGCTTTCTCATCACCGGCCTGGCCAGCGTGGGCTTTCCGGGCACCATCGGATTTGTGCCGATGGAACTGCTCATCACCAGCAGCGTGAGCAAGGGCCTCGGGATCACCGCCGCCCTCGCCTTCGCCGCCATGTTCAACGCCATCGCCATCATGCGCGCGTATTTTGCACTGTTCACCGGACGCAGCCCCACCACGTCCATCTCACTGCGCACCACCACCGCCGAACGCAGCGGCATCATCGCCATCAGCCTCATCGTCTTCCTCGGCGGATGGTTCTCACCAGCGGTCGTCGAGTCACGGCATCGGACTGCGAATCGCCTGCTTGGAGAGTCCAACGGGTCGCCCGCCGTCTCGCCGCAGCACTGAGTCGCGGACCGCGCCGGAAATCCCTGAGTGATTTCCGCAGCGATGGTGTAAGTGTCAGCGGCAGCCCACCCGCGTCGCCCCGTCCGCAAATTCTCCGTTCACCACCCTATGAACCCAAGTGACCCACTCGACGAACTGCTCGCCGCATGGCGGCTGCAAGTCCCGGAAAATCCCGCCTTCCAGCGCGAAGTCTGGCACCGCATCGCGACCGCGCAGGATGAACTGTCGTGGGCGGAAAAGATCCTCAGCTGGTGGTTGCGACCGCGGCGGTTGCTCGGCGCCGCGCTCGCCTGCGTCTGCCTTGGCTCGGCCCTTGGCATTCTGAACACGGTGCAGCAGCGCGGGCACGATGCGGGGATTCATCAGCCGCATGACCGGGGACGCTGAAGTGGCGCGCGACCTTGCCCAGGAGACATTTGTCCGCGTTTACCAGCATCGCCGCCGCTACGATCCCAGTTACGCATTTGCGACCTGGCTCTTTACCATCGCGACGAATCTCTCGCGCAACCATCATCGCTGGCGGCATCGCCACCCGGAGGTGTTGATGGAGCCCACCTCCATGGCCGGGGCCGACCTGCCCAGCCACGCGCAGGATCCCCGGCAGATGCTCGCCAGCGCCGAGTGCTCCGCCGCTGTGCCCAGCGCGATCGCGATGCTGCCCGAGGTTCAGCGCGTGGTCCTGATGCTCTCCGTTTACGGGCAGCTTTCCCACGCCGAGATCGCCGCCATTGCCGACTCTTCCGTCAAAGCCGCCGAACTCCGAATCTACCGCGCCCGGTGCAAGCTGCGTCGTCTGCTTGCCGACTGGCTCCCAGCATCGCAGCCTGCGGAGGGCCGGAGAAAGAGCGAACCCCCGGCCCGCCATCCCGACGTCAGTCCAACCGAACCACTGCCCACCTGATCATGAGTAACAACCGTAGCCCGCGGTCCCAAAATCTGGCCAAGGACCTCATCGCCGGACTGGTCGTTTTCTTCGTGGCGCTGCCGCTGTGCCTCGGCATCGCACTGGCCTCACGCGCGCCGGGCATTGCGGACGCGGCCAATGTTCCACTCTTCGCCGGGATCATCGCGGGCATCATCGGCGGGCTGTTCGTCGGCTGTCTCAGCGGATCCCAAACCAGTGTCAGCGGACCCGCCGCCGGCCTGACCGCTGTCGTCGCCGCGCAGATCGGCAACCTGGGAACCTTCGATGCATTCCTGTTCGCGGTCGTTCTCGCCGGAGTGCTCCAGATGGTTATGGGCATCTGCCGCGCCGGTTTCATCGCCGCCTTTTTCCCATCGAGCGTCATCAAGGGACTGCTGGCCGCGATCGGTGTGATCCTCATCCTCAAACAAATCCCGCACGTCCTCGGTCACGACGCAGATCCGATGGGCGAAAAATCGTTCTTTCAACCCGACCAGAGGAACACCTTCTCCGAACTTGTCGCGACGTGGTTCGACATCCAGCCGGGTGCCATGTTGATCGGCATGCTTTCCGTCGTCCTCCTGCTTGCCTGGGAGCGGATCCAGTTCCTGAAAAAATCGCCCATCCCGGCACCGCTCGTCGTCGTGATGCTCGGCGTGGCCGCCAGCTTTGCGCTGCGCAAGTTCGGTGCTTCCTGGACCATCGAGCCCAGCCATCTCGTGCAGGTGCCCGTCTCACAAAGCCCCGCCGAGTTTCTGGGCTTCCTCCGCTTCCCGGACTTCAGCGCGTGGAGCAACCCCGCCGTGTACGGCACCGCGGTGACCATCGCCATCGTGGCCTCGCTCGAGACGCTGCTGAACATCGATGCCGTGGACAAAATCGATCCCGAGCAGCGCAGCACGCCGCCGAGCCGCGAACTGCTCGCGCAGGGGGCGGGCAACATCCTCGCCGGCCTCATCGGCGGACTCCCGATTACGAGCGTCATCGCCCGCAGTTCCGTGAACATCAATGCCGGTGTGAAGACCAAGCTCAGCACCATCTGGCATGGCGTGCTGCTCCTCGGCTCTGTGATGCTGGCGCCCACCTGGCTGAACGAAATCCCCCTCGCCGCCCTCGCCGCCATTCTCCTCATGACGGGCCTGAAGCTGGCCAGCCCGCAGCTCTTCTCGCAGATGTGGGCCGAGGGCCGGAACCAGTTCCTGCCCTTCGCCACCACCGTCATCGCCATCGTGCTGACGGACCTCCTCTCGGGCATCCTCATTGGACTCGCGGTCGCCCTCGCATTCATCCTGCACAGCAACTTCCGCCACCCAATGCGCAGGATCATGGAGAAGCACGCCACGGGTGATGTCCTGCGCATCGAACTCGCGAACCAGGTCAGCTTCCTCAACCGCGCGGCGCTCGACCAGACGCTCCGCTCCGTTTCGCGCGGCGGCCACGTGCTCATCGATGCGCGCAACACCGACTACATCGATCCCGACATCCTCGACCTCATCACCGACTTCAAGGACACCATGGCCCCTGCGCACGGCGTCCACCTCAGCCTCGCCGGTTTCCGGGAAAAATATTCCCGTCTGGATGATCACATCCAGTACATCGATTACTCCAGCCGCGAGGTTCAGAACGCGCTCACGCCGCAGCGGGTGCTAGAGATATTGCAGGAAGGCAACCGGCGCTTCCTCTCCGGCGATCGCATCATCCGCGATCTGGGCCGGCAGGTGACCGCCACCGCCGCCGGGCAGTTCCCGATGGCCGTCGTGTTGAGCTGCATCGACTCGCGCGCCCCGGCGGAGCTGATTTTCGACCTCGGTCTCGGCGACATCTTCAACGTCCGCATCGCCGGCAACATCGCGCGGGACAAGGTGTTTGGCAGCATGGAATACGCGTGCGCCGTCGCCGGGTCGAAGCTCATCCTCGTGATGGGCCACACCGCCTGCGGAGCCGTGAACGCCGCCGTGGATCTCATCGGCAAATCCGCCTCGGAAGCCACCGGCTGCGCGAACCTCGACAGCCTCATCACCGAGATCCAGCAAGCCGTGGATCTGCGGACGCTAAAAAGATCCGACCAATGGCTCCCCGGCGAGAAAGCCGCCTACGCCAACGAAGTCTCGAAGCGAAGCATCCTCCGCACGATGCACAAAATCCGCGAGCGCAGCGCCACCTTGGACGGCCTTGTGCGCAAAGGTCGCATCGCAATCGTGGGCGCACTCTACGACATCGCCACTGGCGGGGTTGCGTTTTTCCAGACCCCGGAATCCAGCCTCCAAAAACTTTCGATCCCGCTGGTGGTCAATTCGTGAGTAATCGGGGTTGCGCCGGGCTCGTCTGAATCCCGGGCCTCGGCGGGCATGAATTCGCTCCCCCGGCCCGCGCTGGTTTCCCTAGAGGATCGTGCCCCGCAAGATCAGGGCGGCGGAGTAGAAATAGATCATCAACCCCGTGACATCCACGAGCGTGGCCACGAAGGGCGCGGAGGATACGGCGGGATCGAAGCCGAGGCGCTTCAGCACGAATGGCAGCATCGAGCCGGAGACTGTTCCCCAGAGGACCACGCCCATGATCGCGATTGCGACTGCCAGGCCGATCAGCACGAAGTGCTCGCTATAGGGAAACTGGCCCGACTTCGCAGCGATCGCCGCCCATCCCGCGATGCGGACGAAGCCCACCACGGCAAGGATGCCGCCGAGCATCACGCCGGAGAGGATTTCCTTTTTCATCACCCGCCACCAATCGCCCAGTCGCACCTCACCGAGGGACAGCGAACGGATGATCAGCGTGCTCGCTTGCGACCCCGAGTTTCCGCCCGAGGACATGATGAGCGGAAGGAAGAATGTGAGAATGACCGCGCGCTGCAGTTCACTCTCGAAGTGGACCATGACGGATGTGGTCAGCAATTCGCCGATGAAAAGGACGACCAGCCAGACGGCGCGCTTGCGCACCAGCTCCCAGATGGGGGCATCCATGTAGGGTTCATCCAGCGCCTCGGTGCCGCCGAGTTTCTGGATGTCCTCGGTGGTCTCCTGCTCCTGCACATCGAGCATGTCGTCCACGGTGATGATGCCGAGCAGCCGGCTCTCGCCATCCGTCACAGGGAGCGTGGCGCGGTCGTATTTCTTGAAGAGTTCCAGCGCCATCTCGGCGGTGTCGGTCGGCTTCAGCGCGATGAAGCTGGCGTCGTGAATGTCGCGGACCATCGTATCGGTCGGTCGCAGCAGGAACTCCCGGATGCGGACGTCGTCGATCAGTTTTCCGCGCTCATCGGTGACGTAGATGACGTTGATGGTCTCCGAGTCCCGCCCGTGATTGCGGATGTGCTCGAGCACGCGCGCGATCGTCCAGTCGTCGCGCACGGAGAGGAAGTCGGGGGTCATCAGCCTTCCGACGCTGCCCTCAGGGTAGTTGAGCAACTGCTGTGCGACCTTGCGTTCCGCCGGCTTCAGGAGCGCGAGCAACTGCACGACCGCGTTGCCCGGCAGCTCCTCGAGCAGCGCCGTGCGATCGTCGGGGGACATCTCGTTGAGAATTTGCGCCGCCTGCTCGCTGCTCAACGCCCGCAGCAGCGCCTCCTGGGCATCGGTGTCGAGATACTCGAAGACATCCGCCGCGAGCGCGGTCGGCAGAATGCGGAACACCACCGCACGCTGATCCTCCGGCAACTCGGCGACCACTTCCGCGGCGTCCACAGGGGGGAATTCGGCAAGCACCACCCGCAGCCCCGCGAAGTCACGGTTCTTGATCATCTCCTGGATTTCCGGGCCGAGAAGGTTGCCGAGCATGGCGGCGTCGCGAATGCCGGATGCCGCTGCGCAGATCAACACCCAAGCGGGAATGGCGACGGATTTTTTCTGCTGGCCATCACGATCGCCGGCCCGGCCAGAAGCACATCACCCGCGTCGGGTGGCGTTCGCATTCCTCACCTCGGAGACGAGCCAGGCGGCGAACAATCCGCTCCAGCCGGTGCAGACGTCCCGCAGGTCACTGAACCTGCCGGGAATCACGAACTGCAGGATTTCCAACGCACACACCAGACCCATCAACGCGGCCAGCCGTGCCAGCCTGTGCGCGAACACACGACACAACAACCCGATAAGGCCACTGCCCCGGTTGGCGGAATCGGCAGAGGGGAGGCAAAAGGCGACGATGCCGAGAACCCAAAAGCCGGTGATGTTGTTGAAATCGTCGTGCTCGCAGATCCAGCGACGGAGTTTCTCCGGGAGAAAGCCAAGGAATTGTCCGCGATTATTTGGGATGAGCGCGAGCCACGCGACCAGGCCGAGAACGGTGACTGCGATCGCCACGCCGACGATGTTGCGCGCAGGCGGCTCGATGTGACGGTTCATTTCCCGCTGCTGCGGGAGCGCTCCGCGTCGTTCTTCAGCTCATACGTCTTCGCCACGCTGAGGAATTCGTAGAAGCCGTGGAGACGCGCGAAGTAGTAGCCTTCGCGGCCATCGAGGAATCCGCGCTGCCAGAAGTAAACGTAGAGAAACCGGAGCAAGCCGCGGAAGGGCAGCGACTGGGACCATTGCTTGAGCTTGCGCCGTGCGCCGACGACGCCCTTTTGCAACCGCCCGCTGCTGCCCCGGAGATAGCGGTCGAGTGCGACGCGCGCCTCCCAGTTGGAGTAGCGGTTGTGCTTCTCGACGAAGACCGCGACGGAAGGAAACGCGTAGTGATCCATCTCGGATCGCAAGCGGTCCGTGGATCCCTCGACGACGATGTGTTCATGCACCTCGTTGTCCCCGCTTTGGGTGTCCACGTCGGTCAGTTTTTCGTAACGGCCGAGGCGGTGCTTGAGCAGGCGCAGATTCCAGTTCGGGTAGTAGGCGTGCCGGAGCCAGCGGCCCATGAACATGAAGCGGCGATTGATCCAATAGCCGGCCGTCGGGTTGTTCGGATCGGTCACGATCGCGCGGAATTCCGTCTCGGTCTCCGGCGGCAGCACTTCGTCGGCATCGAGGATGAAGACCCACTCGTGTTTGAACGGCAGGTTTTCCAGCGCCCAGTTTTTCTTCTTCGGCCAGGTCCCGTTGAAGTCGAATTGCACGACCTTCGCGCCGTGCTGCTCGGCGATGCGCTGTGAGCCATCCGTGCTCTGCGAATCCACCACAAACACCTCGTCCGCCCACGCGACGGACTGGAGACAGCGCGGCAGGTTCGCCGCCTCGTTCTTGATCGGGATGAGGATGGAGACGGGGACAGACATTCGCGGCGAGACTGCATGGGATTTTCAGAATTGGCAAATCATGCAACGTGGTGCGCCGCCTCCGCACTGGCGTTGCATCGTCGCACCGGGCAGCTATCTTGCTCCGCCGCATCCCATGCCCCACTCGTTCTCCCCGTATCTCGTCGCCATTCTCATCCTCCGCACCGGAGTCGCGCTTGCGCAGGTTCCCGATGCGCCTGCAGCGGGCCGGACGCCGGCGTCGAATCCCGCGCCGATCGGCCAGAGCGCATCGCCCGCGCAGCTCGCAGGTGCGAAGCCGGGCCAGAATTCCCCTTTCGGCCAGGAAATTCCGATCCTCGATCCCGGCACGGAGACGATGACTTTCAACGGCAAGAACTGGAACGTGACGAACAACCGGATCTTCCAGGCGCGCTTCGAGAAATTTCTGAATGCTCCGGAGGCGACATCATCCGACGAGACCGCCTACCGGCAGATCATCGAACGCGTGCTGGCCCTCCTCGCACCGGGACAGGCGACGGTGAAGAATGTGGACACGGCATTCACTCTTCTCCCATACGCGGGCCGCTACGATATCGATGCGCGACTCTGCAATTCGCTCGCCGACGCCGTGTATTCGGTCTGGCAGGCCCAGCACAACGTGTCCCGGCTGGCGAATGCAAACATCGCGCTCGAGGATGCCGCCCGGAAGCTCGAATGGAACATCGGCGTGGTGAATGCGGACAAGCCGATCACGCGCCCCGCCCAGCAGACCGGGAGGAATGGAAACAACAACCAGCGCCCGAACACGGGAACCTCCGCGGTGAACCCCGCGAACCAGACCGACGCGCAGACGGCCAGCTACGCCCGCCGCCTCACCGAGCACCTTGCCAGCATCAAGGCCAATCAGGTGAAGAAGGAACTCTCGGAGCTGCAGGCGAAGGTCGAGTTCCAGGCGCTCATGGTGCAGTTCTTCCTGCAACGCCGGTTCCAGCACGTGCTCATGGCATCGCGCTTCTACCGGGCGCTGTTCACCGACGGCGACACGAAGCTGAACCTCGGCAAGGATGCGACGGATCTTTTCCAGAAGAGCACCGGCATGCCACCCACCGTGAGCATCATCGACTCGATGGCCAACGAAATGATCCGCGACGTGCGCGAGGGCGTGAAGGCGTTCGATTTCCTGATCGAGAAGAATGAAATGCAAGGCGCCACGATGCGCTTGCAGGAGGCATTCACCGCCGGCGAGTACATGCCGGAGGTGCGGCTGGTGCTGCGGACGAAGAAGCGGCAGTGCCTCGATTTCGCGCAGAAGAGCTACCAACTCATCTCGGCGATTGACGTGCGTGATTTCGGACGCGCGGAGCGGCTCGTGACGGACTTGAAGAAAGTCGCGAACGACTTCGACGATTCGAAGCCTTCGCAAGCGATCGAAGGTTCACGCGTGCAGGCGCGGATGCTCATCGCCAAGGCCCGCGACGCGGCGCTGAACAACGACAAGGCCACGCTGGAGAAAGCGCTCGCCGACGCCGCGGCCGTCTGGCCGAACAATCCCGAGTTCAAGGAGGCGACCGAGAAGCTTTTCAACCAGAGCGATGTGGTGCAGAAGGCGCTGCTGGAATTCGACCAGTTGATCAGCCAGCGCAACTACCGGCAGATCTGGAATGACAAGGTGCGGTTCATCGCCGCGGTCGCCGTGAATCCGGACCGCAGAGAAGTGCTCGAAAAGGTGATGAAAAACATGGAGACGATCGAGGGCTCCCTGCTCCGGGCTGAGGAGATGGCCCGGCAGGGAAACCACGCCGGGGCGTGGGAGAGCCTTGAGCGGGCATGGGTCGCCTTCCCGGATGACCCCAGGCTGAATCAGCAACGGGCGGACTCGACCACGCGGGCGAGCGAATTTGTAAAGGTCATCCGCGGCGCGGAAGACCTCGAAAAGCGGGAGCAGATCGGCTCCAGCCTCGCGCACTACCTGAAGGCGCAAAAACTTTATCCAGCCAGCGATTTTGCCCGGGATGGCGTGAGTCGGCTCGTGAAACTGGTTCTGCCGGTTGACTAACGGGATTTTCGGACGCGCGGCCCGTTTCTCACCAGATAGCCACTGTCAGGGCCTGGGCCTTTGGCTTTAGCGAATGAGGCTCTTGCAAAACCTCAGCAGCAAGCGGGCGAGATGCCTTCGCCCCTCTGAGCGATGACGCCGCGCGTCGGTGACCGTGTAGGTTTTGCTAGAGCCTCGAATAAGAGGTAGTAAAGAATAACAAAATTTTCCTTTTGGACCAAGCCGCCCAAGGTTAAGAACACGTTACGAAGCCAATGATGAACACGCCTGACGAGGGCTTTCCCCAAGACTCGAATGGGACAGAGCCACAAAACCAAGGCTCCGCGACGAACGAAAATGGAGCGGTGAAGCCCGTGACGATGGCTGTCATCGCCAAAGCCGCCGGCCTATCGCAAGGAGCAGTCTCCTCTCTGCTGAATCACCGGGAATATGGCATCCGCGTCAGCTTGGACAAGCGCGACCGCGTCTTCAAGCTCTGCCGCGATCTCGGGTATGTGCCGAACGACCTGCGCGCCTATGTGCGTATCTACCCGGAACGCGGAGATACGTGCCTTGCCGTTTCGAACAATGTCCACCGCGGACTCAAGAACCCCTTCGTCGCACGCCTCGCCGCCAGACTCATGGCTCACGGCTCACCGCAGCCAGCCAGCATTGCAATCATGCGCTACGACGAGGCGCGCGATTACGACGTGGATCACGACCTGCCGTCGCCACTCAAGGACGGAACCGCAACCCGGACCATGTTCGTCGGCGCCGCGAACGAATCCATCTGTCGGCTGGCTCACCAGCGCGCCCTGCCCGCGTTCTTGATTGGCCACACGACCCAAACGCCCGGACTGACGAGCATCGTGCCGGACTACGCAGAGGCCTCGCGCCTGGCGCTGGCGCTGCTTGTGAGGGAAGGACACCAGCACATCGGGATCATCGGTGGTCCCTTCGGCGATCCGGAACCCAGGATCGGAGAAATGAGCCGCGCGATCGCAATCATCGCCCATGAAATGGGGCTGGTCATCGAGCCAGAGAACGTTTTTCACGGCAATCTCGACTTCGAGTCCGGCGTCGCAGCCGCAAGGGCCATGGTCAGTCACGCGACCAGTCCGACCGCCCCGACCGCTCTGCTGTGCATGACTGAGAGCGCGGCCATCGGCGCGATCGCCGCCGCGCAGAGCCATGGCATTCACGTCCCGGACGAACTGAGTATCATCACCTTCGCAGACCACGCCGAAACTCTGGACTCCTGCCTCCCGCTTACCGCCGTCATTCTGCCGGTGGAGGATCTCGCAGTTGCCGCTGTGAGGGAGGCGGACCGACTTTTGCGCGAAGGCATCCCGACCGCCGCGACCAAGATTGTGATCCCTGTGCAACTCATTGAGCGGAGCACTTGTGGACCCATCAAGGCCCGTGGCCGCCCGGCTCACTCCGCCCAGCCTGCGAACCCGCCGGTCGGATAGGGCGATCCTCGCATTCTACAGAATCCGCAGGAAGGCGGAGGGAGATGCTGGCCTCAATGCCTTTCGGATATCCCCAGTCTGAATCCCAACGGGATTCCGGATCAAAGCCCAGGGTTGCGAGGCACGAGCCACCCTGGGAACCGGGGTCGCAACGCAACAACCCCAACGGGGTTGCGGCCTTTGCCTCACGCGGGACACAACCCCGTTGGGGTTGGGAGCCATCCCCGCGGTGACCCACGGTAGCTCGTTCCTCGCAACCCTGGGCTGGGGGACGCGATCCCTTTGGGATTTCCGCTTCGGAATACCCGAAAGGCATTGATGCTACCGCCCCCGGCGGCACGCATCCGCGAGCGGCTTCACAAAGGCCGCGACTTTCTCCACCAGGTTTGCGTCAGTCCCAAACTCTGCGATGCGCTTCACGATCGCGCTGCCAACGACGACCGCATCTGACACCGCAGCCACGGCGCGCACCTGCTCAGGGCTGCCGATTCCAAAGCCGACCGCTATCGGCAATTTCGTCGTCGCTTTGATCTCCGCGACGCGTTCCGCGATCCCTGCTGCGACATCACTCCGCTCGCCAGTGACACCCTCGCGCGAGACGTAGTAGATGAAGCCGCTGGCATCCCGCGTGAGCAGCGCGATGCGCCCTGGCAGCGTGGTCGGAGCGATGAGACGGATGCGCTTCAACGGCCCGTGCATGCGCAACTCGGGCGACGCCTCATCCTCGTCCGGCGGCAGATCGAGAAAGAGCACGCCATCCACACCGGCAGCCTCGGCATCGGCGAGGAAAGCATCGAACCCGTGGCGATAGACGGGATTCATGTACGTGTAGAGGACGATGGGGAGCTGGCTCGCCTTGCGAATGTCGCGCACACAGGCAAGCACGCCATTCAGCGTCGTCCCGCCTGCGATGGCTCGCGCACTGGCGAGCTGGTTCACGACACCATCCGCGAGCGGATCGCTGAAAGGCACGCCGAGTTCGATGATGTCCACGCCCGCCTTTTCCAGTGCCGGAACCAGTTCGCGCGTGGCGTCGAGCGTCGGGTCGCCCGCGCAGATGTAGGCGATGAAACCTGCGCGCCCCTCGGCGCGCAGCTTGGAGAAAGTGGTGTCGATTCGGTTGCCGGACATGAAAAGGGCGCACAGGATGGCGGGGAGCCGTGCGAATGACAGAAATTTTCCAGCGGCTCCTGCCATCCGGGCGTGATTCAAAGCCGGTCCAGGATCCCACGAGGCCGCGGAGTGGAATGTGGCACAGCCCGTCCCGGCTGTGGGTAAACTGGGCGGCCCGCCCGGTGTGTGCATGGAGGGGTGGCGCGACTCGCGCGTCGCCGCCGGCGAGCGAGTCGCACTGCGAGCAGGATGCCCGCAGTGCCCACAGCCGGGACGGGCTGTGCCACATTCCGCGCCCCGCGCTTTCTGGACTCACTTTTAAACACGGCCCTGCCAGCCAGAATCGCCGCAATGCCTGAGGCCGGCGTTCGTCCACAGAGTTTCCGTGTAGCGGTCCGGGCTGTTCGCCGCTTCACTCGCAGACAACGAAAACCGCATGACCGCCGCGCCGACGCTGAAGATCAACGAAATCTACCAGTCCATCCAGGGCGAGAGCTCCTGGGCGGGCTGGCGTTGCGTCTTCGTGCGGCTCACGGCGTGCGACCTGCGCTGCACCTACTGCGACACCGAGTACGCGTTTTACGAGGGCAGGAAACGCCAGCTCGATGACATCCTCGACGAAGTGCTCGCGTTTGATTCCCCGCTCGTCGAAATCACCGGCGGCGAGCCACTGCTGCAAAAGAACGTCCTGCCGCTCATGACACGGCTTTGCGACGCCGGGAAAACGGTGCTCATCGAGACCAGCGGCGCGCACGACATTTCCAAGATCGATCCGCGCGTCCACCGCATCATGGATCTGAAGACACCCGGCAGCGGCGAATGCGTGCGGAATCTGTGGAGCAACATCCCGCACCTCGAAAAACGCGACGAGGTGAAATTCGTCATCGGCTCGCGGGAGGACTACGAATGGTCGCGGGAACAGGTGCGGGTGCATCACCTGGACGAACGCTGCGGCGGCGTGCTGTTCTCGCCGATCTTCGGCCGCATCGAGCCGCGGGACATCGTGGACTGGATCGTGGCAGACAAATTGCCCGTGCGATTCCAGCTCCAGATGCACAAGTTCATCTGGGACCCGAAGAAGAAGGGCGTGTGAGGAATTGCGTTCCGGATTGCATTTGAGGGCGTCAAAAAAGGGCGGCCAAAGCGGAACACAGCCTTCCCAGCGTGTGCGGCTGGCGGGCAGCTCGCTCCCGGTGGCCCGCCGCCGCGGAGCAAGCGCCGCCGACACAAAGCGGGAGCGATCTCCCGCAGTTCAAGGGCGACCCAAGGCTCAGCCAAGCCGGAGCCGTCCAGGACTTGCTTCGTCTCCGTGCTGGCGGTCTCGAACGACGCCTTCTGTGCGATCGGTGCTGCGTGCAGCATCTGCTCGGTGCGTTCGTTCCGCGCCGCATCGAGCCGCAGCCGTGGCCGCCGGGGAGACGGTGCAAAGTTCGAGGATCCTTCTGCCTGTTTTCTCTTCAACGTTGCAAACGCCAGGTTGATTCACATAGTCCTCGCCATGCCACCGGTCCTCGAAAGCCACGAAGCCGAGATTCTACGCCGGGTTGTCGATCCGCAGCGTGCGGGCTGGTCCGTTGAAACGGCGCGCGCTATTCTAAGTCTCGGGCTGCCACCCGGGGATGAGGATCGCGTTAACGCACTCGCGGAGAAAGCGTGCGACGGAGAACTTTCCCCTGAAGAGACCCGCGAGCTTGAGGACTATCGTCGGGTGGGCCGACTCCTCGAGCTGATGAAATCCCGCGCGCGGCTTTCCATGAAGAGTGCTGGGCCCGCGTGAGCCGGCCGAGCCCGCGTGTCATCCGCCTGGTCCCGTGAGCGGGCTGGGGAATGTTGCGAATACTGTCGCTTTCCCGCAGCACATTCGGGGCTCCCCTTTCAGATCGACCACATCGTCGCTCGCAAACACGAAGGCACCAGCGACGAGTCCAACCTGGCGTTGGCTTGTTTGTTCTGCAATTCGGCGAAGGGTCCGAGTATCGCCGGCATCGACCCGGTGAGTGGAGCGGTGGTCCGCCTGTTTCATCCGCGGCGCGATGTCTGGAGCGAACACTTCGAATGGCACGGCGGCTGGCTCCGCGGTCACAGTCCCGAGGGCCGTGCGACCATTCAAGTCCTCCGGATCAATGTCGCCAGCGCGGTGGCCGTGCGTGAGAGCCTAATCGACGAAGGCATCGCTTTGGAATGACCGCACACCGGTGAATGCGACAGATGACCCAACCCCTGTTTGCAGCACAGCGTGTGCGGCTGGCGGGCAGCTTGCCGCCGGTGGCCCGCCGCCGCGAAGCAAGCTCCGCCGACCAGACCCTGAATCCGGGAATGGGAACCATGGATTACCCGGTGCAATTGCGGATTGCCGATTCGGGCTTGCCCGTTGAGTCTGCCCTCCCGCCTGTCCAAATCCGCAATCAATGAAGGTCCGACTCACCAAAGATTTCCAGTTTGAAGCCGCGCAGACGCTCCCGCTTGCGCCCGCGGGCCACAAGTGCCGGAAGATGCACGGGCACAGTTTCAAGCTGGAGATTTCCGTCGAAGGCGAGACGGACCCGAAGACCGGCTGGTTCTACGACCACGCGGACATTTCCCGCGCCATGAAGCCGCTGCTCGAAGTGCTCGACCACGGTTACCTGAACGAGATCCCGGGCCTCGAGAATCCGACCATCGAGATCATGTGCGCATGGTTCTGGCAGAAGCTCGCGCCGCAGTTGCCCGGTCTCGCCGAGATCGTCGTGCATGAGACCCCGACCGCGCGGTGCTCATACCGCGGGGCGTGATTCGATTCGTGTCCAAGGCGACATTGTGCAGGCTTGGGCAGGCGCAAGGAGGGGCGCTTTGATAGCGCCCTCTGGCA
>Ga0105048_10000748_pt1 | contig 51169 bp, 47 predicted proteins | sample MAT05_FD_78382 | JGI IMG/M metagenome (GOLD analysis project Ga0105048, IMG submission 78382) | Freshwater microbial communities from Lake Fryxell liftoff mats and glacier meltwater in Antarctica - MAT-05 | ecosystem: Environmental > Aquatic > Freshwater > Ice > Liftoff microbial mat | place...
CACCATTCAACAAGCTGCCCGGCACCCAAATTGTCCGTCGGCTGCGTATTTTTTGAGTACCTTGCAAACCCTCGCTTCGGCGAATTGATACGACATGAAAAAGTACGAATACACAGAAAAGAAAGATACCCGTTCAGGATTCGGCGCGGGCATTTACGAACTGGGCAAAAGCAACCCCAACGTGGTTGCCCTGACCGCCGACCTGGCTGGTTCGTTAAAATTGGAAAACTTTATTAAGGAGTTCCCGGATCGCTACGTGCAGTGCGGCATCTCAGAGGCCAACATGATTGGCGTATCGGCAGGCTTGACCATCGGAGGCAAAATCCCCTTTGCAACAACCTTTGCCAACTTCGCCACCGGGCGGGTATACGACCAGATTCGGCAATCGGTATGCTATTCGAACAAAAACGTCAAAATTTGCGCATCTCACGCAGGTTTGACGCTGGGAGAAGATGGCGCCACACACCAGATTCTGGAAGATTTGGGCATGATGAAAATGCTGCCCAATATGACCGTTATCAACCCCTGCGACTACAATCAGACCAAAGCCGCCACCCTGGCTATTGCCGACTATGTAGGGCCGGTTTATCTTCGTTTTGGCCGCCCGGTGATCCCGATCTTTACCCCCGCCGACCAGAAATTTGTGATTGGTAAAGCGTGGCACGTCAATGAAGGTAGCGCGGTGTCGATATTCGCAACCGGACATCTGGTTTGGGAAGCCATCAAAGCGGGCGAGATATTGGCGGCTGAAGGTATCGAGGCCGACATTATCAATATTCACACCATTAAGCCGTTAGACGAAACGGCCATTTTGGAATCGGTTCGTAAAACAGGCTGTGCCGTTTCGGCCGAAGAGCATATGCTCAACGGCGGTTTGGGTGATAGCGTAGCCCAGGTTTTGGCTCGTAATTTGCCAAGTCCAGTCGAAATGATCGGCGTACACGATACCTTCGGCGAAAGCGGAACTCCTGATCAATTGATGCAGAAGTATGGCCTTACCGCCGAAAAGATTGTTGAAGCAGCTAAGAAAGCAATGGCAAGAAAGTGATTGGCCGTCATTGGTCATTGGTCATTAGTAAGTACGCCACTAATAACCAACGACTAGTTACTTATGACCAACAAAAAATGACTGACCAGGAACTACTAGAAAAATTTCGCGACCCATCGGGCCGGAACTATGCCTTTAACCTGATGGTGCGTAAGTACCAGCAAAAAATCTATTGGCACATCCGCAAGATGGTAATCGACCACGACGATGCCAACGACCTAACGCAGGAAACGTTCATCAAAGTGTGGTCGAGTTTGGAACAGTTTCGGGGTGATAGTCAGTTATATACGTGGATATATCGCATTGCGACTAATGAGTGTCTGAACTTCCTCAGCAAAAAACGCCGACGGTTTTTTCTGCCCATTGGCGACGTTGAGGGCGAGCTGATGGAGAAACTCGAAGAGAACGCCGACCTGAGTACCTCGGGGGGCGATATTAGTGGCGAAGAAATCCAGTTGAAACTTCAAAAAGCTTTGTTGAAATTGCCGGATAAACAGCGTCTTGTATTCAACATGAAGTATTTCGATGATATGAAGTACGAAGAAATTTCGGCTATCACCGGAACATCGGTGGGGGCTTTAAAAGCGTCGTACCATTTGGCTGTGAAAAAAATTGAAGATTTTCTGACTAATTCCGGGCAGTGATTAAACCCGCGCCGTTTCGGACTGTCCAACACTTGATTACAGCCTAGAACACGCTATGAATGAGAAACGATACATACCGCTTGATGATTTAGACGCGGCACACCCCCTTCGTCAGCATCCTTTTGAAGCAACTAATATTGGCGTACCCGACGGGTATTTCGATTCGTTGCCTTCGATCATTCAGGATCGGGTGGTGCGCAAGCAGCACGGCTGGTCGGTGAGTTGGTCGTGGCAGCGGTCGGTGGCTTCGCTGGCAGGTGCCGGGTTGGTAGCGGCTCTGGTGTGGGTAACCTGGCCTGCCCGACAAGACTCGTTGGGGCAGGAAACTCTTGCCAGTGTGAGTAATGCCGCCATTGCCAATTACCTGGATGAAGAAGGTGTCAGCACCACCGATCTGGCGGAGTATGCCCCTATTCAGAAGTCATTTGACGAAGAAAAAACCATAGATCAACTTCGGGATGTGAATCTGGATGAAATACGCGAACAGATCGACGTTGTCTCCGAAGAAGCAACCAAAAGAGACTCTTGATACGTTTATAAATACACCTGAAAAATGAGACAATTATTAATGAGCTGGCTGCTGTTGTCCACGTTACTACTGGCAGTTGGCACCGTTCAGGCACAAGATGGAGCGGGGCGGCAGAAAATCGAATCAGCCAAGATTGGCTACATTACCAATCGACTGAATCTGACCACTGATCAGGCTCCGCAGTTCTGGCCTATTTACAATGAGTACAATTCCCGGAAGCAGGATCTGAACCGCAAAATTCGGCAACTGAATACTCAATCGCTGAAACAGGGCGTGGCGGAACAGGATGTTTTGCGTAACCTGAACCAAAGCAACGATGCAAAACAGAAAATTGCGGATCTCGATCAGGAATACCAACCCAAGTTTCTGAAAGTGATTTCGCCGGGTCAGTTGGCCGAACTACAAAATGCAGAGCGGACCTTTAACAAAATGTTGCTCGACCGATTAAATAACGATTAGTCGAACAATCGACATCAGCCGCTTTTTCGTATATAAATTTAATCACTCCGACTTGTCAAAAAGTTGGACAGGACTATGGAAATGATAAAGCCCAGTTGCTGTTGCAGCCGGGCTTTTTTGTGTTAGTAGCGTTCTACTTTAAACCGTGAAATACCGCCATTAAATACGATATTGATCTTCTTCGCTGAAGCGTCATAACCGGGCGTTTGCATAATGCGGTCGCTAATTTCGTCGAAGCCATCCAACTGATTTACATTCAGCCCTCCCTGCTTCTCAACCCGGCAACCAACACCTTGCGGTACGCGAACCACCACAGAGGCTACACCAGTCTGCAAATCAACAGTAGTCAGATCAGTGCGGTCACCTAATTTTACATCAATGTCGGCAGCACCAGCCTGAAGTTTCAGGTTCTTTACGGCAAAGCGGCTTAAATCAAAATCACCTTCGCCCGCACCCAGACCCAGGTCAATTGTCCAGATTGGTTTATCGTTGAGCTTAATAGCAACGCGGTTGGCTAATTTACCATCTTTGATCTCATTCTTACCTTCGTTTGGTTTCAGTTCGATGGTCGGAATACGAGTGGTTGGGTCGCGCTCCACAGACATTTTATACGTGCCAACAGTTTGCTTCGCTTCGGCATCGATCAGGTTGGTTGTGGTTTCGTCGATGGTAAATTGACCAGCACCCCCCCCAAATTTCAGCACGGCTTCGGGCGTTTCGCCCTCCATAGCTTCAACGAATTTGGAGACATTTGAGAGTTCAACATTGTCGCCGTCGTCATCATAGTCATCGTCGTTATCATTGGAACGCTGCTCCCAACGATTTCCATCATGATCCCATCTGTTATGATTGCGACCAACAAAGCTGAATAAAGCAACCGGCGCAGCAATAGCTAGCAATACTGTGGTGGCAACAGCTGCCTGACTACCGCGTCGTTCTAAAATCAGGTTGATACCGGCCAGAATCAACAGTACCGGCCACAGGTTGCGGATAGTTTCCCATTCGATGGTTAACCACCCCAGGTTACGGGCCAGAAACAGCAGGCCAATCGTAACAAAAAAGATACCCCAAAAAAGTCCTCGGTTCATAGCTTTGGTCATTTATTGGCATTAGTGGTCATTCATTATCATTACTTGACACGCATCGCGTTTACGATTGATGACTTCGAATGATAACAAATGACCACTACTGTCAATGTCGGTTAAAGTGGGTCGTTTGTTTTGTCGGTATCGAACGGGTTTCTCCGGTTCGGGTTGATCCGATCTTTGAACAGTAACCATACGCCAATGGCGATCAGGACCAGCGGCCAAAGATCACCGAAGTCGATGTTGAACCAGCGGTCGAGCAGGAACAGTACACCTAAAATGATGAGAACGACACCGCCAATGAGGTTGCCCTGTGAGCGGTCGGGGTTACTTGGGTTGTACGGATTCATAGTAGAAAAAGTTGGATTTGAATAAAGTATTGGATCACTGAGCGTACCAAAACGCCGTTCGGGTAATGCTACCCACAAGATAATGTAAATTATGACAGCCGGGAAGTGGCCAATAAACAGGCTGACAATAAACAGCACCCGTACCAACGTCCGGTCGATGTTAAAGTAGCGGGCAATACCAGCAGCCACCCCGCCTAATATGGCTTCATCACGCAGTCGTTCGAATCGAGTTTCCATTGTATTTGTGTTTTTTGGTTGGAATCTTGATTCAAAGCTATAGCGCGAGTCAAACTCCTACAATGCGAATCGTAAGAATGGATACGGGTATTGATGAATGCTTGTTTTCTAGGATAGTAGGCAATGCAAGGTAGTAGGTTTGTAGAGACGCAAAATTTTGCGTCTCACTCGCATCAGCCTGAGACGCAAAATTTTGCGTCTCTACGCGACCTCCAATAATTCCAGAATATCCATCAGTTCACCAAAATCGCGGCTACCTGGCCGATCTTCGGCGCCACCCGTCAAGGCGATGCCTTTTATCGGTAGTTCGGTCAGAAGGTCATGAATAGTATCGGCGGTGATTCCTGCCCCCAGCAGCACTGCATGGCGAGTGGCCAACTGCCCGATAGATGTCTTCAGATCATCGTCGAGGTCAAGCGGAGATGGATTTTCGAGCAAAATATAATCGGCATTAGTTGGGTTGGCCAGAACCAGTGCATCGAATTGTTCGAGCGTCATGTCGGCGAGAGTCAGGCGCAGAATCAGTTGGAGGTTGCCGGGAGCCGTATTAAGTGCCGAGAGAGAGGGCAGCAAAGCAGCTTCATCAACTTGCAGGAGGTCAGGCTGGTAGGTATGGAGCAGTTCGCCAATGCGGTCGAGGTCGGTTTCAGTGGTTTCGCCCACAATCTGCACACCCACTAACCAGTTCCGAATTTCAGTAAATCGGGCGGGGTCCACATAATCGGGAGACGCTGCATCCATTGAGAAGCCGAGCATATCGACACCCATACCGGCGCAATAGCGCGCATCGCTGAGGTTAGTAACGTTAGAGATTTTGACGAGGGTCGCGAGCATTTTAATGGATAATGGGGTAATGCGTAATGGTCTGCTAAGTTAGGAGCGAATAACGGCCCCCGATTTAATGGCCACTGCCGAGCCGTCGGCCAGAAAAACCGAGTAGGGCGGACCCTCGAAAAACGGGACAAAAGCCGCTCCGTACAGGGCTTTTATGTCGCAGTGAACCGAAAAGTCCTGAACCGGAAAGATGGTCCACTGGGGATGAACGACTTCATATTCCGACGTTCGGCCTTCGCCCTTTCGCAGGGTTGATCGTTTGGTGTAGCCCCAGTAATGCTCCGTAATGAACTCCTCTTCGCTGCCGGGTGTGAGCGCGTAGCCAACCCGTTCGGCCTGCACGCGGATGTGGTTCCAGTCGTTACCCACTTTCCATTCATAGTTTATGTGTTGGCTATCGCCTTCATTTCGCCAGCTATGCCGCATAGGATGTGTAGCGTAGGGTTCGCCATAAAGCGTATTGGCCACAATAGTGATGGCTGCTTTAGGTACAATTTCTTTTACGAAGACAACGCCCCGCTGCCAGCCAGTAGCGGTATTGCGTCGGACGTAGAACCGCAGGTTGAACTCTTCAAACTCTCGGTGAAAGGGTACGGCTACGGCCCCGAGCATCTTCACATGCTGGAAATAAAACCCGACTAAACTGCCGTAACAGATGCCGTTAAATTCATCAAGTTCGGTGCCGTAGGGAACAAGTGGTTCCAGCACCTTCCGGTCAATGGCGTAGTTGGCAAAAATCAAATTCCGCCACTCGGCGGTCAGAAACGTAAAAGCCATAGAGGGCAGTTTGGACAGTTGCAGAGATAACCGATTGTGTGTTTAATGGTTCCGTACGCAACGTTTCCCCAAAAAAATGTTACTGTAAATAATCCGTTGATGAAAGCGAACCTGTACTTGGCAATAGGCTTTAAAGCGGTAGAAATTAACTTTCGCTTCGGCGAAAACCAGCGTTGCAACGGATCATTTACAGTACAATGTGATTTGTTAGGGTGTTACGGAAGGAATTCTGATTAAATCCTGAATCTCATGACCTTCGTGTTCAAACCGGGCAAGGGTATAAACGGCACCATCCTTACCAATAGTAATGGCATTAACGTAGGTTGGTCGGCTCCCGTCTGGATAAAAAATCGGTCCGTGATCCCGGTACGAATTTGTTGGCAGATGAAACGTAATGAGGTGGAGGTTTTCCAGTCCTTTGGCGGCTCCTTTTGCAATCTGATCAATACCTTTTACCCGCTGCCCATCTAAGTAAACGGGTCCGCCGGTTAGATAATAGATCGTTTCTTGATCTGGCCCTAACTGGAAGCCCAGATAGCCGTAGCTAAACTGGTCGAACATACCGCTCTGTCGGGATGGTAATGAGGTCAGTCGCTCCACCAATTCGATGCGAAATTGGTAGGGATCAAATCGGAACAAATACCCTGAATTTCCATGAATACCATAGGCCACCCCCTCTGGCGCGTACCAGAAGATTTTTCGCCAGTTGTAACCCATGCTACCAGGCTGAGTTGAATCGTACGAACCGAAGTAATCTAACCGCAAATCAATGCCTTCCACCCGGTGAAGGGCTTCTTCATTCGGTCGATAACAAAGAATATCGCCTTCTGCCGTAGACAGAAAAACGGCCCCTTTCCGTGGCTCTACAAACATACTTCGGCACAGCACCCTGTAATCGTCGCCAGGCGTACCTGCCTCGCCTTGAGCCGAAATAGGTGGCAGCACGTTTAGCTGGCCGTTATTCAGGTCATACTGGATAAAATAGCCTGTTGGCCAGGTAATACCGTATAGATACCCACGTTCCCGGTCGATGGTCATGGTCAGAATTCCTTCGCCGTGGGGGGCAGTGGCCAGTTTGTTAATTACTCCCGTCTCTAAATCATACGCAAGAAAATGGCCTCCAGGATACTGTTTACGTCCGTTGGGACGTTGAACCGGCAACCGCTCCATGCCGTCGATCGTCTCGTAGTAGCCAACGTGCGTAGCGAAGTATAGTTTGCCGGACTGTTCATAAAAGCGAACATGACTTTTCCCCTGTGGAATTGCCCCCAGGCTTGCTTCATCACAAACCTCCGTTAGGTCAGCTATGATTCGTGCCTGATCAGTTTCCGGGTCATATACGCCCATCTTTCCCCCTTCTTCTACTGATTCCGAGCTAAGAATGTAATAAACCCGCCCATCGCTGGCTGTGGTGATAGCGTTGTAGGTATCATGGGCCAACGGAAAACCCGAATAGTATGGATAAGCGGTTAGAAAAGCAGTGGTTATAGCCTCGGACGGACGGACTATTGCTTGGTAATCAGTCATAAGGGTTGGGCATTGGGGTTTACTTATTTGTCTGAAACAGCGGTGATTTGCTGAGTTAGCGTCTCGACGGCAGTTAAAATTTTAGCCTGTAAGCCCGGTGCCCACCGCCCCGGCAGACCATAAACCATCTGGGATGTATCGCCTTCGTAACCGCCTTCGCGAAGCACCGTTTCCGAAGGAATATACCCCATTACGTCGTTGCTGTACCCTATCACGAATGCGTTACTACCCAGGCGCTTTTTAAGGTCGAGCGCGTATTCAACCACGATCTCGCCCCCCAGGCTAACTAACCATTGATCGCCCATTTGCCAGAGTTGCACAGGGTAGGGGTAGCTGGACGGAACCGGCTGGTTTTGCTGCCGGGCAACCATCGTGCGGATAGCCCATCGTTGCTGATAGGCCTCCTTACTGGCTGTCAGCGCGTTTAGTTCGGCATCCGTCAGGGGAGCAGAAAACGGCAGGTCAATCTCGGTATAAGCCGTTTTGAGGGTGGGCTTCAGCGGACGCATCGTTTCTTCCACCACCCGCTGCACAGCAGCTCCCAACTCCCGCCCATACTGCTTCGCTAAAGGAATGGTCCGGCGAGGCAGCGGATTCAAATCACCAGCGGCCCCCTGAAAAAACAGTACTGTTGCTGCCGGATAGGTTTTCTCCAGCTCCAGTTGGGCAAAACCAGCGTAGTCGCCCGACCACTGGTACAAATCAAGTACGGTTGGATGGCAGGCATACCCAAAGGCCAACGCTTTCAGGCGGCCCTTTTTGTCGAGCACTTTGAGTACAGGTACGTCAAAATTGTTTGGGCCGTTCAGGGCTATTTGTTCGGGCAGTGTAGCTTCTTTATTTGACCGACGATTAACCTGAAACCGGGTCACCCCGTTACCAGCAAACACCTCAGCAGGTTCCAGTTGCCGAATGGCTTGCTGAACCAGAGACACAATCTGGCCTACTAACTGTTGCGAATACTGACGGACCTGAGCCTGTTCCCTGTCATTCATCGGATAAACATCCACCAACGCATTTTCGAGCACCGGCCCCGAATGGGTATGCGAACTGTTCAGAATGATCTGGTCACGGCCCAACCCCACCGTTGTCTCTACCTGTTGGCGAATCATGTCCGACAGTGCTTTAGGAAACCCGAGCAAATCAGTCGTGACCAGCACCGCACGTTTGCCGGTGGCATCTTCCAGGGCCAGGGCCTTGGCCCAGAGATCGTGCAGTTTCCCATCGGAAACATGGGTTCGCGACGCGTATCCCCCCAGCCATAACGGCTCTTTTGGTGTAATGACGGTCTGGGCCACCCCCGCTTTCCAGCCCTGTGCCCAACCTCCCGGTGAGAGGCCCAGCAGAAGGAAGACCATCGCCCCAATAATTGATCGTTGGGATCTCATCCGTTTGTCTGCTTACGAATGGTGTCGGAGTGCTGATGAACGCGTGCAACGGCATCGGCGATTAGATCCATGTCCTGCCGGGTGCCTAATAACATATTTTGGGTAAACCAGACTGCTTCTTCATTACATAGCTGCGCATTCATCGGGCAGGCGTTACGTGCCACGTACTCATTGAAGTTGAGCATCTTACGCGAATATACTTTTCTGAAGTTTTTGGACGCAAAGGCATCTTTCAGAAATAGCTGGTCATTCAGGGTAGCATATCCGCTCGAACAGGGAACACCCTCGGCCTGCAATGCCTTTAGAAAAGATGTTCGGGACAGTCCGTTAAAAGCCTGCTGCTGATACCGGAACGGAAACAGGTGAAACGCCCCGCGCGTCACGTGGTCGTAGAGTTTGTAGGGTACAATGCCAGGAATAGCTGCCAACCGCGACTTTAGGTAGGCCGCATTGACGTTGCGTGTGGTTGTTTCGGCATCTAAGCGGGCCAGTTGCGCTAACCCGATGGCGGCCTGGTATTCGGTAATCCGTAGTTTGGACCCTTGCCGGATGCTACCCGTTGACACGCTTCCCACTCTATTTCCGTAGGGATAACCGAAGTTCTGATAAGAAAAACAACGGTCCATAAACGCATCGTCACTGCTCACGATGGCCCCGCCTTCTCCAATCGCCAGGTTCTTGGAGTTTTGAAAACTGAAGCAGCCTGCATGACCCAGTGTACCTACTTTCTGATGATTGACTTCTGCCAGATGCGCCTGACAGGCATCTTCAATCACCACCAGATTATGCTTCTTGGCGATCGCCAGTATCGCGGGCATGTCGGCAGGTAATCCCAGAATATGTACCGGCATAATTGCCTTTGTGCGCGGGGTAATCTTGGCCTCTATCTTGGACGGGTCGATTTGAAACGTTTCGGGGTCAACATCCACAAAAACCGGCATAGCACCGTTGGATAATACGGCGGCTGCCGTGGCAATGAAGGTATAAGGTGGAATCAAAACTTCGTCGCCCGCCCGAATGTCGAGTTGATTGAGGGCGATTGTTAGGGCGCTGGTGCCATTTACAACCAACAAACTTCGCTTCATGCCCAACGCGTTGGCCCACTGCTGCTCAAACTCAGCCGTAACGTCAGCCCTCGACCAAATCCCGCTTCGGAGCACTTCCAATAGCCGGGGTTCGTCGGTTTCGGGGTTCCAGCGCGGCCACTTGGGCCACTCTGTTTTGAACAGGGGTGTTCCACCCAAGATAGCCGGGGTAGAGACCGAAGGAAAGGCTATCGAGGGCAAAGCAGGCGACAAAGCAGCACCCAGGCCAAGAATAGCATTTTGCTTTAAAAAGGTCCGTCGTGAGAGGTTAGACATAAGCGTACAGGGTTAAGGAATGATTTCGACAGGAGCAATACTACGACTGGTACCGTCATAGCCAATAGTCTGATTAATGCGAGCTATGGGATTGATGAGCTGAAAATAGGCATTTAAGCCGAAATAAGTTGTTTTGGTTGCAAACCAATCAAAACAACTCTATCCCGGACTCATATTCTGACCGAAATTTACCGCCCGGCGGCCCGGTGCGATGTCGATGACAAAGTAATGCTTGAAGTTATTACCTCAAGTCAAAGGAATTATTTGCGAGATCTTTGTCAAGTGTTAATAGATTGGGGTCAATAACAACCTTAATCGGCTGCTTCTTTACAAGGACAGTTATTACGTTCGAAGTATGCATAACTTTATGAACGTCCAAAGCCAATAACTTTCCTTCTTCGCTGAAAAACCCCACCTCTACATAATCACTGAGCAGTTGGTCAACACCATCGCTGCTCTTTCGGACTGTGAAATTGGTTTTAACTCTGAAAGTACCATCGGGATTGGAGGTTACAGTTGCCTTGTCAATTTTATGATCGTAGAAGGTGACCGTTTCAAAATTATCTTTGAGCAGGTACTGAAGCGAGTTAGGAGTGTCTTTTTTCAAACGTTCAACCAAATCAATAGAAGTGGGATAGGGAGGGCCTTTGTGCCTGTACGTATTCAGAAAGTCGGCCAGCATTCCGTTTAATTTCTCCTCACCCAGGTAGTGGCTCACTGCATTGAATGCAATTTCTCCCTTCCCATACGCCAGGTACTGTTGGTGCGGTTCGACGCGGACGAGTGGCGGTTCTTTTTCTCCTTCATTCGTTCTTCCCTCCAGGTATCGCTCCCTTTGCAGCTTCAGGAAAGCCAGGGCTTTCTGTCGGCCAAACTGCCGTTCGTAGATTTTAAGCGTTACGTACTCCGTTATGCTCTCGACAATCATCGTGGCACCGTGGGCTGCCGCTGGCATTACCTGGCCGCCCCACCACTGATGGGTCAGCTCGTGGGCCGGTGTGTAGAAAGCCAGATTCGTTTTAGTCGTATCCTTTTTCGGATTTGCTATGAATCGCACTTCGGAAACAGGAATGCAGTTGGTGTAAGCCGTAGCATAAGTACCCTCGGATCGTGGAAATTCTACCAGCCGGATGCTTTCGTAGGGATAGGGGCCGAAATAGGTAGTATTGTAGGTTAGGGAAGCTTTTATTCCTTTTGTCAAACTGCCCAAATTATAGCTATGGGTGGGGTGATGGTAGACTTCCAGTTCTACTCCGTTTTCCTTAAACCTGCTTATGATATACCTGCCGGAAAGGAACCCGACAGAGTATTTTATCTTCCTCGGGGTTTTATAAGCAAAAAACCGTCTTCCATTTTTGCGCCATTCCTTTTGAAGCTTACCCGGTGCTACGGCGATCTGGTCGGCGGAAGTACTCAAGGTAGCCGCAAAATCAACCCGGTCAGCATCGGCGGTTTGGTAGTTGGTTTCCCGCGCCAAGCCATCCATTGGGTCGAGGGGTGGGTCGAGGAAGTACCCTATTCTTGGAAAAATGTCCTGTTTCAGGAAAGTACCATTGCGCAGTACATCCGAATTTTTCTCGAATAGCGTATTGGGTTTGCTTTTTACGGCGAAACGCAGGGTTAGACTATCGCCAGGCAGTAGCCCTGTCGATAGTTTCAGGACAGAAAACCGGATATAGGTGTCTTCGCTGACTATTTCATAGGGCCGATCAAGGTCAATTTTGGTGATTTCATCGAATCCATTTTTAATCAAAAGTGTGTTGATCGTCGTAGGAGATTGGTTTACCAGCACGTAAGAACCCGTAGATTCAAAACGACGTACTTCGGGATAGATATTCAGGTTGATACGTACCCGCGTTATTTTGGGCTGTGTGCTACGGGCGTAGCGACAGTACTTCTCTTCAAATGCCTTGAAAGCACGGGTTCTCACTCCGTTTGAAGTAGCCTGAATTTTCTGTTCTTCTCTAAAAATAACGAAACCCAATACCGACCCCACCGAGACCAGGCACACGATAACTACCTGAGCAGATCGCTGCGCTAGCCTGGTCTTCGCCTTGGCCAGCCGTTCAGAAATCGTTTGGGCCACGCCCCGGTTCCACAGCAAACTAGTTCCTGCCAACAGCAGCAAGCCCAAAACGAACCAGTACAACTTTACGAGCAGGTAAGGAGCCACCAGGTCGCCGTAGCCGTTGAAAGCGGAGTGACGTTCGAAAAATGTGGGGTTAAACAAGAGCAATCGGGTACTTATCCCGATTGCCGGCAAACTACTCACACCCATCCAACCCAAAAGAAGCACGAATATTCCCAGGTACATATTGGGCAGCATCGTGTGTACAAAAAGTGCCACGAAAGCCCAGATGGCGAGCGTCGGAAAAGTGAGGACGAACAGGTAAAAGAAGTAGAGGCCTACCTCAATTTGATAGTACCCATTGTAGAGTTGGAGCAGCACACCAACGGTCATCAGGGTAAGTAGCAGAAGACACTGCATTGTGAGAAGGGCGAGCAGCTTAGCCAGCCAGAATACCCAATCGGGAGTAGGGCTGGTATCGATCAAATGATTCATTCCGGTGGCCCGTTCGCGGTGGACGAGCATCCCGCCATAGACGAACGTGAGCAGGATGATGGCCCCGGTAAAAAAGAAGGCCGGAATGGAAAGCACAATCCCGGTAACGGGCAACAGAACTACCTCGCGGGTGTTGGTGACCCGAGCCAGACTCAGGACTACCGCCATGGTTGTTGCAAGTACGATGAGGACGAACAAGCTGCTTCTGACGATCTGCCGGAAATGAATGGCCGATAGCACCAGGCAGGTCATCACCCAATGTGTTGGGGCAAAACGAAAAGAGACGGCCTGGTGCCGTACTTCCACCGTTTCCGGGCCTGAGGTAGTTGGTTTTTTCTTCCTTCTGGATCGTGTGAATGTGACGGCAGGGTACTCCGTCAGCCCGAACTTCGCATGAGCGACCGCAAAAACTATCCCCGCCAGACTCAGCCAAATAGTGCGGTTTAGAAACCCTACGGTTGCCAGGGGTACCGGGCGTGCGTTTTGCTCGGTGAGCGTCCAGTATTGCGTGATGTATGAAACCGTGTCTTGTCCGAAGGGATCAAATAAGGCCAGGAGATAGTTATTTCCCTCAAAAATTTTCCCGATGATAAGTTGCCCCAGGAGAATTAGTAATGCCGTCGCGTAGCCTGTGTAAGCACTTCTGGATAAGGCCACTGCCGTGAAAATGAAGGTTGCGAAGACAAAAAGATTGGGAATAGTGTACAGCAGATAAGCTTGCAAATAGCCCGAGACACTAAACGCACCGACTCGGCCGGGGTGCAAATTGGGCAGCTGCGAAGCCAGAATCAATCCCAGCCCCATCGCTGTGGCGATGAAAATGATGATTAATAGTGAACTCAGAAATTTCCCCAACAGGTATGCTTCCTTCCTGACTGGATAACTGTACAGAATGCTGTGTACGCTGAATTGGTAGTCTCTATGAATGGAGGCTCCTACCACCGCCGGGATCAACAACAGAAGTAGTTTGTTAGAATACAGGACGATGAAATTTATCTCGAAAGGGGAGTTCAACACCCTTTTGCTTGTACCCTCCGCCGGAGCCGGATCAAAAAACCCGGCAGAACCCGCAAAGGAAACAAAGGCAAGGGTTAGCAGGACGGCAAAGTACAGGTAAGCAGCGGGGCGCCTTGTCCAGTACCTTAATTCATACAAAAAGACAGTGGAGAACATGGGCTGTTAAGTCAGTATGGATGGAGAAAGGGCAGCGAAATAGACATCTTCCAGATTAGGCACTACGTTGACAAACTCTTCGCCAGGTCGTTCCGTCGACCAAATCCGAAGCGTCAGGGTATTGTCTTCGTTGTAGCCCGACGACAATAGATGATACTTCGATTTATACCGATCCAGGTCGGGTTCAGCAATCACTACGCGCCAGATTTTCCCCTCCAACTCGCTGATGGCCAAAGAAGGCTTACTCGTGTGCAAAATCCGGCCTCCGTTCATGATCGCCATTCGGGTGCAGAGGTCTTTCACGTCCTCTACGATGTGGGTGGAAAAAATGACGGCACTCTCGGTACCCACCGCGCGAAGAACGTTCAGAAAACGGCTGCGCTCCACCGGGTCCAGTCCGGCGGTAGGTTCATCCACAATCACAAGTTTGGGGTTGTTCAGCAGCAATTGAGCAATTCCAAACCGCTGTTTCATGCCTCCCGAGTAGCCGCTCACGTGGTTCCCGCGTACCTCGTACAGATTCGTGAGTTCCAATACGTTCTGCACGACTTGATGACGGTCTTTTTTCAGGAAAATACCTTTCAGCCTCGCCAGGTAGTGCAGCAACTCTTCTGCGGTTGCGTCGGGATAAACACCAAAGTCCTGCGGGAGGTAACCCAGCAATTTTCGCAGGGACATGGCGTCTTTGAGTATATCAATCTCGCCAAAGGATACGGTGCCCGCATCGGGTTGCTGCATGGTGGCCATGATGCGCATCAGCGTGGACTTGCCCGCCCCGTTGGGGCCGAGTAACCCAAACATTCCCGGGCTAATTTCTAACGATAGATCGTCTATTGCCTTGACGCCGTTTGGGTACGTTTTGCTAAGGTGCTGAATGACTAGTTTCATGGGGCGCTGGTTAGAAAGATTCCAAGCGAAACTACCTTTCCACTAAACCAGGAAAAAGGAGATTCTGCCGAGCGAGGGCAGACAGCCGACGAACCGGGATAAAAAAAAGGTAAGAAAAAATGAATTCGTGGAACAGGAGCTACTGCGCTTCAATCCAACTCCTGAACTGGGGCGTTCGGGAATTGGAGGTGTGCAGAACTGTGGCTGGTCTGGCCAGCGTAATTGCCAGGCGGTTTTTGTAGTAAGGAGCAAATTTCAGAATACTGCTGCCGTTGACGATCTCACTCCGATTGATCCTGAAAAACTTATCTGGGTCTGTGGCTTCCTCAATTTCTGACAAAGAGTAGCTCAAGATATGTTTGGTTCCGGTCTGGTCTATGGCCAGCACAAAATCGCCCTGTGCCTGAAAATAGGCGATGTCCGCGCATTTCAGCAAAAACACACCATCACGCCTTTTAACTGGAAAGGTTGTTTTGTACCGCTTTCCCTCGTTTTGCAGCAAGTCTCTGATCGTGTCGACGAATGACTCAGGAACGGTAACGGTCTCTTCTTTTTCGAAAAGTAACAGGTACTTGTTCCACGCTTCATCGAATTGCTCGGCTGTGTAGGGTTTGAGCAGATAGGCAATGCCATTCGTCCGGAAAGCATCCACATAAAACGAATCGTAGGCTGTGCAAAAAACAATTGGGCAGGGCGGGGTAACGGATTCGAATAGGCTGAAAACATTGCCGTCCAGTAATTCTATATCAGCAAAGATAAGATCGAGGATGACCGCATCTCTTAGGTAGGCGATGCTCTCGCGTACGCTTCTTAACCAGGTAGTATCGGCATCTGGACATACAGCAACAAGGAGGCCGAGTAGTTTTTCGCCCGCTCGCTGCTCGTCTTCCAGTACCAGAATCGTCAATTTTCGCTCCAAGGTAGTTGTTGAATTAGTGGTAAGATCACAGTAAATCGATCTTCGTCTTCTTGCACGACAACATCTTTGTGGCTCAGTAGTTTGTATCTGGCCCGGAGGTTTTTCAGGCCCGTCCCCAAGCTACTTATTTCCGTTCGTTTGGGTCTTTTGACGTGGCTTACTGAAATCCCATCGGGAGTGGCATCGATGGCGATCATCAAAGGCGTTTCGAGACTACCCTCGTTGTGTTTGATGGCATTTTCGAGTAGGCTCTGTAGGGAGGATGGAGGAACGACGTAACGGTTTAAATCGCCAATCCGGTTGGTCTTCTCGAATAGGTAAGCCGAACCGAAACGCTCTTTTATCAGAAATACATAGTTGTCGATAAAGTGCCATTCCTCCGAGAGCCGAACCAAATCCTGGTCGGTATTTTTGATTATAAACCGATACATCTTCGCCAGGGTATGCAGGTACTTCTTGGCCAGCTTCTGATCCTTTTCAATCAAATCGTCCAGCGCGTTGAGACTGTTGAACAAAAAATGGGGATTGATTTGTGATTTCAACAGACTAAGCTCCATCGACACTTTTTCCGTTTCCAGCTTCTGAATTTTACGTTCGTTCACCATCCAATCCACCGTAAAGCGATAGGCCGTCGAGAGCAGAAAGGCAAAAAGGGCCGGACTGGGAGACATGAAAAGGAGACTATCTCGGCTTAAAATTTCCTGAACAAACGCATTAAGATAGCGCTCGGACTGGGAAACTGGGAGGGAGACAATCAGGCCCCTTAACACTTCTGGCAAGGTGATTACCAAAAATGCTATCAGGAAATAACGGTAGCTTTTTCTGCCCCTCAGGAAGCGGGGAATAAGCCAGTATGCGTTCAGGTGAAAATAAACAGGGAATGCCAGTACCGATAGCGGAGCAGGGGTGTACGGTCTAAGGCTTTTGTCAAACCAGTCGGTGGTCCAGGAAACGTTGACCATGCTGAAAAAGAGTAACCAAAGTAGCAGATGGACAACTACCTCTCGACGGGGAAAAGCTTTGAGTAGCTGTGAAAAGTACATGTCAGTAGCTGGTTGGATAGTGTTCTAAAATGGATGTGGGGCACAGAAAAGTGCGGGAGTGTCCTAACTCTGTAGTAGCTCTTACATTCTCGTCAAAGGGCCCCACCCAGCGGTGTAATACCTTTACTGCGCCACGCTCAATGTAAAGAAACGCGAGCGATGGGATCGATGAGCTGAAAATAGGCATTTAAAAGCCAATGAACCCAGAGTTTTTTCATCAGATATACCTATAGGGGTTTGGCCTCAATAAACGACAGGCTACGCAGCAATTTCAGCATGAAATCAACTTTATTATCAGGAATATCTAAGTCGATTTTCATAGTGGCAAGATGAGTAATCAATAGGTTAAGTCATCAAGCCAAATATAGGTATTTACGCACCAATACAGGTTAGACACTTATTAACAATAGCCTGAAAAAACCTCAGTATGGGGTTGGCATCAATAACTAACCCCTTCATAATAAATCAACTAGTACAACCGGCTACGACAACTCGTACTGCCAATACTCGTACGCCGAAACTAAGGCTACGCCATTTTGTGTTCGTATCTTTGTGCGTCATTTTGGATGACCGCATACAAGAACACTTACAATCGGAGGGCCTTGACCCCTCGCAGATCACACAATGAGCAAACACGGACGCATTTTGGTCGCTATGAGTGGCGGCATCGACTCCTCGCTGGCAGCGGTAATGCTGCACGAAGAAGGCTACGAAGTCATCGGCATGACCATGAAAACCTGGGATTATGCCTCCTCGGGCGGCACCAAAAAAGAAACGGGCTGCTGTAGCCTTGACAGCATCAACGATGCCCGGAATATCTCGGTCAGCCTCGGTTTTCCCCATTATATTTTAGATATCCGGACTGAGTTTGGCGACGCGGTCATCGACCATTTCACGGGCGAATACCTCGAAGGCCGCACCCCTAACCCCTGTGTGATGTGCAATACCCACATCAAATGGGATGCCCTGCTCCGCCGTGCCGACCGACTCGATTGTGAATTTATTGCCACGGGTCACTACGCTAACATCCGCCGTGTGACCGGTACGCCGGAGCAGGACCATCAGGATAACGAAGGTGATTCAGTTGGCAGGTACGTCATTTCAAAAGGCGTTGATTCGCTGAAAGATCAGTCGTATGTATTGTGGGGTGTATCGCAGGAGAGCCTGCGCCGGACAAAATTGCCGTTGGGACATTTGCGCAAAACCGAAATTCGCGAGATGGCCACTGAACGCGGATTCATCGAACTGGTTAATAAATCGGAGTCGTATGAAATCTGTTTTGTGCCTGACAATGACTACCGGGGGTTCCTGAAACGGCGCGTGCCGGGTCTGGAAGCCGAGGTTGCCGGCGGGAATTTCGTGATGGAAGGCACCGGCAAAATAATGGGCAAACACGAGGGCTACCCATTCTATACCATCGGCCAACGCAAGGGTTTGGGCATGGCGTTCGGGCAACCGATGTTCGTTACCGAAATTCGTAAAGATACCAACGAAGTCGTGTTGGGTGTAGATACCGATTTGTTCCGTGATGGCATGATTGTGAACAAGTTGAACCTACAAAAGTATGACCGCATCGAGGGGTCGTTAGATACTGTTACGAAGGTGCGCTACAAAGATGCTGGAACCCGCGCCATGATCTCTCAAACAGTGGATCCGCGCACAGGTAACGACTGCATGGAGGTCTTGTTTGAACAAGGTGTTTCTGCCATTGCTCCAGGGCAGGCCGCCGTTTTCTACGAAGGTGACGACGTGATTGGCGGTGGCTGGATCACGAAAAGCTTCCGCCAGGATATTTAGTACAGCATTGACAGGACAAAACAAGTACGGTCAGCCATTTTGTCATTAAAACAAGGTCGAATATGGCAATTTCAGCCATTTTGTCATTGAAAAATAGTTGAAACCTGTCCGGCACAGGATTTGACTATATGCTGTTGTAATTGATACTTGAACGTTTAACACAACAACATACAATGGCTACGTTAGTACACCACAATAATTTCCCTACGCTGTTCGACTCGTTTTTTGGCCGTCCTCAAATCGTTCGTTACCAGAAGCCTGCTACCCAGGTTCCGGCTGTGAACGTGAAAGAAGACGAAACCGCTTACTCTCTGCACATGGCTGCACCCGGTTTGAAGAAAGAAAATTTCAACCTGAGCCTTGAGCAAAACAAATTGACGATCTCGTTTAAGGAGGAAGAAAAAACGGAAGAGCAACCCTCGACGTATACCCGTCAGGAATTTGGTTTCCAGGCTTTCGAGCGGAGTTTCCGCTTACCCAAAAACGTAAATACAGAAGGCATTGCGGCAACCTACACCGACGGTATTCTGAACGTGACGCTTCCTAAAGTGGAGCTCAAAGTTGAGGCCCCAACCGTGAAGCACATTGCCATTGGCTAATCCGATTACGAGTCCATAGTGGGCTACCTGCCCTGGGCTGATTTATACCGAACGAACCGCTCAAATTGGGCAGTTCGTTTTTTTATGTATGGTAGATTGTAGCTTGCCTATAAAAAACGATTCGTTAAGAATTGCGATTATTCACAATCGATTGCAATTCCGCTGTACTTTTATGGTTAAAAATAGACTGTTTCAGCGTTTTACTATTACAGTACCGAGTTAGCACTTTCTACTTTTACAACCTATGTTTACTATTTTTCGCCCCTGGCGTGTGGCTTTGGCAACTATATGTCTGATGACCAGCACTATTAGCTGGGCACAACAGGCGGCTCCGGCTCTCAATCGGGTGCTGGTGTTCTCCAAAACCAAAGGTTTCCGCCATGCGTCGATTCCGGTTGGGAAACGCACGCTGATTCAAATGGGCAAAGAAAACGGCTTTTCCGTCGATACGACCGAAAATGCCGCCTTGTTCAATGAGGCCAACCTCAAACGATACGGACTGGTATTATGGCTCAGTACCACGGGCGATGTACTGGACGATGCGCAACAGGCCGCTTTTGAGCGGTACATCCAAGCGGGTGGCGGCTATGTGGGTATTCACGCAGCAGCCGACACGGAGTATGGCTGGCCGTGGTACAACAAACTAGCGGGTGGTCAGTTTGCCAGCCACCCCGGCAACCCCAACGTCCAAACGGGAGAAGCTTATGTGGTCAGCAAAGACCACCCGTCGATGTTTGGTTTCCCTGATAAGTGGAAAATCAAAGACGAGTTCTACGATTACAAGAACTTCAACAAGGACGTGAAAGTGCTGGTTAAAATTGACGAGAGTACCTACAAAGACGGTAAGATGGGTGCCGACCACCCCATGATCTGGGCGCATGAGTACGACGGGGGCAAGGCATTTTATACCGCTTTTGGCCACCCCGACGAAACGTACAGTGACCCTGTTTTCCTGAAAAATCTGCTGGGTGGCATCAAGTGGGCCATGGCCAAGCAACTCAAGTTCGGTGCGGCCAAGACCATGCCATACCCCGAAGAAAACCGCTTTATGCAGCAAACGCTGGTTGAGAAACTGGACGAGCCAACAGAACTTGCCGTATTGAGCAGTGGTAAAGTGATTTTTGGTGAACGCAAAGGCGCACTGAAGGTCTATAACCCCAAAACGAATACGACCAAAGTAGTCAAAAATATGCCCGTATACACCAAGTTCGAATATGGACTGATGGGCGTAAACATTGACCCGAAGTTCAACGAAAACAAGTGGCTGTATTTGTATTACTCGCCCGTATCCGGCGATACAGCGCAGCATTTATCGCGGTTCAAATTCAACGATGCGACGGACGAGATAGACCTAAAATCGGAGCAAGTGCTGTTGAAAGTACCCGTGAAACGCACGGACTGCTGCCACACAGGCGGTTCTATTGCCTGGGACAAAGCCGGCAATCTCTACCTCTCGACCGGCGACGATGTGAACCCATTTGCCTCCAATGGCTACGGCCCAATGGACGAGCGGGCGGGCCGGAAAGGCTGGGACGGTCAGGCTTCGTCGGCCAACACCAACGATTATCGGGGTAAGATTCTTCGTATCAAGCCTGACCCGACGGCGGCTCGTTACACGATTCCCGAAGGCAATTTGTTTGGCAACAGCAACCCCGCCAAAGCAAAGCCCGAAATCTATGTGATGGGCAACCGGAACCCCTACCGGATCTCTGTCGATCAGCGTACCGGTTTTCTGTACTGGGGCGAAGTTGGCCCTGATGCCGGTGAAAACAGCGAAAAGCGTGGACCACGTGGCCACGATGAGATGAATCAGGCGCGCAAAGCGGGTAACTTCGGTTGGCCTATGTTCGTAGCCGACAACCGCGCCTACCGCGATTACAACTTTGCCGATAGCACAAGCGGCCCCGCACATGACCCGGCTAAACCAATCAACAGCTCGCCCAACAACACAGGTCTGACAGAGTTGCCCTCTGCGCAGAAAGCGTTTATTTACTACCCTTATGCTGACTCGCCGGAGTTCGGAGAAATTGTGGGCAAAGGTGGCCGTAACGCCATGGGTGGACCGGTTTATTACTACGACGACTATCCAGAATCAGCCGTGAAATTTCCCCGTTATTACGACGGAAAGTTCTTTGCCTATGACTGGATTCGGGATTGGATCAACCCGGTTACGATGACCAAAGAAGGAGATTTTGTGAAGATGGAGCGGTTTATGCCTAACAACAAAATCTCGCACCCCATCGACATGCAGTTTGCCAGCGATGGCTCGTTGTACATGCTCGAATATGGTCAGAAGTGGTTTGCCCAAAACGATGATGCCCGCCTGACCCGCATCACCTACAATGCGGGCAACCGCAAGCCAATAGCCATGGCTTCGGCTAGTAAAACCATTGGTGCAGCGCCGTTGAAGGTTGCTTTCAACGCCAATGGATCAATGGATTACGACGGGGATGCCATCAAATATGAGTGGAATTTTGGCAAAGGCTTACCCAAAAGCACGGAGGCTAACCCAACCTTTACATACACTAAACCCGGTGTTTATCAGCCAACGCTGAAAATTACCGACGCTGCCGGAAACGTATCGACTCGCGAGATGGAAGTGAAAGTGGGTAATGACGAACCAACCATCGCTTTGGCGGTGAAGGGTAACAAAACGTTCTACTTTGAGAATAAGCCGGTTGAGTATGAAGTAGATGTAGATGACAAAGAAGATGGTTCGCTGAAGGCTGGCAAAATTACCCCTGAAGATGTAACCGTGACTATAAACTACCTCGAAGGCTTTGATAAAACGATGCTGGCTCAGGGACACCAGGCCAACACGGGTTTCTCAACGGGCAAGCGGCTTATCGAACTGAGCGACTGTAAAGCGTGTCACCAGGTCGATCAGAAATCAGTTGGCCCAGCCTACCTCGACGTGGCCAACAAGTACAGAAAAGATAATACGGCCCTCAACAAGCTGACCCGCAAAGTTATAACCGGTGGTGGTGGGGTATGGGGAGAGCAGGCTATGGCCGCGCACCCACAACTAAAAGAAGAAGAAGCCAAAGACATGGTTCGCTATATTCTGGCCCTCGGCGACACTAAAACCATGCAGCGGCAGCCGGTGAAGGGTGCCTATGTCATGGCTCCGCAAAAGAAATCGGGTTCCTATCTGCTTTCGGCTTCGTATACCGACAAAGGAAACGGCGTGGCTGGTCCGCTGACAAGCAGCACGTCGATGGCGCTGCGTAGCCCTCGCCTGAAAGCAGCTCAGAACGACGGTGCCCGCGAGATCATGAAGTTTGAAGTACCCGGCACCAAAAACGAAGTGGCTGTGGCAACTCAATCGGGCAGCAACATTTCGTTCAACGACATCGACTTGACGGGTATCAGCGCAGTGAATGTGATGGTTTATGCTTCGGACGAGCGCGTGGCAGGCGGCAAAATCGAAGTTCACGTTGGCTCCCCACGGGGGCAGCTTCTGGGAACGGGTGACGCGAAATTTGGCACAATGGGGCCAGTTTCCATCCCCCTGAGCAAAGCGCCTGATGGTTTACAAAAGCTCTTTTTCGTGTTTGTAAACCCCGATGCCAAGCTAAAAGCACTGATGGCGGTGGATACGGTGGAGTTTGTGGGAGGGAACATGTAGAGACGCAAAATATTGCGTCTCGTATGCGTCAGCAATAGAATATACCAAAAATGGTTCAAGAGAAAGGGTTCCCTCCACAAAGCAGGGAACCCTTTTTATTTGGAATTATTGCTGACGCAGGTTTTGTAGAGACGCAAAATATTGCGTCTCTACAAAACCTGCGTATCAAACGCACCTGTTAGCACTTTACCATTACGTTTTACCTGCACCCAGATTCGGTAGTGACCAGCGCGGGGAAAAGCGTACGGAAAAACTACCATATTGTTGGTATTCATGGGATGATCCATGGCTCCCATTTCTACCTGCAATAATTTATTCTTTTGCCCTTCGGGCATGGCTTTCAGTTGAGCCAGGTACGTGTCGATGCTGTCGCGAAAGCGGGCGCCATTGGGGCGGGGAGCCGTGCGGCTAGTGTCCGCGATACGTTGGTTCAGTGAACCTTCAGCAGCCATAGAATACGTCCCAATGGGGTGCAGGTGAATATACACGGTACCATCGGAACGCAGAATGGCCGCATGACCACCCATGCCCAAATAGGGTTCCAGCATGGCTGCTTTGCCGGTTGGGTCGGCAATGGCGAATTTGAGGTTGTAGAGCGTTCCAGCTTCGAGGACTTTGCCGGGTTTGTCGGTCCAGACCATTGTGCTGCCATCGCTCAATTTCATGCTCGCGCCGGGTTTGCCACAGGCTACCATGTCGTCGTCTAAGTGCAGTTTGCCCACGGCATCCTGCTTTACCCCCATTCGCTCAGTAATCAGAAAACTATCGTCGGGGTCGGTTGGGCGGACGAGAGCCGCTTGTTCGGGCGATTGCTTGATGGCGGGCAAATCGAGGGTGTCGGTGAGTGTTTCAGCGTAGCCGGAACGGTAAACAACGTCGGCAAATAGCAGGTAACGACCACCAGGTAACTGAGGTAATCTCGCCTTAAAATGCAGTGAATCAGTGCGTTCGGGGTGAAGGTGCGCGAAGGCGTCCATACCTTATCCAACCGAACGATGAACGCATGCATTAATTTGCCGTGATCGGGAATCAGCAAATTGAAATCCCGCTTACGGTTCCAGTTTTCGCTAAAACCCGTAGTGTCGGGTTGAATGGTCAGCACAGTTTGGCCATTTAGGGGAACGGCAGACGTAATCAGCGGCACGGGTTTGTAAAGTTGATACGTCCGGTATTCGTCGGCTTTACTGTTCCACCAGGAGCGGCCACCCGTGAGGATCAGTACCAGAATAACGCCACCGATACCCATGCCCACCAATCGTCGGCGGGGGCTGATAACGCCCACTCCATCGGCATTACTGGCTCCGATAATCGTGATCATCATCACCAGTAATAGCAAACCCATTACGGCCAAACCCGCGCCTGTTCCGGCGGGCATGTCGCGAGTTGCCGTGGCTATGGCCATCACCGGCACCACCACCTCGGCCTTTCCGTCGGGTCCGTCGAGGGTGAGTTGGATACTTGATGAGCCGGATTCCATCAGCCACACATCGCCCGCAAAGCGGTTTGTTCCTATTGACGGAAGTTCGTCGGAGGTGGGTGCGCCTTCGTCACCGGCAAAAAAATAGACCGGGCGACCCTGCACACTCGACACCCGCCCCTGTTCCACAAAAACGCTTACTTTGGCGGTGCCGGGCACCACATCGGGCGGTTGCACCTGCACCAAAACCTGGTATTTCCCCACTTGTTTCTGCACCACCACCCCCGCGCTGCCGATATGCGCGTAGGTATTGAACGAAAGGATTACTGAGAGAAAGAGAGAAAGAAAAAAGTAATATCGCTTTATAGGTAACTGGCTCATTGACTGATAAAATGGTTTTTAACTGTTGACTGTTAGTTGCTCCCTGTTGACTGATTACCGCACCACCCGTTTCATCCAGTTTCCCCACCACAAGCCAATGCGACCCATGACAATGGCGATGAGGATGGCTTTACCAAAACCAAGCGCGAACTGTGCAATAGTTTGTGCAAACCAGGGACCGAATTTGTAGCGGTATTCCCAATTTGGGTCGTTGGCATATTGCAGGGCATCGCTCATAAAAAACCAGTTGCGGGCATTGGGCGATGTTTGCAAAAACTCCCCAAAAGGCCACTGAACAGCCAGAAAAACAAGCATGAACACGATGCCCACAATGGCTGATAACCACCAGTCATTCAAGCGTTTACCCAACTGTTTATTCAGAAAGTCGAGCGCGAAAGCCGGAACAACCAGCAGCAAGGGGAAGAAAAACGCCTGGTAATGCGTAATTGGATTTAGCACCGGACCGAGTTTAGGAGTAGCCGGAAATAGCGGCAAAATCCAGCTTGGCAAGGCCATCGTGAGCATATACACAGCCGCTACTGCCGTGATGGGGTAACGCAGGGTTGAAGCCCGTCCAACAGCCATCAGAAAAATGGGGAAGGCAATCGAAGCCGCCACATAATATGACGAATTGTGGGAGGCCCAACGACCCATACTCTCCGACAAAAGCACCGAAATAACCGTCAGCAGGAACCCCGCCGACAGCACAAATAGCATCCGGCTACGAGCGGCCAAACGCGGATTAGTCGTTTCGGAAGTTGAATTTTGCAGGGCTAAAACGCCTACTATTGCGCCAAACTGCACCATCATCATGCCGAGGGCTAAAACGGTGTGCGGAGGAGTCAGAATCTCTACATCCAGCCCGTAGGTGTTGTGCCACCAATCGTCGAAAGGGGCCGAGGTGAGCATGGCTAAAGCTCCCCACACGCAGAACATTGCCCCCAATGAACCGTAGAAAAAGCCCCAGAATCGCACCGAACGGGGCCGGTCAGGGTGATTTTTGCGCAACGTTAGCGACAGAATCTGGTAGCCCGAAAACAGGCCCGATACCAGCGCACCCACATAAATGACCAGGTGAGGGGCCGAAAAAAGTCCGTCGCGACCAATGCTCATGTGCCACATGATGTCCCAAAGCAGGCCCATCACAATACAGAATGAGGCAAACACCACGGCATATACGTAAGTCGGCACTGCCCCTTCGACGCGGGCCACAGGCCAGGCAAACGGGCGACCTTCGGGCGTAGGTAAGTTGGTTGGAAAAACAGTTTGCATAGAAAAATTTAGCGAGTTATGAGTCAAATATGCAAAAAATTAAGGGCTCTTACATCACAAATTAGCCAAACGGTAGCTAACAATTGCTGAAATGTGAAAGATGATGGTAAAATATTCAGAGCCAGCTTACTATAGACAATTGAAACGGACACTTCCCCTACCGATACGGCACTATTTCCGGGGCAGCAATGTCGAAGTCACGGAAGCGGAGCGTTGGGAAAGCTTCGAACGCGAACCGGAACGGACTGTTATTATTGGGGATGTTGGGAAAGTAGGCGATACGAACCTGGAAGGTATTGAACGTCAGGTTCTCATTTCGGATGCGAAACCCAAGACCATAGCCCTGATACAAAGGGCCTTTCCAAAGCGGTCTTTCGGGGTAACTCACTAAGCCGACGTTGGCAAAACTGATGATGGCTACCCGGAAACCAACAATGTTTAACCGGGAAAATAGCACGTTTTCGTACCCCATTGTCAGCCGTTTTGTCCCGCGCAAGGCATCGTTATTGATCCCGATTCCGTCATTTCCGGTCAATGTAACGTATTCATTATTAAAGCGTTCAGCACCGTAGGTCAGTCGGGTACTCACAAAATGGCGCATGTTACCCCAGGCCGTTTTGTGGAGCGGACTGATATAGTTCCCAATGAACGAGAACACGCCCTGTTCGATACCTCTTGTTCGATAATAGCCCCCCACATTCATCAGGCCGTAGAAATACCCTGCTTTGTTGAAATACTGCCCCCGTGAAAAGTTAAGTCCTGTGTAAATCCGCTCGCCCAACTCAGCATTGTCGAAACCTCCAACCACTGATACCAGGTTGCCAATCGGTACGTCTTCCGTTCGACCAAACCCATAAATTAACACATCGCGCACGTACCGGCGTTGCGAATAGCCAACACTGAACAGCACCGTACGGCTGTTTTGGTAGAGCTGGTTGCTATCGGCGGTCACGCGGGGCCGATCTATGTAGGTATATCGAGTTACGCGGCCAGCCACTACAATGCGCGTTCGGGTTTGTGCGTTGGGATTGCCAAAATTGGTCCGAAACGACCGGCCGAACCACATGTCTAAATAGTTGTAGCTGATGTTGACCAACCGGGCACTATCGCGCCGATTCGGGGTACTTTCAAAATAGCGGCTGTTGAGCCGGGTGTGGTTCAGCTCAAGGGCACCGGCATATTTGGTGTCAGGAGTTATAAAAGGCCGGAAAAACTTGAGTGATTGCTGCTTTATGTCGCGCAGATGAATAATGTCGGCTTGCGCCGTGACAAAGGTTTTCAGGCCCAAAAGATTGACGTACGGAATCGCATAACGCCCCTGATACTCAATCTTCTGGCCAGGTTGTGTCGAATTGTAACTGAACCGATTATACACCTGATGAGCCACGCCCCGAAAGTTGCGCTGATCGAGGGCAACAGCAAAATTATTTAAGCCACCAAAACCGCCACTCGGCAGCAGCGACCAGACATCCTGAGTAATTACATAAACATCCACAAACATCTTGCTACCAGGCCGGGGAATTACCAGGATACGTGCATCGTGAAAAATGGGCGTGTTCCGAAAGAGTCGTTCGTTATCTTTCAGAACGTTTGGATTGATCAAATCGCCTTCTTTAAACAGTAGAAACTGACGGCGTATAATTCCCTCACGCGTGTTGGCGTGCAGGTTATTGGCCGTTCGTTCGAACCAGTTGTGGGCTGTGCGTAGGGTATCGTATACGCTTGGGCCAAATACATCGAGCCGACGGACGTAAATAGTGCCGATTACCCGCCCTTCGTACGGTTGAAACGGGTTAGTCTCGATCTCACTTACTTCCCCCGAAACCTTCCGGCTGTTATACACATCCCGAAACAAAGCGTCGTAAAACTGGCGGGTAAGTCGGCGTTTATACATCCGCTGTTTGAAGCGGGTGTAGAGTAGACTGTCGTTCAGAATCAGCAAACTGTCGGCAATCAGCCGCGACCGGGCCGTTGCCACTGAATCTGCCCGGGGTCGCCGACGGATTGTTGAGTCAGGCGTCTGGCGTTGCCTGGTTGAGTCGGGAGTTTGGGCTGTAGCAACCGAAGTCCACAAACAAAACAGAAGCCCCAGGCAGTACGCCAGCTTCGGTATTAATCGCTTTTTGTTTGTTGAAGCTCCTTTCACGACTTTATAACTCTTTCCTCATCCAAATGTCCCGCTGACGGTCTGGCCCGAATTGGAACACATGCCATCCAAAAGGTTTAAAACCCTGTCGTTCGTAAAAACGAATGGCGTGTTCATTACGCTCCCATACACCCAAATATACGGCGCGCAACCCCTGTTGGTTAGCATACGTAAGACAATGGTCCATCAGTTGCTTACCTCGTCCCCCTCCAATATGGTTCTTTAGCAGATAAATCCGTTGAATTTCCAGTGCATTTCGTTCGGGCATCCGGCGCGGAGGGGCTTTCCGGCCCACCTTCGCATACCCAGCTATCTCACCAGAGGGAGTTTCCATCACGAAAAAAGTAGACCGCGAATCAGTCAGTTCCTTTTGTATAATGGGCAGCGTCATCGCTTCGGCTATGTACGCGTCGACCCACTCCATTGGATTGAGTGGTGGCCCGAAGGCTTCGCGCATGGTTGTGGCCGAAATCTCAGTTAGTACTTCAGCGTCGGCAATCGTAGCGTTACGAATTATCATTTTAAACATATGTATTTATTAGGAGGGAGCGTTGTTATCTTTCGTTGGTCCCACAGTCCCCATAATCCCATAATTGGCCCTGGCACCAACAGCCAGAAAGCCCAGGCCGATCCACCGGTTTGTGGTAACAACCAGGCCATTGCCTGAATGCTCACGATGGTGATGGAGAACCCAAGGCAGGTTACGAGCGTGAGAACGCTGCCCCGCATTTCGTCGGGTGTATTGGCCGAAATAAGGGTTGTCAGCTGGGGCGAATCGCCCGCAATGCTGATTCCATACACGAGCAGATAAGCCAGAAACAAGGCTGGTGGCGCCTGAACCATCAGCGGAATAAGAGCGGTGCAAAGGCCCGAGATGGCCAACTGACACGTAGCCACCCGACGACTCCCGACCCGCAACGCCAGCAGGCCACCACCAGCGCACCCCAAAGAACCCGCTGCAATTCCCCAGAATGACCAAATGGATTTGTTGAAAACATGGTCGGGATGCAATTGGGCATACAAGAGCAACAGTGCAGGCAAAAACGCCCAAATCGTGTATAGCTCCCACATATGGCCAAAGTAGCCAATCACCCCCGCCCGAAGATCTCCGGGGCGATTCAGTAACGAAAATACGTCCAGACTAAGTCTGTTGCGCCGGTTCGTGACGGGTTTCGACGGGATTGTTAAGGCCAGTAAAAGTCCACCAGCTACGGCTAATGCGCTCACGGTGAGCAATACGCCCTCGTACGACAACGTTTGCCCCAATCCCCGGATCATATGCGGCAGGGCCGTGCCGAGTACCAACGCACCTACCAAAAAACCCATTGCCCGACCTAGCATGGGACGAAACCAGTCAGCGGCAATTTTCATTCCGACGGGATACACCCCCGCCAGGAAGAAGCCCGTCCCAAATCGACTCAACAACACCAATTCTGCCCGAAGCGGCAGTGTCAGAAAGAGTAGATTGAATGCCGCTGAGGCCACTACCGATACCAGAAAAACGCGGGTGGCCGGAAAGCGGTCAGGAATGGCGTAGAGGGTATAAACCAGCGTGCCACTGATAAATCCAAGCTGCACAGCCGAGGTAATCCAACCATTGAGGGAGTTGGTACCCAGCAAGGGTTGTAAGTCAGGTAAAATGGCATTGCCTGCAAACCAGAGCGATGTACCGGCAAACTGCGCTAACACAATCACTAGTAAATGAGAATTGGTGAGGGTTTCGGGGCGAGTCACAAATAAGGGATTTAGGCCAAAGATAAAAGGACGGCACCCGGATGATACGGATTGAGCGGATTTTCACTGATTTTTGCGGCATGATTTCACTCCAATATCCCCTTGTGCTGGCTTCTGGGTCGCCCCGCCGAAAGCAATTGATGACTGATGCGGGTTTCCGGTTCACCATCGAGACCCGCCCTACCGACGAAGCGTTTCCTGCTGATATGCCTGCCGACGAGGTAGCCGAATACCTCGCCCGGCAGAAAGCTGCTGAATTTGTTGCTGACCTCGACAACCGGATTGTTTTGTGCGCCGACACCGTCGTGATTTTAGATGATCAAATTCTGAACAAACCACAAGATGCCGCTGATGCGCACCGGATGATTCGGAGTTTATCGGGGCGCAGCCACCGCGTCAGAACGGGCGTATGTATGCTGTCACCAACGGGAATGGAATCGTTCACCGACGAAGCAATCGTCCAGTTTGTTCACCTGACCGATGTCGAAATTGAGTACTACATCCGCGAGTGTGCTCCTTTCGATAAAGCCGGGGCCTATGGTGCGCAGGATTTCATTGGCCTGGTAGGCATCGAACGGGTCGAAGGGTCGTTTTATACGGTAATGGGGCTACCAACTCACCGGGTTTATCAGGAACTCAAGAAGTTTCAGAAAATCACCTAAAAACTTTTCCCAGAAAGGTAAGCGGGTATTCCGTTGTGGGGGTAAACCACGGCTTAAACAGCCAGAATGGGGAAACACACACAAGATCTTCCCGCACTGGTGTAATTGGGTAACTGGGGGATTAGGGGATTAGGTAATTGGGTAACTGGTGGCTGGCAGCCCAGCGCATCCGGTAGGCCTGGATAGCGGTTTCGCCCAACTGATCAAGCAGTTTCCAGTTAGCTACTACTCCTACCACTGCCCCAATCCCTGGTACTAACTGTAACAGTTTGGCAAGGTCGATATAATCACGGTATTCCTGCTGAAATGTCTGCCAATCAAACTGGTGAATATCGTCGGGGAGGGTAGCAGAAAACGCCTGCCACTGTTCCATATGCCCGAAAATCTCCTGCCGCCTTTCCTGACTCGAAAAGGCCAGTTGGAATATGTGCAGCACATAGAGTCGCTCGCGATAGTCTGTTACATCGTGACCGTAGAGGGCGGCAATATCATACAGCAACTTCATTTTCAGGCTTAGCAACAGCGGAAAATCGGCCAGGCCAAATAAAATACCACCCGCTCCCGTCACACCCCCTTCGGCCGCACCAACCCGTTTGTACCACAGAATCCGGTTTCGAACAGCCTCTTCCAGGATAGCCAAAGGTCGTTTCGGCGAGGGGGCAGGGGCCGTGAACTTAGAACCTGCCAACACCGCCCGCGTCATTTGTTTAATAGCCCCGGTAATTACGTCGTGAACCCGCTGCGGAATCAACCGGTTCACGCGGGTTTGCAAGCCTTTGGATATTCGGTTAGTAAACGACGGACGTTTGCGCATTCGGTTCTGCCAAACGGCTAATTCGCCAAGAGCATGCTGATCATACGAGTTTGTGGTTTCCATAACAGTATATTACGCTTAGTTAACGTCGGCATGAGGGTGGAACAGGTGGGCGATATTACCATTTTGTTAATACAAACCCAATTGATTGGCAAATGCGTTATCAGGCAACTATCTGTCGATACTTACCTTGTCTGTTTATCTAACGCCCGACGCTACACCTCCGTTTCAACGCGCTGATTTTGGCCCCGATTTCATCTGGGGAACCGCCACGGCTGCCTTCCAGATTGAGGGTGCTTTTGACCGTGACGGTCGGTCACCGTCGATCTGGGATACTTTTACCCGCCAGAAAGGCGCCATAAAAACCGGTGAGAATGCCAACGTTGCCTGTGCCTTCTATGACCAGTATGAAGCCGACCTGCACCTGCATAAAGCCCTTGGTTTTGACCATTTTCGGTTTTCGCTGTCGTGGTCGCGCATTTTGCCCGATGGCGTAACCCCCGTGCAGGGCGGGCGCGTTAACGAAGCGGGACTGGCGTTCTACGATCGGCTCATCGACCATTGTCTGGCGCTTGGCATAACGCCCTGGATCACACTCTACCATTGGGATTTGCCACAGGCGCTGGAAGACCGGGGCGGTTGGAAAAACCGCCAGATTATCGACTGGTTTGTGGAGTTTGCCGACATCTGTACCCGTGCTTTTGGCAACAAAGTTAAGAACTGGATCATTTTGAATGAACCACTGGCCTTTTCGGTGCTGGGGTATTTTACGGGGCAACATGCACCCGGTCGGCGGGGATTCTGGAATTTATTGCCTGTAATACATCATATCGCCCTGGCTCAGGCCGAAGGCGGGCGGGTTGTCCGGCGCAACGTTTCGAATGCCCATGTGGGCACTACGTTTTCCTGTTCTCCCGTAGAACCCTTCACGCAGCTACCCCGCGATTTGGGGGCCGCTGTCAGGGTCGATGCGCTGATGAACCGGCTCTTTATCGAACCGGCTTTGGGCATGGGCTACCCCATTGCCGACTTACCGTTTCTGGAAGGTATCACTAAAAAATACACGCAGCCCGGCGATATGCAACGACTGGCGTTCGACTTCGATTTTATTGGCCTGCAACATTATTTCCGGGCCGTTGTGGAGCACACTTATTTTATGCCGTATCTGTGGGCCAAAGAAGTGACTCCCCTCCGGCGGCAGGTGCCTACCATCACCGAAATGGGCTGGGAGGTATACCCCGAAAGTATGTATCAGGTTCTGAAGCAGTTTGGGCAATACGAAGGCGTTCGGAAGTTGTACATTACCGAAAGTGGCGTTGCCTTTTACGATCAGGTAGTGAAGGGGCAAGTGCATGACCCCGCCCGGATTCAGTATCATCAGGACTACCTAACCCAAACGCTTCGTGCCAAACAGCAAGGCATCCCCGTCGAAGGGTATTTTGCCTGGACATTTCTCGACAATTTCGAATGGGCCGAGGGTTTTCGACCCCGTTTCGGCCTGGTTCATGTTGATTTCAGAACCCAAAAGCGGATCATAAAATCATCGGGTAAGTGGTTTGGAGACTTGTTAACTAAGCACTAACCTGCCACAATACTCAGTTACTGCCCTGTCATCACACTATACGCTTCCGGTATATCAACTCCATTGAACCGATTCGTTAGGCTATACAGTATGGCAATAGTCAAAACCAAACCAAATGCCAGGATAAATTTCGCCTGGTCTTCGGGCGTAATCCCCCCAATAGTCTGGTGCATTTTGCGGTTGTGAATCGCGGCTACGTGGCCAAAAACTGATACTATTGCCAGCCCATAATAAGGCCCAAAAAACAGGTTGAGCGGAAAGGTGTTCAGCCCGGCCACTCCGAAATAAAAGTTGGTGTCGAGGTCCAGATAATACCGACCGAGAAACACGGCGGTCAAATGGATCACCAGAAACATGGCCAGGTAAAGTCCCGTCCAAGTCTGGATTTTGTCGAAGCCCGAAAGAGCGGTTTTTCGCTTCTTTCCGAACAGCATCAGGCCCGTGATAATTTGGCTAAACACGGCGAGCAACAAGACCGTCTCGACAAACCAATGGCGATAAAAAAGCCGCAGCGTGTTCATTAGCTCAATGTGTTTTTCAGCCCCAAATAGGCCATAAACGTGGTTGACTAAATGGATAGCAATGAATACCGAAAGTACGATTCCGGAGAACTGATGCACTTTTTTAGAATCCATTATACAACGGAATCAGGTAAAGCACACTGCCCAATACAAACAACACGGTCAGGAAAATGCTGATCGGGTCGGTGATAGGCTCCAGTTTCCGGAACCAAAACTGCTCAACGGTTCGGCCTATCCAGAACAACGAGGAGCCGAGCAATACGGCCTTGCCTAAGCCACTTGTCAGTAGTTCGTTGGGGAAATAGAAGCAAAGAAAAGCGTGGAAACCAAAGACAAAAATGATGCGAAGGTTCAGAATTTGCATCACCGCGTTGTTGGTGTTATCCAACTTAGCTAACTGCGTTTTCCAGTGTAGTTTGTCCCAAAACAGGCAGTGAAAGATGGCGAAGAAAAGGCTGTGAAAGCCGCCGATAATCAGTAACGTTTTCATCGGGAATGGTCTTGTTTTGGGCAAAAATCCCCCTTAATTCAGACCTTTCTTTTGATACAAATCAAATTCGCACTTTGGCGGCCCGAATTCGGCTGAGGGTTTCCTGGGTGATGCCCAGAAAAGAAGCAATATCGCCCAATGGTACCCGTAGTTCAATGGAAGGGTGAACCGCAATAAGGTTCAGGTAGCGTTGTTGGGCCGATTCAAACTGCAACGAAACCACGCGCTGTTGCAATTGAAGCATCGTTTTGGTGGTGCTGATTCGGCCCAGGCGTTCAAAATCGTGGTGTTTGTTGCAAAGGGTCATCATATCGTCCCGCGTAATCACGAGCAACGTGGAGTCCTCAATCAGTTCGATGTAGTGCGGACTTGGCACGAACAGAAAAAAACTGGTAATGGCACAGATAAAGTCGTTCTCGAACGCGAACCAATCGGTTATGGTCTTGCCATCTTTTACATAATACGCTTTAACACAACCCTTCACAATAAATAACAGTTTATCGGAATGCTGCCCTTCCTTCACTAATTGCTCTCCTTTTTGGCAATTTAATACCTCAACGTACTGCCTGAAGTCGGCAAGGCTCTCTGCCGATAAGGGGCAGTAGTTCGTGACAATTCTATGGATACCGTTTTCGAGCATAACGGTGCCAAGTTAAGCATGGATCAATACCGAACCGACCAGTAGGGGTTCCGGTTGGCCTTGATGCTGTCGGCAATGTGCTTGCTCAACAGGATGTCATACTCTTTATCCTTGATTTTCTTGCCTTTCGTTTTAGGCAACACCATCTCGTTGGCCACGGGCTTGAACGCCACGTTGATGGCTTCGATAATCACATCGCCATCATTGATGTCCAACTCCATTATCAGGCCGGGCAATCCGAAATACCGTTCCGGGCCAGCCGGAACCGGGATGTCCTGCGCGAACCAGGCCGCAATTTTCTGGCCCCGAATCGGGTCGGTTGTTTCGGCTTTCATGCAGATGTAGCCGTTCACGTCCTTAATCTGATTCATCACTTTCCAGACCGGCGTTTTCAGCGAATCGTCAATGATATAGGTCTTTCCGAGTGTTTCGATAATGTCCGTTTGGGTGGCCTTCTCGAAGCTTCGGCTGATTAAAAATTCATCTTTTTGCCATGACCATCGCCCGTCGTCCGACTGTCCCTGTTGATCTTCGTGGGTGTAGAGGCTGCCTTTTTCGTTGAACAGCAGTTTCATTTTCTCTTTCTGCCCTTCCCCGTCTTCATTTTTCCAGGTTTGAGCCGCCCGGTCTTTTTCTTCCCGACTCAGAAACGGCAGTCGGTTAATAATTTTGATCCAGTATGACGTTCGTTGATACGTCACAATGCCCTCCGTTTTTTGGGCTAAACTGACTGTTGCGGTCAGCAGGAGAAGAAGTATGGTTTTCATGTAGTAATGGTTGTCATTTAAAATCCATTTTGTCGTTTCATTTGGGCTTTCACACCGCGCATATTGTAGGTCAGACTCAGCATGGCATAGCGCGAGATAGTCTGTACCCGCTCGGTACTCACGAAATTCTGGAACGCCGACTGATTCACGCCGAGGTTGCGGTTCAGCGCGTCGTAGAGCGTGGCCCGCACTTCCCAGCGTTGTTCCTTACCCATAATCCGGTAGGCCGACAGGTTCAGAATCGGGATGTGCTGATTAAACCTCAACCGATTGTTGATGTACACCCGGTAGTTGAGGTTGCTGTTCAGGTAAAACCCTTTGGGCAGTTTGATGTTCATGTCGCCCCCGTAGGTGTTGTTGTAAATGGTCTGATTTTGCTGCGTATTTACCGAATACTGCGTCTGTTGAATCCCAAAATCGGCGTTGGCGTAGAGCGTAAACCAATCCACCGGGGTCAGGTCAATTCGGGTGCGAACGTTGTAGTTCTGGTTCTTGCTGGTGTTGAGTATGCCGTTGATGTAAATCAGGTTTTCGCCGTAGTTGATGTTGGTGCCGAGACTTAGAGTTGACTTGGTCTTTTTCAGCGGGAAACTAAAGTTGTTGTATGTCCCGACCCGAAAGCCCCCCGTGATGTTTTCGGGTTTAGTGCGCGTCACCAGCGTCACGGGGTCCACAATCTGGTTATAGACAATCTGATTCACAAAGTAAGTGTAGTCGAGATTGCCCCAGAAGTTGGTAAAACTGGCCGGATTGTAATAGCTAAATCCGCCCGATACGTTGTGCCCCTGCGTGGGCAGCAGGTTGGGGTTGCCCTCCTGAATAAACAGCGGATTGGCGTTGTTTATAATCGGCTGCAAATCCTGGGAGGTAGGCATCTGGACATTTACGCCATAGTTAGCGTTCAGATACCGGTTGTTTTTGAGGTCGTAGTTCAGCGAAACCGACGGCACCACATTCACAAACGAGCGGTTGATCCGGTCGAACGTTGTTGCGGTTTGATCGGGGGCGAATTTGCCATCAAGGTCAAACCGTTGAGCGGCCACGCCGAGACTCAGGTTCAGGCCCTTGTTGTTGTAGCGAACACTCGTACCCACCCGGTTATACAGGTAGTTGTTGGTGTAATAGCGACTCAGCGAATCCAGCCGGGGCATCTTCCCCGCCGACTCCCGCGACTTGTCGAACACATCGCGGTCAACTACGTCGCGCCGGAGACTAAAATTGTAGAAACTCTCCCAGAAGTATTTCTTGCCCAACGGCTCAGTGTAGAGCAAACTGGCCTTGTATTCGTTGCGGATACTGTTAGTTTGCTGGAATTGGTTGGCATCGACCAGGCGGGGAGCAGAAACCCCCGCCCTGAAAAACTCCGAACGCGAATTGAGGTTCAATTGACTGTTGCTGTTGTTGATGAGCGCCGTTGCCGAAGCCGCGAAGTTGCGCCCCTTCTTCCTGAACTTGTGGCGGAACAACAGCGTATTGGCCATACCCAACGACTGCCCCGACGTGAAGTTGTCGCGGGTGTTTCGGGTAACGAGTGTATCGCCGTTGCGATATAGACTCTGATTGTCAGATAGTTCGTTGCTGTTATTACCAAACCGGGTGTTGTTGATAAAAATGAGCGTATTCAGCGAGTCGATTTGTTTCTCGAACCGAAAGCTACCCCGGTGGTTGTCGTTGACGTTGATTTGGCCGCTCGTTTCGTTGGTCAGCACCGAGATCTTGCCCGGTAGAAAATTCTGACGTTGCCGAATCGCATCGAGCGACAGGCGGGTACGGCTGTAGTAATAGTTACTGCTTAGTTTGGTTTTTTTGGTGTCGTAATTGTAGTTGGCACCGCCCGCCTGATTGTCGGAAAAACCACGCCCCCGGCCCCCATTGACCGGAATCGACAGGCTCTCGTTGTCGTCGCCAAACGACAGGTAGCGGAATCCTCCCCCGAAGCCAAAATCGGCCTCGTCGTTCCAGTTGAAGGAATTACTGCCCCGGAAATCCTGGTAATCATTCCAGGAGAGGCCCGTTTGGTTGGTGTTGTTGGTTAGCCCGATCACCGAAAGCTGTTGCTTGGTATCGAACTTATTGTAATTACCTTTTAGTTCGCCCCGCGCCTGATTGGTGCGGTCCGGCACGAGGTCGGAACCCGCCCCGCCGGTCACTTTGCCAAAGCCTCCTTTTTTGAAGCTGTCTTTCAGTTCGAGGTTTACGGTCTTCTCTTTCTTGCCATCGTCAACCCCCGTCAGTTTGGCCTGCTCCGATTTGTCGGTGAACACCTGCACTTTCGAAATGGCTTCTGAAGGCAGGTTTTTGGTAGCCATTTTAGGGTCATTTCCGAAGAAACTCTTGCCATCTACCGTTACACGTTTCACCTCCTGACCCTGAGCCCGAATGTTGCCTTCCTGGTCGATCTGGAAGCCCGGCAATTTCCGTAGCAGTTCCTCCACTGTGGAGCCGGGCGGCACCTTGAACGCGGCCGCGTTATACTCAATTGTGTCGCCTTTGATATTGAGCGGAGCGCGGGCGGTTCTCACAACAACTTCCATCAGTTCCTTGCTGATAGGTTTCAGCTTCAGTTGACCCATGTTCAGCTCCTCGCCATCGGGTGGGCTGATGATCTGGTTGAACGGAATAGAACCGACGTAGGAAATTTTGAGCAAATACGACCCCCGTTTTAGAGCCTTAAAGGCAAAATCGCCTTTTTCGGAGGTTCGGGTAAAGTTGACTAAGGCCGAGTCCTTCGGGTTGAGGAGCATCACGGTAGCTCCGTTGAGTGCAGCTGCCGAAGTATCAACGGCTTGCCCTTTCAACGTAAAGCGTGCGGGTGTGGTTTGGGCGTACAGCCCCTTGGTTAACAGGCATAGTAAACCCGTGAGGAAGAGGTATTTCATGTGGACAATAGGTAAAGGTGATTTTGGATAGAACGGGATAAATGTAATGGATAGTATACAAAAAGACACAATCAAACGAAAAAAGTAGTTGGTCGTAACTGGTTACTATTAATGAGGATGCAAATAGGTATAAAGTTGCATAAGGGGGTAGATAAAAAAAGTTAAAAGGAAAGGAGTAAGGGAGGAGTAAAGGCGAAGAATTGATTATTCCTTTTCTTTACTCCTCCCTTACTCCTTTCCTCCTCTTACTTCAGGTACTGCGCCAAATAATCGGTGTATTGCTGGTAAAGTAGCATATAGCTAGCCCCGTTATAAGCTACGCCGTGTGCGCCGGGCGGATAAATGCGCAGGTCGGCGTCTTTGCCCGCATCTTCGAGGGCGTTCATGAGTTGGAAGGTGTTGCGAACGTGTACGTTTTCGTCCATTGTCGAGTGAGCAATGAACATTTTACCAGCGAGGTTTTTGGCGTAGGTCGTCACTGCTGATACCTTGTATTTGGCTTCGTTTTCGGGCAGTAACCCCATGTAGCGCTCGGTGTAGATACTGTCGTACAAACGCCAGTCCGTTACAGGAGCCCCCACCAGCGACACCTTGAAAACGCCGGGATGGGTCAACATTGTATAGCTGCTCATGTAGCCGCCGTAGCTGTGGCCCCGAATAGCCATCCGGTTGGCGTCTACCCACGGTTGTTTGGCTAGGTACTTCGCCGTTTCGGCAAAATCGAGGCTTTCGTATTTGCCGAGTTGCTCATATACAACCTTCTCAAAATCGCGCCCGTAGCCTCCACTGCCCCGGTTATTTACGCTCACGATAATGTAGCCCTGCTGCGCCAGATATTGATGCCAGCCGTTTGTCGAAAAGTCATTATACACCGATTGTGCCCCTGGTCCACCGTAAATATCAAGCATGACGGGGTATTTTTTATTCTGGTCGAAATCAACGGGTTTCACAACTGCAATGTCGATTTTTTGCCCGTCGGAAGTAGTGAAGTTAACCAACTCTTTGGTGGCAAAAGCGTTAAGTCTTACATAATCACTCACGCTATTATTCATCTCGAGTGTTCGTAATGTCTGTCCGCTATTGTCACGCAATACAACCTGTGTAGGCAGTTGCGTATTTGAGTAGCGATCAATAAAATAAATTCCATTCGGCGAATAATTAACCGTGTGGCGACCGGGTGTTTGAGTAATCCGACGCTTGTTTTTCCCGTCGATGTCAGCCACAAACAACTGTCGTTCAAGGGGTGATACTTCCGTAGAGGTAAAATAGACGGTGCGGTTTTTCGCGTCGATGTGATGCACGTAGGTCACTTCCCACGGCCCCGACGTGACGGCATTGAGCAGCTTTCCGGTATAATCGTAGCGGTACAAATGCGCGAATCCATCGCGGTCCGAGAGCCAGTAAAACTCGTTAACACCCGCCGGGAAATACATCAGGTGATTGATCCCCGCGAAGAAATCGAACACATCGACCCAGGTTTTTGCCGTTTCTTCCATCACTTGCTTTGCTTCGCCGGTCCGTCCGTTGGCCATAAACAGACGGAGATGGTTTTGCTTGCGGTTTAGATGGATCAGGGCCAGTTGCCCCTCCGTGTTGGTCCAGTAGATACGGGGAATGTAGCCATCCTCCAACCGAAGCGTCGGACCGGCCAGATTCATCCAGTTGTTTTTGCCGTTGCTGATCTCGATTACGCCTATTCTGACGGTTGGGTTAGCATCACCCACGCGGGGATAGGGCAACGAGTCATACTTCTCCTCGAACCCTTTGTAATCCGTCAATCGGTAGATCGGCACCTGCCGCTCGTCGGATTGCCAGAACGCAATAAACTTGCTGTCGGGCGACCATTCCCAGGCCTGCGCCAGGCCAAATTCTTCTTCGTAGGCCCAACCAAATCGGCCGTTGAAAAATGCCGGTTTCGCGTCGTTCGTCAATTGCGTTTCTTTCTGCGTGGCAAAGTCGAACACAAACAGATTACCACCCCGCTCGTAGCCGATTTTACTGCCATCGGGAGCCAGTTCAGCAGTTTGCGCATCCTTGGCTACTAGTTTCAGCGACTTGTCGGCCACCGAATACGTGTAATAATCCGAGATCCCCGACCGCCGATATACAGGCCGGAAATTGCTCTGAAACAGGATGTTCTTCGAATCCTTCGACCATTGAAACGACTCAAACGAGAATTTCTCCGTTTTGCCCGGAAATGTCAGTTGGCTCCCGTCGAACACAACTGCCTCCTGCATGGTTTTAAACGTGTACGTTTTGATGGTTGTCTGCCCGTCGAGGTAGGAATACGCCTGACCATTGTCGATCCAGTTTACGCTACGGGGCCCTTGCGAACCACTCAATTGCCCACCAGCCGACAGAGCCTGTTGCAAACTGGCAAAGCGTTGTTTAGCAGAAACTAAGGTCGCCGGGGACTGAACCGACTGGCCGATACCGACAAGGGGTACTGAAAAAGCCAGCACGAACAGCCAGCAAAAACGTTTGTGATAAGACATGTAGGTATAAATGAGACTACAAAAATAAGGATTGGAATACTGATTTAGCAGGATGGATTTGTGCCATCCATATTCCCACCTCCCTAAATCCGCACTTTTTGCGTATTTTTGTGACTTTAAATTCCCAACGTGAAGCACATTCGTAATTTTTGCATTATCGCCCACATTGACCACGGCAAAAGCACCCTTGCTGACCGCCTGTTGGAGTTTACCAAAACAGTTGGCTCCCGCGACATGCAGGCCCAATTGCTCGACAATATGGACCTGGAGCGCGAGCGCGGTATTACTATCAAGAGCCACGCCATCCAGATGGACTATATTTACCAGGGGGAGCTGTACACACTGAACCTGATCGACACACCTGGCCACGTTGACTTTAGTTACGAGGTTTCGCGTTCGATTGCAGCTTGCGAAGGTGCCTTATTACTCGTCGATGCCTCGCAAGGCACTGAAGCTCAGACCATATCGAACCTGTATCTGGCCCTCAATAACAACCTCGTCATTATTCCTGTTCTCAACAAAATCGACCTTCCGGGTGCCATGCCCGAAGAGATTAAGGACGAAATGGTGGACCTGTTGGGTTGCGAACGCGACGACATTATCCCGGCCTCAGGAAAAGAAGGCATTGGCGTTCCCGAAATCCTGGCAGCTATTGTGGAGCGAATCCCACCGCCAAAAGGTGATCCTAATGGTTCGTTACAAGCCCTTATTTTCGACTCTCACTTCAACTCCTACCGGGGTATCGAAGTAATTTTTCGAGTCAAGAACGGCCGCATCCGTAAGGGGGATAAGGTGAAGTTCATGAACACCGGTAAAGAATACACCGCCGATGAAATTGGAACCCTCCGCCTGACGCAGGAACCTAAAAACGTAGTCGAGTGTGGGGACGTGGGCTACCTGATTTCAGGTATCAAAGTGGCCAAAGAGGTGAAAGTTGGCGATACCGTCACCACCATTGATAACCCGGCTACAGTAGCCATTCAGGGCTTTTCGGAGGTAAAACCAATGGTTTTTGCGGGTATTTATCCCGTGGAAACGAGCGAATTCGAAGAACTCCGCGATGCCATGGAAAAGCTGCAACTTAACGATGCAGCCCTGGTGTGGGAACCCGAAACATCGGCCGCTTTGGGCTTTGGTTTCCGGTGCGGCTTCCTCGGCATGCTCCACATGGAGATTGTGCAGGAACGCCTGGAACGTGAGTTCAACATGACGGTTATCACTACTGTCCCTTCGGTGCGGTTCGAAGTAATGACCAGCAAAGGAGAACATCTTCAGGTGTCGGCCCCTGCCGAAATGCCAGAGCCTAACTTCATCGACTACATTGAGGAGCCGTTCATCCGGGCGCAGATCATTTCAAAAGCCGAGTACGTAGGCGGCATTATGGGCCTCTGCATGGACAAGCGGAGCATCCTTAAAAACCAGGTTTATATCACAGCCGACCGCGTTGAGCTTCAGTTTGAGATGCCCCTTGCTGAGGTTGTATTCGACTTTTTCGACAAGCTCAAGACCATCTCGCGGGGTTATGCCTCCCTTGACTATGAGTTTATGGACAACCGTGAAGCAGACATGGTGAAAATCGACGTGATGCTCAACGGCGACAAGGTCGATGCCCTCTCAGCCATTGTTCACCGCTCGAAGTCGTATGAGTGGGGTAAAAAATTGTGCGAAAAACTCCGTGAGTTGATTCCCCGTCAGCAGTTCGAAATTGCGATTCAGGCGGCCATTGGCCAGAAAATTGTTGCCCGCGAAACCCTCAGTGCGCTCCGTAAAGACGTGTTAGCCAAGTGTTACGGTGGTGATATTTCGCGTAAACGAAAACTCCTCGACAAGCAGAAAAAGGGTAAAAAACGGATGCGTCAGGTCGGCAACGTCGAAATTCCGCAGGAAGCGTTTATGGCCGTTCTGAAGATCAGCTAAGAGAGAAGAGAATCATACAAACTAAGCCAATGAACGAGGCATTAACCGTTGAGCAAATCCGAAGTGCCTACCCAGATGAGTGGGTGCTTGTGGGGAACCCGATTTTGGGAGACGCTGACACGATTGGCTCGATTGTGAGTAAACTCCAAAGTGGAATTGTGCTTTATCATAGCAAGGACAAACGCGAGATTGCTTATAAAGCAAAAGAACTGACGCAGAATGTAGAACGCTACGCCTGTATTTTTACGGGTGAGGCCCTCCAAAACCGTCGGTTCTGGCTATGAGTACATTTCGGTTTTCGCTCGAAAACGAGGACAGTTTAATCCGAATTAATGCGCAGGTTGACCGTTCTGATCTAACGCTGGCTCTGGATACGGGTGCAACGCATACGGTCATTGATCTAACCATGATGCTCTTGACGTAGCGGCAAGTCGGCAACGTCGAAATTCCGCAGGAAGTCTTTATGGCGGTGTTGACGATTAACTAAGCTGTAGGTTTTGACATAAAAACAGCCCCATCCAAGAGTCTTGGGTGGGGCTGTTTAGCTACTAAGTCTTTCTAATGCTACGCCGAAATCAAATTGTGCGGGTCAAGCACAAATTTCTTGGCTACTCCACTGTCAAATTCAGCATAGCCTTCGGGCGCACGGTCGAGGGTAATTACTTCGACGTTTACGGCTTTTGCTATCTGAACTTTATCGTACAGAATCGACATCATCAGCTGTCGATTATATTTGATAACAGGGGTTTGCCCAGTAAAAAACGAATGGCTTTTGGCCCATCCCAGTCCAAACCGGATCGACAGATTACCCGTTTTAGCAGATTTGTCCTCTGCTCCAGGATCTGCTGTCACATATAGACCGGGAATCCCGATAGCTCCTCCTGCCCGCGCAATCTCCATAAGTGAGTTCAGCACCGCAGCGGGTACTTCTTTTTTCACCTCGCCACCGTGGCCACGGGCTTCAAAACCGACGCAGTCAACCGCACAATCGACTTCGGGAACGCCCAGAATCTGAGCAATCTGATCGGCCAGGGAAGCATCCTCGTTGAGATCGACCGTTTCACAGCCAATAGAACGGGCATGGGCCAAGCGAGCTTTGTTCATGTCGCCCACAATTACCACGGCAGCACCGAGTAATTGAGACGAGGCAGCAGCAGCCATTCCCACCGGGCCAGCACCCGCGATATATACCGTTGTACCCGGCCCAACACCTGCCTTGACCGCCCCGTGGAAACCCGTTGGGAAAATATCGCTAAGCATGGTCAGGTCACGGATTTTATCCATTGCCTGTTCTTTATCGGGAAAACGTAAAAGATTAAAATCGGCATAGGGCACCATCACGTACTCGGCCTGTCCGCCAATCCAACCACCCATATCCACGTAGCCATAGGCACCACCTGCACGTGACTCATTCACACTCAGGCAGATACCTGTTTGTTGCTCTTTGCAGGTGCGGCACCGGCCACAAGCAACGTTAAACGGCACCGAAACCAGGTCGCCATTTTTGAGAAACTCCACATCGGACCCAATCTCAATTATTTCTCCGGTAATTTCATGGCCCAAAACCAAGCCTGATTCGGCGGTTGTGCGGCCACGAACCATGTGCTGATCGCTACCGCAAATGTTGGTTGAAATCACTTTCAAAATTACCCCGTGGTTGATCTTTTTACCTTTGGGGTTTACCAGTTCGGGGAAGTCAATGCTCTGCACTTCGACTTTACCCGGCCCGATATACACAACACCACGATTACTTGCCATAAGAATTGGAGTTTGAGTTTAGAAAGATTCAAGAGAAAACGGACTGATTTAGAGTGCGTGGGTTCCAGACTGTGCAACAGAGTGGTCGTTGTCATCCATACGAGTAAATGCCACCAGATTGGCTCTTGCATCAACCACAGCTATATTCATTTTCAGATCGAGTTTGGTTACTTTACTTTTGGCTGCTGCAACAATACTTTCTGCTTATGATAAGGTAATTCCCATACGTGAGTTGAGTCAAATTTACGTTTATATTGACTAAAACAAAGATTATCTAGTAATTTAGTTACCCAGTACGCAACCAACTTTGTTGGAACTCGGCAGAAAAGCAACAAATCAAACGATCCTGCCCAGAATTCTGGGCGGGATCGTTTGCCTTAATAATAGAAAGATTCATCTATTGATATACCCGTACCCAATCGACTTCCATACGTTGGGGGAAAATGGCTTCATCAACACCCTTTTGACCGCCCCAGTTGCCGCCAACAGCGAGGTTCAGAATGAGGTAAAACGACTGATCGAAAGGCCATTGCTCGTACCGTTTGCCGTATGACTCTTTGTCGAACGTGAAATAGACTTTACCATCCACCATAAAATCAATCTGCTTAATCGACCAGTCGACGGCGTAGGTATGGAAAACTGTGCTCGCATCAGAAACGGTTATCTGTCCACCCTGTTGCGTTTTCTTCACGTGGTTATACGCCTGGGTATGCACCGTGCCATGCACGACGCCAGGATCGAAACCAACGTGTTCCATGATGTCGATTTCGCCATCGTCGGGCCAAACCCTTGGCTCTGTGCCAGCCAGCATCCAGATAGCTGGCCAGGTTCCGCGTCCGGTGGGTAGTTTTGCCCGAATTTCAAACCGTCCGTGTTTCCACTCCACAATGCCCTTGGTGCGGAGTTTGGCGGAGGTATAACCTCGATTTTCCTTTGTCTCTTTGCGGGCTTCGATCACGAGTACCCCGTTTTCGACGCGGGCATTTTCGGGGCGGTTGTCGGTATAAAACTGAAGTTCATTGTTGCCAAAGCCGCGTCCACCAACATCGTATTTCCAGCGGGCGGTATCTGGCCGGGAGGCATCAGGACGATCCATACCGGGTTTGCCAAGGGTGCTACCATCGAATTCATCAAACCAAACTAGTTTACGATTCCCGATTTTTGCGGGAATGGAGTCGGGAAGGCAGGGAGCCGGAACCGAATTGATGCAACAGACGAACACAATAAAAGAGAGCATACAATGGGTAGCACCAGCTGGGTTACGTCTGGTTACTGCACAAAAATAGTTTAATTTACTGCTCCTGAGACAATATTTAACCTAAACGGTGGTGCCCATTTTTGGTCTTACCTGGCAGCTACCTGTTTTTGTTGCCGTTTCCATTGTAAGCCAACGCCCAGTAACATCTGATTCTTATTTTCCAAACGCCCACGTCAGAAAATCGGGCATCACAACACTCCAGGTTTCCTGGTTATGATGTCCCCCGTTCACTTCCACGTATCGGATCACGTTGTTGTCGCGGGAGTAGCCTTTCTTTTCCAGTTCTTTAATCAGATCCAGCGTATCGTCGATGGAGTCGATCACGCCGTTATTGTTGCGGTCGCTTGTCTCGTCCAGCGTGCCCGTTTGGAACCAGAATTTCTGGTTAGCATTGTGCGTGCCTTTTCGAACCAGGCTGTGCATGATCCGGTCGGTTTCATCATCGTAAGCGTTGTTAAACTTCTTACTACGCCACCAGAATGAGCCGGAGAAAACGCCCGCTTTCCCAAAACGTTCGGGGTGATGAAACGCAATATCGAAAGCCGATAAGCCGCCCAATGAGAAACCGGCAAACACGGTGTTGGCTGGCCCGGAAGCTACGCGGTAATGCTTCTGAATATAGGGTAGCAATTCAGTCAGTACAAAGTCGGCGTAAAGATTCGCCTTACTACCCCGTTTCATGTAGTCGGCCTGGGCAGCAGTGCCGTATTCCTGAATCCGGTCAGCATTGGTATGAACAGCAACCAGCACAAATGGGTGGATAGCCTGTTCTGCATACAGTGAATCGAGCACTTCCTGCATACGAAGTCGGGGCAAATCCTGACCATCGTTCAGGTATAAAACCGGGTAATGGGTAGTTCTTTGTTGATAACCGGGCGGCAAAATAATATCGAGCCGGACACTACGACTGAGCGGCACCGAATACAACGAATCGTCGCGAACAACCGCAACGGTGGGGTTTGACAATGCCGGGGTGGGGTCGGCCATAAGCAGGAATAAAGACACAATTAGTATGATCACAAATAACAAAATAAGGACTTTTTTCAGTGAGTTCGGGGGCAATGGCTTTGGTTTTTCAGATTTTAACTAATTTACAATCGTTCAACCAACTAATTACTGCTTTGCACGAAGAATATCGTTCGTATTACTCGCACCACCTGGGCCGCAACATCGAAATGCTGGTCTATGGCAACTGGGGTTACCCCATTCTGGTGTTTCCGACAACAATGGGCCGTTTTTATGAGGCTCGTGACTTCAAACTGACCGATGCCGTAAGCGGCCACATCAATGCTGGCCGGGTAAAACTGTACTGTATCGACAGTATCGACCGGGATAGTTGGTATGGCAAACACCTGCATCCCGGTTCGCGCATCTGGAACCACGTTTTGTATGATAAGTTTTTGTGCGAAGAACTCGTGCCCTACATTCAGCGCGAAACCAGCACTGGAAAAATTGGCGTGGCTGGCTGCAGTTTCGGTGGGTTCCAGGCGCTAAACTTCGCTTTTCGCCATCCCGACCAGGTAGGTCACTTATTTTCGATGGGTGCCGCCTTCGATATTCGGTCGTTTATGAGTGGTTACTACGACGACAATGTCTATCTGAACAACCCACCCGATTATATTCCGAACGCGCATAACGATGAGTTTTATCGGATGAATATCGTATTGGGAACGTCAGAACATGATTTCTGCAAGGGTTCTAATTTCCAGATGTCAGGAATTCTGAACCGTAAAAATATCCCACACTGGCTCGATGTAGTCCCTTGGGGCGAACACGACTGGCCAGTCTGGCGAAGTATGTTTCCGAGGTATTTGGATATGATTTAACAACAAAACCATGTGGCCTGATTTACATTACACAACAGCCGACTCGACGCTCGAACGCGCCATGTCGCGGCTTACCCAACACCTCCAGGATGTACCGGAGCGATTGTCGGGCCTTTCAAAAGATGAATGGCAGGCGAAGCTGCCCCGCAAATGGTCGAAAAAGGAGTTGCTCGGCCATTTGGTCGACTCTGCCCTGAACAACCTAAAACGGTTTACAGAAGCTCAGTTTGGGCCAGAGCCTTACACATTCGCTTCGTATCGGCAAAATGAGTTGGTCATGGCCAATGCTTACCAGCAAATCCCCGTCGACCATTTGCTGACACTTTGGCTGTCGCTGAATCGGCAGATCGTGTATGTAGTCGGCGAAATGCCCGAAGCGGCTCGCCACCGGAAAGTGATGGTGAAAGGTAGCGATGGCCCACCACGCTCATTGTCTTGGCTAATTGAAGATTATGTAGGCCACATGGAGCACCACCTGGAAACGTTGCTGTAGACCTTAGCTTTGGGTATCCCCGGCCTTTGTCCGCAGCATCCGGGGATACCTCAACTAAATAATTCACTCAACCATTTTGCAAAGCGATCGCAAAGCTCTGTGTTATGATTGAGGTATGTTTTTGTTATTGCCAAACCCATTGGTGTGCCAGGGTCTTCTTGCCAAGCCAGCCACGTATGGATGATAGCCTTACTTCTATGAATTGGTTTGTATCCGTTAATAGCTTCTGCCTCTAACCTATCCAAGACTTCTTCAGCAACAGGCTTGAGTCTATCGTCGGCAGGAATAAGCGTAGCAACGAAGTGTTCCAGCATTCCCGGCTGTTGGACATTATCAGGCATTATCCAAATACCAATTTTGGGTTGTCTATCTGTGGCGGGGATGATTGTTCCATTCACATGGATGTAATGTGGAATAGTGTATCCATGCTTGTTTAAAATGTAACATATACTATCCCAACGAGCTTTTAAAGCATCTTCCACATTGACAGTGTCAGCATCCGCGTCGACAATTATGCCAATCACGTCGGTATTTCTTGATTTAAAAAGAGAAGTCAATTTTTTACTGACCTTATCAACGCTTTTGCAATCGACTATTTCAAAGTTATCGTCTAGCTGGTAGTTGTTTCTGATATGAGCAACGACATGCAAATCATCATTTCCCTCAACTAACAGCTTTTTAGGCCAACTGCTCCGGTCTGGTTCCTGCTTCATCCTCTTGGATCGACATCTACACTTATAGTTGTTTCGGTTTCTTCAGCGTCGTACAATGTTGCTTCGATGTTGCCTTCATAGTTGTCGAGCCGTATCATGTAACCGAGTTTTTTGGAGTCTTCGCTGTTATTCAAGACAGCCGAAAATGCTTTAACACAATCATAACTATGCGTGGTTGCAAAAACCTGAATGTTCAACCGCTCAGCCAGATTAAAGATGACCACCCAAAGCTGTTCCTGAACAGAATAGTGTAAGCCGTTTTCAAATTCATCAATTAGTAGATAACCGTTCTCACAGTTAACCATTGCCAGAATAATAGTTAGAATGCGATTGATGCCATCGCCCATTGACCGGAGCGGAATTACATCATTGGAAGATTTTAGCTTGACCACAGCCACGCGCTCTTGCTTTTGTTCATTACGGAAGGTAATCCTGTCAATATCAGGCTCAATTATTTTTAGAGCATTAACAACCTCATCTTCACTTTCAGTCAAAGCTATCCGATCCCAAAGTAGACCATTGACGTCCTTCTCAATATTCTTCGTTTTTACAAATTGTAAACGAATAGGGTGTTCGTCAAGTTGCGACATCGGGAAAGAGCTTACGCCTTGAGATGCGCGATTAATACTACTTAAAGATCGCACTAAACTGAAGGCCCCTGATCTTACCTCAAAACCAATAATAGCTTCAGGGTCGTCCTCTTCATGCGACACAAATACTCTTCTCCGACGTGATGGCCGCAATTTGATATTGACATCTTCTTCTACAAAGTTATCTTCAAGCTCAAATTTATCTAAGTAACGAACAAATCGTATTGCAGTACTACTCTCTGATTTTACTTCCTTTCCAAATAACGTTTCATTTTGCTCCCCGACAATAATGCATTTACCTGGGATAAACTGAACTTGTCGATCAGAAAAGAGCGACGAAAGCGTTTTCAAAATTGCGGCTTCCCTGGCCCCCATTGTAGCATTACTTAGCTGGTTATTTTTTCCAAAATAATTCTCTCCACGCTCCTCTAATAGCTGTAAAAGGAAATCAATACCTCCCCGATTGATGTGTATAGCTACCGCTTCCAATACTGACGTTTTACCCGTGTTGTTTTTCCCCAACAACAAGTTGACCCGCCCTAACTTTTCAATAGTGAGGTTACGGAGGTTGCGGTAGTTATGTATTTCTAAGGAATTTAGCATCAGAATAATTACTATGATTGCCAAAACTAAGGATTTCCAACCAAGATTGCAGCTTTACAACTCCTCAACCCGCTTTTTCAGATCAAACGTATCAGGCCGGAACATCATCAGAATCCCTTCCCGGTTGAAAGCAGTCTTTAAGGCCTTCATAGCTTCGCTGAGAGCGGGCGGTTGACCAATAATGTGCTGGTCGATCCAGAACCAGACTGTTCCCTGCACATTATCGAGGGTGAATGCCCGAAAATAGACCTGCACGGGGTACCCGTTATGTACAAACGGCAAGGCTCGAATGGCCGCTGAAGCCACTTGCTGTACCTGCTCCAGATCATCTAAATGCGATACGCCAAAAGCCAGTTCAAGCCGTCGTTCGCCCGTGCGGGAGAAATTCGTGATGGGTTTCTGAAACACATCTTTGCTTGGTATTTCGATGGTTTGTCCCTGACCATTGTCGAGCACAATAGACCGGAGCTTCACTTCCAGCACACGCCCAGTGAAACCGTTGGTTTCGATGGTGTCGCCGGTTTGGAGGGGTCGTGCGATGGCAATCATCGTACCCGAAATAAAGTTGGCCGTGAGGTCCTGAAAAGCAAAACCCACCGCCAGGGCAATAACACCGGCACCCGCCAGCAGCGAGGTTACGGTTTTGTCGAGACCTAACACGCCCAGAGCGACAAACAATCCTACGGCGATCACCACCACCCGCACAACCGTTCCCAACAATCCAACCAAGGAAGCATTGTTACTCACCCTGCCCAGCCCGCCCGAAACGGCCCGGCTGAGGATACCCGACAGGAAACGGGCCAACAGAATGACTAGTATGGCAATGGCCATCTCGGGAAGGAAACCCAGAATAGTATGCGACCAGCGGGTCAGTTTTTGAAAAATCAGATGAGCAATAGCCGGGAAATCAATCATAATCCGTCGAGTAAAAGATAAAGTTCATTCTAAGAATCCGGGCGTTCGTCCGAATTAGAATCATAACTCGGTATAGGGGCAGTACGTTTGAATCGTCAATCAAACGACCAACAATGCCATGCAGAATCTATCCTGCTTTTTTATTTTTTTCCTCTTAACAAACAGATTATCGGCGCAAACAACGCTTCAGGGGCGCATTCTCGACGGACGTGGGCGAGCCTTACCGGGTGCCAACGTCTTTATAAAAGGTTCGTACGACGGAGCTAATGCCGATAGTTCGGGCGCGTTTCGATTCCAGACTGGCCGTCGAGATACGGCTACCCTAGTCGTGACCTACGTGGGTTTTGATAATTATGCCCAGAAACTAATCCTTACTGGATCACCAATGGACCTGAAAGTAACCATGACCGAATCGGCCAACGAACTGAATACAGTTGTGATTACGGC
>Ga0105048_10000749_pt1 | contig 51165 bp, 40 predicted proteins | sample MAT05_FD_78382 | JGI IMG/M metagenome (GOLD analysis project Ga0105048, IMG submission 78382) | Freshwater microbial communities from Lake Fryxell liftoff mats and glacier meltwater in Antarctica - MAT-05 | ecosystem: Environmental > Aquatic > Freshwater > Ice > Liftoff microbial mat | place...
CGATGCTGGAGAAAATAGCAGCATCAAAAAATAAAATTCCTGCGCTCACCGAGTTTGGGTACAATACTGTTCCGGATCCAGGATGGTGGACCAATGTTTTCTTAAAAGCACTCGGTCAGCACCGGATAGCTTACGTGCTTGCCTGGCGAAATGCAGGAAAAAAATCAACAGGCGAAACAGAATTTTATGTGCCGTATAAAGGCCAGCAGTCTGCTGATGACTTTAAAATTTTTAGTGAGGAAAAGCGTATATTCTTCGAACATAGAACCAAACAGCAAAAGTTGTATCAATAATATATGTACAGTTCCGTTTTAAAGTTATCAATTTCCTTTAGTAGTTTTTTTGTTCACCCAACTAACTTTTCGCAATTGCGTTAACAATGCCTGCTTACCAGATATGAAATTACAATTAATAGATGTCCTCATCCTGATTAGTTACCTCGTCACCATGATCATGGTGGGATTCTGGATGCGTAAGAAGGCAAGTCAGAATAAAGAAAGTTACCTGATGGGCGGCAAAAGCCTTCCCTGGTACATGCTTGGATTGAGCGATGCCTCCGACATGTTTGACATCAGTGGCACCATGTGGATGGTGGCATTGTGTTTTGTATATGGCCTGAAAAGTATCTGGATACCCTGGCTGTGGCCGGTGTTTAACCAGGTATTTATGATGATGTTTTTAAGCAAATGGTTAAGAAGAAGCAATGCCAATACAGGGGCCGAATGGCTGTTGACCCGGTTTGGAACAAAGGGGGCAGGCGTAAAGGGTTCTCATATAATAGTCATCGCATTTGCTTTAATTGGGTGCCTGGGTTTTCTAGCCTATGGTTTTGTGGGGCTGGGGAAATTTATGGAAATATTTGTTCCCTGGGATATCATTAAGGGATACATACCATTTGATGTAGCTCCGAAATATGTGCCCCATTTTTATGGAATTGTCTTTACATTGTTTGCGATGTTTTATTCCATTTTGGGTGGCATGCACAGCATTGTGCTGGGCGATGTGATCAAATACATTATCATGACGATCGGGTGTATTGCCATTGCAATAATCGCCATGCAGCACCTGAAAACACAAACACTGATCGTGCCGGAAGGCTGGGCCAATCCTTTTTTTGAATGGAAACTGAATCTCGACTGGAGTAAGATAGCAGCCGATGCAAATAAAAAAATTGCAGATGATGGCTTTGGTTTATTCGGTTTGTTTTTTATGATGATGTTGCTGAAGGGGGTGTTTGCTTCGCTGGCGGGCCCGGCACCCAACTATGACATGCAAAAAGTATTGAGTACCCGGAGCCCGAAAGAAGCCAGTAAAATGACCGGCTTCGTAAGTATTGTTTTGTTGCCCATCCGTTATTCGATGATCACCGGGCTTACAGTACTGGCATTGCTGTATTACAACCAGTTGTATTTAAAAGGGCCGGATGGCGTTACCGATTTTGAAAGGATATTGCCTGCCACCGTTAATAATTTTCTGCCGGTGGGTGTATTGGGTATTGTATTAACAGGATTGCTCGGGGCATTCATGGGTACGTTCAGCGGTACGTTAAACGCCGCACAGGCTTATATCTCAAACGATATTTACCTGAAGTACATTAATCCAAAAGCTACCAACAAGCAGATCATTTCGATCAATTACGTGGTGGGTGTGCTGGTAGTGGCCGTAGGGGTGTTCTTTGGTTTTCTTGCAAATAATGTCAACGAAATTTTACAATGGATTGTTGGAGGATTGTATGGAGGCTATGTGGCAGCCAATTGCCTCAAATGGTATTGGTGGCGTTTTAATGCCAATGGTTTTTTTTGGGGAATGCTGGCAGGTATTGCCGGTGCATTGATTATGCCTGCGGCAATTAAATGGGGTATTGATGGTGGTTATATTACAGAATCGTTGCCTTTATACTGGTGGCCGTTATTATTTATATTGTCGATGGCCGGTTGTATTATCGGCACTTATGCAGCGCCACCTACCGAAGATGCGGTACTGGTTTCGTTTTACAAAACAGTAAGGCCCTGGGGTTTTTGGAAACCCATTCATGAAAAAGTACTGGTGGATGATCCGCTGTTTGTGGCAAACAAAAATTTCAAACTGGATATGTTTAATGTGGTGATCGGTATTACAGGCCAGTTGTGTTTTACGTTGTTGCCGATGTATTTTATTTTAAACATGCAAACTCCTTTATGGATAACAATTGCAGCAATTGCAGCAATTGTACTTATTTTAAAAAAGAGCTGGTGGAACAAACTGGAAGATTAAAAATTATGTTATGCAAAATGAATTTAAAAAACGGCTGCAGTTTTTAAAAGAACAGCAACAGCAGTTACTGATAAAACCAAACGAAGCAGTCACCGAAAGCAATGGTGTGTTTATACGGTATAAAAACCCGGTACTTACGGCAGCGCATGCCCCATTAAACTGGCGTTATGATTTCAACCCGGACAGCAATCCTTTTTTGATGGAACGGTTTGGTATTAATGCCACGTTGAATGCGGGTGCTATTAAATGGCAGGATAAATATATTTTAGTGGCAAGGGTGGAAGGCATAGACAGGAAAAGTTTTTTTGCAGTTGCCGAAAGTGATACCGGGGTTGATAATTTTACCTTTTGGAATTACCCGGTGGAGATGCCTGAAACCGCTGTGCCCGATACCAACACCTATGATATGCGTTTGATACAGCACGAGGATGGCTGGATCTACGGCCTTTTTTGTACCGAAAGGAAAGACCCCAATGCCTCACCGGGCGACGAATCATCGGCTGTTGCACAATGCGGTATAGCCCGTACAAAAAACCTGGTTGATTGGGACAGGCTTCCAGATTTAAAAACACCTTCTGCACAACAAAGAAATGTGGTGCTGCACCCGGAATTTGTAAACGGGCAGTATGCTTTTTACACCCGGCCGCAGGATAGCTTTATCGAAGCAGGTAAAGGCGGCGGCATCGGCTTTGCTTTGGCAAAAGATATTACGAATGCAATTGTAGAAAAGGAAATCGTGATCGAACCACGTATTTATCATACGATTTCCGAAATGAAAAATGGTCTTGGCCCAGCACCCATTAAAACGGCTTACGGCTGGCTGCACCTGGCACATGGCGTGCGTAATACCGCTGCAGGCCTGCGTTATGTGTTATATATGTTTATGACGGATTTGGAAGATATCACCAAAGTAACGCATAAGCCTACCGGGTATTTTCTTGCACCCGAAGGAGAAGAAAGGATCGGGGATGTGTCTAACGTGGTATTCAGCAACGGCTGGATTGCCGATGAAGATGGAAAAGTATTTATCTACTATGGGTCATCTGATACAAGGATGCATGTGGCGGTGTCCTCACTGGACCGGTTAATTGATTATGTAATCAATACCCCCGCCGACGGATTTAGTTCCGCCTCATCCGTGCAGGCTATTTTCAATATCATCGACAATAACAATAAACTGGAAATAAACGAAACGGCAGGAGCCGGGAAGGCTGCTGTAAACGTAAATGTAAAATGATTGTGAACGACCAACTCAACGTAATGGAAACACCGGTTAACCACGCAATGGCAACATACCGTGATGATATGAAGGCTGAGTTGGAAGCCATCCTGTTATACTGGTCAAAAAATTCCTGCGACCACGTAAACGGGGGTTTCGTTGGCCGTATTGATGAAAACAATGTCGTAGATAATGTTGCTCCCAAAGGATCAGTACTTAACAGCAGGATATTGTGGGCATTCTCATCCGCCTATGCAGTTACAGGAAATGATGAGCATCTTCAGGTTGCAAGGACAGCATACAATTATATCGTCAGCAATTTTATTGATAAAACACATGGCGGCGTTTATTGGCTGTTGAAATCCAACGGCGAACCACTGGATACAAAAAAACAACTGTATGCACTGGCATTTGCAATATATGGATGCTGTGCCTATTTTAATGCATCCGGTAACGAGGCTGCAAAAAATAGGGCCATCGAATTGTATCATACCATTGAGCAATACAGCTACGATCATCAATACACCGGATACCTCGAAGCATTTACAAGAGACTGGCAGCCGCTGGATGACCTTCGCCTGAGTAAAAAAGATGTGAATGAGAAGAAGACAATGAATACGCATCTTCATATACTGGAAGCCTACACAGCATTGTACAGGGTATGGCCCGATGATTTGTTAAAACAAAAGATAATACTGCTGATAACAAATTTTACCGAACATATTATTGACCGCAACAACCATCACCTGCTGCTTTTTTTTGACGAACAATGGAATGCAAAATCAGGCCCCCTTTCTTATGGGCACGATATTGAAGCAGCCTGGCTATTGCAGGAAGCAGCGGAAGCAATAAAGGATTTGTCATTAATTAACAGGGTAAAAAAGATTGCTGTATCGATTGCAGATGCTGCTGCCGGCGGACTGGATAAAGACGGTGGTTTGTGGTATGAATATGAACCTTCCGCAAATCATTTCAATAAAGAAAAACACTCCTGGGTGCAGGCAGAAGCAATGGTTGGTTTTTTTAATTGCTGGCAGATAACCGGTAATGACCTATATCTTGGTAGGTCAGTACAGGCATGGTACTATGTAAAATCATTTATCAAAGACAGGCAATACGGCGAATGGTATTGGGGTAGAAATGAGGATGGGTCGGTGATGCAGGGGCAGGATAAAGCTGGCATTTGGAAATGTCCATACCATAACAGCCGGGCTTGTATAGAAATTATTACCCGCATTGATAAACAGTATAAACAGGTATGCTGAAAGACTCCTTTCAGTTCATCAAATGGATGCCGGATACCGGAAGCTGGTTTCATTTTGAGTGATGGATGATTTAAAATAAGATAAAATAGTACAACAGCCTTGTTTTTTTGCTGCCGTTAATTTATAGACCTAAAAAAGCTGTTCGTCTAATCTGGTGCTTTTTGCCTTTGAACAAAATGTTATTTAGCAATTAGTAAGAGATAAAATAGTACTATATAAATATATTCTTTTGGTGCTAATTTTACAACACCAATCTAAAACGAATTGCTATGTTAAAAATTCCAAAGAGTTATTTACTCCTTTTACTGCTAACGATTGCAGCAGGCTTTGCAAAAGCCCAGGATGTTTCCAAATTGATTTCAGGTTCTGTACAGGATGAAAAGGGCAACCCTTTGCAGGGTGCTTCTGTTTCTGTAAAAAATGCAAAAAACGCTACGGTTACCACAGATGTCAATGGAAATTTTGTTATCAAAGTACCGGCAGCAGCAACAACCGTAATGGTTACCTATGTGGGCATGAAGCCCGTTGACGTAGCTGTTGATGGCAAAACCAATGTGGCGGTTGTGTTAAAGGGTGCCGACTCCAGGCTCGGTGAAGTGGTGGTGGTTGGTTACGGAACCCGTAGAAGGGCTGAAGTAACTTCTTCCATTTCTTCCATTTCTGAAAAAGATATCAAGAACCTCCCTGTGGCAGGTGTTGACCAGGCCATGCAGGGAAAAGTAGCCGGCGTAACGATAACAAATAACAGCGGTCAGCCGGGTGGTGGTATCAGCGTACGGGTGCGTGGAATTACTTCTGCTACCGGTAACAATGAACCACTGTATGTTATTGATGGCGTGCCAATGGGAGGAAAGAAAAGCAGCCTTGAACAAAACTTTCTTGGCGGCGGAAGTGGCCAGACAACACAAAGTGTGATGGCTACCCTCAACCCTGCCGATATTGCATCCATCGATATTTTAAAAGATGCATCCGCCCAGGCCATTTACGGGTCACAGGGCGCAAACGGTGTAGTGTTGATCACTACCAAAAGAGGTAAAAGTGGCGAAGGGAAAATTTCTTATGACACTTATTTTGGATTGCAACAGGTGCCAAAAAAATTAAAAGTAATGAACCTGCGCCAGTTCGCAGAATATCAAAATTCACTGCTGGCTGATCTCAATAGCGTTACAGGCGGCGCACAGGATACCATTGCAGAATTTAAAAACCCCGCTTTATTGGGAGAAGGTACCGACTGGCAGGACGAAATATACCAAACGGGCCGCCTTCAAAGTCACCAATTGTCTTTTTCCGGGGGACAGGGTAAAACAACTTATTATTTTTCCGGTGGTTATTTTGACCAGCAGGGAACATTGATTGAGACCAAGTTCCGCAGGTATACATTGAGAATGAATATCGATCACCAGGTGAAAAGTTGGTTCAAAGCAGGTATCAGTGGTAACATGTCAAGAAGCGATCAGAAGGTGGGATTGTCTGATGGATTTGATGCGGTAACCAGTACCGTTTTATACAACAGCCCTGCAGCCCCGGTTAGAAATGTATATGGTGACTATATTGGAACCACAGTGGTTGGAGGAACCCAATTTGGAAGTATCAGTAACCCGGTTGTACTGGCTAAGTTTAGGGACGTGAGGGCAGTAAGTACAAAAGTATTTGGTGCGTTATATGGAGAAATTGAATTTATCAAAGGATTAACTTTCAGGAACCAGTTGAACTACGATTTTAACCTGGGAGCAAATAAAGCTTTTCAACCGGAAGTGAAAAATGGTGATACCACCCAAAACAATATTATTAATATCGCCCAGTTAAGGGAGGAAAGAAGCAACAGTATTTATGTTGGTTTACAAAGCTATTTGAATTATACCAAGACATGGGATAAACATGCAGTGTATGCTACACTGGGCCATGAGTCACAATATTCGAGTTATGATTATATCAATGCAAGCCGGGTTCGGCAGCAATTAAACCTGCCTTCTTTAGCTACCGGAGTTGGGGGTAATAATTCGGGTGAAACCATCGGAGCCGGCCAGGGAGAATGGAGCATGGAATCATATTTTGCGAGAATAAATTATACTTACAATAACAGGTATTCAATCAGTGGTTCTGTGAGAAGGGACGGTTCTTCCAATTTTGGACCCGAAAAAAGGTATGGTTACTTTCCTGCCGTTTCCGCCTCCTGGACCGTTACCAATGAACCTTTTGCCCAGGGGCTTAAAAACCTGAGTTATCTTAAACTAAGATTGGGTGCCGGGGCTGTGGGCAACCAGGAAGTTGGCGGTAATAATTTGTATAAATCAAATATCGCTGCGCCCATCACTGCACCATTTGGGCCCGGTAGCCTTCCCTTCAACGTAGCCAATCCGAAACTTGGATGGGAAGCCGTGAAGACTTACAATGCTGGTATTGACCTGACTACTTTCAACAAAAGAGTAGAAATTTCAATTGACGTATATAAGAAAGTAACAACAGAAATGCTGTTACCGGTACAGTTACCTGCATTATCTGGTCTTGGTACCAATTACAACGATATCCGAACCCCAACTGCCAATGGCGGGCAGGTTACCAACAAAGGGATCGACATCAGCATCACTACTTATAACGTTCAGAACAAAGACTTAAACTGGAAGACCAGTATCATTTTCAGCCATTACAAAAACAGGCTCGACTTTTTAAATTCCCCGGATGCTGCACTTGCAGGCGACTTCGATGAATATGGTGACAAGCCTTTGGTAACATTATCTCAGCAGGGACTGCCATTGGGCTCATTCTATGGCTATGTTACTGACGGATTATTCCGTGAGATGAAAGATTTAAATACTGGTATGAACTGGGGACTGCCGGTACAGCCTGATAAACAATGGTTGGGAGATGTGCGCTATAAAGACCTGAATGGCGATAATATCATCGACGGTAAAGATGTAACGGAGATCGGTAACCCAAATCCAAAATTCACTTATGGGATGACCAATACCGTTACTTACAAGGGAATCGATCTTTCTGTTTTTGTTTACGGAAGCTACGGTGCCAAAATTTTTAATTATGCCCGCAGGCAAACCGAAGGTTTGAGAAACCAGTTCAGCAACCAGTTGGAAACTGTAATGGATCGTTACACAAGCACTAATACCGGCGGATCACTTCCCCGCTACAACCAGTGGCACAACAATAATTTCCGGATATCTGACCGCTTTGTTGAAAGTGGTTCTTTCCTGCGGATACAAAATATCTCTTTAGGGTACAGTTTGCCCAAGAATATGATCAGCAAAGCGAAACTGACCAATGCTAAGTTGTATGTATCAGTACAAAACCTGCACACATTCACCAAGTATTCAGGATACGATCCGGAACTGGGTGCCTATAACAGCCGTATCACACTCATGAATATCGATAATGGTCATTATCCTAATCCAAGGTCATTTACCATTGGCGCTAACATTGAATTCTAACATTTAAATTTAACTGATCATGAAAATCAAAAACATCATACTTGCCAGCACACTGATTCTTACCGGGCTATCCTGTAAGAAAAGTTTCCTGGAACATACCTCCGACTCCAACGCTACCCTCGATGTGTATTATACAAATGCCGAACAGGTGAACGGTGCAACCGGGCTGCTCTACAATTCTGTATGGGGCGACTGGTTTGACAAAGCCTTTTCGTCCGTTGGCGATGTATTGGGTGGAACGGTAACGGGAGCTGCCGGCAACGACCAGTATAATTCCTTTTACAATTTTAATATTCAAAATACGGATGGGTTGATTAACCTTACCTGGAATGCCTGTTACAAGGCTGCAGGGCAGGCGTCCGTTCTCATCAAGTCGTTTGAAGATAAAAAATCATCCGTATCTGATCCAGCCTTCCTTACGCTCGGTATTGCGGAAGCAAGATTTATCCGCGGATTTGCGTATTTCTACATCGGAAGAACTTTTGGCGATGCACCCATCGTTGCTGATCCGGTTGCTTTAACCGAACCGGAAGCCTACCTGGTACCAAAATATATCCAAAAAGATGTGCTGCGGTTTGCTTTAGAAGATTTAAAATTTGCAGAAGAAAATTTACCGGCAACAGCATACCAGCCCGGCCGTGTAACAAAATATGCTGCCGCAGGCATGATGGCAAAAATTTACCTTTATCTTAAAGATTATGACAATGCCAAACTAAAGGCGAAGGAAGTAATTGATTATGCAAATAGCTCCGGTGTAATTGGTTTATACCCCGATTATCATAGAATGTTTACCTCCTCGTCTGCCAATAATAATAAAGAATCGCTGTTCTCGCTGCAATGGCTTACTTCGCTTGGATGGAATGGAGGCAACCGGTTTCAGCTATACGTTGGCCCGCAGCCCTTGCTGGCACCGGCTCCCACAAGTGGCGCAGGTTATTCAGCATTGGTTCCCTCACTTGATATGCTTGATCCTGTTACCGGGTATGCACCGGGCGATTTGCGGCATGAATGGTCTGTTATGGAACACGGCTTTCATAAGGCTGCCTGGGTAAATGCAAGTTTCCCGAATGGTTTTAGGTATGATACAACCGGCTCCAATACGGACAACGCTCATATCCGTACAGGGACCCGCTCAAATATTATGAAATATGTGGTGGGCCCTAACAGGGCAGACGAACCGGTTAACACCAGCTCTCATAGCCAGATAGGTACCTACATCCTGCGCTATGCCGATGTATTGCTTATTTATGCCGAAGCAATATTAGGTGGTGCAGGTTCCACATCTAATGCTGAGGCACTGGGAGCGTACAATGCCGTACACTCACGTGCTGGCCTCAATCCTGTAGCAAGCATCTCAATGGATGATATTTTGCATGAACGTAAAGTTGAATTCGCTTTTGAAGGAGACTACTGGTTCGATATCCAGCGCCAGGGTTTTGCTAAAGCCAAACAAATAATCGAATCACAGGAAAGGGGTACCTACGATTTTAATAAGCGGTTAACAAGTTTTAAAGCAACACTGACCAACGAAAAGAGTCTTTTTTTACCAATACCGCTTTCAGAAACGATCAAAGACCCCAAGCTATTGGAGCCTGCGATTCCGTATTATTGATCAGCGATTTATTTTAATAACGATTTTTTTAAATTTTGATATATGAAAAAAATTAGTAGTTCAGTCATCATAACTAGTTTATTCCTGATAGGGTTGTCCCTTTTTGTTTCCTGCACAAAAAAGGAAACTATAACGCCTGTCTTCCAGATTTCTCCCGGACAGGGTGCCAGCAAATCGGTGGTTACATTAACCGGTAGCGGATTAGAGGATCTGCTTACCATTACTTTTGACAATGGAAATATTGATGCGCCTTTTAATCCGGTATTCAATACGGATGGCGCTGTTATCTTTCGTATCCCCGATGATGCCAATCCCGGGGATCAGCACATTGTATTTACCAATGCTAACGGATACCAGTACACTGTCCCCTTTAAGGTACTGGGGTTGCCAACTATTACTGGTGTGGACAATTATAATTTTAACGATGGTTCTACCCTCACCCTTACAGGGAAAAACCTGGATGATGTGTTGGAGGTGAAATTTACAGGTTCAACTGAAGTGTGCGCAATCGTTTCAAAAACAGCTACCACGTTGGTAATAACAATGCCTGCTACCACTAAATACCGGACCTTCCTCGATATCACCAACCAGGCCGGCACCATTACTACCCTCGAAGAGTTTGTAAGCCTGGCAAATAATTTTAAGTTTTTTGAGGATGCCTACCAAAATGGAGAACAGGATGCAGCCTGGGGAGATCCGGGATTTATATCCACTGCTGTTTTTAAAACAGGCACGGCTTCGTATGGTAAAAATTACCAACGGGGTAACTGGCACCAGATGGGATTTGGCTGGAATAACATCACCAATGACAATTACAGGTTCCTCTCGTTTTGGATGAAAGGCGGATCTGTTAATATTGACTTGTGGGTATGGAGCCAGCAGTCACCGGGAGGAAGCGATCCTTACGCCAATGCCGGACAGAAAATAACGGTACCGGCTAATGTATGGACTTATTATAAGATCCCGCTTTCTCAATTAAATCTATGGGCAAACGGTCCGGCGTTCAACCAGCTTGGATCGAGGTTGCAGGGGCCAGATGGGCAGGATGAAATATTGTACCTGGATGATGTGATGTTGGTAAAATAACCGGGAAGGCCTGGATCGTTGAATAGATAGCTTGTATTATCAATATTTTAAAATGAACATTATGAATAAAATAATTAAAAACTCAATTATAATCAGCATCCCATTACTTGCTTCCATTTTTTTTCTTTTGGGTTGTAAGAAGGAGATTACGAATCCTGCCCAGCAACTCGCGGTAATAAGCAGCGTTTTTCCAGGCAGTGCAACGGCAAACACGCCGTTGGTAGTTAAAGGGAAAAATCTAAAGAATGTAAACAAGGTGCAATTTGGTAACAGGGTAGTTACTACTTTTAATCCAGCTACCAATACAGATTCAACGGTGAATGTGATCGTTCCGGACAGCATGGTATTAGGGGAAACTTTTATCCAGGTATATGTAAATGATGGTGCCGGCGGGTATTCCGCTTATAAATTTACCGTGTTGCTTACCCCTCCTGTTCCCAAAATTACATCAGTAACACCGGCAACCGGTTTACCCGGGGATGTGGTAACGGTTTCCGGAATCAATTTCTCATTGGTTAGAACGGTAAAGTTTGCCGGTATCAATGCTGCGTTTGCGCCTACTGCTGATACAAACACCACTATGAAAGTAACTGTTCCCTGGAATGCCATTGGCGGAAATCAATATATTACCCTTACCAATTTGAATGGTGCAGACAGTATTGCGTTCAGTGTAGATCTAAGACCTGTTGTTACATCCTTTTCGCCAACTTCTGTTCGTGCAGGCGATGTGGTAACTGTTAAAGGGTACAGGTTCAGTGGTGCTTCCTCCGTTAAGTTAGGTTCTCTGGCAACTGCTTATACTGTACTGAATGATTCCACACTTACACTAACAGTACCGGCTGGGGCATTATCAGGTAATGTCACGATCGTAACACCTAATGGAACAGGCGTAAGTGGCAGCGCATTAACGGTATTGGTTGCCGGTATCGCATTCCCTATCTGGGATGAAGCATTGTCCTCTAACTGGAATGGCTGGATAGGAGGTGGCTGGGGTGGATCTTATGACCAGGCAAATACAACTCCTGTAAGAACAGGTGCCAAATCCCTAAAAATTACTTACAGTCCGCAATGGGGCGTTCCCTTCCAGCTTGGCGGTGCCACCATTCCGCTTGGTGCATATACAACGCTTAAAATTTCAATTTATGGAGGACCAGGCACTTCAGGCAAAAGGGTTAATATTGGATTTAATGAACAAGATGGCAAAACGATCGATTTGGTGGAAGGCGCATGGACGGATTATACCATTCCGCTTTCTGATATTTCGCCGGTTACCAGTTTAACACATTTGTACCTGAAAGAATATAGTGGTGTTGGCGGGCCAGATTTTACGATCTATGTTGATGATTTGGGCTTAAATTAAGAAAGACCGATTTTAAGAGTAAGGCCTTTGGTTTACAGATCAGGAAAATCCTGTTGTGGAAAACGAGGGCCTTATTTGTATAAATGATTCATAGGTCTTAAAGAAGTAGATCAACTTAGTGCCAGCGTTGCAAAATTGGTTGGTGAATACTACCTCTTATACCGAAGATTACTGCAAACAAATAATTAGGATGCAATTTTTTTTCAATAGTAAAATCATTGTACTTGCCGGAACGGTGGTTGTATTTTTTTTATTTTCCTGTAAAAAAACGCCGGTCTCCAATCCACTTGTTCCGCCAGTTGCTGTAGCGCCGGCTTCAGATACCATCCCTGCCGATCCATCCGTTGCCGGAACAATCGGTTTTTTTATGGATAACTGGCAGGCTGAAAATTTTGCCATTCCTTCCGGTACCGTTGAGCAGCCGCTTACCACCAATAAGGCAACCGTAACCGTTACTGTCAACACCGGTCAGGTAATCACTAAAATAGCTCCCAATTATTTGGGCAATAATTCCAATGTCTGGTGTGGGCAACTCAACACGAAATCAACACTGGTTAATTTTCAACCAGGGATTCTCCGTGGCCCTGCCGGTAGTGTTAGTGATGTGTTTTTTTTAAATGCCAATAATAATACAGCCCCGGCTGGTGCACCTCCGGTGTTGGTGAATGGAACCGGAGTGCAGTCGCCTGCCGGTTACTGGTATGGCAAAAAAAATGAAAGCTGGACATTCAGCACATATGGATATTACAATCTCCTCCAGCAAACAAACTGCATCGGGTTGCTCACACTAAATTATGGGTATGCCCGTTATGGAACAGGTCTCAACACCGTGGCGGCAGCAGCTCATTTGGCAGCCGACTGGGTTCGATACGACAGGGGGCGAAGAAAATACTGGGAGGTAGGGAACGAATGTTTTGGTGACTCGGAAGCTGGTTACAGGATAAATACGGCCACTAACCAGGATGGACAACCGGAGATTTTAACAAAAAATAAAAAAGTACTCGTGGCAGGCCCGTCCGCACAAAGTATCAGTGCCTTAAATGGTTGCTGGAGTTATACCTGGCAGGGAAAAGAAGAGCAGTGGTACCCTGCAGATAGTAAGACGATTTACCAGGCGATAGCGGATAAAGTGGGTGCCGCCAACGTGGTCAGCACTACGGGAAAAGGGTTTGACAATCCATTGAATTTTGATGTAACGGCATTAACCAATGCTGCTGCAAATGCAGATGTCATCGTATTGTGTATTGGTGAAGATGCCTATGCAGAAAGTCCGGGTAATACCAGGGAGCTTGCCCTCGATAACAACCAGGTGGTATTGGCCAGTGCAGCCTTTTTAAGTGGGAAGCCAGTAATACTGGTGCTAACGGAAGAAAGGCCAAGGTTTATTACGAATATAGCAGCGCCGGCAAAAGGAATACTGATGGCTTACTGGAGTGGTAAAAAAACGGCGGAGGCGGTAGCAGACGTTTTGTTTGGTGATTATAATCCGGATGGCATATTACCTTTTAGTTACCCACGCAGCATGGGTGAAATCGTATTGTACGACCGTAAGCCTTCCGAAGATATCAGGGAAGTTTTCAATGATGATATTCACACTGGCTACGATCCGTTATTTCCTTTCGGGCATGGATTAAGTTATACAACTTTTGAGTACGGTGATATACAACTGGGCGCTTCCAGTTTAAATGGCGATGAAAAATTAACTGTTACTGTTTCTGTAAAAAATACCGGTAGCAAAGATGGCAAGCATACGGTTGAGTTATACTCACACGACCGGTATGCAAGCATCACACCCAATATGAAACGGCTCCGGCCTTTCAAAAAAATATTTTTAAAAGCGGGGGAAACACAAACAGTGAATTTTACCATTGATAAAAATGACCTGGCATTTGTAAATGCACAATTAAAAACAGTAACGGAGCCGGGAGCATTTGAACTGATGATTGGTAAGAAAAAAGCAACTTTTAACTATCAGTAATAAACGGATACTGCAGTATAATTTCGGTAAAATGGGTGAGTCATCCTTTAGGGGTCACTCACCCGGTAGCACTGCCGGTAAAATTTCATTACAACAAAAAAACCAGGTACAAACAAGATGAGCATATCAACGGCTTTTTTATTTTTTTTTGCGGTGACACTGCAACTACCGGCACAAAACAATTCATTCAACGCATTGAATTTTTTTGCGGCCGATAACTCAAATATTCAATACACCGGGAGAATTGATTTTACCAATCCCAAACTTCCACGTTTCTGGCAGCCCGGTGTTTACATTCAAACAAAATTTCTTGGGCCCGACTGCTACATCATTGTAAAAGACGAAGAGCTTTGGGGAAATAAACACAATTATCTTGAAGTAGTGGTAGATGGCAGACCGGTAAGGCTGCAAACAAAATCAAAGCAGGATACCATTGCAGTGGCAAGGGGTTTAACAGCCGGCATCCATACTTTACTGATCTGTAAAAACACGGAGGCAAATATCGGTTACCTCGAATTGGTAGGCATACAATGCAAAAGGTTGCTGCAGCCTGCAGCAAAGCCATTGCGAAAAATTGAATTTATCGGCAATTCAATTACCTGTGGTACTGGTGCAGACCAATCAGCCATACCATGCGGCAAAGGTATTTGGGAAGACCAGCACAATGCTTATTTAAGTTATGGCGCAATCACCGCAAGGACTTTGAAAGCGCAGTACCATTTGTCTTCCGTATCCGGTATTGGGCTCATGCACAGTTGCTGTAATATGGATATCATTATGCCACCCGTGTTTGACAAGATCAGCATGCGAAACAATGACCTCTCGTGGAACTTCAACAACTATCAGCCAGATGTGGTTACTATTTGTTTAGGTCAAAACGATGGCATACAGGACAGCGCCAGTTTTTGTGAAAATTATATTTCCTTCATCGAACAGCTAAGGAGCCACTATCCAAAAGCCATGTTGTTATGTTTAACCAGCCCGATGGCAGATGCTTCATTGGCTGCATTTATGAAAAAGACATTGACAGCAGTGGTGAAGCAAATGAAAAGCAATGGAGATAATAAAGTAACCAGCTATTTTTTCTCCAAACAATTTCACCATGGTTGCGATTACCATCCTGATTTGGCAGAACATAAACAGATGGCTAAAGAGCTGGCCGGTTTTATTAAAAGTAAAATGAAATGGTAGTTTAGTCCCAGGAGCTGTTTTGAGTTAATTATTTTTGGTAAGGCTTTAGTTCTTTGTGTCATCATGGTTGTGAACTTGTTCTGTCATTATTTCTTTTTAGTAAATAGAAATAATGATCTCACTTGTACGGCATACCTTTTTTCAACTTTGATTATGCAATATGGTAAACATTTTATTAACTCAACAGCGTCTCAATTATTTATATGCTTATTCAAGGAAAATAATATCATGCTGACGGTGAGCAATTAAACGTTTTTAAAGCAATGTAGTTTAGTTAAGGTAAATCTCAAGTGGCGGGTGAGTACACCCGCCACGGCTGACGGCCAAGGATGGTGTTCCCACCAACCTTAACGAAACGACCTTGGTTTTTAAAGATCAAAAATTTAAAATGAACAGGGCAATTCAAATTTTAATCGTGTTTTTATTTCCGTTGCTGCTTCATGCACAGGAAAATACCACCGTAATTTATTTATGGCAGCATGGTGCCCCGGGGTTTGAAAGCCGGAAAATAGAGACGGAACATGCAAAAGACTGCTGGGTGAAAAATATTCATAGCCCGTCATTGACATTATATCTTCCCGCAAAGGAAAAAGCCAATGGCGCAGCCGTTATTATTTGTCCGGGCGGAGGCCACTGCGAATTAGTTTTTAATTCCGAAGGAAAAGATGCAGCGGATTATTTTAACAGCATCGGGGTAACAGCATTCGTTTTAAAGTACCGGCTTTTCAGGGAAGAAGGCACTCCATATACGCAGGAACATACCCTGCAGGATGGCCATCGTGCGGTACGGTTAGTAAGGCAACAGGCCGCAGCGTGGAATATTGATACCAGCCGCATTGGTTTAACGGGCTTTTCAGCCGGGGGCGAACTGGCAGGGTGGGTGGCCTTTAATTCTGCCAAAGAAAACCTGGTAAAGCCCAACAGTATCAATCAACAAAAATATAGCATTGATTTTTTGATATTGGTTTACCCGGTACCGTTGGCAGTACCCGGCAGCATACAAAAAGATGCTCCTCCATTATTTATGGTAGCGGCCAATGATGATGAGTGTTGTTCGGAACCCATTGTAAAATTGCTGCAGCTTTACCGGAACGCAAAGGTAAAATCAGAAGTTCACTTGTATGCCCAGGAAAAACATGCCTTCAATATTGGAAAGCGGTCGGTATTAAAGTCAATCAATACCTGGCCGCAACGTATGGCGGATTGGTTATCAGATAATGGTTATTTAAATAAATGATTGTATCATGAAAAGAAAAGCTGTTCTATTTATTGTAAGTACTTTTTTATTGCTGCCACCCGGTTTTGCACAGCAGCCCATTCAACTCATTGATGCGGATGCAACGGACGAGACAAAAGCCTTGTATCACAACCTTCACCATTTGTCAAAAACAAATATTTTATTTGGCCATCAGCACGCAACCGAGTATGGGCATGGCTGGCAGGGCGAAGCGGACCGGTCGGATGTAAAGTCGGTAACCGGTTCACACCCTGCGGTGATCGGTGTTGATTTCAGCGGTTTGTCTGGTAGGTCGGACGAAGCGATGGAGAATGAAAAAAGAATGTTGAAAAATAATATAGCGGCAACTTACAACCGTGGGGGCATCACTACTATCTCCTGGCACTTTAGCAATCCAGCATCCGGTGGTGGTTTTTACTGGAAAGATTCGGTGTCTGCACGGGCGGTAAAATTAATTATCCCCGGAGGTTCACACCATGAAATTTACAAAACCGTTTTAAAAAATATGGCAGACCTGGTAAAATCTGTAAAAGGAAAAGATGGCAAACTGGTACCCATGATCTTTCGTCCTTATCATGAATTTGACGGTGATTGGTTTTGGTGGGGACGGTCGCATTGCACAACTGAAGAATTTACCAGCCTGTGGAAATTTACTGTTGGTTATTTAAGGGACAGCATGCACGTACATAACTTTATTTATGCTTTTTCTCCTGATAACAGATTCAATACCGAAGCACAATATTTAGAGCGGTATCCCGGCAACCAATGGGTAGATATGGTTGGGATTGATAACTACGGCGACTGGGGAAGAGACGGGCGATACAACGTGGAAGCTGGAATAAAAAAATTAAAAATTGTTTCAGACTATGCTTTAAAAACCGGTAAGCTGGCTGCTTTTACAGAAACCGGTTTAGAGTCGATACCCAATATCACCTGGTGGACGGAAACGTTGCTAAAAGCACTTAAGGGTAATAACCTGCAACTGGCGTATGTACTGGTGTGGCGCAATGATGTCAGCAGCCCCACCCACTATTATGCACCTTTACCCGGTCACATCAGTGTGCCGGATTTTATGAATTTTTACAATGATCCTTTTACGTTATTTGAAAACGACCTGCAGGATATCTACACAATTAAAAAGAAAAAATAACCAAAAAAATATTTATGAAATCAATCAGCATTTTTCTTTGGGCCATCAGTAGCATGTTTTGCAGCACTGCACAGTCTGTAAAAAATCATGGACAGCTAAAAGTAGTTGGCACACAATTGACCGACCAGCACAACCAGCCGGTAGTACTAAATGGAATGAGCTTTGGATGGAGTTGTTTTCATCCGCGGTTTTATACGGCCGGTGCGGTAAAGTGGCTGGCCAAAGACTGGAACTGTAACGTAGTAAGGGCTGCACTGGGTGTGGAACCCGATAATGGTTATTTAAAGGACTCCGCCCAATCCATGAAACTGGTTACTACGGTAGTGGATGCTGCCATCAACGAAGGCATTTATGTGATCATCGACTGGCATAGCCATAATATCAATCTCAAAGAAGCCCGAGCTTTCTTTAAAACCATGGCCACTAAATATCACGGCTACCCCAATATTGTTTACGAGCTGTTTAATGAGCCCGACTACGAAACCTGGCCCGAAGTAAAAGCTTATTCCATCGACCTGATCAATACCATCCGTGCCATTGATGCCAACAATATTATTTTGATAGGCTCGCCAAGCTGGGACCAGGAGGTGAATTTGCCCGCCGATGATCCTATTAAAGGGTATGACAACCTGATGTACACCATGCACTTTTATGCAGGCACTCACAAGCAATGGCTGAGAGACAGAACGGACGCAGCTATCGCTAAAGGATTACCCATTTTTATTTCTGAATCTGCAGGTATGGAAGCAACCGGTGATGGCAAACTGGATTACGAAGAATGGAACAAATACATCACCTGGATGGAAGAAAGAAAACTAAGCTGGATCACCTGGTCGGTATCTGACAAAAATGAAAGCTGTTCGGTGCTGAATACTTCTGCATCCAGCGATGGTAACTGGACAGAAAAAGATCTGAAAGAATCGGGATTGAAGACAAGGGAGTTTTTAAGAATGAAAAACAAACAATGAGTTTGTCCCGACAGGCGCCACTTCATGCGCTGCCGGAAGTTCTGGTTGCAGGCTTAATATTAAATGTACTTGCGCCACGAATAATATCCGTTGTTAAGGCCTCACGCCTTGCAGGTATAAGTTGATGGGCAGGTGATGAGTTTTGACTGGTAATAATTGCGGTGTTTTGTCAACTGGTGGAAAGCGATTGGTGATAGACGATAAAAAAATGTGTTGTTTGGAAATGTTCGGCTAAGTTGATATAAATTGCTGACCACATGAAAAAGTTGATATATCCGTCGATATTTCTATTGACTATCATTATAGTATTAACCATGACAAGACAAAATAAAATAAAGATCTTATTCTTTGGAGATTCACTCACAGAATATGGTGATCATCCAGGCGGTTATATGCGTCGGTTGAAAACAGCAGTGAGTGAAAATGATAGCTTAAATAAGTATTTACTGGTTAGTGCAGGCATCAGCGGAAATACAGTGGATGACCTTTACCGCCGGATGGAAGAAGACGTGATTGCCGAAGCGCCATTGGTGGTGGTGGTTTATGTTGGTATCAATGATGTATGGCATCTGCTGTCAGGCAGCGGAATTAAGATTGACAAATTTGAACGTTACTATGAAGCCATCATAAAGAGGCTGCAGGAAAATAATATCAAAGTAGTCATTTGTACGCCTTCTGTAATAGGAGAGAAGAAAAATAATGCCAACCAATTGGATGCAGAACTGGAGGCTTTTTCCGAAGTCGTGCGAAAATTGGCTGCAGCATATAACTGTTCACTCATTGACCTGAGGAAAGCTTTTGTAAACTATGAGGAGCTGCACAACGTGCAGGATAAAGACAACGGCATACTTACCATTGATGGGGTTCACCTGAATGACCAGGGAAACCAGTTGGTTGCTGATGAAATGATGAAAACAATCTTCAAACAATAAATAAATTTCCCTGTTGGTATGAAAAAGATCTTTTTTATTTTACTTATTTTTTTTGAAACGGAGATGAGGGCTCAAAAATTTCAGGGGCTCGCCCTCTCGCCGCCTATGGGCTGGAATAGCTGGAATACTTTTCAAACCAATATCAGCGAAAAACTAGTGATGCATATTGCAGATTCCATGGTGGCCTCAGGAATGAAAGATGCCGGCTACAACTATATTGTACTGGATGATGGCTGGATGGCCATGGAAAGAAACAGCCAGGGCGACCTCGTTCCCGACCCGGTAAAATTTCCTAATGGAATAAAAGCAATAGCCGATTATGTTCATTCAAAAGAATTAAAATTTGGCTTGTACAATTGTGCCGGAACTAAGACCTGTGCAGGCTATCCCGGTACCAGGGGTTACGACTACCAGGATGCCCGTTTTTATGCCTCCGTGGGAACAGATTATTTAAAATTCGACTGGTGCAGTTCAGCCGGTATCAATGCAAATGAAGCTCACAATACCATGAGCAAAGCATTGGCGCTTGCCGGACGGCCAATCATTTTCAGCCTGTGCGAATGAGGTGGCAACAAACCCTGGGAGTAGGCATCAGAAACAGGTCACTTATGGAGGACTACCGGTGACATATATGACTGTTTTGATTGCTTAAAAAAACATGGCACCTGGAATGCCTGGGGAGTGGTACAAATTATGGATATGCAAAAAGGATTAAGAAAATATGCCGGGCCGGGGCATTGGAACGATCCTGATATGCTGGAAGTGGGCAATGGATTATCGGAAGCAGAGAACCGGTCGCATTTTTCAATATGGGGCATGCTGGCTGCTCCATTGATCGCCGGTAATGATATCCGGAAAATGTCAAAACAAACGCAGGCTGTTTTAACCAATAAAGATATCATCGCAATCAACCAGGATCCGCTCGGAATACAGGGATTTGTATAGTCAATTGCCGATAGTGTGGAAACATGGGTAAAGCCGTTGCAGCATAATGAACTGGCGGTTTGCTTTTTAAACCGTTCTGTTCAATCCAGGTCGTTTGTATTTGACTGGAAAACGAATCCTGTTGTTGACTCAGTGTTTAATATGACATTTGATTTTTCATCATCAATATATACCATCCGCAATGTATGGTTGCAACAGGAAGAGGGTAGTACCGAAAAAACCTATCAAGGAAATTTATTACCCCATGAAATTATCGTACTGAGATTAAAACCGAAAAAATAATAAGCTGCCCGGGTGCCGGTTGGCCTTTTAATGCTGGGGTACTTTTTTCTTATTTAAAAAACTCAGGTACAGTTTTCTCATATCATTTATCAGCCGTTGTTTGGAATAACGTTTAATCACATTGTCATAGCCGTGTTTGCCCATGCGGTGCCTCAGTTCGCTGTCTTCAATTAACCGGATCACATAGTCAGCGAATAATTGCACATCACCCACCTCGGTGATGAAGCCAGTGTCGCCCTGAATTACGATATCCTCCACGCCGCCTACATTGGTAGATACAACAGGTATGTAGGCAGATTGTGCCTCTATTAATGATACCGGTGTTCCTTCGTTGTGTGAGGTCAGCACCACCACATCCAGTCCGGCCAATGCCTGGTCTATTTCTGTTTCCCAGGAGGTAACCACCACGTCTGTTTTAGCTTTGGGGCTGGTAATAAAATAAGAGTAACTGAGGCCCAGATCTGCTGCTTTTTTTTCAATGCCGGGTCTCGACTCTCCATCACCAATAATGGCGAAGCGAACGCTTTTATTCGTCCTGGCCTTTACAATGGCTGCCACTTCCAAAAACATATCATGGTTTTTAACAGGCACCAGGCGGCCAATAATGCCAACGATCAGTTCAGATTTATCAAAGCCGTATTTATTCCTGAATATAATGCCTTTGGTATCCTGGTCAACGGAGTATTTATCAAGGTTAAAACCTAATGGCACCGTAAATATTTTTTCTGCCGGTGCAATTTTGTACACTTCAATCAGTTCCTGCCGCTGGCTGTCGCTGATGGCTATAATGGCATCCGTTCTGCTCGCAAAGAACCGTTCAAACCTCACAATCATTTTGGACATAAACGAATTGAAATACGAATGAAACACATGCCCGTGAAAGGTATGTACTATCAAAGGTACATTGCTTGCCCGGGCTGCCAGCCGGCCGATAGCCCCTGATTTGGAAGCATGGGTATGAACAATATCCGGTTTAAATTCCCGGATGATCTTTTTAATTTTATAATAAGCAATGATGTCGTAAAAAGGCAGGATGCTCCTTCTCATTTCCGTAATTTCAACAGGAACTAACCCAAGCTGATCGGCAATGTAAGTGGCATCTTTTTCGGCAGGATCTTTTTTGCCTACAAGCAATTTGGTTTCAAATTCCGGCGAAAGGTAAGCAGTCAGCAAAGTAACATTATGTGATGGGCCGCCAACGATCAGCCGGTTATGGATTCGCAGTATTTTGTACATATTGATTGGGTAAATATACCAAAACTGGATAAATAATGATTTAGTTTACCATTCCAGCCTGCTTTAATTTTTTTTAGTATAACAAATGTTATTTTTTTGTGCTGAGAGATGAGGTGGTTTTTCTGTAATTTGCCCCATGCCATTTAAAAGAAACCCCTGTTAGCCAGCCTGGTGTTTTTAATAACTTGGGTGGAAATGCCAAAAGTCATGCCGGGGATACCACCCGCTAACCCGGGGTGATAATGCAATCAAAAAAATGGTCGCAGGTATAAAGAGGGTAAACGAACCATTCATTCAATTTTGATAGTAAACGATATGAAAAAAAAATACAACGATGCAGCCGAAGCCCTGGCAGATATCCTGGATGGGGCTGTTGTAATGCTCGGCGGATTTGGCCTTTGTGGTATCCCCGAAAATTGCATTGCAGCTTTGGTAAAAAAAGGCACTAAGAATTTAACCTGTATTTCCAATAATGCCGGGGTAGATGATTTTGGAATTGGCCTGATGCTGCAGCAACGGCAGGTAAAGAAAATGATTGCTTCTTATGTGGGGGAAAATGCTGAATTTGAAAGGCAGTTGCTGAGTGGCGAACTGGAAGTAGAACTGATACCCCAGGGCACCCTTGCCACCCGGTGCATGGCAGCAGGGTACGGGATGCCTGCTATTTTTACGCCAGCAGGTGTGGGTACAGAAGTTGCGGCGGGAAAAGAGACAAGGATATTCAATGACAAGGCTTATTTACTGGAACATGCTTTTGATGCTGACTTTGCACTGGTAAAAGCATGGAAGGGGGATACGGATGGTAACCTAATTTACAAAGCCACCGCCCGTAATTTTAATCCCCTGATGGCGATGGCCGGAAAAGTAACGATTGCAGAAGTGGAAGAACTGGTGCCTGCAGGGGAACTGGATCCCGACCATATCCATACCCCCGGTATTTATATACACCGCATTTTCCAGGGAAGTAATTATGTGAAACGGATTGAACAGAGAACAATTAGAAAATTAGCAAATTAGCAAATTCGAAAATGATCAACTATCATTTTAAGTTCCTGCATTCATCATTGTGCAATTTTCACATTTTCACATTTTCAAATTTGCATTTATGCTTACAAAAAATCAAATTGCCCAACGACTGGCTAAAGAATTAAAAGATGGGTTCTATGTGAACCTCGGCATTGGTATCCCCACATTGGTAGCAAATTATATTCCCGAAGGTATCAATGTAGTTTTGCAGAGTGAAAACGGTTTACTGGGCATGGGTCCATTTCCTTTTGAAGGTGAAGAAGATCCAGACCTTATTAATGCAGGCAAACAAACCATTACTACCGTGCCCGGCTCTGCATTTTTCGACAGTGCCATGAGTTTTGGAATGATCAGGGCCGGCAAAGTTGATCTCACTATTTTGGGTGCGATGGAAGTAAGTGAGAACGGAGATATTGCCAACTGGAAAATTCCCGGCAAAATGGTGAAGGGCATGGGTGGTGCTATGGATTTGGTAGCGAGTGCCAAGAATATTATTGTTGCCATGATGCATACCAATCCCAAAGGGGAATCTAAATTATTGCCAGCCTGCACACTGCCGCTTACCGGTGTTGGTTGTGTAAAAAAAATAGTGACCGAACTGGCCGTGCTGGATGTTACAGCCGATGGATTTAAGCTACTGGAAAGGGCGCCGGGAGTAACTGTGGAGGAGATAAAAGCAAAAACGGCAGGAAAGCTGGTAGTGGAAGGGGAAGTAATCGAGATGGTATTTGACTGATAATACCGAACAACTTTGCATCAGTAAACACCCCTTTGTAAAATGGCTGCAGATATCCTAAAAAAAACTTAAAAAACATCAAAATCGATTGTCCCGGCAGTTATAAGTGTTTAACTTTGGCGAATAAATGAAAGGCGATTGCAAAACATATATTATTACCTTTTTCTTTATCAGTCTTTTCGTCTGTAAAGGCATTCATCATGTGCTGCCCGGCCTGTTTACGGATGCTGGTAATAAATCGTTTACCGAACAATTGTTTGCTGCTGAAAAGAATGAAGAAAATAAAAGTTCAGAGGAGAAAATTGAAAAGGAACTCCGTGAATTTTTCGTCGACAATAATTCCGGGCTTAATTTTACCCACTATCGTTTACGTGTAGCGCAGACTCGTTCACAGGCAAAAGAAAACCTATATAAGCAGGCTGATTATCTCGCAATTCCCACACCCCCTCCCGAACAGCTATAACCATCCTTTACGATTTTATTACATCCATTAACCCACCGGGTTGATGATGATATTTTTTAACCTTTATATTTTTCAATTATGAACACTAATAATAACAATTATCTTAAGAAAATATCGCTCATTTGTACTGCATTATTGCTTTTAGGAACTGTTTATGCTCAAAGCCTTGCCGACAGTGAGATCAAACGCAACATAACCTCAATCAGTAGCCCGTTACAGAAACTGGTAATGCTGGAGCCGAAGAGCTACGAATACGAGACTGCTAAATTTAAATACCTTAAACTGCAGCATGGCAGGAAGTATGGATTTTTAGCAGAGAATGTACAGGGGATTTTTCCCGAACTGGTAGGGGAAAGGAGTGTGCAATATATGTTTGGTAAGAACAGTTACCGGGATGCTACCATCAAAACGGTGGATGAAACAGCGCTGGTACCATTGCTGGTGGCTGCAATAAAAGAGCAGCAACTGCAAATAGAGGCATTAAAAGCAGCAGTGGCAGAATTAAAAAGCGGCCAAAAGTAAATATTTACATCGGTAAATGGCCAATATAAAGCGCAGGGATATTTCCTGCGCTTTGTATTGCATATATCCGGACATAATTTTTATCCTGCATTGAAGTAAGCCGATGAGATGAGACCTTAAAAACCAGGTTGTAATATTAAACATCCAATCGGAAAAATTGCTTTGATGCTGCCTGATTGGTGTCATCCCTGAATGTACCAGCAAGACTGGGACGAAATTAACTTTTGCATTCCCTCCAATTCCCCGAATTTTGCCCATCTAAAAAGAAATCACAGCATGCTTAAAGCCACTTTCTTATTCCTTTTTTTACATTGTTCATTTCTTATTGCGCTGGCACAGCCGGGCCGCTGGCAGCAACGGGTAAAATACAATATGGCAGTTGATATGGATGTAAACAGCAACCGGTTAAAAGGAAAACAAAAACTCGAATACAGTAATAATTCACCCGATGCACTTAACCGGGTATTTTATCATTTATATTTCAATGCATTTCAGCCCAACAGCAGCATGGACGTCCGCAGCCGGGAGCTGGGTAAAAACCTCGTCAACGGCAGGCCCGACTGGGATGGAAGGGTAAAAGACAGGATCAGCAAACTGAATGAAGAGGAGACCGGATATCAGAAAATAATTTCCCTTAAAATGAATGGCATTCCGCAGCCGTTCAAATACCATGAAACCATTTTAGAAGTAACCCTAACCAAACCTGTTTTGCCCAAAACAAAAGTGATATTTGATATGGAGTTTGAGGCCCAGGTGCCGCTGCAGGTACGCCGCAGCGGGAGAGATAACCCCACTACCGGTGTACGCTACAGCATGAGCCAGTGGTATCCCAAACTGTGTGAGTATGATTATGAAGGCTGGCATCCCACCCCGTATGTGGCAAGAGAGTTCTACGGAGTATGGGGCGATTTTGATGTAACCATTTCCATTGATAAAACATACAAACTCGGCGGCACCGGAGCATTGATAAATGCGGCCGAAATAGGCTGGGGTTATGATTTGCCCGGCACTGAATTAAAAACTACCAGTAAAGAAAAAAGAAGCTGGCATTTTGTGGGTACCAACATCCATGATTTTGTATGGGCTGCAGATACCGGTTACAAACACCTCGTAAGAAAAATGCCTAACGGCGGCCCAACCATTCATGTATTGTACAAGTTTAAAGAAAACGATGCAGTAAATGATAACAACTGGAACATCGTGGCGGATGGAGCCGCAACAGTGTTGCCTTTTATCGAAAGCAAATTTGGTAAATATCCTTATCCGCAATACTCTTTTATACAGGGCGGCGATGGTGGCATGGAATACCCGATGGCTACGCTGGTAGTGGGGCCGGGCTTACCCACAGCCTTTCATGAATGGATGCACAGTTGGTACCAGATGATGCTCGGCACTAACGAGAGCCTGTATGGGTGGATGGATGAAGGCTTTACAGAATTTGCCGGCGACCTCGTGGAAAAGTATTACCGGGATAAGGTAACCCGGGTAAAGTATGCCGACAATGCCCCCTACATGAAAACCTTAGACTCAGCAGAAGCCCTGTTGCCTAAATACCATCACGGTAATTACCAGTCGTATTATTTCATTGCCAAAAGCCCGTATGAAGAACCCTTGACCACCCATGCCGATCACTACAATACCAACGTTGGTTACAGCATTGCCGCTTATTCAAAAGGGTGTGTTTTTATGGAGCAACTGGGCTATATTATGGGTGCACCTGCCAGGGACAAATTATTGCTGGAGTATTACAAAAAATGGGCGTTCAAACATCCCAATTCCGCCGACTTTATTCGGTTGGCAGAAAACGTAAGCGGCCTGCAACTGGACTGGTATAAAGAGTACTGGTGCAACACCACCAAAACAATCGACTATGCCATCGACAGCCTGTGGGAAGAAGGCGGTGAGTCAAAGATCCGGTTAAAACGTATCGGGCAAATGCCCATGTCCATTGATTTGCAGCTCAGCTTTAAAGACGGCAGCACCAGCATGCACAACATACCACTTAACCTGATGTATGGTGCTAAAAAAACAGAAGACAGCAAACAAACCTTTGAAGTGCATGAAGCATGGCGCTGGACACATCCCACTTATATTGTTTCTTTTAAACAAAAACTCAGCACACTAACCAGAGCTGAAATTGACCCCAGCAAGCGGATGGCCGACGTAGACCAGCGGAATAATTTGCTGGAGCTGAAGTGGTAGATTTTTTTGAAGCCGGCTTTTGTGCAATACTCAACATCGTTGCGTCGCACACTTGTACGGCATACCATTGCGGAACTTTTTCAAAGGCAGCCAATGCTGATCTTTCTGCCATAACATTGTTTGGCACTGCTCTCCGCACTGCGTTTGGCCCGCATGACCTGCATAGGCTTTTAAAAAATAATTCCTGGTAAAGGCAAGTAAATTTTTTATGGAATGTCCACTTTTGCTCCGTAAGCATCCGGCGGCGGCCTTCTTGGTAATTCAAAATAGAATGGCTATTGGAGTTGTGCTGGCTGTTTCCAGTTTTGTGGTAGCAGGTCCTGTATTTTATTGATATGATGTTGGGCTATTCGCTCAAGTACATCCTGCAGCCAATCGTTGGGATTGATCTGAAGGTTTTTGCAGGTAGCCAGTAAGCTATAAAACATGGCAGCTCTCTGGGCTGCTGTATGGCTCTGTTATGCATATTTTCCACGGCTTCTTTTCCCGAAGCATCTATTAAGCAGAACACGTGTCCCCGGCCTTCATCAATCCAGTAAGTCATACATTTACAATGATATTCTTCCTGTAATAGAACATCCAGCCGGTGAGCTTCGGCTGCATCACCTGCTTTTACCCCGGGAACAATATGCAGGTCCATGTAAATGGGCATAGTAAAAAATTGTACGTTAAAATAAAAAAAAACTTGAACCACCTTACAGCCGGTAAGGATGCTTTACAAGGTATTGTTATTCTGGCAAGACAAATACCTTCACAGGAAATGAGTACAAATTGGCAGCAAGTATATTTATGGTACAGCTCCGGCTACTTTATTCTGCGCTGCGTCTTTTCGTGGATGGTGATGGGTTTCAGTACTTAAATATAAGGCTGATCGTGGAGGCATCGCCCCGGAACTTTCAACATGTGGTATTTAAACCGGTGGAAAAATGATTTTTTTCTCCCCAGGGAAAAATTTTATCAGCCTCCGGTACCCACCACTCCAACTTAACTCACCCCTACAATTTTTCCATCCACCACGTCAATAAAATTGGCCTGTGGTATTTTAGGTAATCCCGGCATCCGCATCATCTCACCGCACACGGCCACAATAAATCCTGCCCCTTTGTTGATCACTAAATCATCCACATCAATTTTAAAATCGCCATCCAACCCGCTAACGCCGGCATCATCTGTAAAGGAATATTGTGTTTTGGCCATACATACGGGCAGGTGGCCAAGGTTTAATTTATTTATTTTTTTTATCATGTCCTGTGCCTTTTTATACAGCACCACATCTTTGCCCCCGTATATGTTGGTTACGATCTTCCGGATCTTTGTTTCAATATCATCATCCGTTTCATAAGTGAAATGCAGGGGAGGCGAGGGGTCTTTACAAATATCCACCACAGCCTGTGCCATTTCTACAGCACCTTCCCCACCTTTGGAAAAAGCATCATTTACAGCAAAAGCCGCTTCTTTTTCACTGCACCACCTCCGCATAAAACCAATCTCTTCTGCGGTATCAAACCTGTACCTGTTGAGTACCACGAGTACTTTTTGTTTAAATGTTTTAAGGATCGCAATATGTCTTTCCAGGTTTTGTAGTCCTTTGGTAAGGGCATTTATATCCGGCAACATCATTTTTTCTTCCGCCACGCCACCGCTTAATTTGAGCGCCTGCGAAGTTGCCACCAGTACACTCATGGCTGGCTGCAATCCGGCTTTGCGGCATTTAATATTAAAAAATTTCTCTGCTCCCAGGTCGCTGGCAAAACCTGCTTCTGTTATCACGTAATCGCCATATTGCATAGCTGTTTTGGTAGCCATTAAAGAATTACAACCATGGGCAATATTGGCAAAGGGCCCGCCATGGACCATGGCCGGGCAGCCTTCCAGCGTTTGCACCAGGTTCGGTAAAAGAGCATCTTTTAATAAAGCAGTAATGGCGCCGGTTACGCCCAGGTTTTTGGTGGTAAAAGGTTCTCCTGCAAAAGTAAAGCCGAGCAACATATCGTCTATTCGTTGCCGTAATTCTTCCAGGTTTTCTGACAAACAAAGTACCGCCATCAGTTCGCTGGCGGCGGTAATTACAAAACCCGTTTCGGAGGGGATTCCATTGTTGGGCACATTTAAAGCCGTTACAATTTTTCGCAGCACCCGGTCATTTACATCCAGGCAGCGGGTCATTAAGACAGTCTTGATGCCTTCGGGTTTGCCCCGGTTAAAAAAACGAAAATTATCCATTAAGGAAGCCAGTATGTTATTGGCTGCAGTAACTGCATGAAAGTCGCCGGTAAAATGCAGGTTGATATCTTCCATAGGTACCACCTGGCTGTAACCGCCGCCAGCGGCGCCGCCTTTCATGCCAAAACAGGGGCCAAGCGACGGTTCCCTCAAAGCCAGCACTACCTTCTTGTTTAATGTTTTTAATCCATCCGCCAGCCCGATACTGGTAGTAGTTTTTCCTATACCGGCTTTAGTAGGCGTAATGGCGGTAACCAATATCAGTTTGGCATTGGCTATTCTTTCCTCATCAAAATGGCTGATATTTATTTTTGCCTTAAAATGGCCATAAGGCAAAACAATGTCTGCAGGAAGCCCCATATTTGCAGCCACTGTTGTAATTTTTTGCATGTTTGTTTCCTGGGCAATTGTATAATCCGATTTCATTCAGTCTTATTTATAGTAGTAAAATGGGAGAGAAGGTAATTTATTTTTTTTACTAAGTTGTAGGCTTTCCCCAAATTGGTCACTGATTTTGTACAGGAAGACAAATGACCGTTATCATTCTTTCTTATTGTTATTGTAGAGAGCGGGCAGGCAAACAGGCTGTTAGTACGGAGGGCGGTAGTCCTGTTTTTATACGTTACAGCTCCTGCCGGTAATGAATATCCTGGCTTCAGCCATAAAAAGCAACTGCTCTGTTGGCCTGAACTTTACGATAACCAGCACCACAACACGGCATCATTTTTCACTGCGATATTCCAGCATAAAACTGACAAAATTTTGTTCCGGACTGTTAACAGTGAAATGCGGGAGCGCTGATGTTAATGTTGGTAGTGGTAGTTTCATGTGCTTTCGAATCGCCTTTGCAGACAGTCTATGTTGATTTTTGCACACAATGAAGCTGCCGAACGCAGACAACCCTGCCATACTAAAAGGAAAAGGCGTTAACCAAACTCAGTCCATCTCAAAATTAAACTATATGTCCTTATGGGCTATTAAATAAATAGTTATATGTTTTAATATTTTTTTTCTATTTTGGTAAAGGTTTATTGAATTATTGTTTCACCTTCTAAATCTTAAGCAATGCCAAGGGTGCATGATATTATAATTGAAAAAGGATATTCAAATGGTAGGTTAGTTCTGTCAGATCGCGGACATACCCCGGCTGCAAAGTCAGATTTTATTGTTTGGTCTGTAAAGCCGGGAATTGAGGTCACTTCCATTGAAGGATTTCAAATAAAACCCGGTTTTCCGGATATATTCGTTCGTCCTCCTGCCAATAACGGCAGCGCATGGACTGCACAAATTAACCCCAATACGCTTGATTATACGGTATGTGAATATTCAATACATTGGAATGGTAGATTTGGTCGTAAGACATTCGATCCCAAAATATCTGTCAGGCCCCGGAAATTCAACTTTCGAAAATGGTTTTTTGATTTCTTTTTCAGTTTTTTTGGTAAAAAGAAAGAATAGTCTCACCTGTGTGGAATAATACTGCGATCATTCGCATCAACAGACACATTGACTCTTTACACATTACACCCTCAAAACGTAAACCATGAATCATGCTGTCAAATCAATTTGCGTGACTTTAATGTTAGTGCTGGCTTTAAATTTTTCGTTCGGGCAACTAACACATACAATTGAATTAACTCTTAATCCAGCTACCGGTTTATTATCAGATCCGGGACCCAGAGAAGTAAACAAAGGAGATTACGTTGTTTGGAAAATCAAAACAGACGAAAATATTTATTCGTTTAAGATTGTCGGAGCTGGTCATCCCTTTCGTACTGATCTTCCGAGGGGCGATGATTATAGCCTTATAGGAAGAACTGTTGCGAGACTATCGCATGATACTGGATGGAAGTATGCAATATCTTATAGGCTTAAACGACAAACATTAAGACGAGAAATTGATCCAAAAATCTCTGTCAGGCCTCGCCTTATCACCCTTACAGAAGTACTTTCAGTACTTGGATTTATAGCAACTTTTATAACATCTATAATATTTTTCCGAAGATGGCGAAAAGCAGCGGCTGAACTTAAAGTTGCAAATAATGCGCTTAAAAATAAGTAGCACCCTTTTTTTAGTTACCGAAAAATGATATTGCACAATTTATCATATAGGAGGCACGGATTATAATTTTGTTATAAAATGAATCGGGCAACACTTCACATTGCTTCATATAAAAAGTTGAATTAAGACCTTATCAGTTTATCATCTTACTCCACATTTTTTATATGCAAGATTATAATCTCAAAATATGGACAGGTAATATGTCTGCTGATACTGCTATGTCAAAAAAAAGAATTTGTTTCTTGCTAGCTGTTTTTTATTTCTTTATTGTTGCTGCTACAGTTGCGCAGGAACAAAGGGAAGCGGATAGCCTTGCCCGTATCTTTCAGCAGGGAACAATGAAAGACACTGCCCTGTTGGCTTTACTCAAAGACCTCACTTTTAGTGAAGTAAGGAACTTGCAGCAGGCTGTAAAATATGCCGATGAGTTGATTGCCTTATCTCAACAGGCCGGAAACAACAAATACCTCCGTGCAGGGTATTTCTTAAAAGGAACCAAAAAGAGATTGCTGGGGAATCTGGAAGAGGCACTGGGTGCTTTTTTTAAGAGCGCTGCAATTGCGAAAAAAATACGTGATGTAATAGGCGAAGGGGATTCATACGGTGCTATTGCCGATGTGTACTCCAATGCTGACAATCACACTAATGCGAAATATTACTACTACAAAGCCGTTAATACGCTTCGGCCGTCTGGTAATTCAACCAGCCTGGCATCTGCACTCTTGAATGCCGGCGATGAATTCAGAAAAACTAATCATTATGATTCCGCACTTTTATTTTTCAACGAGGCAAAATTAATTTTCGATAAGGCAGACTATTTAACAGGAAGAGCATATAGCCTTGGCAATATTGGAATGGTATACGCTAAGATTGGTAAAAATGATCTTGCCGTAAAAAATTTAACCGAAGCGCTCCGGATGCTGGAGGAAACAGAGGATTGTTATCCTATGTGTGATTATCTTAATTCTTTAACGGATGTGTATTTGAATAAAGGAGATGACCGAACAGCGATGAATTATGCACTTAAAAGCCTTCGGTTGGCACAACAGTATGAATTAAGGGAACAGATTGCTGATGCCAGTCTTAAATTATCAGAACTGTATGAAAAAGCAGGCAATCCGGGCCAGTCCTTAAAATATTATAAAACGCACATCGCATCGAAGGACAGTATTCACAACATCGAGACGGAACGAAAAATGGCTGGTTTGCGTTATACCAACGACATGTCTCAAAAGCAAATAGAAGTGGATTTGCTTAATGAGCAAAAACGAAATCAAAAAAACCTAACGATCTCGTTGTACATAATACTTGCTTTAGCTACCATCATATTGGGTATTTTATTACGAAACAATCGAAGTAAAAAAAAAGCGTACAGGATTTTAAATTTGCAAAAGCAGGAAACAGATGAACAAAAAACAAAAGCAGAAGATGCGCTTACTGAATTGCAGGTAACACAAAAGCAACTGATTCAGTCTGCAAAAATGGCGTCGTTGGGCGAACTTACAGCAGGCATAGCACACGAGATACAAAATCCTTTAAACTTCGTAAATAACTTCTCCGACGTAAGTGTGGAACTGCTGGGTGAATTGAAAGAAGGAACACTGAAGAAATTATCAGCATCCGACAGATCCGAAGCAGATGAAATTATAAAGGATCTCACTGACAACCTCCAAAAAATAAATGATCACGGCAAACGGGCAGATGCGATTGTAAAAGGGATGTTGCTGCATTCAAGGGGAAGCACAGGCAAAAAAGCATCAACCAGTATGAATGCTTTAGCTGAAGAGTGCCTGCGATTAAGTTACCACGGGCTAAGAGCAAAAGACAAAGATTTCAACGCAAATTTTACAACCAAGTTTGATGAAAGCATTGTCCGGATGGAATTAGTGCCACAGGATATAGCAAGGGTATTACTGAACTTATATAACAATGCTTTTTATGCAGTAAATAAAAAGAAGAGCCAGTTGGACGGTACTTTTGAACCCCTTGTGTCAGTCACTACAAAAAGAGTTGGCAATACAGCAACATTGTCTGTAAAAGATAACGGAATGGGCATTCCGCAAAATATACTGGATAAAATCTTTCAGCCCTTCTTCACAACAAAATCAACGGGGCAGGGAACGGGACTTGGGTTATCGTTAAGTTATGATATCATAAAAGCACACGGAGGAGAGCTTACAGTAGAAACGAAGGAAGGTGAGTTTGCCGAGTTTATAATTCATTTGCCGATCGTTCACAGTCAGCAGCGTTCCTGAAAATGAAAAGCAATTTAAAAATTAAAGAAGACCCGGCATTCATACCAATTTCAAGTGTTAAATAATGCTGATTTTTAAAATGAGGTATCCTTAATTTCTCCAACTGGTCAATACTGTCATATATTGTATTGTTTCTGCTTTCGAACCGTTCGTTTTCATTTATAACGGTATCCTAAATTCTTTTTTGTTTTGTTCATTCCATTCTTAAATGAGTAAAATCATTGCTGGTTCTATTTAATTTCTTTACTATTATTCAAGTATTCTTTATACTCTTTAAAATATTTCCTATCAGGCACATTTGCAAATGTACACAAAGCCGGCACCCGAAAGCCGGTCACGAATCTATCGGAACAAAAGAGCCTGCATTGTTCCTGCGCATCCGGAGCACACAATAAGTAATGGGAAACTATAGGCTGGTGTACTCCCTCTGATGAAGGGCGAAAGCACAACAAAGAGGATCGGGACTACCGTCATTTAATCCCATACTTTTTTATTTTTTACTTATTTGGCCTTTTCATTTCAAAACGGAAATACAACTTTGACGACGAAAAAACACGATCAAAGCAGCAACTGCGAAAAAAAACTGGACTCAAACAAACCTTGCCGGGCAAATTGGCGTATCCAGGCAAGCTGTTAATTCAATAGAAACAGGCATGTTTGCACCTTCCACTTATTTTAGCGCTTAAAATGGCAAAGGTATTCAGTAGGCCGGTAGACGTAATTTTTCAACTTGAAAAAGCCGATTAAAGAACAAGAATGCTACAGGAATAAATTTACCATTAAGACCAAAGCCATTGTTGCGGCAGCTACACCATTAGCAGGTTCCTCCATCGTACCACCGGAATGCTGTTACCTGTTTAATTTCGGATCCTGTGTCCCAAAAAAAATAAAGGTCCATGGCGGTGCGCTGCCTTGTAATGTTTACCGGGCAACTGATACTTTTCAAATACAGGTATAATACTGAAAAAATAGTTGGTAAAAAAATACTTGAAATTCTTTCCGGATAAGCATTTGAATGAAGCTTAGTGAAACCGCTTCCAATAAACTTTTTTATTTCTGTACAATCATTTGAAAAGCTTTTGCAGCGTACCCATTCATTGTGTGCACATCGATGATGTTTTCTTCTTTTATTGTAAAGCCTGTCAACAATGTTCGGATCCATTGCTGCTGATGGTGGCGGAAGGTGGCGCCTTCCGGTAAAGTGAATGTTCCAAAATTTGCTTTGTCGTCGTTTAGGTAAGCGTACCTGCTTACTTCTTCCTTATTTTCCTGGATATAATAATCACTGATGTATAGCACAGCCCCGGGTTTTAATTTGGCGTGCAGCATATTTATCAATGTTGTCTGCCCTTTGTTGGAAGGGATGCAGGTAAGTACAGCAAATAATAAAATGCAATCAACTGAATTATCTAAAACAGGTAAATTGTCTGGTCCGTCAATATGAAACAAGGCTGCCACGAAAGTGTTTTTGCCCCGGTTGATCAATTCAATGGAAGTGTCGAAACCCTTAATGTTTTTATAACCTGCATCCAATAAAACTGCAGTCAGTCTTCCATAGCCGCAGCCATAGTCCACAATGTTACTTTCTTCAGTAATATATTTTGATAACAGGTCAATGTTTAACTGGTGAGTAAATATTTTTTTGCTGGCCACCTTATCCCAGTATTCTTTTTGATTGTCGATGGTTGAATTATGCATGGCTAATTATCATATTAAAAAATCGGGTATTGCTGTTATATTCAAAATTATGAAAAGCAACTCATGTCATATCTTATACAGTTTTGAAAGGGTGCATTTCAAAATGTCGCTATTTATTTCGGAAGTAAACAATCAGTAAATTGCCGTTAAGACGTTAAGCTATAAAAGAATTAAGAACGTCTCAGCGTCTTACGGCAATATTAAGTAATCACTTAATATTGCGACTATTTGGAATGCAACCGTTTTGAAATGGCAAACATAAATGGTTGTATAGTTTGCACCTATTTGTTATTGCCAAATAAACTGGTAAAAAGAATGGCACATATTTTCAACAAAAAAAACTTAATATGAAAAAATAAGTAATTATTATTATTTTGTTATTGAACCAATACTAACATATTATGACTACTCCCAGGCGAATCAAATCAGTTATTGCTTTGTGTTTAACCAGCATGTGCCTGTACACAAGCGCACAGGTAACCACTGCCACCATCAGTGGAACTATTACCAGTACAGACGGCAAGCCACTTGCCGGGGCCACGGTAAAAATTTCATATACCGAAGCAGGTATTAATAAATCCACTACTACCCAAAGTAACGGGTCTTATGTAATGCCAAACCTCAGGGTAGGCGGGCCTTACAAAGTCGCTGTTTCCTTTTCAGGCTACCAGGAAAAAACAGAAGATAAAATCTTCCTGGAACTGGGGCAAAACACCACGATTGACATAGCCATTGATACCAAAACTGTTGGGCTGGAAGGAGTGACCATTTCGGGGAGATCGAAAATATTTGATAACAAACGAACCGGAGCTTCTACTAACATAACATCCAGGCAGTTAAGATCCCTGCCTACCATTTCCCGGTCAGCAGATGATTTTACACGGCTCACTCCATCTGCCTCGGCAACCTATAACGGTACTTCCTTTGCCGGAAGAAACGGGCAGTACAATAACTATTCGCTCGATGGAGCGGTGTTCAATAATCCTTTTGGCCTGGATGCACCAACACCGGGCGGACAAACCGGTTCACAGCCAATCTCATTGGATGCGATTGACCAGATACAGGTAAACATTGCGCCGTATGATGTAACCCAGGCAGGTTTTACCGGCGCTGGAATTAATACGGTAACAAAATCAGGGACCAATACTTTTGCCGGAACGGTGTATGGGTTTTACCGCAACCAGGGAATGACAGGTAAAAAGGTTGACGGAAGCAAGATCGTTGTTCCCGACTTAAAACAACTGCAGGCAGGTTTTTCTTTAGGGGGAGCCATCAAAAAAAGCAAGTTGTTTTACTTTGTAAACTTTGAAACCGAACAAAGGCAAGATGCTGCCAGCAGTTATGTAGCAAGAACGACTGGCAATGCCGGTAACACCAATGCCTCAAGGGTCCTGGAGTCTGACTTGCTGGATGTGAGCACCATCTTAAAAAATAAGTTTGGTTATGAAACCGGTGCTTACCAGGGCTATAACCTGGAACAGAAAAATTATAAATGGCTTGCAAAAATTGACTGGGTCATCAACAGCAATAACTCGCTTTCTTTTACTTATAACGGTTTGCAGTCTACCAAAGAGAAACCAGCGCATCCCAATGCTATCCGCCGCCGTGGCCCTGATTATACGACGATGCAATTTAGAAACTCAGGATATGAAATTGAAAACAAGCTGCACTCTTTCGGAGCTGAATTAAAATCAAATTTTGGAAACAAATTTGCCAATAAATTCAGGGGAGTTTACACTACTTTCCGCGACAGCCGTACGCCTTTCTCTACTCCGTTTCCGGTATTGAATATTACCAAATACGGCACGATGTATATAGTAGCCGGCAATGAACCGTTCTCTATCAATAACCGCCTCAACCAGGATGCACTTCAGTTGACTAACAACTTTAATATCATTCTCCCCAGGCATACCCTTACAATAGGAGCATCTTACGAGTCTTTCAAATTTGGTAACTCGTTTAACCTTACAGGATATGGCCCAACATTATTTAGTGATGTTGACATACAGAAGTTTAAAGACAGCGTACCGGTCAGTAATGCAATTGTTTTTGATTTTCCACAATTCGGTGTCTGGGGATACCCGCTGGATGTAGATGTAGCAGGGGCCGCCACTGCTGCCGCAAATAATAAATGGACCTGGTATTATTTAACCGTGGCGCAGATATCTGCTTACCTGCAGGATGAATGGAAGGTTACTGATAACTTCAGGTTAACTTATGGCCTCCGGATGGATATTCCTAAATATAGTAATTCCAGATTTGTGCAGCCGGACGGCACCACCAATTCACCCACACTGCCAAATAATACTCCGCTTACCCTTTACGATGAACATGGCCAGCCGGTTACCAATGGTGTGGGTAAACAATTGGATAATACAAGGCTGCCATCTTCTAAGCCATTATTCTCCCCACGGGTTGGTTTTAACTGGGATGTAAAAGCAGATAAATCATTTCAACTCAGGGGAGGTTCCGGGTTGTTTACCGGCCGCTTTCCTTTTGTATGGCTCGGCAATCATATTGGGAATCCATATTCATTTTTTTATTGTGCTACTGCTTCTAATTTTAAATGGCCGCAAATATGGCGAACCAATGTTGGCGCCGATTTTAAAGCTGGTGCCGGAACTGTTTTTACTGTTGATGTTGCGTATTCAAAAGATGTCAATGCTATGATGGTACGTAACTATGCACTGGGTACCCCTACAGGAAATTTAAACTCCGGAACGGGTGATACCAGGGCGGTTTACCTGCCAGCCGATAAAGGCGCAAACAACGCATATATTTTCACCAATACCAATGCTGGCTACCAGTTCAACAGCAGTATTTCGGTACAGCAAACATTTAAAAACAACCTGTTTTTAAATGCTTCTTACAACTATTTAATTGCAACAGATGCAAGCTCGATATCAGCAGAAATAAGCAGCGATGCTTTTGACCGGAATCCTATTTTGAATAATGCGAACGAGGCGATCAACAGCCGCTCCCTTTATGGTAATACTCATCGTTTTGTGTTGGCCGGCATTAAGAAATATGAGTATGGCAAAGGGAAATATGCCACAACCGTTTCTCTATTTGCCAACTGGAACAGCGGCAATCGGTTTGCCTATGTATATGGTGGCGACATTAATGGCGATGGTACAGCAACCAATGACCTTATGTATGTGCCCAAGAACAGTGAAATAGATGTGATGTCTTTTCGGCCACTAACGGATGTGAATGGAGTGGTACAGAGTGAAGCAGCACAACGTACTGCTTTTAAAAGTTTCATCGGGCAGGACAGTTATTTAAAAAGCCGCCGGGGCTATTATACCGAAAAATATGGCGCAGAATCACCCTGGTTCAGCCAGGTTGATGTGCGGATATTGCAAGATTTCAATTTTAAAGTGATGGATAAGATCAATACCATTCAGTTAAGCATCGATTTCATTAATATTGGCAATATGATCAGCAGCAAATGGGGTGTAAGAAAATATGCCAGTGCATCCGGGTATTTCCAGCCTATCTCTTACTTAGGTGGTGGAGATTACCAGTTTGACCCCTCGCTTAAAGAAACTTTTATTGCAAGTCCGGACCTCCCATCCAGGTGGCAGATGCAGTTTGGGTTAAGGTATATTTTCTAAAGTATTACCATTCAACATACAATACAGGCACCCAAAAAAGTGCCTGTTTTTATATGGCCGTAACATGATCGTTTGTACCCGGCAATTTAATTATATATCTGCTGCTGAACAGTGAACCATTTCCGTTGTACTTTTAACTTTTATAACGATAAAAAACTGGATTCTTTATAATGGATACAACGATCAGGAGAGCCACCATAAAAGACGCTGAATTATTGTCGGCTTTAGGTAAACAAACATTTTATGATACGTTTACCGGCACCTGTACAGAAGCAGACATGAAACAATTTCTGCATGACTATTTTAATCTGGAACAGGTAAAAAAGGAACTGGCCGATGAAAATGACTTTTATTTCTTAGCTGAGGCTGAAGGTATGTCAACAGGCTATGTCCGCATGATGGAAGATTACAGCAATTTTGAACGAATGAAAAAATGGAAGGCGCTGGAACTGAAAAGAATTTATGTAAACAAAAATTTTCATGGCAAAGGTGTGGCGCAGGAACTGATGGACTTTGTTGAAAATTTTGCCAGGGAAAATAAATATGAAGTAGTATGGCTCGGTGTATGGGAACACAACCTCAGGGCAAAAAATTTTTATGAAAAATGTGGGTTTAAAGATTCAGGTCACACACATGAATTCCCCATTGGCGAAACCCCTCAAACAGATAACTGGCTTTGGAAATTTTTATAAATGCTTACCGGCCAAAGTACCGGTTCACGGCTTCTACCCGGTTACTTACATGTAGCTTTTCGTAAATGTGGTAAACATGTTTTTTCACCGTTTCGGCGCTGATGTACATCTGGTCGGCTATCTCTTTATACAGTAACCCCTTAGACAGCATGTGTAAAATTTCTTTTTCTCTTTTAGATAATACATCGAGTGATTCTACTGTAGGTACGCTGGCGGCAATCGGGTTTTTTTGCTGGAAAGCGGCTACTACTTTCCGGGCTATCTGGCTGCTCATGGGGGCACCACCTTCGCTGAGTTCTTTAATGGCTTCTAATAATTTGGGTGGCGTTGTTTTCTTAAGGATGTAGCCGCTGGCACCTGCAGATAATGCTTCAAATATTTTTTCATCCTGCTCCAGCACGGTACACATCATAAACAAAATTTCCGGGTTGGATTCTTTTAAAATCTTTACACATTCAATACCATCAATACCACCCAGGTTAATATCCATCAGCACCACTTTGGGATTGGTGTATGGGATCACTGCAAGTGCTTCCTCGCCATTAATGCAGGAACAACAGAGTTCATATCCATCAGACATTTCAATGATCTGCTCCAGGGCATACCGAATGTCATTGTTATCTTCTACTATTGCTACTGGTATTATCATTGTACAGCAAAGGTGAAATAAAATAATTTTACCGGCAATACCCTAAAGGGGGAATAATTTGGAACTGGGAAATCGGTGCGGCAACCTTCCACTTTTACCCTTCACTTTACACCGCTACCTGCAACAAGAACTTTTCTTTAAAAAAAGGTTCTGAGAATATTTTATCAATTTCCCAAATCCTTGGTTTACAACGGCTTTCAGAAATTTCTTTTGCCAGGTCGCCCCCTTTAAGGCAGATAAGGCCACGGGGCGAATGGTCTTTTTTCAGGAGGGGCTTGCTCCACCACCACAAATCCTTCAAAGGCGCCACGGCCCTGGATACCACCACATCAAATTTCCTGTCTTTGATTTCTTCGGCCCGGGTGTGCTGCGTGGTAACATTGGTGAGGCCAATAGCTTCCGCAACGGCACCCGCTACTTTCAATTTTTTATTAATACTGTCTGCCAGGTGAAATTGAACTTCCGGAAAAAAAATGGCCAGCGGGATACCCGGAAAACCACCACCACAACCGAGGTCAAGTACCTGCATGCCTTCCTTTAATTTAAACTGGGTGGCAATGGCCAGCGAATGCAGTACATGATGTTCGTAAAAATTATCCATGTCTTTCCTCGAGATCACATTGATCTTTTCATTCCATTCTGCATACAGGTCTTTCAAGGCAGCCATCTGCTGCAGTTGCGTAGCAGAAAAATCAGTAAAGTATTTTAATAATATTTCCATGTAATTTTTTATTGAACCAACGGCCTCATCCCTCTTATCCCTGCCCGCCCGGTCAGGCGTCCCTTCTTCCAAAGCCTGCCCTGCTGAACCCGTTCGGACGGGAGAAGGGACCGTACTGCATATCTTTAATAAACACTTTTTCTTCCACATCTGCTCTTGTTCTTTGTTCATCAGTACCATCATCACTCTTCTAACTCAGCAAACATCTCAAATTTTGAACTGTTGCCTTTAAGCTTCCCCATAGGGGATGTTTGGTGGGGTCTTTATTTCCAGGTCGCCCGCGGTTTTTTTATCAACGCAACAGAAAACAGCAGGTAATAAAAAAACATCCATACATCAAAAAAGAGGAACCACGGATAAAGGTCTTTTTCATCCAGCTTTTTTGCCACCGGGTAAAAAATAATCGCCTGCACCAGGAACCGAACGCCAAAAACAATCAATGCCCATTGCCAGTTAAAAAATATTATCGTAGCTGCAAGCAATGGGTAAAAAAGAAAATGGGAAGCCGAATATAACCCCAGTAAAAATTTGTGCAGCGGCAGGTAATACCTGCCGGTACTGTAATGCCTGCTCTTTTGTTTTATCCACTGGCCCCAGGTTTTAACCGGTTCACTTAACGTAAAGGTATCCTTGTCGATATTGATTTTGGTATTGCGTTTAGTGGCCGCCATATTGATGAACAGGTCATCATCGCCACTGGCTACATGGTTGTGTGCCGAAAAACCCTTGTGCCGGAAAAAAATTATTTTCTTATAACTCAAATTCCTGCCCACCCCCATATATGCCCTTCCTGCCAGTGCATAACTAAGGTATTGCAAGGCAGTATGAAACGTTTCCCAGCGAAGCAATTTATTCAGCAGGCCCGGCTTTTTATAATAAGGGCCATAGCCCAGCACAATCTCTGTGTCGTCATCATAGGTGGCCTGCATTTTCTCTATCCACAATTCACTCGCAGGCACACAGTCAGCATCCGTCAGCAACACGATTTCATATTTGGCAGCTTTTATACCCATGCTCAAAGGGAATTTTTTTCCTGGTATTAACATGGCTTCCTGCTTCAGTTCAACAATATGGAGTTGCTTAAATTCTTTTTGAAACCCTTCCAGTAAATATTTACTGTCATCAAAAGAATTGTCATCCACAACAATCACTTCATGGGTGGTACGGTATGCCTGCACCAGCGAACCGGGAAGATTTTTTGCTAAGTTGGCAGCTTCATCCCGGGCGCAAATAATTACCGATACGGGATGTGTATGCGAAGTGTTTTTGGCTTTGGGTTTATAAAAAGCCAGCCGCAGAAAAAAAAACAGGTAGTAAAAAATTTGTATCAGCGTAATGGCACAGAAAATAATAAACAGTATTCCATGCCAGTGCAGCAAGATTTGGTAAAGGTTCATTGCTGCAAAAATAAGGGTTACAAAAAATTAAATGGTCCCTGGCAAAGGTTATTATTAACAACATTTGAATAACAGTGGTTTATTTTTTTGCAACAGTAAATAATTTGTTAACTTGTTTTCAACTAAAACAACCTACATGAAAAAATTACTCTCCCTCTTTGCCGCGGCTTTAATTTTAAATGTCAGTATCGCTATTGTTCCTTTTAGCGACGGTGTAAAACCTGTAAAGGCAACAGCAATAATGCTGCCCATCGGTAAATCCGGACAAAAAATTTCGCTGGCAGATTTTTCCAAATTAAAACCCCGGGAATATGAAAAGCTGGCTGGGGTAAAACTTGGTTTCTTTGACCGGATTGCATACAAAATGGCAATGAAAAAATTACGTAAAGGAATAGCCCCCGATGGTACCATCACCAACAAAAAAATAATAAACCTCGTAAAACCCGCGGGTGTTACCGACGATTTTCATTTAGGAGGTTTTGCTTTGGGATTATTAGTGGGCCTCATTGGCGTATTGATTGCCTACCTGATAAATGATGATAAAAAAGATACCCGGGTAAAGTGGGCCTGGTTAGGTTTAGCGGTGTGGGTGGCTATTGTAATAATAGCAGTAGTACTGTAATTAATTAATGTGGTACTGATAATAGCATTTTCAAATTTATATTTGCATCCCGTAAGGCAAACACCTTGCGGGATTTTTTATGGCAGCCCTCACATTTGAATTACAACATACGGATACCAATACTAAAGCAAGAACCGGTAAGATCACCACGGATCATGGAGAAATACTTACCCCCATCTTTATGCCGGTAGGCACCGTGGGCAGCGTAAAAACAGTTACACAGCAACAACTGATCAAAGATGTGGCAGCGCAGATCATTTTAGGTAATACCTATCACTTGTATTTGCGCCCGGGGCTTGAAACGCTGGAAGCTGCAGGAGGGCTGCACCAGTTCAACGGCTGGCCGCGGCCAATATTGACAGACAGCGGCGGCTACCAGGTTTTTTCATTGGCCAATAACCGGAAGATCAATGAAGAAGGCGTAATGTTTCAATCGCATATTGACGGCAGCAAACATTTATTCAGTCCCGAAAAAGTGATGGACATACAACGCATCATCGGCGGCGATATCATCATGGCTTTTGATGAATGCCCCCCTTATCCAAGCGATTATATCTATGCCAAAAAAAGTATGGAGCTTACGCACCGCTGGCTCAACCGGTGCTTTGAACGGTTTAACAGCACCCCTGGTAAGTATGGCTACACACAAAATCTATTTCCAATCCTGCAGGGCAGCACGTATAAAGACCTGCGCACGGCATCAGCAGAATTTATTGCTGACAAAAATGCCACCGGTAATGCCATTGGTGGCCTCAGTGTTGGCGAACCAACCGAACAGATGTATGAATTTACAGAACTATGCTGCGATATACTACCGCCACAAAAACCACGTTATTTAATGGGTGTTGGCACGCCGTGGAATATCCTGGAGTGCATTGCGTTGGGAGTGGATATGTTTGATTGTGTGATGCCCACCCGAAACGGCCGTAATGCCATGCTCTTTACAACCAAAGGTGTAATTAATATAGACAATAAAAAATGGGAACATGATTTTTCACCCATTGATGACGGTATTGAGTGCGAAGTGAGCAATTATTACAGCAAGGCATACCTGCGGCATTTGATAAAAGCAAAGGAAATGCTAGGGCTTACCATTGCAAGTGTGCACAACCTGGCTTTTTATTTGTGGCTGGTAACAGAAGCCAGGAAACACATTGCAGCAGGGGATTTCAATAGTTGGAAAAATGAAATGGTGGCTGTAACACAGCAGCGGCTGTAGTGATGATTGTTTTATAAATAAATCGGATAAATAACTAAATCACTCAGTTGCTAAACCACAAAGCCTAATATGGCACAATAATTGAAAATTTGCCAGGTGGTTTTTAATTTTATCTTTAACCAGCCTAAATTGAATATTATGAAGCGTACAAAATTTTACTTTACTCTTTTGCTGCTGCTGCCATTATTGGGGTTGGCGCAACCGGCCAATTTGCCCAAAGATGCACAGATAGATGCCCAGGTAGCAGATGCTAAAACGGGTAACCTGCTAAACAATGAGATCGTTGTTTTTAGAAGTTCAGCTAATGGAAGGGAATACCAGGGGCTGTCAGACTCCACCGGTAAGTTTACATTGAGGCTGCCTACCGGGGCAAAATATGACATATTCGTACTGGGTTTCAAAGATTCTATTGTTAATAATGTACTGGATATTCCCACCTTAAAGGAAAATCAATTCGTGAAAAACCCGATCAAAGTCAATATTCAGTTTGAACCACCCAAAGCATTTGTGCTGGATAATTGTACGTTTGAAACAGGCAAAGCAGAATTAAAGCCAGAGGCCTATGCGGTGCTGGATGAACTGGTAGAATACCTGAAAAGAAAAGATGATGAAAGAATAGAGCTGGGCGGGCATACCGATGATGTAGGCAAAGCCGAAGCCAATATGATACTTTCCACCAACCGGGCCAATACCGTTAGGGCTTACCTGTTGATGAAAGGCATTTCACCCGAAAGAGTGACTGCACAAGGGTACGGCATGACAGTGCCTATTGCAGAAAATGATACAGCAGAAGGCAGGAGTTTAAACAGGCGTACAGAGGTGAAAGTGCTATAAAAAAACTTGCTATAGAAAAATGCTCCGGGGGATACAGGAGCATTTTTTATTAGATCATTAAGAAGTATCTCAATTATATATTTCTTTCAGTGTGAAACTGGTATTCTCCCCCTCAACCAAATAGTTGTATTTGTTGGAGGAATCATCTTCCAGCAAGAGCGTAAATTTGTAAGGCGTATGATGTTGTAGGTTATACCCCTCTATTTTAAATCTTTTCCGGTAATCACCTGCTGCTGAAAATGGTCGTGGCAACGATTCATTCCACTGAATATTTCCTTCCAGATTTTTTATGTCAACGAGCCGGCCACCTTCACCCGTATTCAAAAAATCAAACACTATAGCGTATTTTTCTCCGGGTAAATCCTGCTGGTATGCCCCGACCTTATTTTCCAGTACGGGCCCGTACAGGCGAATCATATTCACCACTTCATACCGGGTGCCGTTTTTAAACAGGTCGGTGTAAATATGCTGGTCATTTTTCCTGTATGCCTCAAAGTTAGTAGTGAGCGCTTTAGCAATGGCATCTTTGCTGATCTCCCTCCGTTGCAGGCTGTCTATATTTTTTTGATAAGCCTTTCTGATTGTCTCCATTTTACCGGGGTAAGTGTCTGGGTTCAATTTTATTTTTGCAACAACAACCGATGCGCCGGTTATTTCTTCTACTTTAAAATATTCATTTGAATACGAACCATCAGCCTTTATTACGATGATATGCTGGGTTGATACATGCTGGTACTGGACTGATAACCCATCCATTTTCTGTTCAAATTCTTTTTTATATTGCCTGTACGATTGATGATCCTGGTAACTGCGGTATCCATAATATAGTCCAAAGCCGGTCAACAAAAAAATTGGGATCAGCCATAAATAAAAAACTGCTTTATAGCCGGTTCGTTTTTCCTTCAGCACAAAAGTTTTACTCAGGCTGTCATGCCATTTGCCATTCCAAAAAAAAGAAAAGGGCTCAAACGGAATGACCCTCGAAACGGTTCTTACAAGAATGGTGGAAAATTTATTACGGCTGCCTTCATGATCGGTAACCCTGGTTTCGGTTAAAAACTTTGCCGGTGTGGCGCCTAAAATCGCTTCATATATTATATAGTAAAGTATCCTGCTTACTACAAATAAAAGCAGGGTAACATAACCTGCTGTTGACGAACGACCAATGCTTCTCCAGAAATTGATCCTGCTGATTTCAATGAGCCACGAAATGATGAGTATGAAAATAAAGGTATCAATAAGCCAATGCCAAAAGCGCTGTATGTTGGAAGCTTCGGTGAGGTAGGCAGCATCGCCGGTGTCAGATCTGGCAACCGTCAGTTTTAATTCTTTGCTTTTGCTTATGGTGGTAATGATCCAGTAAGCAATATATAGGTACAATACCCTCAGTAACAGGAAGCCTGCCCAAACCAGCCACCAGGTGGCAGTCGTTTTTTTTATCCCGCTATTAAAAAAAGGCATAACCAACGACAGCAGCAGGAACAGACCCTGCGATAAGAGCACGATCGAAAAGCAAAACCGGATCAGCCTGGTTTCTGTGTGTTTGCTGAGCAGGAAAAGGATACCGCCAATGAGCAGCAAAAAATAAAATGCCAGGTTCTGGTAATTGACAAAAAGGATACTGTCTCCAACATGGAGTAAATCGGTTTTTCCAAGGTCACCTGGCAGTGAAAGTTGTGTTAAAGAAAATACCTCAGAAAGCAGTCGCCTCCAGTGTCCATCTTTTCCTTGTTGGTAAGGTACCAGGTCTTTTACGAGGCCAATTGTTCCGAGGAATAACGTTATCCATAAGATCTTTTTGCTGTCTTGCGCTTTCATCGTTTTAAGGTTGTATTTAAAACTAAGATACTGGAATAAGGTTAATCGTAGCGTATTTCGGGAGGTGAAATGTTAGCTGTCTTTTCTCTCATCGGGGCACTGTCTCAGTTTGAAAAATTAAATGACAATGAAATTACTCTTTTCTGCATCCTCCTCATCTCAGCGTGGAATTTTGGCAGGCAGAGACGCAGCAAATGCAGCGTTGCTTCGCAAAATTTTCAAACTGATACACGGCGCTCATCCGGCGCCCATGCTCCATTCACCAATTTTCAATTAGCTTTGCCAGCTTACGGAACATGAAAAAAATTGACCGCTACATACTGAAGAAATTCCTGACAACTTTCTTCTTTTGCATTTTACTGATGACGCTGGTAGTGGTGGTAATTGATATCAGCGAAAAAACGGATGATTTTGTGAAGTCCAAACTGGGGGCATGGAGGATCTTTACCGATTATTACCTTCACTTCATTCCCCGCATTGACGCCTTGCTGTTTCCGCTGTTTGTTTTTATTGCCGTTATTTTTTTTACCTCCAAAATGGCCGACCGTACAGAAGTGGTGGCCATACTCAGCAGCGGAGTAAGTTTCCGCCGCTTCCTGCTGCCTTACTGGATCGGTGGACTTTCCTTATCACTGCTGTTGTGGGCCGGTTATCATTTGGTATTACCCGGTGCCAATACAAAATGGAACGCTTTCGAAGCAAAGTACATCCCCAGTTCCCTCGACTATTCCAAAAGTTTTGCCACCCGTAATTATTATTTCAGGGTAGATTCCAATTCGTATGCCGGCATGCGTTACTTCGACAGCGTGAGCAAATCAGGCGGTAACTTTTTTATTCAAAAGTTTATCAATAACCAACTGGTGTATAACCTGCGCAGTGATATGATCGCCTGGGATACGGCGCAAAAAAAATGGAAACTCTCAGGTGTGCAGGAAAGGATGTTGGCAGGAGACAAGGAAACAGTGAAACGAACAGCAACCCTTTTTACGGAATATAATTTTAAGCCCAGAGACCTGCGGGTGGATGAATTTTTAAAAGACCGGTTAACCACACCCGAACTGGACGACAAGATAGCTTTGGAAAAGCTGCGGGGCACAGAAGGCCTGAGTACATTATTGGTAGAACGCTACAACCGCGATGCCATACCCGTATCTGTAATGATCTTAACCCTCATCGGCGCTATCCTATCTTCCAAAAAAGTAAGGGGTGGCAGTGGATTTCATTTAGCCATCGGCGTTATACTCAGTGTGCTCTATATTTTGTTCGGTCGTTTTTCTCTGGTGTTTGCCACCAAAGGTAACTTTCATCCACTATTGGCCGCCTGGATACCCAATATGGTTTTTGGTGTGCTCACTTATTATTTCTACCGCAGGGCGGCGCGGTAAATAATTTCTGCTATATTTTATTTTCTATTGGCTCCATCTTTAAATTAGAATGGATATCTATACCATAATGAAACTTTAACCAAAACCAGCGATATATGAAAACAAAATGTTCAATGCTTGCATTGACAATTATCCTCCCTGTGTTATTTTACAGTTGTGCCACCATTGTAAGCAAGAGCACTTACCCGCTTTCCAGCCGTACAGATCCCAAAGGCGCTGCTATCAGTATAACAGACAAGAAGGGGAGGGAGATTTATAAAGGAAAAAGTCCTGCTTTGGTAACACTGGATGCAGGTGCAGGTTATTTTTCAAAAGCCAGTTACTCGGTAAAATTGACAGCCAACGGTTACGCTGAGCAAATCATCCCGGTCAATTTTAAAATCGATGGATGGTATTTTGGGAATATCCTCCTCGGTGGCTTAATTGGGATGCTGATAGTAGATGCATTGACAGGTGCCATGTGGAAAATTAGAGACCATGTAATTAATGTAGCATTAACCTCTGCAACTGTTTTATCAACCGGGCCGCAGTTAAAAATTACAGACATTAAAGATGTTCCGGAAAATCTGAAGGTTGCTTTGGTGAGGATAAAATAATTCAACTGGTAAATAAAAACCCATCTCCGCTACCTTTTTTTTAAAATAAATTTACGGGTAAAGTGCAGTAGGGAAAATTTATGTCCCCACGGAAGATTTTTATCGCCTTGCATGGACGGGAATGTATTTTTAGAAAACGTTCCGGGTCAATATCAAAACGTGAAAATCTATTCATCTAAATCCCCAGCACCATTTTTAATTTGCTGTAGCCAGCCTTACTAACTGGCACCTGTACCCCGGTAGTAAGCAGCGCCAGGTGGCTGTCTTTTTCATACGGCGTGATCCTTGTGATGAGCTGTGCATTTACAATATACGACCGGTGAATGCGGATGAACTCCTGCGCCGGAAGGCTGTCTTCAAAATATTGCATCGTTTTTTTCTTTAAAAAATGTCCCTCTGCAGTATGGATCTTTACATAGTCATCTGCTGCTTCTATAAACTGCACCTGCACCAGCGGGATGATCTTTATTTTACCATTGTCCTTCACCACAATCCGGTTGGTTGCAGCAGGCATTTGCAATGCCGTATTTACTACCGCCAGGGCCAGGTTGTTTTTTTGCAATAACATCTTTTCAATGGCTTTGTCAAACCTTTCCCTGCTGAATGGCTTTAACAGGTAATCTGCCGCATGTGCATCAAACGCTTTAATGGCGTACTCTTCAAAGGCGGTGGTAAATATCACCAATGGTGGGTTATCTATCAGCTCCAGCATTTCAAAGCCATTGATCTTCGGCATTTGTATATCCAGGAAAATCAGGTCAGGCAGGTACTGCTGAATGGCTTTGATGCCTTCAAAACCGTCATTGCATTCTCCTGCTACTTCAATATCCGGGTAGCCCTGCAAATATTCTTTGATGATTGACCTCGCCAATGGTTCGTCGTCTATGATGATCGCTTTCATGATGATTGATTATTTGAAAAAAATGTGTTCACGGTTGATTTTTCCGATCCGGCTAAGCTTCAAATCTAAAATGAATATTTTTTTCAGCCTCCGGAACTTTTATTAGTCAGCATTTATATACACCCGCAATAAAATCCGTAAGTGTATAATATTAATGCCGTTACGTTAGTTTCCCGGCTGGTCAACGGTGGCGGAGAGACCCTTGCCAGGTATTTTCACCTCCACCACAAATTGTTGCCCTTCCTGTTTTAGCTGTAACAAATCCTGCCGGCCAAACAACAGGTACAAACGCCGCCGGATAGACGAAATGCCAAACCCGGTGCCTTTCAACGGCATAGCTGTTGACTCATCATAAGGGTTTTGTACACGCACTTCGAGTATCCCGTTATTATTTTTTGCGCTAATTAATATTTCCACGGCGCCAATCGTATCGTACAATCCAAACTTGATTGCATTTTCCACCAGGGGCTGCAGCAGCATCGACGGCAGCTTCATCTGCAGGGCTGCTTCGTCACAATGTACATTGGATTGAAGCCGGTAACCGAAACGTACCTTTTCAATGTCGAGGTATAACTTCAAATAATCCAGTTCTTCCTGCAGGGTTACCCACTGCTGGCTTTCATTGCGTAAGGTACCACGTAGAAAGTCTGATAATTGCTGTATCATGTGCCTCGCCTTCTCCGGCTGCTGACCGGTTAGCGCACTGATGGAGTTAAGGCTGTTGAATAAAAAATGCGGCTGCAGTTGCTGGCGGAGTTTATTCAACTCTGCTTCACGGGCAAGACGTTCTATATCTGCCCTCCGTTCATTGTCTTGCTGCTGTTCTTTTTGGGTATGCCATAGCAGGCTAACCAGCGTATTGCAGGAGATGAGCAGGAATCCCACTGCATACCGAAGTACAGAAGTGTGCTGTAAAAATTGCAGGTACACCGCATTGTCTTTGTAAATGGCCTTAAGGATCACCGTGAGTATCGCCAGCCATACGGCGCTTAATGCAAATGACATTACTAAAACATACAGGTATTTTTCTTTTTTGGGAAGATAATACCGCATATTATTTATGATGAACGCACACAAACCGGCAAGAAATAAAGTGCTGATGATGCCATCGGTAATTGCTTCCCGGTCGCCCACACCAAAATGTCGTAACAGCGAGATGTGCAGGGGTGTCCACAGGCTCCACCAGGCTACAAATGTTAGGGAAGTAGTTAATTTTGTATTCCCACCGTTTAAGTTCGTAAGCGCCAATAGTTGATTTTTAAAAATGTTATATTGTGTAGTGTTAAACCAGGAGAACGCTAAAAATATTTTTTTAATGGAACTGGTAGTTTATTATCATCATTACCTCATCACAAGTTCTAAACCCCTAAACC
>Ga0105048_10000750_pt1 | contig 51156 bp, 29 predicted proteins | sample MAT05_FD_78382 | JGI IMG/M metagenome (GOLD analysis project Ga0105048, IMG submission 78382) | Freshwater microbial communities from Lake Fryxell liftoff mats and glacier meltwater in Antarctica - MAT-05 | ecosystem: Environmental > Aquatic > Freshwater > Ice > Liftoff microbial mat | place...
CACCATCGTCTCGTGCTCCACGAGCACTGAAGCTGCACGAAGCGGCAATAAGAGTCCAGTCGCGAGTTGAAATCATTTCTCCCCGTCCTTCCGGCAACGCTCAACCAACTCGCGGCCGCAGCCCCGTGAGCCCTTTTGCTCCGCGGAAATCACCTTCCGCACCACTCGGGACCTGAACAGTTACGACAATTGTTTCTCCCCGGTGGGGAATAATAATTGTCGTTCCACGAGAAACCCTGGGTCCACATTTCACAAGCCAGGGAGGGCGAGGGCGGGTCTGAGTTGCTGCGCGAATTTGTGATCCGGCATCGGATTCAAGTGCTGAACGTTGCCGGGCCGGGAGCGTATGCGGAAACGGGTGTCGCACCTTCCGTGAAGCGCGTCCTCGACGAGGCACTTGCTCAGGTTAACCTGCCGCAGTGAAAGAGCGGCAGAGCCTATCGGTGCCCGGCAATTTACCCGCAGAGACTTCGGAGCGGATTATTCGGCTGCGTATAGACTGCCAGGCACCCCCTGACCCTGACCGTCACGGCGCGATCTTCGGTTTGCAGGACAATTCCACCACTGCCAACTGGGTCCTTCACCTCGGTAAACGGAAACCCAACGGTGACCTGATCTTCGAGTGCGAAGCGCGAGTCCGTCCCAACGCCCGCACTGGCGAGCCCAATTTTCTCGGCGATTTCGTCCATGGTACACCGGAGAAGCGATTTCTTTACCTGAGCTGGCGACCAAAAGATTGGCATCCTGGTCAACCAGAGTCTCCATGTCCGCGCTGGCAGCGTCGGATGAAGGTACATCTGAGCACCATCACCTGGAAATGGATCGAGGAGGCGACCCGATCGGGTGGCGTGCTTGAGGCGATGGTGGAGGGAACTGGCAAAGACGGCGGACCGAATTGCGCGTCGGTGAAATTGCTTGGTGATGGGTGGACGGTGGGGAGGAAGTAGAAGCGCATACCGGCAAGGAAGCGTGGATGGTTCCGTTGCCCCCGATTACTTCATCGCGAGGGCGCTTGTTTACGGGATTGCATGAGTGGACGGTTGGGCCTCAAATGCCATCACCATCCGCGTCCTGGCGATTCTTGCCGTTGTGTTGTGGGTCCAGGCACTCCTCCTGATCGCGGCCGTCGCTCCGCGCACGCCAGACTTTGTATGGCCGGAGGTGGAGGAATTCCCTCAGCCACCATTGGCGATTCCCACGCAGACGATCTCTACAAGCGACGTGAATGTTGCCAGCGTTATGCTCGTAAGGATTCCTCGCAAGGAGAGCACAGTTTCCGCTCTGCCGGGCAGCGATGCCGGGTGGCAGGCACAAGTACCACGCCTTGAGAATCGGTTCTCGTTGAAGTGGGCGTACAACGAAGAAGGCGCACGCCGAGTGCGGCAGTTCACCGAAGCCCATATCGGTCAACGAATTCAGATAAGGATCGGCTCATTCGCGACCCCGCCGACCGTGATCCATCAGGCGGGAATCATTCGCTCAACTACGCGCCTTGGGATGTTGGCCTTGCGGCCCATTTGTAAACGTTTCCGACGAGGGTGGGAAGCGGCCCGGAAGGGAATTCTTCTAATTGCGTTCGGCACATGCGCACTTCGCGGGCAGGAGGTATCCCACAACCGCCCCTCCCGTCGGTCTGCCATTGGCAGAGTCGATGAGGAGAGCCGTCCATTCGATTACCCTCATCCGCCATCCAAGGGGCATGCTTTTCAGCATGCACGCGACGGAGACATCAGAATCGGAGGATGGGGCATCTCAAGTGCCGACGGGAGTGCCTTGGTTGCCCGCAGTCATTGCCGTCGCCACCACCATTGTTGGTGCAGCGCTGTCGGTGGGGGTGATCGTTGGGTTGCTGGGGCTTCCGGTCGCTGGCGTCGGCCTCGTCGCCACCACTAACACCTCACGGCGGCTGGTGGCCCCGTACCCCCCAACGCGATACGCATGGTTGGTTGGGCTCACCAGTAATCTTGCCGGGCTGGCAACAAGCATTGCATGTCTGGTATTTGCTGCCGCAGCAGGTGAAGGGCTTCTCGCCGAGTCGAGGGGTCGCGTGGTGCTGGCCTATGGAGCCCTTGGACACGCGCTCGTTGCCCACCCCCTGCTTTGGGTCGCTGGACCGTTGTTGGGTACCGTGGCCCTTTGGATTGCCCAGAATCGCTCAGCGGGCTCCTGCGGTTTCGCAATCAGCCTCTGGGCAGGGGCTCCGCCGGCGACAGCAATCCTCGTGTCCTGGCTGTACGCCAGCGGATGGATCGCGCTGACGGCGTAGACACGGGAAAAAGGAGTGCGAACCTCTGGTGGGACCGTCGGCGCTCCCCAATGAGGAACTAGGACTTCGCCGCCTTCTTCTTTTCAGCACGAACCTTCGCCCAGCGAGCCTTCTGGGCTGCCGCAATGGCCGCCCGACCGAAGTCACTTATCCCGGCGGCCTTGCTTATCTGGCGTCTCTGAAACCCAACCGGAACCGCCGGTTAAGAAGGCGCGCTCAGAGCTGCGCAGAAGGCGTCTTCTCATGGCTGTAAGGGACCGGAGGAAGCCAACGTTCGGATGGAAAGCTGGGCCTACGACCCGCTGCTGCTGGGCAAAGATGGCCAAGTAGATCCACTCCGGCCGCCAGTACATCGGTCGAAACCCAGAAAGACCCATCGAACCCAAAAATGCAGTCCTTTTATTGGCACAGTCTAGTATTTGACGCTATCCAACGACGCATTGAAGTCTGACCCCGCTGAGATCCTTCGAAAGCACGGCCTGTCCGTCACGGCCCAGCGTTTGGCGGTGCTGCGCGCACTGTCCCGTCGACCCCACACCACGGCAGACGCCATCGCGGAGGAAGTTCGCTCCGAGATTAACGTGATCTCCCGACAGGCCGTGTACAACGCCCTTGGGACCCTGGTCGAAGAGGGCATCCTCCGACGCATCCAGCCGACAGGGTCGCCGGCGCTCTATGAGGATCGGGTCGGCGACAACCACCACCACGCGATCTGTCGCACCTGTGGAAAGACGGTCGATGTCGACTGCGCCGTCGGTAAAGCGCCGTGCTTGACCGCTGCCGACGCGGCAGGTTTCCGCATTGATGAAGCGGAAGTGATTTATTGGGGAATCTGCCCCGTGTGTGTCGCGAAGACCTCGGGGGGGAAGACTCATCAGCCAGCAAAAAAATCCTCGAGATTGAACCACCAACCCAAGCTATGAATACCCCTAAGTCCAACGCATCAACCGCAAGCCAATCCCCAGTGAATCGACCCATTCAACGACCCACGAAGCGACGGGTGAGCGGAAGAAGTTCCGTCCAACTCGTCGCCTGCGCCCTTGGCGCCTGGATCGGAACCAATGACGGCACGGTGCTGGCCCAATCGGCCGACCCAAAGGCGTCGGAAGCCAGTGCGATGTGTCCGGTGATTGGTGGAACCTCCAAAGCCGCGGGGGAACGGCACACCGCTGCCGGGACGATGTCGAACGGGGACTGGTGGCCGAATCAGTTGAACCTCCGGATTCTTCATCAGAACTCGTCCCTGAGTAATCCACTGGGCGAGAAGTTCAACTACACCGAGGAATTCAAGAAGATCGACCTGGCTTCCTTGAAGCAGGACATCGAAGCGCTGATGACGACGTCGCAGGACTGGTGGCCGGCCGACTACGGCCACTACGGTCCGCTGTTCATCCGGATGGCCTGGCATAGCGCAGGGACCTATCGGGTTGCCGACGGCCGCGGTGGCTCATCGGACGGCACCCAACGCTTTGCACCCCTCAACAGTTGGCCTGACAACGCCAACCTCGACAAAGCCCGCCGATTGCTCTGGCCGATCAAGCAGAAGTACGGACAGAAGATCTCGTGGGCTGACCTGATGATTTTCACGGGCAACTGCGCCCTGGAGTCCATGGGGTTCAAGACGTTCGGATTTGCCGGAGGTCGGGAGGATGTTTGGGAACCGCAGGAGGATGTTGACTGGGGGCCCGAAAGTGTGTGGCTCGCCGACAAGCGTTACTCGGGCGACAGGAATCTCCAGAATCCGCTCGCCGCGGTCCAGATGGGTTTGATCTACGTGAACCCCGAAGGACCGAACAGCAATCCCGATCCGCTCGCCGCAGCCAAGGACATCCGGCAAACGTTCGCCCGGATGGCGATGGACGACGAGGAGACCGTGGCGCTCATTGCTGGCGGACACACCTTCGGAAAGGCGCATGGTGCCGCCACTCCGAAGGGCCACGTCGGTCCCGAACCCGAGGGTGCCAGCATCGAGGAGCAAGGCCTTGGGTGGAAAAACACATTCGGCAAGGGCAACGCCGGCGACACTATTACCAGCGGTCTGGAAGGGGCCTGGACTTCAACCCCGAAGAAGTGGTCCAACGGCTACTTCGATAACCTGTTGGACCACGACTGGGAACTGACGAAGAGCCCGGCGGGCGCTCACCAGTGGATCCCCAAGGAGAAGGCGGCACAGGGGACGGTGCCGGATGCCCACGATCGCTCCAAGCGGCACGCCCCGATCATGTTCACGACGGACCTGGCGCTGAAGATGGACCCGATCTATGCGGAAATCTCAAAGCGCTTCCACGAGAACCTCCAGGAGTTTGAGCAAGCCTTCGCCAAGGCTTGGTACAAGCTGACTCACCGCGACATGGGGCCCGTCACGCGATGCCTGGGTCCGCTGGTTCCTGAGCCGCAGCTGTGGCAGGATCCTGTTCCGAAGGTCGATCATGCATTGATCGGCGCGCAGGACATCGCAGACCTCAAGGGGAAAATCCTCGTCTCGGGGCTGTCCGTTTCGCAGTTGGTCTCGACCGCGTGGGCCTCGGCGTCGACGTTCCGCGGGAGTGACAATCGTGGTGGAGCCAATGGGGCACGCATTCGCCTCGCACCGCAGAAGGAGTGGGAAGTCAACCGGCCAGCCGAACTCGCCAAGGTCTTGCCGGTGCTTGAAAAAATTCAGCAGGACTTCAACAGCTCGCAGACGGGTGGCAAGAAGGTCTCGTTCGCCGACCTGATCGTGCTGGGCGGGTGTGCTGCCGTCGAGAAAGCGGCCAAGAGTGCCGGGCACGAGGTGAAGGTTCCGTTCGCGCCGGGAAGGACGGACGCATTGCAGACGATGACCGACGTGGCTTCCTTCGCCGTGCTCGAACCGACCACGGACGGATTCCGAAACTACTTCGGAAACGAACACGACAGACCGGCGGAAGAATTGCTGGTCGATCGAGCCAACTTGCTGACGCTCACTGCTCCGGAAATGACCGCGCTGATCGGCGGCATGCGGGTTCTGAATACAACGGTTGGCTACCCGAATTTGGGTGTCCTAACCTCGCGGCCAGAAACGCTGAGCAACGACTTCTTCGTCAACCTGCTGGACACCAGCACCGAGTGGAAGAAGTCCCCCGCGGGCGAGCATTTCTTCGAAGGAAGGGACCGAAAGACGGGTGCGGTCAAGTGGACGGGTTCCCGGGTTGATCTGGTGTTCGGTTCGAATTCGCAGCTTCGAGCCATCGCGGAAGCCTATGCGAGCGAGGACGCGCAGCAGAAGTTTGTGAAAGACTTCGTGTCGGTCTGGAACAAGGTGATGAGCCTCGATCGTTTCGATCTCACGCTACTCTGAGTTCAGCGGATCGAGGCCGTCAGTGCACAAGCGCTGCGGTTTCCGTGGACCTGCTCAAAGGCATCTTCGGGCAGGTCCTTTCACGTTTTGGATGGGGCGATCGCTCTCAAGTTCGTGCTCTCCGCATCAGACTATTGACATCGGACCTGCGACTCTGGGAAACTATGCCTGACCACCCCAGGCGGTAAATCAACCCAAACATTTAGGCATTCATGAGTAAGCCCAAGACAACCCCAAACCGGTTCACTCCGGCAGCGCTGATTCTCGCGGCCCTGACGGCCTTCTCGGGAACGAGCCAAGCTCAGTCAAGCGTCGTCCAACCTGGCGACCCCATCATCGCCTCGTCCTCCAACAGTCCCGGATCGGAAGGCGTGGCGAACGCCATCGACGGCAAGCCCACCAAGTACCTGAACTTCGACACGCGCACCGGCGGAAAGCCGTCGGGATTCATCGTGACCCCGTCTGTGGGCGTCACCCGCGTCACCGGCATATCGCTTCAGTCGGCCAACGACGGGCCTGAGCGCGACCCCAAGGTCCTGACTGTCGAAGGCTCGAATGACGAGACCGTGACCGGATGGGCCGAGGGCGCATGGGAACAGTTCGTCCGACTGGACAACATTCCTCCGTTTGCGGCTCGGTTTGAGACCAGGACGCTCACCTTCACCAACTTCAAAGCTTACAAGCACTACCGGGTCACCGTGCTCGAGACCCAGACCGAGAACACCTGCTGTTTCCAGATCGCGGAAGTCGCGCTTCTGGGAACGCTCCTGCCCCAGGATGTCACGCAGCCCGGCGACCCTGTCATCGGGTCGTCCTCCAACAGCCCGGGCTCCGAGGGGGTCGCGAACATCATTGATGGCCAACCCACGAAGTATCTGAACTTTGACACCCGCACGGGTGGAAAGCCATCCGGCTTCATCGTCAGTCCTTCGCTCGGCCGCACCCTGATCTCCGGCGTGACGATCCAGTCCGCCAACGATGGTCCCGAACGCGACACCAAGGTCGTGACCATCGAAGGATCGAACGACGCGACCGTGACCGGATGGGCCGTGGGAACCTGGGAACAGGTGGTGCGTCTGGACAACATCCCGCCGTTCGCGGCCCGGTTCCAGACCCAGACCTTCCTCTTCGACAACTTCAAGCCCTACCGTCACTACCGATTCACCGTGCTGGAGACGCAGACCGAAAACACCTGTTGCTTCCAGGCCGCCGAGGTCGAACTTCTGGGAACCGGCGCGCCGCAGGACGTGACACAGCCGGGTGATCCGATCATCGCCTCGTCGTCCAACAGCCCTGGCTCCGAGGGCGTCGCGAACATCATCGATGGACAGCCGACAAAGTACCTGAACTTCGACACCCGCACCGATGGTAAACCTTCGGGCTTCATCGTGACACCGTCTATTGGAGCAACGACTGTGATCGGAATCACAATCCAGTCGGCGAACGACGGTCCCGAGCGCGATGCGAAAATCGTGACTCTCGAGGGATCGAACGACGACGCGGTGACGGGCTGGGCTGAGGGCACGTGGGAACAAATCGTCCGACTTGACAACATCCCGGCCTTTCCCTCCCGATTCCAAACACAGGAATTCAGCTTCCCGAACTCAAAATCCTACGAGCACTACCGCTTCACCGTGGTGGAGACCCAGACGATTAACACCTGTTGTTTCCAGGCGGCCGAAGTCGAACTGCTGGCGGTGAGCGAAGGGGTGGACTGCACCAAAGCCCGATTCCTGGTTCAACCGGAGAACACTCCTGTGCTGGACGGCGCAACGGCGACCTTCTTCGCAACAGTCAATGGTCCGTGGCCGCTGCAGTGGCTGAAGAACGGCGAACCGAGTCCCGGCGCCACCGCCTCGGCCTACACCACCGGCCCGATCAGCGCGGTGAACGTGGGTGACATCTACACCGTCCAAATCAGGGGCTGCGAAGTCAGTTCCCCCGTCACCGCCTCGATCTTCACGCCTTCCGTGACAAAGAGCATCGGGATCAGCTTCCAGGGCGGCGGCGCGAACGGCACCCCGACCCTGGTTCGCTCCAATGACATCGCCGGCATCGTTCCGCAGGCGTACTGGAACAATACGGCCAGTGTGGCCAGCGGTGACCTACCAGACTTCAACGTCGACCCACCGCTCTTGCTGGTCGATAGCAGCAACCAGGAGACGGCGGTCACCTTCAACTTCACGTCATCCGGCACCTGGGGCTCGGGTACTGGCGACGCGACGGCAAACGGCCGGATTCTGAATGGTCTCATTCAACAGAACCCAGGCACCCCAGGCGTGCTGACCTTCGCGAACGTTCCCGCCGGCCGGCACACGGTGATCGCGTATCTGGTTGGCATTCCCCTGCAATTCCAGGATGCCGACTACGCGATCGTGGGCAAGGCGACCGAGACCTACAACGTCCGGGTCATCAACGCCGACGAATACAACGCCGCCCCTGGTTTCTATCGCGGCATCAGCAAGGACCCTGCCAAGCGCAGCCTCGCCACCTACGTGCGATTCGACAATGTCGAGGCGGCCGCAAATGGCACGATCGCCCTGAATTGGACCACGCTGACCACCGGCTTTGACCGGGGCGCTCCTGTGAACGCCATCCAACTGGTGCTGAATTCCGCCGCGGCGCCTGCACCTCCGTCCATCGTGGTTCAACCGCAGCCGACCATCGCTCCCGAGGGTGGCGTCGCAATGGTGTCTGCGGAAGCGACCGGCGACGGCCTCACCTACCAGTGGCGCAAGAACGGCCGCAACCTACCCGACGGTGGCAACATCAGCGGCGCACGCACCGCAAAACTCACCGTCCAGGCGTTCAGCGCGGCCGACGAGGCGATCTACAGCGTGGCGGTGTTCAACGCAGGCGGCAGCGTCGTCAGCGGCAATGCCTCCGTGCGAATCTCGAAATACTCGATCGCCGATCAACTGGTCGGCCACTGGAAGTTCGATGAATCGAGCGGCACCACCGCCGCCAACTCGGCGGCCGGCGGCCAGCCGGGCACCGTGACCGGCTCTCCCAGCTGGGGTGCAGGCCAGATCGGAAATGCCTTCACCTTCGACGGCGCCTCCCACCTGATGGTCGCCTCCTTCACCGCCGCTTCGCGCCAGATCAGCGCTTCGGCCTGGGTCAACATCCCCGCTGGAGTCGCAACCACCATGCCGTTCCTCCGCAACGCCCAGGGCGCGATCGGCATCGGCGCCGGTGCAGGCCCCGGAACCCCGGCGGGACAATTCGAGTTCGGTCTCGTCGCCGACGCAAACACCGGCGAAGTACGGGCCCAGGCCGTCATCGGAGCCGGCCCGAACCTCCTCCGGGCTAGCGCCCCAGCGGTGTTCCCCACCGGCTGGCATCACGTGGCGTTTAGCGCGGATGGCGCTCAATTGCGCCTCTTCATCGACGGCGTGGCCGTGGCTTCGACCGACTATATCAGCGCCCTCAACGTGCCTGGGATTCCGTACCTGACCTTCGGTGCGTGGCTCGTTCGTGACGCCGACAGCGGCGCCATCGTGCCGGATCCAACCGATCCCCGATACCTGTCCGGCCAACTGGACGACGTCGGCCTCTGGACCCGTGGTCTGTCGACAGAGGAAGTCACCAAAATCCACAACGCCGGCAGGGCCAAGCAGTCCCTCTCAACCGTCACCCTCGAGCCGCCAGCCAACCAGCCCGGCACGCTCGCCGTGTCGAAGACGGGCAACAACATCACCGTCACCTGGGATATCGGCGCACTCCAAACCGCGCCCTCACCGCTCGGCCCCTGGACCGATGCCCCCGGCAACGGCACCGTCACCGAAGCGACCTCGGATGCGGCAAAGTTCTACCGCACGGTCACACGCTAAGCCTTAAGTCACGCAACCCGGGAGACTGAAAACCGGGTTCCCCAGCGTTCAATCATCTCATCGGTCTCACAAAAAGCCGGGCCTCAAGAGGCCCGGCTTTTTTCTTTTCTCTGAAGCCAACGACGCAGGGAACATGACCCGCCAGACAACACCCCCGCCATCGCGGAATCCGATCCATGGGAGGGTGGACGGTCGCCGGACACGGTGGGACCATCGTCACACCGTGAATCATCGAGCCAACACGCCATGGCCCGGGATGCCCCGCGCAGTCGCTCTCCTGGCCGGGCCATTCCTCGGACCGGCGCTCCTCGTCCTCGGAGGCGCTTCGCCGTCCGACAGAACTGCCGTTCCCGGAGTTCGCTGGTCCGAACTGCGGTCGACGGCCCCCGCCGCAACGACGTCTGGAACAGCGGCCGGATTTGTTCTGGTGCCCCCGGGCCAAAGCGGGATCAACTTCACCAATCGACTGGACGAACTCGCTGGAGCGGCCAACCGCGTTCTGTACAACGGAGCGGGCCTTGCGGCGGCCGACTACGACGGTGACGGGCGGCCGGACCTTTTCTTCTGCGACCTTGGCGGCCGGAACCGATTGTACCGGAACCTCGGCGACTGGCGTTTTGAGGACACGACTCAAGCGGCGGGACTGGACGAGGTCATTCCGGAAACGCGTGGCGCGGTCTTCGCCGACCTCAATGGTGACGGCCCTCTCGACCTCCTGGTATCGGTGAATGGCGGGGGGGTTTTATGCTGGATCAACGATGGCCGGGGACGATTCACCGACGCCACCGGCGAGGCGGGAACGTCGACCACGCGAATGGGGCCTACAACGCTCGCCCTAGCGGACGTGGACGGAAACGGCACGCTGGACCTTTACGTGACCCACTACCGCACGGATGACATCCGGGACCGAGGTCAGGTGAAGATGAGGATTGTGGACGGGCAACCGGTATTGGCCGGTGCCGAGACCAACCGCTTCACCCTGATCAACGGACGACTCGAGGAACGCGGCCAGCCGGACCAGTTGTATTGGAACGATGGCGCCGGCCGGTTTCGAGCCGCACGGTGGACCGACGGAACCTTCCTTGACGCATCAGGAGACCGGCTGTCGGAACCGCCGATGGACTGGGGATTGTCCGCCACTTTCCGGGATTTGAACGGTGACGGCGCTCCGGACCTTTACGTGTGCAACGACTACTGGACGCCAGACCGCTGCTGGATCAACGACGGCCACGGACGTTTCCGTGCCCTTTCCGAAGGGGCGATCCGCAAAACCCCTGCCAGTTCGATGGGGGCAGATTTTGCCGACGTGGACCGGGACGGCCGGCTGGACGGGTTCTTCGTAGACATGCTGAGCCGCTTTCCCGCGATGAGGAAACGCCAGGGACTCGCCCAGATGCTGCGTCCGGCGCCGGTGGGAGGCTTCGGCAAACAGGTGGTTCAGGTGATGCGGAACACCCTGTGCTGGAATCGCGGCGACGGGACCTATGCCGAGATCGCGGGATTCGCCAACCTGACCGCAGCGGACTGGGCATGGTCTCCGATTTTCACCGACGTCGACCTGGATGGCTATGAGGACCTTTTGATTGGTGCCGGGCACTTCCGGGATGTGCAGGACTACGACGGCGAAGCGAAGATTCAAGCGTCTCAGCACGCATGGACGGGATTCGCGACGGAGGTGGACCGCCAGAGGGCGTTCACCCGGGAATTGATGGAGCATTACTATTTCTATCCGAAACTAGACCTGCCGATCGGTGCATTCCGGAATCGAGGAAATGGATCGTTCGAGGAGGCCACCGCAGCCTGGGGACTGGATGTGCCGGGCGTGAACCAAGGGTTGGCCCTGGCGGACTTTGACGGGGATGGCGCGTTGGATGTGGCGGTCAACCGGCTCAACGCGGGAGCGCTGCTTTTCCGAAATCGCGGTGCATCCGGGCGGATCGCGGTGCGCTTGGTCGGAAACGCCCCGAACACGCAGGCCATCGGTGCCGAGGTGGCCCTGCTGGGCGGAGCCGTTCCCCGCCAAACATCGGAAGTGGTCGCCGGGGGACGGTACCTGTCGGGCTCGGACACACTGGTCAGCTTCGCGACAGGAGGGTCCGAGGGTGATATGCGTCTTGTGGTGCGGTGGCGGGACGGGACCCGAACCTCGGTGAACGACGTGCGCCGGAACCGCCTCTACGAAATCCGACCAACCTCTCCGGCAAAGCCGCCGTCCCTTGCCGAAAACCCGTCCCCCCTCCGAACCAACGCGCCTCCGCTGTTCGAGGATGTCGGGCGGACCCTGGTCCATCGGCATCCGGAAGTGGCATTCGACGACTTCGAGCGGCAGCCGCTCCTGCCTTACAAGTTGAGCCAGGCGGGACCGGGAGTGGCCTGGTTGGACCTCGACGGGGACGGGGATGACGACTTGGTGGTGGGCGCCGGACGTGGTGGCGCGGTGGCAGCTTTACGGAATGAAGGCGAGGGACGATTCTCGAAGATCCCAACGGTGGACGGCGAAGCCGCCGCGGATGACATCGCCGGGTTGGTCGCGTGGACGCAGGGCGACGGCAAACACCACGTGCTGGCGGCGCTCACCGGGTACGAGAATGAGACGTCCGCAGGGTCCCCGGTGGCGTCGTTTGAATTGCGGGACGATCGCTTCCGTCGGTCGCCCGTCGGGCCCACGGCGCCCGGTCAACACGGCGCCGGAGCCCTGGCGATAGGCGATCCCCTCGGAGACGGCCGACTGAACATGTTTGCCGGGGGCGGGGTGATCCCCGGTCAGTACCCAGCCGGCGCTCAGTCCCGGATCTGGCGCCGAGAAGGTGCCTTTTGGCGCGCCGACGAACGGAACAGCGCGTCCCTGGTCAATCTGGGCATCGTGAACGGCGCGGTGTGGAGCGACCTGAACGGGGACGGGAGGGCCGAGTTGGTGCTGGCCTGCGAATGGGGGCCGGTCCGGGTGTTCCAGTTTCACGGCTCCCTCCTGACCGAGGTGACGGATGCCTGGGGACTGTCACAAATCACGGGCTGGTGGCGTGGCGTGGCGCCAGTGGATCTGAACGGGGACGGCCGACTTGACCTGGTCGCCTCCAATTGGGGTTGGAACAGTCCTTACCGCGCCTCGCGTGAACACCCGCTCACCTTGGTCCATGGACAATTGGCCCAGCCCGGTGTGGTGGATCTGGTCGAGACCGAGTGGGTCGGAGGCGTGCTCACCCCGCGTCGACAATTGGCCGCACTGGCACGGTCGATGCCCTTTCTCCTGGAGCGCTTCCAAAGCCATCGGGACTACAGCGAAGCAACCCTGGATGAGGTGCTGGGGGATCGGTTACCACTCTCCCGGCGCGCAACCGTGCAAACCCTGGCTTCCATGGCCTTCATCAACACCGGGGAATCGTTCCGCGCCGTGGAACTGCCGCGGGAAGCCCAGTTCGCACCTGGCTTCGGCCTGGCGGTCGCGGATTTCGACGGGGACGGAAAGGAGGACCTTTTCATCGCCCAAAACCTCTCCGCCGTGATTCCGGAAATCACCGCTCTCGATGCCGGCCTGGGACTCTGGCTGCGCGGGGATGGGGCCGGAGGACTGACGGCTATGACCCCGGCGCAGTCGGGCATCAGCCTGACCGGTGACCAACGGGGCGCCGCAGTGTCGGACATGGACGGCGACGGTCGAACGGACCTGGTGGTCGGACAGAATGGAGGTGAGACCCGGCTGTTCCGGAATCGCGGAGGCACGCCGGGATTGCGGGTTCGACTGAAAGGACCGGCAACCAATCCAATGGGCCTCGGGGCCGTGCTGAGGTTCGAAGCGGGCGGCAAGCTTGGTCCCGCCCGCGAAGTGCATGGCGGTTCGGGTTACTGGTCCCAGGACAGCGTCGTGCCGGTGCTCGCCGTGCCCCCCGGTAAGCCCGAAGGCGTGCTGACGGTCCGATGGCCCGGCGGAACGGTCACACGCGTGACCGTTCCCGGTTCCACCCGGGAAATCACCGTGGGGCAGAACGGTCGCATCGACGCAAAATAAGGCCCCAAAGGACCCCTCACTTCTCGAACGCCGGTGAGGCTTGGCCGACCATGGGCACCCGAAGAATCGGAAAACGGGGATGATTGGTGTGGAATGACATCTCCACCGGCGTATTCGTTGTAGGCTCGAATCCGGACGGCAGTACGATCCGCGCGGCAAAAAGCCGACCCGGCTGCCTCGTTTCAACGCCACCTGAGCCTCCGGAAGGTTGACCACTACGTTGGACACCACCAGCAGATCGTCCGTTGTCCCGCGGATGAAGACGGTATGCACCCGATCGCCGGGGCGGGTGATCGGGCTCTGCGGTAGTCGGATCTCCAACGGAGTGACGGCCACCGCCGGCAGTCCCGAAACATACACGGTCACCTTCAGTTCAGGCACCTCGGGGGAGGACGTCGGCAAATTGAAAACGCCAAAGTGGAGACAAAGCTCAGGGTCTCACGGAACGGACCGGATAAGTCCGGTGTCAACAAACCGACCTCGACCCCGCCATGCGATCCGGCGTCGATTGTAACGGTTCGCACGCTCGGCTGGACGCAGCTGCAACTGGCCTGGATGTCGCGGATCACCAGGGAGGCCTTGCCGACATTGTTGAATGTCAGTGTTGAAGATAGCTGGGCACGTGGTGGGACATTTCCAAAGTCGAGCGAAGGAGGAATTGTGGAAAGCCTGGGAATATCCGCGCCATCAGTGTTCGACATCAGCGCAGCGACCCACACCACGAGAAGGACGGCACGTATGCCGACAGGACGTGCAGAGCGACGCATGGGGCAGTTTTATCGGAGCCGTCGATGAGGTCCAATTCGTAATCCGGTGTTCATGACGGATCCTCAACCGGCCCAGTCCCGCACCTCCGACGCTCCACCAAGGCCCGCAGACAATCAGGCATCGTTTCGGGAAGGAGCGAATCGGCCAGGAAATCCGCCGCCTCCTGAATTGCGCCACGAGCCCTTAACCCCGCGTACACATGGAGCTCGAACTGAACCCGCAACAGCCTCGCCACATCACCCCGTCCCAGGCTTTCCAGCAGGATGCCGAGGGCCTCGACCGTGGAATACATCCCGGCCGCGGGTTGTTGGCGCAATCCGTATCGACTGGGCGGTAGATCCGCCGGCAATCGAATCAGGCGCCCCCATGGCTCCACGATCCGCCGCATCCGGGCCGCCTCGGACCAACTCCCGTCCAGCAGCAGGACCTGCAACGATCCCGGCTCAACTCCCATGGGTGGCAGTTCGCCGCCGGGATGCAGAATCCAGAGGGTTCGGTTCGGCCGGAGCATGACCTCCCGAGACAGAGGGGCGCCGCCGCCATGCACGTGGACCCGTGAACCCGGAAGCACTCTCTGGATGAGTCGTCCGGTACTCGTCGGACGCCGGTACTCGCGTCGATGCATGAGGACATCGACCGGGATGGGGCATTCCACGGCGCGAAAGCCGGCACAAATGCACCACCGCGTGGGAAGTTGGCACTCCCCACACCGAACCGCCCCCCTCTCCACAACGCTTCGACTCACGGAGGATTCATTCCTCCCGAATCGTCGTACGTTCCGAAAGCCAGATCATGTCCCGGTTGCCCGGGCAGTTCGCCGTCCAGGTCTGCCAGGCCGAAGCGCTGTGGAGGACCTTCGGCTTCGTGCGGCCGTCGACCCAACGGTGAATCTCCGCATGGCCGTCGGCGAACGACAACCCGCCGGCCCCGTTGTGCTGGCTCGACGGCATGTCGACGATGCGCGTCTTCGCCAGTTCAGAAGGATCCCTGTAAATCACCGCAAAATCGCCGTAGTTGATGCTGTCGGGCGACTCATCGATGAACACGAAACCCTTCGAGTGACCCATGGGATTGATGTCCGACAGTTTCTTGAAGATCCGAAACTTCGCCCCTGCGGCGTAATGCGGTTTTCCGTGCGACCCGTTCAACCAGTCATCCGACGAATTCATCGCCTGGCTCATCGAGAGACTCCGCACCCGGGGCAACACGCGGCTTCCAAAACGGCCCATACTGCGATCGGCAGGGCACTTGTAGACTCCAGTCGCGGCGGCGGTGTACGGCGACAATTTGGCGTGCCGTGGATCGGTCAGGTAGAGCGTGTTCGTGTTATCGGAGTTGTTCGGGTCGAAGCTCAGGATGCCCTTTACCCAGCCGGACAACGTTGGATTCAGCGCATTGAACACCAGGTTGTCCTCGTGATCGTCGGCGTAGAGCAGCCACCCCAACTGAAGTTGCTTCAAATTGTTCAGGCAGTGGATGCCGTGAGCCTTGGATTTCGCCTGGCCCAGCGCTGGCAAGAGCATGCTCGCCAGGATCGCGATGATGGCGATCACGACCAGGAGCTCGATCAGCGTGAACCCAGCCCGGCACAAGGTGCCACGACGACGACCACCTTCCAAAACACCAAGGATTGAGTGCATGAGTTTTTGGGGAGACGCTGCCGGGAAGCTACCGAACTCGACCCGGGGTTCAAGGTGGCAGTTCTGCGTCAGGGTCCAAAATGACATTGTGATTTTCCTCCCAACCCCCTTTCGTCGGCGCGTCGCGATGACCGTTCGTTCGGCTCACTCAGCGTTGCCACCCAGAATCCCAAGATCCCGAGACGAGATATGATTCCCCGTCGAAGCGTCGCCTTTCCCCTCATCGTTGGGTTGCTGATCACCCTCGCGACCGTATCGGCCCGATCGGCAACGCCTGGACCCGGTTCCACGACGCTTCTTTCACCCTCCCCCCTCGATGGCCTCACCTACACCAACGTCTTTTTTCCGAAGTCCGACCCGGACCCTGCCATCCCCACCCCCAAAGCGCTGCTCGGCTTCGACATCGGCGATCGAGCCGTTTCCTCCGCCGAAATCGAAACGACCTTCAAAGCCTGGTCCGCCATCGCCACCAACCGCACTCGTCTGTTCGAATACGCCCGCAGCCACGAAGGCCGCCCACTCCATACGTTCCTGATCACCTCGCCCCTTCATTTCGCCCGTCTCGACGCCATTCAGACAGGGCTGGCGCGCCTGGCCGACCCGCGCGGGCTCGCCGACGCCGATGCTGCCGCGCTCGTGGAATCCCTCCCCGCGGTCGCATGGCTCGGGTACTGCATCCATGGTGATGAAACGGAAGGTTCCGACGCCGCCCTCGCCGTCGCTCACTACCTCTTGGCCGACCGCACGCCCGAAACCACGAAGTTGCTTGAGGACTTGGTCGTCATCATCGATCCCGTCCAGAATCCGGACCGGCGCGATCGCTTCCTGAAAATGGTGGCCGAGCACCGGGGCACGAGCCCAAACGTCGATCAACAGTCCCTTCTTCACGCCGGGTACTGGCCTCGAGGCCGGGTGAATCACTACCTCTTCGATCTGAATCGCGACTGGATCTTCGCCACCCAACCGGAGACCCGCGGCCGGCTCCGGGAAGTGGCCCAGTGGAATCCCCAACTCTTCGTCGACGTCCACGGCATGTCCGGCGAGGACACCTATCTCTTCTCGCCGCCCCGCGAACCGCTCAATCGACATCTCCCGGCCAACCGAACCCAGTGGGGACGAGTGTTTGCCCGCGACCAGGCCCGGGCCTTCGACGCCAACGGCTGGCTCTATTACACCGGCGAATGGAACGAGAATTGGTACCCCGGCTACTCGGATTCCTGGAGCGTCTTCCGGGGCGCGGTCGGCGTCCTTTACGAGGTGGCCAGCATCGCGGAGGACGGTGTTCGCCACGCCGACGGACGCATCCAGAGTTTCCGGGAATCCGTGCACCAACATGTGGTCAGTTCGATGGCGAATCTCCGCACTCTCCAGGTCAACGCCCGGACGCGGATTCGCGAATTCGCGGCGGAACGACGCGCCAATCTGGCCCCCGAAGGCCCCTTCGCACGACGGACCTGGGCTGTGCCACCCTCCTCGAATCGCACCCGGCTTGCAGGATTCGTCGACACCCTCCGGATCCAGGGCGTGGAGATCCATCAACTCACCGCGCCCTTCACGGCGCCGATTGGCATCGATCAACTTGGGCGATCACTCACGAACCACGTTCTCCCCGCCGGAACGCTGCTGATCGCCAATCGCCAACCGGTCGCCCCACTCGTCGCTGCCCTACTCGACTTTGATCCACGCATGACCGACGCCTCCCTGGAGGACGAACGCCGGGAAGTCCTGCGAACAGGCGCTTCCCGCATCTACGACATCACCTCCTGGAACCTCACCCTCTTCCACGGCCTGGAGGCCTTCGTTCTCCCCCAAGACCTTCCCTCCGACGCACGGCTCCTCGGTGAACTCCCACCCCCACCCGCTCCGCCAACCGTCGATCATCCGGTGGCGTGGGTCATCGACGGTGCGGATGACGCCTCCGTGGCACTGGCCGCGCGGTTGATGGAACGAGGCGTCATCGTTCGGACTGCGGATCGGGCCTTCCAACTCGACTCCCGCGAATTCGCCCGGGGCTCGATCATCATCACGGTGCTCGATCACCGGCGTTTTGCCGGGGATCTGGCCGCGACGATTCGGGGTGCAGCGGCAGAACTTCAACTGACCGCCGTGCCGGTGAGTACGGGCCTCGGGGAAGACGACCTGCCCGACCTCGGTGGCCAGCACTTTCGCCGCCTCGAACCCCCGCGCATCGCCGTGGTGGGTCGGGGTCGGGTCAGTCCGAACGACTTCGGAACGGTCTGGCATCTGCTCGATCAGCACCTTGGGATCCGCCATTCGCACATGAACGACGACGCGGGGACCCCGGAGTTCCCGCGCTACAATGTGCTGGTCCTGCCGGATCGAAGTGACGCATTGCCTGCGGCGTGGCGAGAACCGTTGGAGACCTGGGTCAAGGCCGGAGGAACGCTGATCGGCATCCAGGGCGCTGCGGGGGATCTGGCGTCGCGCACCCATGAAATGACCAAGGTTCGCCCCCTTCCCGAGGTGCTCGGGAAACTGCCCGACTACGAACAGATGGTGTTCCGTGAATGGCTCGCCCAAATCGGACCCATGCCCGCCTCCTCGGACGTCTGGACGAACAGGGTCCCCAGAACCTCGAAACTCCCCTGGCCCATCTCTGGCGAAAGCCCGAAGGAGGACGAACTCAAGAAGCGCGACGCCTGGAACGTCCTCTTCATGCCCCAAGGCGCGATCCTTGCCGCGCGAGTCGATCCTAAGCATTGGCTGACTTTCGGCGCCGGACCGATCCTTCCTGTGCTGGCCGGTCAGCAAGCGGTTCTCATGTCGGGAGCCGACGTGGAAACCCCGGTCCGTTTTGGCGTTCTGACGCCTTCGCTGAATCCTCCCGAGCCAGTCAAGAAACCGGAGGCCTCCGAGAATGAGGTGGCGTCCAAGACACCGGAGCCACCGCGCGCCGGCTGGAGCGCGCTTCCCGAGGGATTCGACCTTCAGCTGCGGATGAGCGGGCTACTTTGGCCGGAAGCTGGTCAACGCCTGGCCAACTCGGCTGCTGTCACCCGCGAATCCCTCGGACGCGGACAGGTGATCCTCTTCGCCGGCTCCCCCACCTTTCGTGCAGCCACCCGCGGGACCGCCCGTCTTCTGGCCAACGCCATCGTGTATGGTCCCGGCCTGGGAACCGCCACCACCGTCAAACCCTGAACCCATCCCACCCTCTAACCCATGATCTCATCCCTTGCCTCACGCCTTTCGGTCGCCACCCTGATCCTGATCGGTGCCACGTGCTTCCACGCACCTCTCTCGGCAGTCGAGAGCAGCCTGGTCAGCTCGAACAAGCCGCCATCCGCAGTTGACACCCCCGCCGAGACGACGTGGTACGCGCTGTCCGCCGAGCAGTTCGCCGCACGACCTGAGGCGCAGAAAGCAATCCAGCTGTCCGCCGTCGATCGAAACCTGCTGGCCGCCGCGATACTGCACGCGACGAATCAACAACGGGCGAAACACCGCCTCCCGTCCCTTCAGCACAATCCGGTGGCTTCCGAAGCAGCCCGGCTCCAGGCCGACGTGATGGCGACCCGGAAGTTTCTGGGACATGAAAACAACTTCGACCCGGCGCTAAAAACTCCCTTGGACCGAGTTCGCAAGGTCGGGCTGAAACCCCGATTCATGGCCGAAAACGTCGCACTCGAATTCGCCCGCCAATACCGGTCGGGCGATTCGTTTTACACGCGAACCGTGAACGGCGAAACCGTCTTCAGCACGACACCCGACGGGCCGCCGATGGCGATGCATAACTATGTCAGCTTCGCCACCGCGCTCCTCGATGGATGGATGCATTCACCCGACCATCGGGCGAACATCCTGAGCGACAAACCGCGGCAATTGGGCTGCGCCGGGGCACCGGCCCGCAACGAAGAGGGAATGGAGGTCCTTTATTGCGTGCAGGTCTTCTTCACTCCCAGGGACGAACCCCAACCGAACTAGGCGCCCATCGCCCCCTCCGAACTCTCAGCCCTTAAGGTACGTCCCGTAGCCAATGGCGATGGTCGAGAGGATCAGCAACACGATGCCGGCCGCGATCAGGCCATGAGCTTTTCGGCTCGATCCCTTCCACTCATGGAAGATCCAGCCCCACATCGTGCTGAAGATGATGATGCTCGCCATGTGCAGCGTCCAGGACGCGAACCCGTACCGCCCCATCTGCGTCTCGCCCATCGTGTAGAAGAAGAACTGGAAGTACCATGTTGTGCCCGCCAGCGCTGAAAAGAAGTAGTTCCCCAAGCGCGGCACCCGCAGATCGGCCGCCATCGGCGCTGGCGCAGCCGCGCCTTCACGCTCGCTGCCCGAGGCTACCAAGCCCGCGTGCTACCGCCGCACCGCCTTCGCCAGGTACTGGTAGCCCGTGTGGTTCTTGAAGTTCAGCATCACGCACCAGACGAAGTTCGTGGTGAACCCGCCCAGCAACACCACCACCAGCTTCGGCAATCCCGTCCAGAGCGTCGAGGTACCCGCCGCCGCTGAGGCCAAACCAATTGGCGCCCCCGCCGTCAGCGCGAACGAAAAGCACGCGCTCATGATCCCCGAGAATGTCGCCACCAGGATTCCCTTCGCATAATTAAATTCCGCAATCGCCTTCCGCTTCTCCGATTCCGGCATCTCGCGCTCCTTCGTCAGCCCGGCATACGCCGCCACCCCGATCCCCACCAGACATACAAAAAACCCCAGCAACGTGATCTTACCGGACGTCGTCGCCGCAATCTCCGCGATCGACTCCGCCACCGGGATGGTCGGGAAGAACAGTTTGAACACAGGCGGAAGCAGTGTGCCGAACGCGGCGCAATACCCCAGCGCCACCCCCATCCCCAGGGACATGCCGAGGTACCTCATAGCGAGGCCGAAGGTCAGCCCCCCAAATCCCCAGAGCGCCCCGAAAAGGTAGGTCCATCCCAGTGTACCCGCCGTCTGCTGTCGTAACACACCCCACACGTCCTCGGTCAGCAACGATGCCAGCAACAACGGACAGACGATCCACGAGAAAACGCCTCCGACGAGCCAATAGGTTTCGCAGGACCACTTGCGAGCGCCCTTGTACGGAACGTAGAAGCTACCGGAGGCCAGACCGCCGAGCCAATGGAAGAAAACGCCAAGGAATGGATTCATGGATGGAAGAGAGGATGAGCCGATTCGGAGTTGCGGGTGATGCGCGACTCCCTCTCCCGTCGGGAGAGGAAGTCACAATCCCTCCCCAACTGCCGGCGCACGAAGCGTCACGGGTCCCAACAAACCCGAAGGCAGTAGCGACGCGTTCGCCTTATACGGATTCGAGGTAGTCCAGGTCCGGCGTTGGTCCGGTGGGAGCCCCGCATCGCCGATCAACCGGTTCGGCCACAGGTTCGCCACCGTGATCTCCAGTGCGTTGGTGCCCGCCTTGAGCATGCCTGAGACTTCGACCCGCCAGGGAGCACACCAAACCACGCCCAAATCCCGCCCGTTCAACCGGACGCGTGCCAGGTTTCGGACTTCGCCAAGATCCAGCCAACGGCTACCCCTTTCAGCCGGACCTGCGGCGTCCGCCGATAGTTCCAGCGTCTTCCGATAAGTCGCCCGCCCCGAATAGTGCCGAATTCCGTCGTTCGCGTGCCGGCTCCAATCCTCGAGTCCACCCAACACCACCTGCTCCGGAGCCCCCCACTTCGGATCGAACGCGACGTCCCAGGGACCTTGGATCGTAAGAATCGCCTGCGTCTGCTCGAAGTCCGCGGGTGGCGGCGCCGGCACTTCTCCGGCACGTCGGAACACCACGAAGTAGGACTCCAGAGGTTCAAAAACCAGCCGGATAGGCGACCCAACCGCCGCTCCTTGCACCCGCAACGAACGCCGTTCACCCGTGTTCGGATGCCAAAGTTCCGGCGACAGACCCGTTTTCCCTCGAAAATAGCCCGTCACATCCACCCGCGTTTCGGACCGGTTCGACACGAAATAGATCTCCTCGTCGTCGGTGGTCCGGTGGGTGTAGCGAATCGGCCCACTGGACGAAAAATCGGGCAAAACCCCCGCCTCCCGCAACGCGTGGGCGATCGCATCATAGGCCGCATAGGTGGTCGAGACGTCCGTCCCAGCACCTTCCGTCCGACGTCCCACCTCCGGCGAGGGGTTTTCAATGTACTTCAGTCCCCAATTCACCCTGCCCTTCGCCCGATTCGTCGACCAAAGCCTGTCCGCCAACTCGCGGACTTCCCGGTCACATTCAGGAAACCCAGACAGCCCGGGTGCCTTGATCGGCGGCGGGCCTACCACGATGACTCCGCTGTCACCCAACTCCTCGATCTTCCGCAACAGACCGAGGCTCATGGTGGGCTCGTTGGGAAGCACCAGTATCGAGTAACGGGTTCCGCCCGGGAAAATGATCCGTCCGTCTCTTGCCTGAGCCTGGGCCATCAAGGTATCCGGAGCACACCCATCGAAGTTACAGGCTCTTCGATCCGGTGGATTGCCGATCGTCGCCGACGCTGGCGCCCGAAACACGTGGGGCGCGCCTTCGGCTGTGAGATAGAGAATGTCCGCCACCGGGCGTCCCTGGCGAAGCAGGTACTGGCAGCGGGCCAGGTAGGTGTGGTAGGCACCGACCATAGGCCACCAGGTCTGGGTTCGTTCCCAGTGAACCCCGTACATGCCCATCCGCATGCCCGGCGCCCGGTCAAGCCAGGGCTGGTGCTGATAGCGGTGAAAGGCGATTCGGTTCACACCGGCCGCAAAGGCCCAGTCGCCCATCGCCTTGAGATTGCCAGGATGCGCCCGCCAGTCTTCACCCGCGTCCGAGGTAAACGATTCCGCCGCCACGATCTCACGACCGTTCGTGTGGGCGATGGAAGCGGCCTCGATGACGGTGTGAAAGGTGTTGAACCCCAGCCACCAGAATTCCCCCATCGGCACGTCGGCGACCGCACCTAGGCTCAGATCGGCACACGGATTCATGTCGTAGGGCTCGGATGAAAACTTGAGCCCGTTCCGATGAGCCAAGTCGCGCAAGCGCGTGACATGATTCGCGATCACAAGCTCCTGGGCCGTCTGCCGCACATCCCACAGGAATCGCTCGCTCAACTGCACACTCCCCACCGCCCGGCCCGTGTACGCCGGCAGATAGGGCAGCGGATCGTAGCCACGCCGCTTCCTGAACTCGTCCCGAAATGCACCCGACCAATTCTGGGAGCTCATTTCCCAACTGTCGAAATGCAGCGTCGTCAAACCACCCTCGCCGGTCCGCCGCGGTCCAATGTCCTTCAGGATCTCGCCCACGAAATGTTCCAGGTGATCGTCCAGCGCAGCGGGATCGAACTTATCGGATTCGAAACCCAGTCCAGGAAGTGGCGCGGGCCGGGTGGTCTGGCCCGTGGCCGTCCGCACGAAGCGTTGGATCGTCCAGCGGCCAGGCGGCACATCCCAAATCAGCCTGCCGTCCGGAGTCATCCGCGAGGTCAATTCCAAAATGTCCTCGCGGGACACACACTCGGCACCTGGCCAAGCGGAATGTTCGGCCGGCATCGGCAGCGCCGATTTCACACCCGCCTGAGATGAATAGGGAGCCCGCTGGTAGAGCGCCTTGCCTTCGATATCCTCCAAACGACGGTTGCTGAGCGGCGTCGGGAAGGCCAGCACCGCCACGTCTCGATAGTATTCCCGCCACGCCTTCGCCAACTCAGGCGTCAGCGTCCCCTCACCGAAAAACGGCGTTCGCGCCTTCGGACGTTCCAGGAAACCCTCAAACCGGACCGGCCCCACCACGTTGGTTTCGCTGGCCACCAGATGCTGCATGGACTGTTCCGGCTTCACCCAGGGCCCTCCCGTCCCGCACCAACCCGGCCCGGAACCCAGTGCAATCTCGATGCCCACCCGCTCCGCCTCACGGACGGCGTGGACAAAGAGTTGTCGCCACTCAGGGCTCATGAAATGCACCGGTCCCCGCGGAACTCCGATGTCGACCTCAAGGAAGATGGCTCCGCCAATGCCGGCATCGCGCATGGCCTCCAGATCCGCGGTCATGCCCTCCGCGGTCATGTTCCCGTCCATGAAGTACCAATAGACCCAGGGACGCGCCGATGGCGGTGGACTCTCAAACCCGCGTTGCAACGGGCTGAGTGCTGCTGAGACGGTCAAGGTGACGGCCAGGACCGCCGCCACACTGAGCAGCAAAGCATTCCGGCAACTCCGACCGTGGGGTGGACGATTTTTGTGCATATTCGCGTTATCCAGGGAGCGTGAGAGGTTCATGAGTTCGCCCTCAACATACCCGGGCGACGTCCAGTCCCAGAAGTTGGCCCAGCTTCTCAAGTTTCGAAGCGACGTGCCCCACGCCCACCGCGCAGTGGTGCGCCGGCCCGTGGACGTTCCAGCTCTCGACAAACTTCCTGGGCCCCACGCCAAAGCGATACCGGCTGTTCGTGTTCCCAATCTCCAGGATGGGCCCGGCCTCCGACTCCGCTTCGGCCACCAGGAATTTCAACCGCCCCTCGACCGTCTGCACCACGGACAACAAAGTCACTGGACCGTGTTTCACCGACATCTCCACCGACAACCCGCGCCCAACCTTGCCGTGGTACATCCCAAGCGGGCGGACCTTGGTCTTGCCTTCGGCGATCCGAATGTGTCCGGGACCGTCGTGCCCCATCAGCACAACGTCATCGTGGAAATCCATCGCGTAATACTCGGTGAACGAACCGCCCACCCCGAAGGTGTCCAGGATCTTTATCGCCTGGACGTTCTTGATCTCCAGTTCGCCGGCGACGGGAATGCCACGCCCGGTCAACATCGAGGTGCCCAGAATGATCGACGAGATCGCGTCCTCGTTCTCCGGGTTGCCCGTCCCCATGTAGTAGTACGCGAGAGCTCCCAGCGCGTGTCGTTCGGCTAACTGGTCCAGCGCCACCGAGGTCCGAGCGGCACGTTCCAATTCTGGTTTCGGACAATTCGGCTGAACGTCGAACACCTTGCGGAACTCGGCGACCCGGGTGCGAATCTGAGCGCTGCTGACCTCCTTCCGCAGCGCCGCCAGTTCGTCCACTTCCACGATTTCCACATGGCCGCTGAAGTGGGCGCACTGCTGCGTCAGGTCCGAGTAAATATCGAGCATGCCGCCGTAGTAATGCCCCATCACGCCCATGCGGTTGTGCTCCATGATGTGCGCCACCCGCGCGGCCTCCACCCACTCGCCCACCTCCCGCCAACACTCTGGGTCGTCATCGATCATCCCGGTGACCTGATGGAACGGGATGCGGGCGCGGTTGAAGACGTTGGCGATCTCGGGGACCGCACAGGCTGAGCAGTGGGCCAGCCACTCCCCGGTCATCCGGGTACGATCGCCCATGGCGTTGAACCGCACGTAGTCGATTGCCGCCGCCGGTTGAAGGTTCAGAATGATGACCGGCACCTTCGCCCGGCGGACCACCGGCAGAACGGTCGACGAAAGCGCGTACGTCGTGACGTGAAGAAAGATCAGGTCGACATCGGCGCGACGGAACCGGTGTCCGGCGTCGAGTGCCTTCTCGGGCGTGTCGATCAGTCCGAGATTCACCACCTTGACGCCGGGACGCTTGAGCTTGGCCGCGACCCGGCCCAGGTAGCCTTGGAGCCGGGCTTCGAGGCCTTTGAACTGGGGCCAATACGAATCGAGACCAATCCCGAAGAGGCCAATGCGCAGGGGGTTGTCGTTCATGCAGATGGGGCTTCGTGGCTTGGGAACGGGCGATCTCGAGAGATCTTCCCGCGGCGCCAAAGCCGCGCGCAACCGTTGTGGGACGGCAAGGGCGTCCCTGCGTTTCACGGTTCGGCAACGCCCGTGCTTTCAAGGGCATCGACCTCAACGACTCCCCCCGAATCCCCGTCCCCAAGAGGCCGATGGGTGGCGGTCGGTCCGGCGGGAACGCTGCTCGTTTCCGAAGACGGCATCCTTTGGAGATCGTCGATCCGTAGTCGGGCAGCTCGTTGAACCAAGCCGAAGTCCAACCCTCACCGCGCCAACTGACGCGCGGCGGCGGCTCGGAAGCGCGGATCTCTCGCGGCGACCAACGACTGCACCAGAGCATCGGTGCTCCGCTCGAAGGATTCGTGCAACCACATCGCCTCCAAGGACGCCCGAGGATCGGTCTGTTGGGGCAGCCAATACTCCACCACCCCCAAGACTTCGTTGGCGGAACGCTGGCGAAGAACCAACCGCGCCTGCTCCTGGTCCCAGCCATTCTTCGAAAGCGTCAGATCCAGCAGTTCCGCCGTCATCCGCTTCGTCAGATCGGTCCGCCCACCGACCGCGGTCTTGGGGGCTCCGACCGTCGACACCCGCCAGATGCGTCCGTGTTCCTTGTCACGCCGCGGATCGCGGAAATCCACCTCGCCGTGCTGGATGATCGGGTTGCTCCAATCGGCGATGTACAAGGCTCCGTCAGGCCCAAACCGCAGGTCGATCGGTCGGAACGTCACGTTGGTCGAACGTAGGACGTCCGGCAATTCCACCGTCTGAAAGCTCGATCCCGAATCCCTGCGCCCAAATCGAACGATCCGATGCGCCCGAAAATCGCAGGTGATGAACTGCCCCTGCCAGTCGGCGGGGAACGCGGGGCTGTGAACGATTTCCAGGCTGCAGAATTTCGGGTAGTTGCCAGGGCTGATGCTGTCGGCTTCACGCCGCATATCGGCATAGGTGAAGTAAGTTGCCCCTTCCATCGCGTGATAGATGCCCTTGCCGCCCGCGCCATCGGTGAAGAAGTGCTCGCCGTATTGGTCCCAATGGTGGCCCCACGGATTGCAGCCGCCCTTGGTCAGGACATCGAAGCGCCAGGTGTCCGGATTGAACCGCCAGATCCCGGCCGAATTCAGCCGACGCACCCCCCACGGCGTCTCGACGTGGGTGTGGGTGTAGATCGACTGGTTCATGTAGAGATGTCCGTCATAGCCCCAGCGGAGGGTGTGGAGGTTGTGATGGGTGTCTTCCGTTCCGAAGCTGCTCAAAACGATCGTCTTCTTGTCAGCCCGCCCATCCCCGTCCGTGTCCGCAAAGTGAAGCAACTGGTGGCTCGCCCCCACGTAACAGCCGCCTTTCCCGTCCGGCACCACCGCCGTGGGAATCAGCAACCCATCGGCGAAGACCGTCGCTTTCTCCGCCTTGCCATCGCCGTCCGCGTCCTCCAGCACCACCACCGAATCCTCGGCTTCCTGCCCCGGTCGAATCTGGGGATAAACCCGTGAACTCGCCGCCCAGAGGCGTCCCTGGGGATCCCAGTTCATCTGGATGGGTTTGAAGAGCATCGGGTTCTCCGCCCACAACGTGACTTCGAGGCCTTCGTGAACCGCAAACTCCGGCACCGGCTGGGGCGTGATCGTGGACGTCGGGGCCGGCCCAGGACCCCGCGCCTGGCGGGCGGCGCGCGCTTCCAGAAGGCCACGGATCTCGCTCACCACCCGCGGGTCCTGGTTCTTCAGGTTCCGCAGCTTGGCAATCCGCCCGTCCCACTGCTCGACCAGCGGCTCGAACTTGGGAATCTCCACCGCATTGCGGCCCTGCTCGTGCTTCCGAAAGCCAAAGAGGTACGTCCAGTTGGCCGGGCGCCAGCGGTGGAAGAACTGCTCGTTCTTGAGTTGGATCGCCGTCTCGAGCACCGCTTCGGCCTCACGCGTCCCCCAGGCGCTCGTGTCGATTCCCAACGAACGAGCCAGGACCCAGGTCGCCTTCAGCAGCGTCGCGCGGTGCGGTGTCACCCCATCCTCCGACCCCGACACAACGGCGTCGTTGACGTCGGGAACCTTTCCAGGAGCGGGCACCTGAAAGCTTACGAAAGCCACCCCACGCTCGCGCGCCAGCCGTTCGGTCGCATCCTGCATCGCCCGCAACGAACGATTGTTCGCTTCCGCCTGCACGCGGATTCCCGGCGTGACGGGCTCATGCGCCAGCGGTCCCAACAACACAAACCGCACCGGCGCCCCACTCACCTCCTCCACCGTGTCCATCAGCCTGCCCAGATCCGCGATGTGCTTCGGAACTCCCGCCTCGCCGTCCTCCAATCCTGCCGTCATCCCATAGCTCAAAAAAGCCACCGTCGGCCTCACGATCGCAATCTGTTCCTTGACGCGCTTCAGCCACTCCGCCTCCGTCTTGCCCCAATCAAAGCTCGCCCGCGCCCGTCCCATCGGGGTGTCCCCTGACCACGCGAGGTTTCGAAAGGTGACGTTCCGGTCCGGGAACGCCGCAGACAGCCGCATCTCGATGGCGCCGTAATCGCCTTCCCGCTCGAAGAACGTGTCGCCCAAAAAAACCACGCGATCGCCCTCCTTGAGCTCGAAGCGTTCAGCAGCCGGGGCTGGAAATGCCGCCGTCCAGGTCAGAGCGGCCAAACCAACAAAATCCCGCAAACGTCTCAGCAACGAGGGCATGCGAGAGCGTTGTCGGGTTGATTCGAAAAACTCAACCCTGGTTACCAAAGCGACCGAAAGAAACGCGCCGGATCCTTTGGAACCACTGCCCTTTCGAGCACCCGACGGCCGGCCGTCGGCACGATCCCCCGAGGCGCCGCTCCCAGGCCGCGCCCTCGCCAATCGGGGGAATTTTCCACCCACCTGCGCCCAGGTTCCCGTTCACGTTGCCTTGCCGTTCAGGCGCCCCGCAGGTGCCGATCCATCCACGCCAGCATCCGTTGCCACATGTCCGGCGTGTACACATGCCCCACCCCCTCGTAGACACGGCTTTCGAATCGTTCCGGCGCCCCGTGCAGCCGATAGATCCCGCCCACGATCGACTCGAGCTTCCGAATCCCCGCCACCGGCGATCCCACGTCCTGGTCCCCCGTCATGAACAGCGCGGCCCGAGGCGCCATCAGTCCCAGCACCGCCTCCGTGTCAAAGTGCTGCAACATCCCCGGCACGTAATAGTAGATGCCGTGCGCCTTCATCAGCCCGGCCTCGATCAACTCCTGGTACCGGGTGAGACACGCCACCGCCACGCCCGCCTTCAACCGCTCATCCAGTCCCATCAACCACCACGACCGCGTCGCCCCCATGCTGATACCGGTCACCCCCAGCCGTGAGGCGTCCACTTCCGCCCGGGACGCCAGATAGTCCAACGCCATCCAATCGTCCCGCAGCATCATTCCCCAGAGCGATCGACCCAGCCACAGGTTGAACTTGCTCGCCGTCAGTTCTCCCGCCCCACCCTTCTCTTCCGATCCCGGCCCCTTGCCGTTGCGTTCCCCAAAACAATACGCGTCGATCGCCACCACCACGTAGCCGCGCCGAGCCAGGGTCACCGCTGGAACCTCCGGCGTGTGCTTCGACTCGAACAACTCCTGCTTCCCACCGTCGTATTCGCCCCCGTGCCAATGGCAGTACAGAATGCCCGGCAACCGTCCGGTCCGCCCCTTCGGCAGCACGGTCACCCCCGGCACCGTCGCCCCAGCCCCATTGTCGAACTGAAAACGTTCCACCACGTAGTCCGCCGCCTCCTCTCGCCCCAACACCCGCACCTTCATTTCCTCCAGCGCCGGACGAGCCGGCAAATCCCCCAGAAGCCTCCACAGCGTCCCCCGTATCACGTCGCGCTGCCGTTTCCAGATGTCCAGGTCGGCGGGGATCGTCAGCTCGGGAACCCAGGGCGTCAGGGCTTTCATGCGATGCCAAAGCTTGCCACGCCCATCCCAAACGGCACAACCCGGCCGTCTCCCTCACCCCGCCCCCCTGGATTTTCCCGTTCCAGCCCCGCCCACCCCCGGCTATACCTCCCCTCGACGCGTGGGCCTACCGGGCTCTCGCTCATCCATTCGGAAGCCCAATATGCCACTGACCACGACCAAAGAGCTCTTTGCGAAGGCGCTCAAAGGCAAGTACGCAATCGGCGCCTTCAACGTCAACAACATGGAACTTATCCAGGCCATCATCGAGGCCTGCGAAGAGGAGAAGGCCCCGGTTATTCTCCAGATCTCCCGCGGCGCGCGCTCCTATGCCAATCCGGTGTACCTCCGCAAACTCATCGACGCCGCCGTCAGCGTCACCACCATCCCCATCGCCGTCCACCTCGACCACGGCGACACCTTCGAACTCTGCAAGGAATGCATCGATGAGGGCTTCACCAGCGTCATGATCGACGCCTCCCACGAACCCTTCGAAAAAAACGTTGAGATCTGCAAGAAAGTCGTCGTCTACGCCCATAAACACGGCGCCGTTGTCGAAGCTGAACTCGGCCACCTCGTCGGCGCCCAGTTCGACGAAGGTGAGGAAGGCGGCGGGTTCAGCACGGGCGGCCACTACACCCACCCCGAGGAAGCGGTCCAGTTCGTTCGCGCGTCGGGCGTCGATTCCCTCGCCATCGCCATCGGCAACAGCCATGGCGCCTATAAGTTCAAGGGCGAGCAACACCTCGACATCGAGCGCCTCAAAGCCATCAAAAAAGCCCTCATGGACGCCGGCCTCGGCGACTACCCTCTCGTCCTCCACGGGGCCTCCAGTGTTCCCAAGAACCTCGCCCAGGAGATTAACAAATTCGGCGGTACACTGGGCGAAGACACCGCCGGCGTCCCCGAAGCGGATATCGAGATCGCCCGCCGCACCGGCTGCACCAAGGTCAACATCGACACCGACCTCCGCCTGGCCTTCACCGCCGGCATTCGCAAGTCGTTGTTCGAGAACCCCAAGGAGTTCGATCCGCGCAAGTACCTCATCCCGGCCCGCAAACTGGTGAAGGAACTCGTCCGGCACAAACTGAAGAACGTCCTCTGCTGCTCCGGTCACGCGTTCGATTGATCGACCGTTGGGCATCCGCACGCTTTCGACCCCACCCAGAACCGCGGCCAGGCGCGGAGTGGCATCCGGAACTCTCGCAAGTTCCCTGCCCTCCGCGCCTTTCGTTTGAGCTTATCCAGCCGAAGCCACTTAGCGTATTGACGTTCTTGAAGTGATTTGGCTTATTCTTGCGCGTTAGGTCGAATTGAGAAGGCGTATCGACCTACGCAACCGAAGTAAGTCACTCCACTAACCCACGTCAGCAACCCCATGAAATCCTGGATCTCCCTTGGAATTCTGGCTACGGCGGTCCTGCCGTCACAAGCCTTCACTTGGATCGCCTACACCGACTCGATCGGCCCAAAACAATACGCGATCACAGACCTCGCGTACACGTGGCACGACGCCCACACCTACGCTGGCAGCGTCGGCGCCAGCCTCGTCGCCATCAATGACGACGCCGAAAACACATGGCTGGCGACCACCTTCCCCCAGGAGCTCCTGTGGACCGGAGGAACCGATCAGGACGCCGAAGGCACCTGGATCTGGACCAACGGAGATCCTTGGTCCTACACCAACTGGAGTGGCGCCGAACCCAACGACGCCACCGAGGAGGAATGGCTGCACTTCAACTGGGCTGGCCCCGGCGGATGGAATGATTTCGAAAGTGGTGCCGACTACGTCAACGCGGCTCAAGGCAACACCTCGTTCCAGAACGACAGCTACCCGCAACGCGCCATTCTCGAGCGGAGTGCCGTCGTCATTCCGGAAACCAACACGTGGCTCGGTGGCATGGGGATCGCCGCCCTTAGCGCCCTGGTGCTTCACCGTCGCTCCCGTCGCTGACTCGAGAAGCGATAAGGACCCCACCTCGTCTGCTCGTCCGGCCTGGTTCGCCCCGCGTGACCAGGCCAGCTTCGTTTTGGAATCCCTTGAATACCGCCTTTTGCTTGGCATGCCCGCCTCGCATGGCGGATAACCCTGTCCCATGCCCGACGTGAGAATCTTCGCTCTGTCCCTCGCCCTCGGGATCGTCGCCCTTCCCATCGCTGCGCCGGCCGCGTTGGCCCCCGAGAAACTCGCGCAACTTCCCCCATCTGCGAGCCGAGCCGTGGATTTCAACCGCGACATCCAACCCATTCTCAGCACCAGCTGCGCCAAGTGCCACGGCCGCGGCAAGGCCAAGGGCGGATTCCGCATCAACAGTCGCGAAGCCTTGCTCGAACCGGCCGATTCCGGGCCCGCCGTCCTCCCCGGCAACAGCCGCGACAGTTACCTCATCCATCTGGTTTCAGGGCTCGATCCCGAATTCGTGATGCCCGACAAGGGCACCCGGCTCACGGCCGAGGAAGTCGGGCTGCTGCGGGCCTGGATCGATCAAGGCGTGAAATGGGACCCCGCCGTCTCCTTCGCCCGCGAACCGCACCGAAATTTTGACATCCGCCGTCCCGAACCACCGCCCGCTTCCGGCGATCTCACCCACCCCGTCGACCGCTTCCTCGGCGCCTACTTTGATCATCACGGCGTCACGCCTCCCGCGCTTGTCGATGATCACACTTTCGCCCGCCGCGCGTTCCTCGATGTTGTCGGCCTCCTCCCCACCCCCGCTGAACTCCAGGCCTTCCTCGACGATCCGCGCCCGAACCGGCGCGATCTCCTGATCCAGACGCTGCTCGCCGACAGCGCCCGTTACGCCCAGCACATGCTCACGTTTTGGAACGACATCCTGCGCAACGACTACCGGGGCACCGGCTATATCGATGGAGGCCGGGAATCCATCACCCAGTGGCTCTACGCCGCTCTCCGCGACAACAAACCGTACGACGCCTTCGTCAAGGAACTGGTCAACCCCGGCACCGGCCCGGCCAAGGGCTTCACCAAAGGCATCGTCTGGCGCGGCGCCGTCAACTCCTCCCAGACACCCCAAATGCAGGCCGCCCAAAACATCGCCCAGGTGTTCTTCGGTGTGAACCTCAAGTGCGCCTCCTGCCACGACAGCTTCATCGATGACTGGCAGCTCTCCGATGCCTACGGCATGGCCGGAATCTACGCCGACGAAAAACTGGACATGGTTCAGTGCGACAAACCCCTCGGCAAACACGCCCCCACCCAGTTCATCTTCCCCCAACTTGGTTCCATCGAGGACAACGCCCCCAAGCCCCAGCGCATCGCCCAACTCGCCGAACTCGTCACCGACCCCCGCAACGGCCGACTCTCCCGCACCATCGTCAACCGGCTCTGGGCTCGATTGCTCGGCCGCGGTCTCGTCGAACCTGTCGATGTGATGCAAAACCCGGCCTGGAATCCCGACCTGCTCGACTGGCTCGCCGAAGACCTGGTCGCCCATCGCTATGACCTGAAGCACACCCTTCAGGTCATTCTCACCTCCCGCGCCTACCAGTTGCCTGCGATCGACGTCCCCGAAAAACCCTCCGCCGATCTCGTTTTCCGCGGACCCACCGTCCGACGCCTTTCCGCCGAACAGTTCCGCGACGCCCTCGCCCAGCTCACCGGAGTCTGGCACGAGAAACCCGAAGCCGGCCTCGACAGCCTCCTTTTCGAGAAAGGATCCGCTCAGGAATTGCCCACCGACGCCGGCTGGATCTGGTCCGATCCGCACGCCGCCCAAGGCGTCCCGCCCCAGACCGTCTATTTCCGCAAGACCCTTGAGCTCCCCCAAAAGCCCGGTGATGGCATCGCGTTCGTTCATGCCGACAACGCCCATCGCCTTTGGGTGAACGGAAAATCCGCCCGCAAGGTCAATGACACTCCCTGGAACGAGACCAGCATCATTGATCTCACCTCCCTCCTCCAATCCGGCACCAATGTCTTCGCCCTGGAAGCCACTAACGGCGGCGATGGGCCCAATCCCGCGGGCGTCCTTTTCTACGCCCGTCTCCGCACCAAGGCGCCCTCGCCAAACCCGACCAACGCCCCTACCGGAACGCAGTGGGATTTCGCCAGCGACGCCTCCTGGAAGGCTTCCACCAACCGGGTGGAAGGTTGGCAGAAGGCCGACTTCAACGACGCCACCTGGGACAAAGCCCAATTCCTAGGCCCCGCCGGCATGGCTCCCTGGAACGTAGGATCTCGCTTCGCCGAAGCCGTCCATGGCCGGGCCGCTTATGGCACCGTCCGCGCCGCCCTGGTCAATGCCGACCCGCTCACCCTCGCCCTGGGGCGTCCGAACCGGGAACAAGTCACCAGCACGCGGAGCCTCACCGCCACCACCCTCCAAATGCTCGAACTGACCAACGGCGAGACCTTCGCCGAAATCCTCAAACGCGGTGCCGCCAAGATCGCCGGAGATTCCCCGGACGGTACCGTCGCGGTGCGGAACATCTTCCAGCAGGGTCTCGGCCGCGCCCCGTCACCCCGTGAAGCCACGCTGGCAGCCTCCCTCGTGGGCAACCCGGCCCAGCCCGCCGGCATTGAGGACCTGCTATGGTCCGTGGTCATGCTCCCAGAGTTCCAGCTGATCCATTGAGCCCAGTGCCGATGCCTCATGCGCCTCGAATCCGGATGCTCCTCATGAACCGCCCCGGACCTAACCCATCAACTCCCGCGGCACACATGCTCCTTCTCCCCCCGGGAGAAGGCCGTGATGAGGGCCGCTCACAACCTTCCACCCGCCCGAGTGCTTTCCGTCTGGCACCATTTCCCCTGCACGTCCTCGCCCTGCTCCTTTCCATGGTCGCCCTATCGAATCCACCGTAAGCGCGCCGCGACGACATGATACAAGACCGGCAGCAGAACGAGTGAGAGGACCGTTGCTCCGAGCAATCCGAAGATGTGGACGGCCGTGAGCGGTCGCCACAGTTCGCCCCCGGTCAGGGCGAGCGGAATCAGTCCGCCCACCGTGGCGAAGGTCGTCACCAACACCGCCCGCAAGCGGACCAAGCCCGCGTGGATCAAGGCATCCACCAGGGGCATCCCGTCCAAGCGCGCCTCCTCGATCAGATCCGAGATCACGATGATATGACTCACGATCACGCCCGCGAGGCTCACGATCCCCAGCAGCGCCATGAAACCCAGGGAGGTGCCCACCAAGGTCATTCCGGCGAAGGCCCCGATCAATCCCACCGGCACCACCGCCAGCACGATCGCCGCCTTAACCACCGAGTTGAACTGTAGGACCAAGGCCAGCGAAATCAGCGCCAACGAGATTCCCATGACGGTCCCCATCTCCGACTGGCTCTGCTTCAACTCCTTCGCCTCCCCCACAAACTCCAACCGGTACTCCGGGGGCCGCGAGACCGCTTCGAGCTTCGACCGCGCCCGCCCCAGTACCCCGGAGGCCAGTTCACCCACCGGCGCAAACGCGCGCACGGTGACGCTGCGCAGCAGGTTGTACCGCGGCAGCGTGGCGAATTCCGCGGAAATCCCGACGTCCGCAAAGCTGCTCAGCGGGACCGGACGGGTCGTCATTGATTCCACATACATCGACCGGATCTTGGCGGCCTCATTCCGCTCTTCCACCGACAGCCGGATGAGCACCGGCACCAGGTGGTCGCCCTCCCGCAGTTCGGTCACCTTCAAGCCGCCGAACGCCGACTGCATCACCCGACCCACCATGGAGTTCACCACCCCGAGGGCGTTGGCCCGGGCCTGGTCGATGTCGACCCGCAGCGTCGGCATCCTGAGTCCGAGGTCATCGTTCACCTTGTAACCACCCGCCTCTCGCAGAATGGCTGCCGCCTCGTCCCCCATCCGCCGAAGCTCATCCAAATCGCCGCCCGAAAAGCGCACCTGGATCGGATACTCCACCGGCGGACCCTGTTCCAATTCCTTCACCAGCACCCGCGCTCCGGCTATTTCACGATCCAATTCCTCCCTCAACTGCGCCACGAGGCCGGGAACCGCTCGTGCATCCCGAACATTCACGAGCACCTGCGCCAGGTAGGGAGCGGGTTCGCGCGGCGCCACATTGTAGTAAAAGCGCGGCGCGGTTCCCCCGACAAAAACCGCTGCCCCGATGACCTCCGAATGCTGCCCCAGTCGGCGCGTCACTTTGCCCACCACGTTCCGGGTCTGGAAAATGGACGCGGACGCTGCGAGTTCGATGTCGATCAGGCATTGGTTCCGTTCGGCCGGCGCAAAGAACTGGGTGCCGAAGAATGGCACCGTCGCGAAGCTCAACACCAGGAGGCCATACGCCAACCCGATCGGACGGGCTGGCCGCCGGAACGACTCCTCCAAGACGCGGCGATACCGCGGCACCAGCCAGGCCAACACACGGTCCACCGCCCGGAAGACCGGAAACCGCCGCATCTCGCCGCCCTCGTCGAGGCTCTTCTGTCCTCGAAGCAGGTAGAAGCCCAGCAAGGGAATGAACGTCACCGAAACCAACCGCGACGCTCCCAGGGCCAGGGTCACGACCAGCGGCAGAGCCAGAATGAACGCGCCCTTGTCCCCGGGCAGCAATGCCAGCGGTAGAAACGCCACGATGTTGATCACCGTCGCAAACAGGATCGCCCGCCGCAGGCGCCACGGCCCCAGCCACGCCCCTTCCTCCCGTCCCCGCCCACTGGCGAACTCGCGGTTGATAGCGTCGGACGCCACCACCGGATCGTCCACCACCATGCCCAGCGCAATGATCAAGGCCGCGATCGAGATCTGATGCAGCGGTATCCCGAGCAGATGCATCCCGATGAACGTCATCGCCACAGTCAGCGGGATCGCCAGGGCCACCACCAGCGCCGACCGCCATTCCATCAGCAGCAACGCCACCAGAATCACGATCAACACCGCCTCCACAAAACACTTCAGGAACTGCTCCACCCGACCCGCCACCGCCGCCGGCTGGTCGCTCAGCTTCCGAATCTCCATGCCCTCCGGCAACCGACCCTCCACCGCCTGCGCCGCTTCCCCCACTTCCCGGTCAAAATCCTGGATGATTCGGCCCTCCTTCATCTCCACCGCCACCATCACCGCTCGCTTGTCGATCCATGCCCCGCCGGCCCCCGATCGCTCCCGCACCGACGCCTCGAATGCCACCGGGTTCTCATACCCCCGCCGAACCTCAAACACGTCCCGCAAATACGTTGGTGTCCCTGACGCCGACTGCCCCACCACCGCCCCCAAAAGATCCGACACCTGTTTGAATTCACCCGAGAGTTGAACCGGGAAGTTCTGGCCCTCAGTCGACAGAATGCCACCCGGAATCAGGGCGTTCCGCGTCGCGATGAATTCCATCACCCGATGCGAACTCAGCGTCCGCCCTTCCACCCCGCGCATCGAGTAGAGCAGGTACAACGCCTCCGGAATCACCCCGATCTTCTTCACCTTTCCCACACTCGCCAGTTGCTTCAGTTCGTCCTCCAACGCATCCGCCGCCACCTCCAAATCGCGGAAGCTGTAGCGAGGCATCGCACGGGCGCGAATCTCCGGCAACGGATCCTCGTCGCCTAGGAGGATCACCACCGGACCGAAATCCGGGTGCAACTCGGAGTCCGAACCCGCGATGTCGCGAATGAAACCATCCAGAAAGTCCTGAAGTTCCGCGCGTGTCGCCGCCGTCTCGAAATCCGCCAGAATGAACGATTCCCCCATCACGGGCTGGAGGTTCCAGCCGCGCTTCTCGCTCTCCAAGGCCCGCAGGAACCGTTCCGCCGTCCAATTCCGGTAGCTCCGCGCCACCGACGGCGGATAGAAGGCGAAGATCGCGGCCCGCCCCGTGCGGCTCCCATCCGGGTCCCTCGTCAGCCAACCTCGGATCAGATTCGCCCGCGCCACACACTCGGCGTCGGTCGCTGTCGGACTGGTCACGCCGTAAAGCAGAGTGATCGTGTTGCCGAAATCCGTGTCCAACCGCGGTCGCAACGCCCCCTCGGGCAACCGCACCTCGTCCAAACGTGCCCGAAGATTGTCCCAATCCTGGTCGATCCGCTGGCCCGAGGCTGGACGGAGTTTCACCGTCACCACCGACATCCCCAGCCGGCTCTGGCTGATGATCTCTTCCACCGAATCCAGCTCCGACAGTTTCTTCTCAATGGGTTCGGTGACGAGCTGCTCCACTTGCAGTCCGGTCGCTCCGGGAAACGCCGTCACCACGAGCGCCGTACGCTCCGGAATCTTGGGATCCTCCTGTTGTGCCAACTTTGTCAGCGCCACGCCGCCCCAGATCAAAATCACCACGAACGCCAGCCAACCCACTTCCCGATGTTCCACGAAGAAGCGCGCCAGACCCCCCGCCCCGGGCGGGAATCCGCCCTTCGCCGATCTGCTCCCGGCGTGTTCTCCGGTGTTCATGGCTCGCTGTGGAGCACGCGCTTCTCCTCATGCACCACCACCCGCGCGCCCTCATGCAGCAGGCTGCCCCCAGCCACCACCACCTGGTCCCCGGCCGCCAATCCGTTGGTGACCAGGATCGAACTCTGCAACAAATCGCTCGTCCCGACCCGCCTCTCCCGCACCACCCCGTTCGTGACCACGAACACCGCCAGTTCACGATCCCCCCGCGCCACCAGCGCCGAGAGCGGCACCAACCATCCCGACCTATGAACCGCCGAATCATCCAGGAACACCGAAGCCGCCATTCCCGGCCGCAACAACCGCGCCAGGTTGTCGACGTGGATCACCACCCGGAACAGCCGCGTGCCCTCACTCGCCGCCACCCCCACTTCCTTGATCCGCCCACGGAATTCCTTGTCCCCAAGCGCCGGAACCAGCAACACCACTTCGTTCGTGCTCACTGCCAATCGCGAAATCAACCGGTCCGGAACCCCGACTTCCACTTCCACTTCATCCAGCTTCGCCATCGTCAACACCGGCTTCCCCGGCGCCACCGTTTCCCCCGCATTCACCTCCCGCTTCAGAATCGTCCCGTCAAAGGGCGCCCGAATCAGCGAGTCCCGCAGCATCTGACTCCGCTGCTCCAATTCAGCCGCCGATGCTTGCATCGCCGCCAGCGCCCGATCGAATTCCTGCTGGGACGCCGCGCCATTGCGCAGCAACCGTTCAGCCCGATCGTATTGGGTCGAATCCAACCGGGCCTGCGCCGCCGCCGAATTCGAGGCCGCCAGAAAATCTGTGGGATGCAGCTGCGCCAAGAGCTGACGATTGGTCACCGCCGCACCATCCTGCCAATCCTCCACGCCGTTCTCCGGTCCAACCCGCTCCACAATCCCACCCACCTTGAAGCTCAAAGTCACCTGGTCCCGCCCCTTCACCGTCGCCAAATAGGCCGCCCCGCGCTGGCCGTCCCCCGCCGATGCTTCGCGGACGGTCTCGACCCGGACCGGAATCGGCGCCACTTCGTGCGTCACCCGCTCCCGACACCCAGGTCCCAAAACCCAAACCCACATCGCCAGCACGAGCCCCGTGCCGCTCTTCCTCCATGTTCTTCGTTCGCGCATGGGCCGTTCGGTCGGTCGTTACCCCGTCGCACGCCGCAATCTGACAGACCCTCGCCCCTTCTGAAACAAGTTTGGGCCCATCGCCCTCGCACACGGCATGGCGCCCCCCGGGACGTGGGGCGTTCCTGAACCGCATCGTCTTTTCCCCTCGCCCGCTTTCCGGCTCGCCCCTCCCTGGCCTCCCGTCCCAACGTCGCTTCGTTCCCCGCGTGAATCCCCGTTTCTCCATCGCGCTGATCCTTGCCGCCGCCGTGGTCGTCGCGGTCTTGATCCTGGGCCGTCCACCCGCCCCGGTTCCATTGTCCCCAGCTCCTCCCTCGGACCCTTCCAAGGGTCGAATCAGCCCCGAACTCGCCTCCCAACTGCTCGCCCTCGAGTCCCGCGAAAAAGAAGTCGCCGAAACCACCTGGGCAGTCGAATCACTCGCCGCTTCCTGCGGCGCCGTTTTGGAGTCCTTCTGGGACCGACTCAATGCCTCGACCTCGAAGTGGGAGGTCATCGCGGCCTTTGACGTGGGCCACCTGATCCACCCGGTCTGGGCCCCAGCCCAATCCCAGCCTCACGGCATCCGCTCATTCTTCCCTCAAACCAACACCGCCGCGCTTCCGCCTGACCGCTGGATCCAGATGCTGACGTCGCTCCAACAGGAAGGTTGGTCGTTGCTGCAATCCGAGTTCCGGCATACCCGCTTCGAAACCAACGCCGCGGGACACCCCGCCCACAGCCGATTCGCATTCTCCGCCCACCTCGTTCGGCAGTCCCCGCCCGAACGCGCAACGCTCGAAGGACCGCTCGACATCACCTGGGCTCCGCCCTCGGACGACTCCCCGACGCCACGCATCGAACGCCTCGACGCCAGCCGCGTGCAGTGGCGCATCCGTCCCGGACCACCCGCGTTCGATCTCCTTCTCAGCAGTTCCATTCCCCTGGGGCGATACTCGCTCTCGGCGGACCCGCTCATCGCCCGCGATCTCGACGATGATGGCACTCCCGAGTTTCTTCTCGTCGCCGCCAACTGCCTCTACCGGAAGGCACCGGATGGCGTGTTTCGTTCCGAGGCAATTTCTCCGGGCATCGACACCATGGTCTCCGCCGCCGTCCTGGGAGAATTCAATGGCGACGGACACGTCGATCTCGTCTTCCAGACACTTCATCGCCTGGATCTCCTGCCCGGAATGCCGAACGGTCGGTTTTCATCCCAATCCCGCCCCGTCTGGCCTCCAAATCCCGAAGCCAATTCGGTCATGGCCCTGACCGCCGGCGATGTGGATGCGGATGGCACCCTCGACCTCTTCCTCGGTCAGTACAAGGAACCCTACGTCGGCGGCAGCAGCCCCACCCCGTTTCACGCTGCCAACGACGGCTACCCCGCCTTCCTTCTGTCCAACATCTCCGACGGTCGCTTCATCGAGTTTCCCACCTATTCCGAGATCGCTCCCAAGCGTCACCGTCGCATGTACGGCGCTTCCCTGGCCGATCTCGATGCCGATGGGGATCTCGACCTCCTGACGGTCAGCGATTTCGCCGGACTGGACCTGTTTCAAAACGACGGCAGAGGACGCTTCACCGATGTCACGGAGGCCTGGGTGACGAACCCTCATGCGTTCGGCATGGCCCATTCGCTCGCCGACTTCAATGCCGACGGCCGGCTGGACCTACTGATGATCGGCATGTCGTCGCCGACGGTCGATCGACTCGAGCACCTCGGACTCCGCAGGCCTGGAAGTCATCAAGACCAGAGCCAGCGGGTGTCCATGGCCCACGGCAACCGCCTGTATCTTGGCCAACCCCAAGGTGGCTTTGCCGAATCGAGTCTCGGCGATTCCATCGCGCGCTCCGGCTGGTCATGGGGCTGCGCGTCGGCCGATTTTGACAACGACGGATTCCCGGACGTGGCGATCGGCAACGGACTCGAGTCGCGGGAAACCGTGCGCGATTACGAGTCCGAGTACTGGCTCCACGATCAGCATGTGGGTACAGCAGAGGAAGACCCGGCCGCTTATCTGTACTTCAAGTCGAAGATCGCCCGGACCCGAGGCCGCGGCATGTCGTACGGTGGCTACGAAAAGAACCGCCTCTACCTGAACCAGGCGGGTCGAGAGTTCCTCGAAGTCGGCCACCTGTTCGGCGTCGCCCTGGAACAGGACTCGAGAAACGTCCTGGCCGAGGACGTGGACGCTGACGGACGGGTGGATCTGATCGTGGTGTCGTTCGAAAAATGGCCCCACCCGAAACCCACGCTGAGGATTTTCCGAAACACGCTCACCGACGTCGGGCATTGGATCGGCTTCAGAATTCCCGACGCCCCTCCCGGCACGCGGGTCACGATCCTCTCCGCAGCTGGCTCCCAGACGAGGCAGGTGGTGGCCGGCGACTCGTACCGATCCCAGCATTCAGCGACCGTCCACTTCGGTTTAGGAGCGTCTGCCGGGAACATCCAAGCATCGATCGTCGGACCCGCCGGCAGGTGGACGGGGCGGTTCGAACGAAAGCCGGACCGCTATTATCGGGTCCGGCTCAGTTCGGAGGGTGCGCTTACTTGTACGGAATGAGCTGGATGCGCTCCTTGTACCACAACATGTCGGCGCGTCCGGCGGCATCAAAGTTCCTCACGGGGCCGTAGCTGAAATCCACCGGGTATTTCGAGGCTGCGCTCAGCCATTTTCGGATCTCGGCGTGGCCATCGGCAAATGAGAAGCCACAGGCACCGTTGTGGTAGGACGCGGGAAGGTCCTGCCAACTATTGACGTTCGGATCGGTCACGAAGAAGGCGTCGTTCACCGAGTCAGGATGCTCGTCGAGGGTCATGAAGGTCCTGGCCGATTCGGGAACGTCGCCCGTCTTGATGAATTGGCGATAGGCGCCACCGAAGGCCCAGCTCTGCCCGCGGGCGGTGTTGTCGTTCGCATCGTTGTTCGAACGGCCGAACAGGGCGTTCATCGAGTTGCTCCGAAGCCGTTGCGACCAGCCTTTCTTGCGCTGGGCCGGGCTCACAAACTTGTCGGCCGGGCACTTGTAGATGCCCACCGCCCCGCCGGTGTACGGGCCAAGTACGCCATTCCGAACCCACAACTCGTTGGTGACGCTCTGGGCATCGATCGAATTGTCCGCGGACCAGGTCATCACGTTGTTGACCCAGTTATTGAACTTCTTCGTGGTGATCGCCTCCTGGGTTCCTGGAATCGTGAAGTTGTTCGGGTATTTCTCCTCGAAATCGCCCGAGTACAGATGCACGCCCAGCACCAGCTGCTTGTTGTTGCTGATGCAGGCGATGCCCTGGGCCTTCGTCTTCGCCTTGGCCAGGGCGGGGAGCAACATGCTGGCCAGAATCGCGATGATCGCGATCACCACCAACAGTTCGATCAGGGTGAACGCCTGGGCCCGTCCAGACATCGCACGCCGGGTTTTGAAAATATCAAACATGGGAGTTTTTGGGGAGTTCTTGGGTAAGATACGCCGCAAGGAGGCCCAGGATGCAAGTGGGTTGTTGACAGCCCACCCCTCGATCTCACGCACGCCAGCCGTGGTTTTCCCGGACCTGGATCATCGCCGACAGAATGTTGTTCCAGGTTTCCTGCTTCATCATCACCTCGTTCGGGAACATGCAGCCGTCCCAACAGATGTGCTTGCACTTCCTGGTGACTTTCCCGGCGTCGTCGCGCAGCCAGTACCCCGCATCGCGTGCCACGTTCAGCTTTCCGTTGGGGTCGTTCACCGGGCAGTGCTTGCCCGTCTTTTCGTGGTCGACGGAGCCCTTCACCGTCGCGTCGTTCTGTGCCACATGGAAGTCGATCGTCCAGGGCCGCAACGCCGAGGTCATCTTCTTCATCGCCTTGTGGAATGCCTCCGGCTCCCAGTGGAACTTCGGCGGCATGATCCGGTGCTCCGGCGCATTGTATCCCAGCGTGTAAAGCAGCGTGTGCGCCATATCCGCCTGGAATCCCACCACCTTGGGCATCCCCACCTCTTCCAAGGTCTGAATCATGTACTTCCAGGAATGCATGCCGGCCCAGCAGATCTCACCCTCGGCCGCCAGCCGCTGGCCATGGTCTTTTGCCACTTTCCCGCCTTCTTTGAATGTCTTCGCGATCAGCTTGGTATTGCTCTTCGGATCCTTGTCCCAATCGGTCACCGACGCCGCTGAATCAATTCGGACGATCCCGTAAGGGCGCACCCCGAGGTCGGTGAGCTTCTCGGCGATCCGGCAGGCTTTCCGTACCGCCGTCACCCAGTTGGCCCGTTTGGTCTCGTCGCCCATCGCCGATCCTTCAAACCAGACCGGCGCCACCACCGATCCCACCACAAAACCCTTCTTCAGGATCTTGTCCGCCAGCTGCTTGATTCCGTCGTCGGAAATATCGATGTCGGTGTGCGGGTTGTACAAAAACAGGTCCACCCCATCGAACTTCACCCCGTTCACCTCGGCCTTCGCCGTCAGGTCCAGCATCGTGTCCAGGTCGATGAACGGCTCGGCCCCAGGACTCCCCTTGCCGACCAGTCCGGGCCACATCGCATTGTGAAGCTTGGGGAAATTGTTCGCAGCGGCGGTAGCTGTGCTCATGGTCAATCGGTCGTGCTTGGGTTGTGTCTCAAACGTCGGGTGCGCGCAAAAACTACCAACCGGCCCCCGCCGCGCACAAGCCGTCTTCCGTATGCTGGCGTTCCCGACCTCCTTCCCCCAAGCTCCCCGCTCCATGAAACGCGTGGTCCTGCTCGGTAGCACCGGATCCATCGGCACCAGCACCGTCAAGGTGGCCGAGGACCTCCCGGAGCGCGTCCGCCTCATCGGTCTCGCCGCCGGGGGCAATGCCGATTTGCTCATCGAACAGGCGCTCCGCCACCGACCTCAGGCCGTCTGCATCCACGACCCCGCCAAAGCCGCCGCTGTCCGCGCCGCCCTTCCGGATTCCATCCGCGTCCTCCACGGGCCCGAAGGCCTGCTCGAACTCGCCACGCTCGCCGATGCCGACATCGTTCTCGTCGCCATCGTCGGCACCGGAGGCCTCCACCCCGCTCTCGCCGCCATCCGGGCCCGCAAAGACATCGCCGTCGCTTCCAAGGAAATCCTCGTCATGGCCGGCGAAATGGTCATGGGCGAAGCCGACCGCAACGGCGTCCGCGTGCTCGCCGTCGACAGCGAACACTCCGCCATCTTCCAGTGCCTCGACGGCAAACCGCCCGAGTCCGTCCGCAACCTCTGGCTCACCGCCTCCGGCGGACCGTTCCGTCGCACTCCCGCCGAGGAATTCCCCCATATCACCGTCGAAAAAGCCCTCAAACATCCCTCCTGGGTCATGGGCCGAAAAATCACCATCGACTCCGCCACGCTCTTCAATAAAGGCCTCGAAATGATCGAGGCCCGTTGGCTTTTCAATATTGGCATGGACCGCGTCCAGGTCGTCGTTCACCCCCAAAGCGTCGTCCATTCCATGGTCGAATTCGTCGATGGCTCCATCCTCGCCCAGCTCTCGACGCCGGACATGTGCCTGCCGATCCAGTACGCTCTGACCTACCCCGACCGCGCCCGCAGCGACCGCGTTCAGACCAACTTCGCCCGACTTGGCACACTCACGTTCGAAGAGCCTGATCCCGTCCGCTTCCCCGCCCTCACCCTGGCGCGTCAGGCCGGTGAACGCGGCGGCACCCTGCCCGCCGTTCTCAACGCCGCCAACGAGGTCGCCGTCGACGCCTTCTGCACCCGGCGCCTATCCTTCACCGGCATCACCGCCACCGTCGCGGAAACCATGCGCCGCCACACACATCTCCCCCATCCCACCTTCGAACAGATCCTCGAAGCCGATGCGTGGGCCCGCCAGACCGCCTCCAGCCTCGTCCCCCCACACGGCCACAGCGGCTGAAGCGGAACGTTGCGGTGATGATCGCGCCCACCCATCCCGTCCAACCCGCCATGCGCGTCACCGTTCCGGTCACCGAGCGAGTCCGACTGGATGGCAAATTTTTCCGTGCCGGTTCCCAGCGTTTCATCGTCCGGGGGGTTTCCTACGGCACCTTCGGCCTCAATAGGAGCGGCGAACCCTTTCCCGACCCCGCCGACGTCCAACGCGATTTCATCCTGATCCGCGAGCTCGGCGCCAACACGGTCCGCGTTTACGATCCACCCCCGCCCTGGCTGCTCGACACGGCCGCAGCTCTCGGCCTTCGCCTCTTCATCTCGATCCCATGGGCATCCCAGTCCTGCTTCCTCGACTCCCGCACCCGGCGCCGCGAAGCCCGTACCGCAGTCGCCACCTCCGTCTGCAGCTTCGCCCGGCATCCCGCCGTCTTCGCCATCGCCATCGCCAACGAAATCCCTCCCGACATCGTCCGCTGGAGCGGTCCCCAACGCGTCGCCACCTTTCTCGATGAACTCGTCGCCGCCGCGCACGACGCCGACCCGCAATGCCTCTGCACCTATTCCAACTATCCACCCACGGAATTCCTTCAGCCCCGCCATCTCGATTTCGTCACCTTCAACGTCTTCCTCCACCAGCGCCCTGTCCTCGACAACTACCTCGCCCGCCTTCAACTAATCGCCGGCGATCTGCCCCTCGTCCTCGGTGAATGCGGCGCCGACGCATTAAGGGAAGGCCCCGAACAACAGGCCCGCATCGTCTCCGACAACCTCGCCGCCGCATCCGAGGCCGGACTCGCCGGCGCCTTTGTCTTCACGTTCACCGACGACTGGGTGCGCGGAGGCGTCCGGGTCGATGACTGGCACATGGGCCTCACCACCGCCGCCCGCGAACCTCGCCCCGCATATGCCGCGGCCAAAGCGCGCTTCACCGAACCCCGCTTTCTCCCCGCACCCTTCACCCCGCGCGTCAGCATCGTCGTCGCCTGTTACAACGGCGCCGACACCCTGCGCGCTTGTCTCGAATCCATTCTCCTTCTCGACTATCCGGACTTCGAAATCCTGGTCATCGACGACGGCTCCACCGACGGCACCCCGGATATCACGATTGCGTATCCCCAGGTTCGAACGCTCCGCCACCGCATCAATCTCGGCCTTTCCACCGCCCGAAACCTTGGCATTCGCGCCGCGACCGGCGAGATCGTCGCCTTCACCGACGCGGACTGCCAGGTCGACACGGACTGGCTGCGATTCATGGTGACCGCCCTGATCCGGGATTCCGTCGCCGGCGTCGGAGGCCCCAACCTTCTCCCTCCTGACGATTCGGCGATTGCCGCCGCCGTGATGGCTTCACCCGGAGGTCCCACCCACGTGATGCTCGACGACCGCACCGCCGAGCACGTGCCCGGTTGCAACATGGCGTTCTGGAAGTGGGCGCTCGACGGTGTGGGCGGGTTCGATCCGGTCTTCCACCGGGCGGGTGACGACGTGGACCTTTGCTGGCGCATCTTGCGACGTGGCTGGCGCATCGGCTTCGCCCCGGCCGGCTTCGTCTGGCACCATCGTCGCGCCACGGTCGGAGATTACCTCAAACAGCAGGCGGGGTACGGGGAAGCGGAAGCCCTCCTGGTCGCCAAGCATCCCGAGCATTTCAATGCCCTCGGCAACGCCATCTGGCGCGGTCGGATCTGCACCCGCAATCCAGCCACCTTCCCCTGGCGCCATCCGGTGATCCATCACGGCATTTTCGCTTCCGGCCTCTTCCAAACCCTCTACACCCCGGCCGCCGACGGCATTCTGCCGTTCTTCTCCAGCATCGAATATCACGCCGTCGTCGCCCTGCCACTGCTGATCCTCGCCACCGGCATCGGCCCGCTCTGGCCCCTCGCCCTGCTCGCCTGGATTCTGCCGCCGATCCTCTGCGTGCTCACCGCTGTCCGGTCCACCGTGCCTTCCGACCGACGATGCTGGTGGTCACGCCTGCTCGTCGCGCTGCTCTACTACCTCCAACCGCTCGTCCGCGGCAGCGCCAGGTTCCGCACCCACCTCAGCGTCCGGGATGACGTCCCGGAAGTTCCCGATTCGCTCGAAGCCCGATCCCGGGTCTATGGCGATGGCTCCGCCCGTGAACGTGAGTACTGGTCCTCGCCATGGCGCGAACGCCAGGAATGGATCGAACGCATTCTCAACGAACTGGAACGACACCATTGGCGGTGCCGTCCTGACGCCGGCTGGAGCCGGTTCGACCTCGCCATTTTCGGCTCCCGTTGGGCCTGGCTCGAGTTCGTCACGGTCGCCGAAGCCAACCGCGACCGATCCCAAACCCTGCGGGCCAGGCTTCGCCCACGCTGGACCCTGTCCTCGCACCTCACGTTCTGGGGTGTGCTCGGACTGCAATGCCTGGCGTTCGGCGCCCTGGAGATCCCCCTCCGCTACGCCTGGATTCCCGTCCTGCCCCAGGCCGCGATCGCCGCCGGCATTTTCCGCAAGGGCCGCAGCCTCCAATGCCGGTTGGGCGTCCTGCTCGATGACGTCGCCCGGGAGTGGAAATTGACACCCACCAACACTTCCACCTCCAACGCCGCCAACCCGCCCTGAAACGAATTAAAATTGACACCCCTTCGAACGCCACGATGTCATCTCCCGAATCGTTCGCCCCCGTTCCAAGCAGGCACGTTCTTTGTCGCGTGCCGGAGAGGGGCATCCCAGCCAAGCCAGCACATTCTGACCAACATGAGCCAGCGCAGGATCAACATCGCCATCGTCGGCCTCGGCTTCGGTGCGGAATTCATACCCATCTACCAACGCCACCCGAACGCCAACATGTACGCCATCTGCCAGCGCTCGCAGGAGAAGCTGGATTCCATCGGCGACGCGTTCGAAATCGAAAAGCGCTGCACCGACTTCAAAGAACTGCTCAAGGATCCTGACGTCGACGCCGTCCACATCAACTCCCCCATCCCCGACCATGCGTGGATGTCGATCGAGGCCCTCAAGGCCGGCAAGCACGTCGCCTGCACCGTCCCCATGGCCACCTCCATCGCCGACTGCAAGAAGATCGTCGAACTGCAGAAGAAAACCGGCCTCCACTACATGATGATGGAGACCGTGGTCTATGCCCGTGAGTTTCTCTACATGAAGGAACTCTACGACAACGGCACCCTCGGCAAGCTCCAGTTCCTCCAAGCCAGCCACCAGCAGGACATGGATGGATGGCCCAACTACTGGCCGGGCCTCCCCCCCATGTGGTACGCCACCCACTGCGTCGGCCCCGTGTGCGGTCTCGCCAATCTCACCGCTGAATACGTCAGCTGCTTTGGCTCCGGCACCATTCGTAAGGAGCTCATCGAGCACTACAACTCCCCCTTCGCCGTCGAAACCACCCACATCAAGTTCAAAGACAGCGATGTCGCCGCCCGGATCTACCGATCCCTCTTCGACGTCGCCCGCCAGTACCGCGAGAGCATTGATGTCTACGGTTCCAAGGCCTCAGTCGAATGGCCGCTGATTGAGCACGAACCCCTCGTCCTCCACCGAGCCAAGAAGCCCGAACCGAAAATCCCCAAGGCGGTCAAGGCCCCCGACTACGCCAAGCGCCTCCCCGGCCCCATCCGCCGCTTCACCACCAAGGGGGTCTACGATATCGGCAAAAAGACCCATCTCAGCTTCACCCAGGGCGCCGGCCACGGCGGCAGCCATCCGCACCTCGCCCACGAATTCCTCTCCGCCATCGTCGAAAAGCGGGACCCCTTTCCGAACGCCCGGCAGTCCGCCAATTGGACCTGCGTCGGCCTCTGCGCCCATGAATCCGCCCTCAAAGGCGGCGCCATCGTCAAACTCCCCGCTTTCACTCAGTAGACCCAACTCCTCGTTTTCGTCTCCACCTCGAAGACTCACACGTCAGACATCAGCAACCCAAACTCACCTATGGAAAACGGTATTGCATCAAACGCGAAACGGCTGCTCTGGGCCGGCTTTATGGCCATCTTGGCCGCCGGCGTTGGATTCTCGGTTCGCGGAGGCATCCTCGGACAGTGGGCAGAACAGTTCGGGTTCACCATGACCGAACTCGGAACGATCACCGGCGGCGGTCTGACCGGCTTTGGCATCGTCATCATTGTAACCAGCCTGTTCGCCGATCGGATCGGCTACGGCAAGCTCATGGTGTCCGCATTCCTGCTCCACTTCATTTCCGCCGTCCTCACCCTCGCAACCCCGGCCTTTTTCGCCTCCGGGGGCAAGGAAGCCGCCTATTGGTGCCTCTTCTCCGCCATGTTCATCTTCGCCATCGGCAACGGTGTCTGCGAAGCCGTCGTCAATCCCCTAGTTGCAACTCTGTTCCCCAAGGAGAAGACCCACTACCTCAACATCCTTCACGCCGGGTGGCCGGCCGGCCTCGTCCTCGGCGGGCTGGCGTCGACGTTCATGTCTGCCGGTACTGACGCAGCCGGAAAGGTGATCTCTCCTGCCGTTGACTGGAAGATCCAGATGTCGCTCTTCCTCATCCCGGTCGTCCTGTACGGCGCCATGCTCCTCGGACAGCGCTTCCCGAAATCCGAAGCCGCCTCCGCTGGCATCACCCTCGGTGAAATGCTCGGGACGATCGCCGCACCGCTCATGATCGTCCTCCTCGGCCTCCACGCCCTCGTGGGTTACGTCGAACTTGGAACGGACTCTTGGATCAGCAAGATCACGGGCAGCATCATGGCCAGCCCGGCCAATGGCCTGAAGCTGTTCGTCTATACCTCGTCCCTGATGTTCCTCCTCCGTTTCGTCGCCGGCCCCATCGTCCACCGGATCTCGCCGCTCGGACTTCTCTTCACCAGCAGCGTTCTAGGAGCCATTGGCCTGACCATGCTCGGCGGCGCCCAAGGCGCCCTCATGTGCGTCGTCGCCGCAACCGTCTACGCCCTGGGCAAGACGTTCCTCTGGCCCACGATGCTCGCCGTCGCCTCCGAACGATTCCCGAAGGGCGGCGCCGTTGCCATCGGGCTGATGGGCGGCGTCGGTATGCTCTCCGCCGGACTCCTGGGTGGCCCCGCCATTGGCTACAAACAGGACTACTACGCCACGAAGGATCTCCAGGAAAAATCCCAGGAATCCTATGCCCGCTATGCCGTCGCTCAGCCCAAAGGTTTTCTTTTCCTGCCGACCATCAAGGGACTCGATGGAGCGAAGGTCGGTGTCCTGGGCGATGGCGGAAAGGAACTGGCCAACGTCGGCGCCGCTCTCGCGAAGCAAGGGAAGACGGACCCGAATCACGACGCCCTCGCGGCGTGGTGGAGCACCGCGAAGGCCACCGCAGAAACAGACGGCAAACTGGTGACCGGTGCCACCCTCGAAGGCGGTCGCATGGCTCTCAAAATCACCGCAGCAGTCCCCGCCTTGATGGCCATCCTCTACTTCGCCCTGATTCTCTACTTCCGGGCAACGGGGGGTTACAAGGCCCTGAATGTCGCCGAGGAGAAAGCCCTAGAACATTCCCACTGAACGGGAACCTCGGGTTCACCCTCCCCATTACGAGCAAGGCCCCGATCCTGGAGGATCGGGGCCTTCTCTTTCGGTCTCCCTTGCGATGAGTTCCTGGCAGGCGGGAGGACCCTCTCGTGCCATCCCGCGCGGTTCATCTAGGGCACCCTTCGTGAACCCGGGCTCGGGCCTTCGATCGGTAACCCCATCAGGCTGGACTGACCGCACTGCGGACAAACCCTCACCCGGCGCGTCGCGTCCCATGACGCATGAAACCATACCCCGCGCCATCCGCATACCTCCCCCACTCCTCCCCCATACCCCCGTATGCAGAAAATATCGCACTCGTCCCATGGAGGGAGCCCCATGCCTCCCCCTCCCGTGGCGTGTGCCGAATGCTGACGCCCATCACCGCCAATCATCGCGATCCTCCTTCAACCCGCTTTCTCAGATGGGACGGTCGCGTCCGGATTGAGTCGCCGCACATTCGGTTTCGGAATCCTTCCAGGAACCAAGGGTTGGATGTTCCAAGCACCCAACCCTCGTTCCCCCCACTTTCCTCGGCATCTAAAGCTAGTGCTTGATGCATTAGCCCAAAAAATATTTCACCCCGGCACCTGCCGCCTGAAGCGCCCCTGTCCCGGTTCGCCCGATCCAGGTTCGTCCAGTGAACCGCCAACCCTCGCACCTCACCCACCGCGGGACGCTCGACCTGAACCTCGGCATCCCACCCGCGTCGACCCCAAAGCACCCGGACCTCTCCGGTCGTTGGGCTGAAAGGGGCGATCTCGCCATGCGCGTCTTCCTTGTACCAGCCCGCCCTCTCAACCCCTATACGACTTTCGCTGTACCCCACTCCGGGCCCGCTAGGCAGATCAACCAACCCGCCTCCTGCCTAAAACTTTGTTCTTATCCCCCATTTCAACGCGTGC